>ENA-ORSY01000075-ORSY01000075.1-human-gut-metagenome-genome-assembly--contig:-NODE-75-length-98609-cov-8.528756_pt1 | contig 98609 bp, 102 predicted proteins | sample MGYA00242193_ERZ509160 | MGnify/ENA primary metagenome ERZ509160 (study PRJEB26280, sample SAMEA2338670) | human gut metagenome | biome: human gut; feature: human-associated habitat; material: faeces...
ATGCCGAGTACCGGCGTTCCCGTGAGGAAATGCGGGAGCTTTTAACGGCAAAGGCAAATGTAGATCGAGTGCTGAAAATGGAGGTAGAACAGGATGTTGAAAAAGAAAAAGACCACGGCCAGCGGTAAGCTGGTCCTGGTCAAAAGCGTTCGCAGAACGCGCAGCCACAGAATGAAATTCTGTGTTCAAAGGGGCTTGGGGGCGCTGCCCTCAACAAGCAAGCGGAGAGGAAAATCACGGAGGGATTTTCTTCTCTGCGGGCCTGTGTGTATTAACACAGGCATTGCTTGCCTCTTTTCTCCGAAAATGAAAAGAACCAGTGAGAGAATCGTTAAATTTCACTCACTGGCTCAATTCATTTCAAATTTCTCGGACAACTCTGTTAGCTCTTTCACCGTTTCCTGGGTGTGATGCAACAGGGTGTCACGCATTTCTGGCGGACAGCTGGAATAAAGCATTTTCATCTGATTGACACCCTCATCCTCCAGAGAAATATCTGGATTTATAAGCGTATCTAAAGAGATGTGCAGGACTTTTGCCAATGCTCTCAAAATCAAATAGGACGGGTTCATTTTCCCTTTTTCGATATTGGCAATTTGCTTTACAGAAACATGGCTTAGATCGGAAAGTTCCTGTTGTGTCAGTTCTTTATTCTTTCTGGCCTCTCTCATTTTCTGCCCTAAAGCAGTTAAATCATCAATCGGCATAATCGTTCACCTCAAATATATTTTATCGTTCCGATTTGCACAAAGGAATAACCTTATTGTGCTTGATAACAGGACTGATTATGCTGATTCCTTTTTGATAACATGGTTGCTCCATGATTATGGCGTTTCCGGCTGCTAATTGGACTATGAGGATGAATTGCAGATTTCAGCTTTTAGTTCGTTGCCAAACGAGAATGATATAGAATGCGGTAGGGAGGCTATCAGTTTTATCCGCTCATCTATGAGCCGTTTTTATTCTCTGTGACATAAAAATTCATCTGGATATTCCGTTTTCGGTTCGCCATGCGGTGCCTCCATTCTTCATAAGGGTTTGGGATTATCCCAACAAGCATTTTTCATTTTCGGGCAAGGGATCTGAAAATCCGAAAAATCGCAAGCGGGTACTCGCTTGCTGTGCTTGCTATCGAAACCCTACTTTCTATTTCTCCCTCTACTAATACTACAATTTGAAGCGGAGATTTTGACTGTTTCCATTTCAAATTATGCAAGAACCGCCTCTGTTCAATGTTGAATAGTTCTATGTTCACACACACACACACACAGGCAATCACTCCCCGTAAAGATAGCAAAAGCAAAGTAATTGTCTATTTGGAACGAAAATGCCTTTTTGGAGAAGAAACATACCGACATATCTGCTATACTGAAATGCGGTTAGCTGGTGCTAACACAAAAGCAAACAGGAGGACCAAATAATGAATAAACTACAAGGAAAAGACCTTATCAATGTTGGAATCTTCACTGCGATCTATTTTGTGGTGATGATGGCGATTGCCATGCTGGGATTTATCCCTATTTTTCTTCCGCTTCTGATCGTGCTGGTTCCGCTGATTGGCGGAATCGTAATGATGCTATATTATTCTAAAGTCCAGAAGTTTGGAATGGTATCGCTGACAGGACTGATCTGCGGTATTTTAATGTTGCTGACCGGCATGGGGTATTGGAGCATTATTACCGGTGCCGTGTTCGGTGTCCTGGCTGATCTTGTTTTGAAATCCGGCGATTATAAGAGTGCAAAAAAAGGAATCATATCGCATGGTGTTTTTTCTATGTGGATCATCGGAAACTACATCCCCATTGTTGCAACACGGGACAGCTACTATCAGCAGCTAATCAGCGGTTATGGACAAGAGTATGCAGATTCCATTATGAGCTATATCTCGGCATATACGCTCCCCCTTCTTTTGATTGCCGGGTTCGTTTGCGGCGTGATCGGCGGTGTGATCGGCCAGAAAATTTTCAAAAAGCACTTTAAGCGTGCGGGTATTGCATAATGCGCCGTGAATTGTTAGCAAGCAAAAAAAAGGAAACCGGCCTGTCGTTAGACCCTCGGACAAAGTTGGCATTGCTTATCACGATTGCCCTCTTTGTCTTGAGCGGCGGAGGTGGGGCTGCTTCTAAACAGTTTGCTCCTATTTTGGCTGCTGTTCCATTGATCCTACTGCTCACGGAAAAATCGTGGAAGGGATCGGTTATCTATTTTGTTTTATATGGCGGCAGCTATATATTGCAACTATGGGCGCTCCCCCACCTGTCCGGCCTTCCTAACTTTCTTGTTGTTGCAATCTGCGGTTTCTTTATGCGGTTTGTGCCAGGGATTATGATGGGATACATCACGGTCAGGACAACGACGGTCAGCGAGTTTGTTGCCTCCATGAAGAAGCTGCATTTACCGGAGCAGATCATCATTCCTATGTCCGTGATATTCCGATTTTTCCCTACGGTTGTAGAAGAATATAATGCCATAGGGGACGCTATGAAAATGAGAGGAATCCGTTTTGGCGGGGGCAAAGCCAGTGCAATGCTGGAATACAGGCTTGTCCCTGTCATCATGTGTTCCGTCAAGATCGGGGAAGAATTAAATGCGGCAGCCCTGACAAGAGGATTGGGCGGTCCGGTCAAGAGGACAAACATCTGCGAGATCGGCTTTCATGTGCAGGATGTTTTTTTCCTGCTGTTATGTGTGGTGGCTTTTGCAATTCCTATTGTCACAATGATTACAGGGAGGTAGATCTATGATCGAATGTAAAAAAGTTTCTTTTTCCTACCCTCCAAATGAAACTGACATTGGGGACAGGGAAGGACACGGAACATTAAGAAATATTGACCTGTCTATTAACGACGGGGATTTTGTACTGCTCTGCGGAACATCGGGCTGCGGTAAAACCACACTGACACGGCTGTTTAACGGACTGATTCCTCATTATTACGATGGAAAGCTGGAAGGCACTGTCATGCTTGATGGAGAAGATATGAGCGGGCTTTCCCTGTTTGATATATCAAAAAAAGTGGGTTCTGTTTTTCAGAATCCACGTTCTCAATTTTTTAATGTGGATACGACCAGCGAAATTGCCTTTGGATGTGAAAACCATGGATTGGAAGAAGCAGAAATCCGAAAGCGGGTAAAACTGGTCTCAGAGCAGTTGAACCTTACAAATCTACTGGACAGAAGTGTTTTCTCCCTTTCCGGTGGGGAAAAGCAAAAAATCGCCTGTGGATCTGCCGCCGCTGTGGAACCGGATATATTTGTTTTGGACGAGCCATCTTCCAACCTTGACGCCTATTCCATCGCTGATTTTCGGAAACTGTTAAAAATATTGAAGTCACAGGGCAAAACAATTATTATTGCGGAGCACCGGCTCTACTATCTTTATGATCTGGCAGACAGGATCATATATTTAAGCGACGGGGAAATACAAGGGGATTATACTTTGCCGGAATTTCAGTTGATTCCGGCGGCGGAAAAAGCTAAAATGGGATTACGGCCTCTTGGCCTGGGTGAGTTTGCAGACATTGAGCCTGCCAGTCTACATTCAGGGCAGGGGATATGGAAACTGAACCACTTCCATTTCGCATACAAGAAACAGCCGGAAACGCTTTCTCTGGAAAATATAGAGCTTCCTGCCGGAAATGTAACGGCGGTCATCGGGCACAATGGAGCCGGAAAAACGACACTATCCCGTTGCTTATGCGGATTGGAAAAAAGATGTAAAGGTATCCTCGAAAAAGAAGGTACTTCCTATTCAAGCAAACAGCGGCTGAAGCTATGCTATATGGTCATGCAGGATGTAAATCATCAGCTTTTTACGGAGAGCGTTTTAGAGGAAGTCCTGTTAAGTATGCCGGGGAAAGATTCCGATGAATCACCTGAAAATGTGGCAAAGGCAGAGGCTATCTTGACAGAAATGGATTTGCTCCCGTACAAAGCCTGCCATCCGATGGGGCTTTCGGGAGGGCAAAAACAACGTGTGGCGATTGCTTCTGCGATTGCCTCTGAACGTCCGGTTATACTATTTGACGAACCTACCAGCGGCCTTGATCTCTTTCACATGAGGCAGGTGGCCGATTCGGTCAAAGGACTTGCCGATTCAGGAAAAACCATTGTGATTGTGACCCATGATCCTGAATTTATACTCAGGTGCTGCAATTATGTGATCCATCTGGAAAACGGCAGATTGGAAGAAAACTATTTCCTCCAGGATACGGAAGGACGGGAACGGTTATTTAATTTCTTTATGATGGAAGGAGGCGGCGGAAATCAAACTGTTTGATGGTAAAATAAACTGCGGCTCAAATGTTAAAAATGTCATTGAAACTGAGGATTGCGTTGTCCTGCAGCTTTTTGACGAGAGCGGCGAGGGAACCATGACAGCCCACAAAATTTTTGATGGCGCTTTTGTGATGTATAGCGATATGCACCTGAAAGAATGTACCTCCTACTTTCAGAGTAGTACGGACAGTTCGCTTCTCTATATAGACCATTGCAGGGAGGGACGGATCGAAAGCGAGATTGGCAATCATGCGTATAGCTATTTGCAAGAGAATGAGATGCGTGTGGATGACCGGCGTTCCCATTCGGGACGGGTCTGCTTTCCACTCTGCCACTATCATGGGATGACCCTGGGATTTGATCTGGACATTGCTGTGCCGGCGCTGAAAGACTTTTTTGGCGGATTTTCTGTTGATTTGTACGAGCTTCAAAAAAAGTATTGCAATGACAAGAAACCGTTTGTGATTCATAATGAGCCAGGAATTGAACATATTTTTTCAGAGCTTTACTTTGTCCCGCAGCAGATCAAAGGTGACTACTATAAAGTAAAAGCCCTGGAGCTGCTTTTATATCTGGACGCTTTGCAGTTTTCTGATTCCAAAGAAGATCGCCCTTATTTCTATAAAGGGCAGGTAGAAAAAATCAAAGCGATCCATGATCTTATTACGGCAAATTTGCAGGAGCATTACACGATGGATGAATTAGCTGAACGATTCCAGATTTCATTGACGGGGATGAAAACCTGCTTTAAGGAAATATACGGAGATTCCATGTATTCCTATCTTCGCCGTTATCGGATGAACGTTGCTGCCACAATGCTCCGGCAGGATTCCAAAAAAGGAATTGCGGAAATTGCCGGAGCTGTGGGATATGAAAGCCCCAGTAAATTTGCAACAGCTTTCCGGCAGGTGATAGGGCAGACGCCGATGGAATACCGAAAATCTTTTTTCTAAACGGTGCATAAATGCCGTTTTGGAGAGGAAAGAAGAATTGAATACTGCTACAATGAGGATGGTTAGCAAAGACTACCCATCCTTTTTTCTTTGCTGACTAAAAAGAAGGAAGGTGATTGTAATGAAGCAGCAAAAAGATAATTGGGTGAAAATTCTGTTTTCCTTCGCCGCACCATGCAAGGGGAAAATGGCTCTTTCGGTATTCTGCGCCATTCTGAGCGTTGCAGGAGGGTTTATTCCTTTTTGGGCTGTATATGAAATCCTGCTGGCATTTATCAATCAGAATGTGACCCTGAATGGCATTCTGATTTGGTGTCTGGTTGGAGCAGCGGGCTACCTGCTACGGGTTGCCTGCCATGGAATCTCTACGATCCTGGCGCATATTTCAGCCTATACCGTTTTGGAAGGAATCCGGCTTAAAATTGCGGACCGGCTGATGAAAGCGCCTCTCGGCGAAGTGATGGGGCGGCGAATCGGCTATCTGAAAAATATCATCATGGATAAGGTGGAGGATTTAGAGCCGCCTTTGGCACACATGATCCCGGAATTGACTTCTAACCTCCTACTCCCTGTTGCAATTTTTACCTGGATGATGGTCATTGACTGGCGCATGGGATTGGCGGTTCTGATTGCTCCGGTGCTGGCCATGATTCCTATGTTTTTCCTTATGAGGAATTATAACAGTCAGTACGCCGCTTATATGGAGGCAAATAACCATGTCAACAGTATTATTATTGAGTATGTGGAAGGCATCGAGGTTGTAAAGGCTTTTAATCAAAGCACAAGCTCCTATGAAAAATTTGTTAATGCTGTCCAGTCGTTCAAAGAGTTTACCCTGGCATGGTTTAAGAGCACATGGAAAACGATGAACCTTATGATGGCGATTATGCCCACAACGCTACTGGGGGTTCTTCCTGTCGGCCTTCTGCTGGTACAGAATGGAAGTATTTCCCCCGCAGAGCTTGCAATGGGGATTATTCTTTCCCTCAGCATTGTTGGGCCGTTGATGAAAGCAACCACTTTCATTAACGAAGCAAAGTCTATGGAATATGCAGTAGAGGCGGCAAATGAACTTTTGAACCTGCCTGTGCTGCCGGATTCAGGGAAAATCGTATCCATACCCCGCAATGATATTGTGTTGGAGCATGTAACTTTTTCCTATGACGGCTCCGAGCAAAATGAAGTACTGCATGATGTGAACTTGGAATTGCCAGAGGGAAGTTTTACGGCACTTGTAGGACCGTCTGGCGGCGGTAAATCAACGATTGCCCGTCTGATTGCAAGGTTTTGGGACGTGACAGGCGGCAACATTACCATTGGGGGGAAGAATATCAAAGAGTTGTCTATACGCCAGCTTTCCGAACTGGTCAGTTTTGTGACGCAGGATAACTTCCTGTTTAATTGCTCACTGAAAGAAAACATCCGTCTTGGAAATCCAAACGCCACAGATGAAGAAGTATATGCGGCGGCGAAAGCGGCCTGCTGTGATGAATTTATTGTGCGTTTGGACAAAGGATATGATACCCCTGCCGGTGATGCCGGAAAGAGGCTGTCCGGCGGCGAAAAACAGCGAATTGCGATTGCGAGGGCGATCCTCAAAAATGCCCCGATTGTTATTTTGGATGAAGCGACAGCATTTACTGACCCGCAGAACGAAGATAAAATCCAGAAATCTATCATGGCGTTATCAAAGGGTAAAACTCTTCTTGTGATCGCCCACCGCCTTTCCACCATTCAGAACGCAGATCAGATTGTCGTGTTGAAAAAAGGCCGGATTGTGGATTGCGGAAAGCAGGAAGAATTGTTGAAGCGGTGTCCGCTTTATGCGGATATGTGGAAAGCCCACATCGGGGCGAAGAATTGGTCTGTGAGTGAAAAGAAGGAGGTGGCCGCTCATGTTTAAGTCTATGAAACGGATCATTAAATGGGCGGGGAAATATAAGGGACGCCTCTATCTTGGCTCTGTTTTTTCCTTTTTCAGCAGCCTGTCTACGGCGATCCCTACAATGGCTGCCGCTTATGCCCTTGATAAAGCAATCGCAGCTTATTGGGCAGGCAGCACAATAGAATCCTCCCTGATCTGGCAGACGCTTTGGATTATTGTTGGCTCGATTGCGCTTAACTTTCTACTCTCTTATTTGCGGGCGGTGTTGCAGGAAAGCATTGGTTATGAAGTAGCCGCAGGGCAGCGAATCCATTTAGGCGATGTGCTGAAAAGGGTTCCTCTGGGATATTTTTCCAAAAACAGCGTGGGCGATATTCTGACAGGTGTTACCACGGAGCTATCCACACTCGAATTGCAGGGAATGAAGATGGTTGATATCATCATCAACGGATATGCAAAGTTTATTGCAATTCTCCTGTGTTTCCTTTTCCTGAGTCCAGCCGCAGCAGTGATTTCTGTTGTCGGCGTTGCCTTTTCCTCATTGGCCTTACATGGTATCAGCAGGCATAGTGAAAAGACCGCTGCTATCACGCACCAGGCCATGGAGGATATGTCTGGCTCTGCGATTGAATATATCCGCGGGCTGTCCATCGTTAAATCGTTCGGACAGGAAGGGGCTTCTATCGAAAGTTTCCGCAAGGCAAATACGGATTTGAAAAATATTCATATCAAAGTAGAAAAAGGCTATACGCCATTTAACTGCTTGCATCTGTTCTCCTTAAAACTGGCATCTATGGGGATTGTGTTTATCTGTGCATGGCAGACACTTAACGGGCAAATGAGTCTTGCTTATTTCCTGATGTTTGTTCTGTTTTCTTTCGTAATCTTTGGAAGTGTGGAAAACATTAACGACGCGGCTCACATGCTGGGGCTTATAGATTCCGCTATGAATAAGCTGGAAGCTCTGGAAAATGCAGAATATATCGACCAGGACGGAAAAGATATTACACCGACCTCGTATGACATTACTTTTCAGGATGTATCCTTTGGTTACGATAAACGGACTGTATTGCATGATGTGAATTTCACGATTCCGCAGAATACCACAACAGCGATTGTAGGTCCTTCCGGGAGCGGCAAGTCTACCCTGTGCAGCCTGCTTGCACGCTTTTATGATGTTGACGCCGGAAAAATCACTTTAGGAGAAACAGATATTCGAGAATTTACCTGTGACAGCTTACTAAAAAATATCAGTATGGTGTTCCAGAATGTATATCTGTTCCGGGATACGATCCGTAACAATATCAAATTCGGCAGCCCGGACGCTTCGGAGGAACAGATGATTGCTGCTGCAAAAAAAGCGCGCTGCCATGACTTTATTATGGCCTTGCCAGATGGATATGATACCGTCATTGGTGAGGGCGGTTCTTCTCTTTCCGGCGGTGAAAAGCAGCGGATTTCGATTGCCAGAGCCATGCTGAAAGATGCGCCGATTGTTATTTTGGATGAGGCCACGGCCAGCATTGACCCAGAGAATGAGCATTTGATTCAAGAGGCTATTTCCGCACTGACACATGGTAAAACAATCATAACGATTGCCCATAGACTGGCGACGATTGAAAATGCGGATCAAATTCTTGTCATTGATGGTGGAACCGTCGTGCAGAAAGGAACCCATAAGGAATTGCTGGCTCAAAGGGGAACCTATCAGGAATTTATTAAGATTCGGGAACAGGCTGAGGGCTGGAGGATTCAACAATAAGCATAAAGGAGGAACTGATGAAGATTCATGCGTCCGGGGAGGATTATCTGGAGGCTATCCTTGTTCTACAAAAGAAAATGGGCATGGTCCGCTCCATTGACCTTGCCCGGCACATGGGCTTTAGCAAACCGAGTATCAGCCATGCGGTAAGCGTCTTGAAGAACGGTGGTTTTCTGACCGTGGATGATGATGGATTCCTTCATCTGACCGCCATAGGTCGGGAGATTGCCGAGAAAATCTATGAACGCCATTTGTTTTTTATGGAGCAGCTTATCGTTGCTGGCGTCGATCAGGAAACAGCGGAACAAGACGCCTGCCGGATTGAACACGCCATCAGTGATACATCTTTCCGAAAGCTGAAGGAGAAAGTACAAGGAACCGATTAGCGCACATCGGCTCCGCTCTGCATAATAAGTTATCTGCCCCGTCCGGGGAAAGAAAAAAACCGTTGACTGGGGCAGATAATTTCGTGCGCTATTTTAAGGTTTGAACTCAATCGGCGGTTTTGAAGGACAATTTCAGAGCCGCCGTTTCTTTGCGTTTACACAAACCAATGACGACTTGCAGGGACACGGTAGCCGCTTGGAGGTTAATTTGCCGTGTCTCTTTTGCTTTTTCAAAGCTCCCATGATCTACATCAATTAAAAAAAGCATTGCCCCTCCTCCGGGCAAGTATAGCATTGCATCGGCATTATCGTTCCATGTGATTCAGCATAATAATGACTGTTCTTGGCACGCCAGTTTCCCATTGCGGGAATCTGGCGTTTTTTGTTGCCTTTTTTTCGGAGATAATCCGGCTGTATACCGGTGTCGTTCCCCACCTCCATTCGATTCACTCGTCAATCACCCGTGAATCGAAATGGAGGTACATAATGAAGAAAATTAACCTTCGGGAACTTTATCCTGATGTTTATACAACAGACTTTTTTGTAGATGTGACAGAGGAAGTAATGGAGACTATTCGAGCAGCTGAACGTGCGGAGGCTGCGTATGAGCGAAAGATGTATCGTTATAAAGCACAGTATTCTCTGGATTGCGAGAATGGCATTGAAAATGCGGTGCTGTTGAAGCCGCAAACACCGGAGATGCTTCTGGAGGAAAAACAGTTTCAGGAGCAGGTCTATGCCGCTGTGATGAAGCTGCCGGAGAAACAGGCAAAGCGAATTTATGCCCGATACTATCTGGGAATGACGGTAAATGAAATTGCCGAAGTAGAAGGTGTAGACCCAAGCCGTGTCCGAGACAGTATCCGCCGTGGATTAAAGCAGCTTGTAAAATATTTTTGATAAAATTTCATTTGATGCGCCTGTTTTTTGCCTTTTTTGTCAGTGTTAATAAGAAGGACAAGTTTTCCTCCTTCATCAGTACATTGACAATCGAATAGACAGCACAACAGGTACATAACCCATGTACGAGCGAATATGAAACGCCGCGAAGATGGAGCAGTCAGGGAGGTGATGAAAGAACTGCTTCGGAGCGATCTACGATTTCATAAAACGGATTGTGGCAGATTCGGCGCGATGACTGCATGGGGGCTTAAAGATACTTCCTCACGGCCCGCCAAAGACTTGGGGGGAACCCTGCGGCACACGATACGAACGATGCTGCGGAGTTATGACAGCCGCGCCAGCGGAGACCTGTTGTGTTCCCATCGTCAGGGGGCGTGGCAAATGTGATGAAAGCTGAGTTATATAAATAGGAAGCGTTTGCAGCTTCCTGTTCAAAATCAGATACCATGCGCTGGCAGTTTCGGCTGCCAGCGTATTCATGTGGCTTTGAACAAACACGATGACAAACTTGACAGATTGGAGGAAATATGCTTTATGGAAAAACTTATTACACGAAAAGAAGCAGCAGAAATTTTAGGTATCAGCATTGCAACGCTGGACGCGGCCCGTAACAATGGTCTTATTTCTTATGTGCAATATGTGCAGAATGGCTGTGTGTACTTTACTTCAGCGGGCCTTCAGGAGTATATCGCAAAATGCACCCACAGAGCAAAGCCAGCAGAAAAGAACGCAACTTATCGTAAACCTCGCAGAGCTGGAGTGTGAGCCGGTCCGTATCCTTGTCGAAATCATAATGGTCTGATAAAACATAGATACAGCGCTGGAGTATATTCTTAGGAGGTGGCGGAATTGGCAAAAAGAAAAAGAGCAATTCCACAATACGGTACAGTTACGCTTAACGGCATAGATTATTATAGAACGCGGGTTCAGAACGCAGATGGAAAACTGGTGGCCCTTTATGCGAGAACACCGGAAGAATTATATGATAAAGAGTTGGGAGCATTAGAGCAGATCGACAACGATACATTCTGTCGGAAATCCCCGACGGTTGCAGACTACTGTGAAAAATGGCTTTTGATGCAGTCGGTTCATGTGAGGGCAACCACGCTGATAGATTATACCTCAAAGGTCAGACGGCACATTATAAAAGAACTGGGACAGATGCGGATGGCAGATGTGACACTGGATGACATTCAGCTTGCACTTGTTCCTGTTTCCGAGAAGTCCGCTTCGGTATATAAGTCAGTGGTTATCCTGTATAAATCCATTTTCCGTGCAGCAAAGGAAAGTAAGATTATTGATAACAACCCAACGACTTACCTTACAGCCAAAGGTGGAGGCGTTCCGCAGAAGGACAAAGCTGCATTGACGGATGAACAGGCCGCCAGACTGCTGGATGCCATTCAGGGACTTCCGCCGTATGTATTTGTCATGTTAGGGCTGTATGCAGGATTGCGGCGAGAAGAAATTCTTGCCCTAAAATGGGATTCTGTATATCTGGATGTGGATTGCCCTTATTTAACGGTACGCAGGGCATGGCACACGGAAAATAACAGACCGGTGATTCTGGATGAGCTGAAAACGAAAGCCGCGCATCGAAATATTCCGTTGCCGGTTTGCCTGGCGGACTGTCTGAAAGAGACAAAAGCTAATTCACAGTCAGAATATGTGGTGCCGAACCGGGATGGTGATCCGTTGTCCTATACACAGTTCAAGCGGCTCTGGCAGTACATTGTAACCCGAACAGTCAAGGAGCGTTTCTATTATCGCTACGAGGATGGAAAGCGTGTAAAGCACACGGTTACGCCAGTCCTCGGTGAAAAGGCAGCGCATAACGGCAAAGTGATTTACAGTTTGGATTTTGAAGTGACACCGCATCAGCTGCGGCATACATACATTACGAATCTGATTCATTCGTCCGTGGACCCGAAAACGGTTCAATACCTGGCGGGGCATGAGAGTAGTAAAATTACGATGGATATTTACGCAAAGGTTAAATACAACAGACCGGATGAGCTGGTAAGAACAATGGGTGGTGCATTTGCCCAGTGGGATGCAGCACAGGCATAACAATTATAAAGAGTAGGAAACAAAGCTGGAGCGAGGCAAGGATGTCTCGCTCTTTGTTTTACATAATCCGTATCTTTGATTAAGTGGGTGCTTTCTGATAAAAAGAAGGTGTGAATTTAAGAACACTCATTATCAGGAAAGGAAGATTTGTATGGCTAAGAAAAAACAAAGCGTTCCAGAGTACGGAACGGTTACAAGAAAAGGAACACTGTATTACAGAACCAGAATTACAGATGCCGATGGAAAGCAGGTCAGCTTATATGCGACCACTTGTGAAGAATTATATGAAAAGCAGTTGGAGGGCCGGAGACAGGTGGAGGAAATTATCTTTCGCCGGAAGCATCCGACGGTTGCCGAGTATTGTGAGAAATGGCTGCTGATGCAGTCAGCAAAGGTGTCTACGGCCACTATAAAAGGATACAGACAGAATATGAAGAATTATGTCATTAGCTCTCTGGGAGATATGTATATGGAGGAAGTGACTGCGGATGATATTCGTCTGGCGCTTGTTCCGCTGTCTCAAAAATCGAAAGGACTGTATGATACGGTAAATATGCTGATTAAGTGTGTGTTTTATTCGGCAGAGCGCAGTCAGCTGATAACCGATAATCCGTGTGTAGGAATTTCAGCAAAGGGCGGAAAAGCATCGAAAAAGAAAGACGCCTTAACAGATCAACAGGTTGCGGTTCTGTTGGATACGGTGAAAGAGCTTCCGCCATATCTTTTTATTATGATTGGTTTGTATTCCGGCTTGCGTCGGGAAGAAATTCTTGCATTGCAATGGGATTGTGTATTCCTGGATGAATCCACACCATACATTTCCGTGAGACGTGCATGGCGCGCGGAGCATAACAGGCCGGTGATTTCTACCGTTCTAAAGACAAAAGCAGCTAAAAGGGACATTCCCATTCCGAAGTGCCTGGTGGACTGCCTGCGGGAAGCAAAAGCCAATTCCATATCGGAGTATGTGATTGCGGACAGTGAGGGACAGCCGCTTTCCTATTCTCAGTTTACGAGAGTTTGGCAGTATGTAGTTGTTCGTTCTGCGAAAGAGAGAACTTACTATAAATATGTGAATGGACAGAGCATCAAATATACCGTCAAGCCGACATTAGGAACAACGCAGAGGAACAATCCCAAGATTCGCTATACCCTGAATTTCGATGTAACACCGCACTTGTTGCGGCATACCTACATCACGAATCTGCTCTATGCGGGCGTTGACCCTAAGACAGTTCAGTACCTGGCAGGGCATGAGAATAGTAAGACAACTATGGACATTTACGCGAGGGTCAAGTATAATAAACCAGAGGAACTTTTCGAGGTAGTGAATGATGCTTTGAACCAGGAGAATTTCGATGAAAAATCACTGATTTCCATGGTTAAGGAATAGGACAACCGACAACAGAAAATGCGAAAAAGCCCGTAATATCAAGGAAAAACGCACCATAGAGATGTTTAATACGGTCTGAAGGCCGCCCGTCGCGCGCCGCAGTTCAGCAAGCGTTAACGAATCAGAAAAATACAACTCAAAAAGCTCAAAACCTCGGAAAATTTCGGTTTTCCGAGGTTTTTCTATACATTTTTACTTTGATAGATTTTGACGAGTTTTGAAGAATTTGAATGAAAGAGACACTTACTCACCCATTTTAGAGGGGCTAAAAATGGGTGAGTAGGGCAAAATGGGTGAGTAAATGGGTTAGTAAATGGGTGAGTAAACATAGCAATTGGGGGTAAATGCGTGCATGGTTTGGGATACAGAGTTTATGCAAAGAATGAATATTTCGATTCTGATATGGTTCGAGTAAATTTGGCGAAATGTGACCATTGGAAAATGAATTTGAATTGTTGCTTAGGAGGAATTCTCAATGAAGGTTGGAACGCTAATATATGATCCCTCAGAAGATCGCTTTGATATCCTGTATGCAGGTGACGGCCAAGACCGTTATGGTGGATTGAGTTGTGGAACTCCCATGGATGTCTGGTTCAAAGGTCAATGGATTCCGACCCGTATCGAATATGCGGATGCATGGTACCTTGTGGGGATTTCGTGTCAAACTCTATCCGGACTTCAAATCAGGATATAAAAAGTCCGGCTGCGATTCGCAGCCGGACTCGTCAAAATGATTCAGATGTCTTTTCCTAGCAGCCAGTCTGCGAGGTTTCTTATGCGAATGCCATTATAGTTGCCTACGGTCAAATGATCGGCAGTGAGAACCATCTTTTCGTAATTGTCACGGATCAGTGTCAACGGACGCATTTCGCGCTCAAAGGTCTCCTGCGCCGTCATGTCCGCCGTCACCTGATAGTAAGTGTATTCGCCTTGCTTTTCCGCGACAAAATCAACTTCTGTGCTGCCGAGCTTGCCGATCATCACCTTATAGCCGCGGCGCAGCAACTCGAAATAGACTACGTTCTCAAGAGAGAAGCCAAGGTCATAATTCCGTCGCGGCAGGATGTGATTGCGCAGGCCAAGATCCACGATGTAGAACTTCTTGTTGACCTTCAAGAGTTGCTTGCCCACAATGTCAAAACGTTCTGCAGGGTAAAAAATGAAGGATTCGGTCAGGGCATCTACATAGTCATCCACTGTGTTGGGTGAAACCTTTCTGCCGGAAGATATCAGGTAATCTGTAATGCTACGGATAGAAACGGGACTGCCAACCACACTTGCGAGGTATTTTGCAATGGATTTCAGCAGCGCAATATCCGTGATTTTTCGTTTGGAAGGCTCGCTCTCCTTTCGCGCCTGCCTGTCTTCAATGTCTTTCACAACGACGGTGTTGTAGATGCCCTCCAGATAGGTCTCTACCTTCTCTGCTGTGCGATCCATTCTGGCAACATAGGGAAACCCGCCGCATTTCAGATACTCTGCAAAGCCATGCTCTTCGTCCTGCTCTGTGATCGTCAGATACTCTTTCAGAGACAGCGGAAGCATCTTGATCTCAACATAGCGACCGGTCAAAAGTGTTGCCAGGTCTCCGGAGAGCATATACGCATTGGAGCCGGTGATGTAGATGTCCACATCGGGCTTTACATACAGACTGTCAATGACTTTTTCAAAGTCGGCAACCTTCTGAATCTCATCCAAAAAGATATAGGTGGTCTTTCCGGGAACCAGCCGTTCCTTCAAATAGGCGTACAGCTTTTTGTAGTCCAGCAGCTCCTCGTATTCCAACTCCTCAAAATTCACCGACACGATCTGTGCATCCGAAACGCCGGCTGTTTTGAGCCAGTCCTGATACTGGGCAAGCAGCGTGGACTTTCCGCAGCGTCGTATACCGGTCACGACCTTGATGACCTGTTCATCCTTCCAGCTGATCAACTCAGCGAGATACTCTTTTCGTTCTACCAACAAAGCCACCTCCCGTATAGAGTATTTTCATTATAGAGCATAATATGATCTGCGTCAACAAAAATTCCGAAATGGGAACAAAACTATAAATTCCGTCACATTTATTCCGAGCTAAAGATGTGTAAGCAGACCGTCCTAGTCTATCTTAGCGTTATATATCGAACATAGTTTACACATTTTGAATGAACTTAAATACCATTTGCAGGGCAGCCTCTTAACATGGCGACTGCCCTGTCTTTATATCAAGCCATAGGAAGGAGAACGCTGCTATGCCGAAATGCCTGCTCAAATATCAGTGGGTCAAACTACCCAGAGCTTGTATGCCGTCTGGCAAAGGGATTATGGGCTATTGGGCGAAGCTGGCCGCGCATGCAGCATTTCGCAAGGGCCGGGCCCAATACTGTGGCTATACAAACGATGTTGTGCCCGGAATGTGGTCTGGCGGCATAGTAGGGCTAAAAAGTATTCTCGGCGTTAAAAGCCGAACAAAGGCCATAGACATCTTGAATACATTGCAACAGCATGGATATGTGCATTACACATTAAACGAGAAAACGAAGAAGCTGGAATATGCCATCACCGATTGGGTCATAAAATGCTCTGGCGCCGAATGCATGAACGGAGCAGTTTACGCAACAGATGGCTATGGCTTCCTCTGCCTTCCCCGCAGCATTACACAGCGGCTTGCAGAACAACATTACACATTCGGCGAATCAGACGCATGGCTGGATCTATGGTGCAATAAAAACAGACGAACCCCGAACCCTTGATTTTTCAGGGGTTCTGGGTTTTCTTGTTACTAATGTGTGCATAGTTCAGCGTTCAGCGGCCTAAAATGTTCACAGGTTTGAACCCTATGGGATCAGTTCCACGGTGGCCTTCAGTTCGTCCAAAGTCTTGTGATTATAGACCCGGTTTCCTGTGTCTTTGGACACATGGCCCATGAGCAAATCAATACATTTCCGGTTGGCCCCGGCGCTGTCCAATTTGGTTTCAAAGGTGTGGCGGCATTCGTGCGGGGTATGGTTCAGCTTTAGGGCCTTCATAATATCCGCCCAAAATATCCGGTATTGGGTTTGATTGCAAACCTTCCCATTGTAGCTGATCAGCCGGGGGCCACCTTCGGCAAGCCGCCGTTCAATCAAGGGCCTGATCTTTGGATGGATTGGAACAATGCGGTTCTTACCGGCTTTCGTTTTGGTGCCACCCTTCATCGTGCCTTCCTTCAAGTCTATATCTTCAGGTTTCAGGTTCAAAAATTCAGAGATACGCCACCCGGAATATAGCAAGATCAAAACAGTATCAACCCAAGGATCAGACTGATGTTCCCACACCGTTTTGATTTCATCGTTGGTGAACGGAAGGCGGCTGGTGGGCGGTATTGGATCAGAAGTCAGAAGTTCGGAGAAGCACCGGTTTATTATATCCATTTCAAGGGCGAACCGGTCAAGGTGGCCCCACAGGTTCTTGATGGCCGCTTGGGTGCTATACCCTTTTCCACAACCATCAATGGTTTCTTGCATTTGGTAGGATCGCAGTTGCTTATAAGGCTTGTTCACATACGCTGAACAATGCTTGAACGCTGAACAGAGGGAAGAACGGTTGGATTCCCCCAGCTTCGGGGCCTTCTTTTCTTTCCAGAGGTCAAAAAGCTGTTGAAGGGTGATCTTGGCCCGGTCAACATCCCAAGGATCACGGTTGTATTCGGCAAGCATGATGTTCCCGGCTTCACGGGTTTCAGCATAGCCAATAATGTCATAGATCGGATGGCCTTTGTCATTCCAACCTATGGTTTTCTTCACAATGTATGGGCGGCGGCGTTGGCCTGATAGCTTTGCAACCGTTCCATACCCGTTTGGATTTCGCATTATATCACCTGAACTTTCAAAATTGGGTATGGCAAAGCTAAACCCCATGTGATATAATGTTCAAAGGCGTTTGAAACATTAACTTCAAAAGGGTTTGTTTCGCCTGACCGCTTCCGGTGTGCAAGACCGGGGGCGGTCATTTTTTTTTGCATTTGTTCCATATCCGTTCCGCTTAAAACCCTTGCGGGGTGTGGCTTTGAGAGAATGGAACACTTGGAACGGATATTATATTACTTCAAAGAGTAGATAAAAAATATAAAAGTAAAAGAGTATATAGAGAACCGACGCTTTATCTGTTCCACCTGTTCCAAAGCCTTGATTTTCCTGTGTTTTCAGGGATTGGACGGCGGAACGGATGTGGACAGATCAAGTTTGGCAAGTTCACCTTTGACCTGTTCCAGAACTTCAGGATATTCAGAATCAGGGTTCATGGAATATTGATCTTCGTATTCTTTCAGGGTGTTCAGATACCGGTTCCAATGGGTGGCTTTAGCCTTTGCGGTTTTCAATTCATCAATCTTGGCTTTCTGATCGGAATAGGAATCCAACAAAACCCGTTCTTTCTGACTATCAGCCGCCTTGAAAAAAGAAGCTGGAAGATCGGATGTGTAAGGGATGATCCCGGCCTTGGCCGCTTGATCCACCGTCAGGGCTATTTGCATACCATATTCATAGCGGGAAAAGAATGTTTCAAGGTTCTTCGTCTTTTCAAAGATGTTCAAGCAATCTTGAACAATCCGCACATGGTTTTTGGCTTCTGCTACGGTGTAGGCCCCCGGCATGGATTTAATAGCCCGTTCCGGGTTCAGATTGGAATGAACCTGAACGGTGGGTCCTGTTTTGGGTGGGGCCTTCTGTTTTGGCTTTCTTTTTCGCAGAAGCAGGAACAGGAAGAACCCCATAATGACATCCATCATAATGAATACGGGGCGGAGTTCTGGCGCTTCCGTAAAAAACATGATTGTGTAGACGATAAACCCGAAACTGAAAAAGAAGATCCCAAAGCCTTTCAAAAACTTCTTCAACCAACCACCTTCTATCTAATATCACTTTGGAAGGCCACGGCCTTACCAAGAATGATGATATGATCCAACTGTTCCCCGGTATAAACTAAATCTTCATAGTTAGAGTTTTCGGCCTTCAGAATCAATAGATTTTTTTCGGGATAGTAATTCACCCGCTTCAGGGTTGCTTCATCATCAATGATAACAGCGGCAATTTCGCCATTGTTCACCATTTCCTGTTTTCTGATGAACACAATATCCCCGTCATAGATTCTGGCCCCGATCATGGAATCACCCTTGGCCTTCAAGCAGAAATCAGCGTCAATATTGGCCCCAGCTTCCACATACAGTTCCTTTTCTTCATTCGCCATAATGGGTTTCCCGCAAGCAATGTCACCGAGCAGACGAAAACGCTTTGTAGAAATTGGGATGATATTATCAAACTTCACCTGTGGTTGTGACGGTTCGACCACCACAGATTTATTGATGCTTTTCAACCAATCATTCCGGTTCGGAATGTCTGATCTTCCCATGAGGTAATCCAAATCAACATTGAAATAGTCAGCAATGGTTTCCATAGATTCAAGGCCCGGTTCCCGTTCGCCCCGTTCATACATATTTACACTACTTTTAGAAAAACCAAGCTGATCCGCCAAGTTCTGTTGAGATAGGCGGCGTTCGGTTCGTAATTGCTTGAACCGATCAGAAAACTTCGGCATAAGTACACCCCTTTCAGAAGTCTTTCTATAATTCATTATACACATTATGTGCACAAAGTCAATCCGTCGATGTGCACAATTAGTAACACATTTCTTTGTGCACAATTTGTGTTCAGTTGCGCTTGACTTTGAGCACATATCGTGTATAATGATAATCAGACGAGCACAAAAGGTGCACGGCGAAAGGGGAACACAATATGAAGAAGTTCAGCGCAATAGTCAAGGACGGAACCAAAACCGTTTTCATCACCAATCAGGAATACCGGACAAAGGCCGACTTCATTCATGATCTTCGATGCAACGGGTACAAGGTCAATCCGATGAAGGTCAAGACTTCCCGGACTTTCGATTACATCATCAATCACACCGACTGTAACCCGTGGGATTGGAAGCTTACTGATAAAGAAGTTGATGATATTACGGATTATCACCCCGGAAGGAGTATGTGAGATATGGAAGTTTGGAAAGAAAACAAACAGACGGGCCTTTCTTGTGGGATCAATGACTTTGGTGAATTGTTCCTTGGCAATAAAGGAAGCGGATATAATTTACCAGACACCCCCGAAAATCGTGAATATATTTTGAATGATTTTAACTATTGGAATCAATAAGCCGAAACGGGCCTGATGGCCCGTCCACCGGAACCGCCCCACCGGTGCTGATGATGGCAGGGCAACAGCGACAACATGAGCGCCCCCGGTTTATGGGTTCGGGTATTGGGTATCAATCCCCATGTAAAAGATATGACCGCCCGGAAATTGCTTGTTGGGGCTTTGGCTGTTCTAATTCTAAAGAAAGGATGTGCAAATATGAGTGTTGGCAAGAAACTTCGGGAACTGCGTGGGAGCAGAACCCAAGACGAAATCTCCAAGGAACTTGGGATCACCAAATCTTCTTATGCCATGTATGAGCGTGATGAACGGGTTCCCCGTGATGAAGTGAAGGTTCGCATTTCCAATTTCTTTGGCGTTTCGGTTCAGGAACTTTTTTTTAACTAAATCGAGCACATATAGTGTTCAATAGGAGTAAGCACCATGAATGAAGTCAGTTTGAAACCGGTCATTGATGAACTTGAAACCTTGTTTTCAAAGTTCAACAAAGCCTTCTTTGAAGGGAAGTTGGAAAAGCCTGTGATCACCGTTTCCCCGGATCATACCCGTGGGGCCTACGGCTGGTGTACCGCTTGGAAGGCTTGGCAAGATGGCACCAAGGAAGGCGGTTATTACGAAATCAACCTGTGTGCCGAATACCTGAACCGTCCCTTTGAAGAAACCTGTGGAACCTTGCTTCACGAAATGGTTCATCTTCAGAACCTTCAGGACAATGTTCAGGACACTTCCCGTTCTGGTTCCTACCACAACCGGAAGTTCAAAGAAACCGCTGAAGCCCACGGCCTGACCGTGGAGAAAGGCGAAAAGTACGGATGGCACAAAACCGCCCTGAACCCGCAAGCTGAAGCCTTCGTGAAATCCCTTGGCAAATCCGGGTTCTGTCTGGTTCGACCCCGTACCAATCCGCTGAAGGGTTCCCGGAAGGGGGGGGGATCAAGTTCCCGCAAGTATGTTTGCCCCTGTTGCGGAACCATCATCCGGGCCACCAAAGAAGTTCATGTTCTCTGTGGGGAATGTGAAGTGGCCTTTGAAGAACAGGAGTGATAACCAATGATGATTACCCGCCAAGTTCGGTGTAAAAAGTGCGGGGAAATGTTTCCCCTGACCTATCCCGAAAAGCTGTCCGACATTGGCCGGGATGTTATTTCTTACTGTCCGCCGTGTTTACACACGGAAATCTTGAAAAATGAAAGGAGTACGCACAATGACCACCTTTGCAGAGCGTTTGAAGAACGCTATGGAACAGGCCAACATGAGCCAATCCGCCCTGTCTGAACAGGCCGAGGCTTCCAAGGCCGCTATCAGCCAATACCTTTCCGGGAAGAACACCCCCGGCCCTGACCGTATCAAGGCCCTTGCCGATGCAACCGGCGTTTCCTTTGATTACCTGATGGGTTATGGAGCCGCCCCGGTTGCGGAACCGCCCATCAAGAAGATCAGCGTGAAGGAAGCCGCCCGGTGCATGGGGAAATCTGATCAGTTCGTCAGAATCGGCCTTCAGCGTGGCCTTCTTCCCTTCGGGAACGCTGTTCCCGGAACCGGCGCTTGCTGGAATTACTACATCAACCCCACCAAGTTCCGTGATTATGTGGGCGCTGATCAGTTCAATTCCTTCTTCGGCCTGACTGCCTGACAGATTGGGGGGGGGGATGTGTGAAACCGGAAAGAAACGAGGTGGGCGGCGGCTTACGGTTGTCAAAATCCTTTTATGAACGCCCCCCTTACCCCGAAAGAAGCCCAATTTGCCACGGACAACATCAATATTGTTTGGTGGTATTTAGACAAGCAGGGCCTTAACAGATCGGAATGGTTTGATGTTGTGATTTTCCGCTATTTGCTGGCTGTGAAACGCTGGTTTGCCCTTCCTGATCTGCAAAAGGTGAAATTTGTCACCGTGGCCTGTCAAGCTATGCGGTCAGCCATAGGGCATGAGCGGGAAAAACGGGCCAAAGAACCCCAAACCGTTAGCCTGTATGATGTGATCCCCGGAACGGATGATCTGTGTTACATAGACACGATCCCGGCCCCCGGAACTGAAATTTTATGAAGAAGGTGATTTTTTGGAAATCAAATACAATGTTCAGGCACCACCCAAGAACCAGTTTCATGGTGGGAGCAAAAGCGAGGAAGTCAAGGCCATTGAAGATTTCCTGACCAGCGGAAACGCAAAGAATATGTGTTTCCAGTATGAAAGCGCCAAGGCCGCAAGAACCAAACTTTCCACCATTTCCAGCCACCGGCGCAAGTACAACGAGAAGAACTCGAAAGGGTATGACGCATACCGGGTGGACAACTGCATTTACATTGTTCGCTTGACCGGAAAGAAAGGATGATGAACATGAAAACCAGATTTGATGGAACCTTGTGGATCGGAGCCGGTGGACAGGCTTTCCGCCCCGCAGAAATGGGAACCGATCACCTGTTGAACACAGTGAAGATGCTGAAGAACCGCCCCGGCGTGGTGGTATCTATGGTGGTTCGTGACATTGAAGCCACCCCTGACTGTTGCCCTTTTGATCCCTTCGGTGGCGGTCATTCCGAGTTGGTGAAACAGTCCTTGTTCAACATCACTTCCCTTTCCCCGGAACAGGTGAGTGATTACGCCTTGAACAGCCCCTTGGGAATGGCTATGAAGGCCGAACTTCTTTCCCGTGGTGTGAATGTGGAAAATTACCTTTCCATGATTGAAGGGCCTGAAACCCTATGATCACGCTGTTCCAGCACCAACAACAGGCCCTTGATGAAACCGAGGGGAAGAACCGGGTGGCCTATTACCTTGATATGGGCCTTGGGAAAACCTTTGTTGGTTCCGAAAAAATGATGAAGCTGAACAAGCGGATCAATCTGGTGGTGTGCCAATGTTCAAAAGTTCAAGACTGGATTGAACATTTTCAAGACCACTACACCCGGAATTGTGTGTTCGACCTGACCAACCCCAAAACCTTCAAATGGTTCTTTGAACAGGTTCAGCATGAAGTTCCAACCCTGATGATTGGCGTGATCAACTACGAACTGACTTTCAGGCGGAATGTGCTGAAAACCCTGACCGGCTTCACGCTGATGTTGGATGAAAGTTCCCTGATCCAGAACGAGAACGCCAAACGGTCAAAGTTCATTCTTGGGCTGAAACCGGATAATGTGATCCTTCTGTCAGGCACCCCCACGGGTGGCAAGTATGAAAACCTGTGGAGCCAATGTCAACTGTTGGGGTGGAAGATTTCAAAAGAACTGTTCTGGAAGCAGTACATTCAAACGGAATGGGTTGAAACCGATGGATTTTGGCGGCAACAGATTACCGGCTATAAGAATGTTGACCGGCTGAAGATGAAGCTGGCCGAACATGGGGCCGTTTTTATGACCACCGAACAGGCCGGGATCAGCCTTCCAAAGCGGAACTGGATCAAGGTCAAAACCCGTCCTTCACCCCTTTATTGGAAGTTCTGGAATGATCGTTATGTTGCGATTGACAGCGCCAACCTTGGTGAATTTGAACTGGATGCTGATTTCTACGGTTCCAATGCCCATTGTGAACGGGAACTGATTGGCGATACCAGCTTGACCCGCCGCCTTTATGCCCGTCAGCTTTGCGGCCTATACAACCCGGCCCGTTATGAAGCCTTCCGGGATTTGGCGAACAGCACGGAAGATCGCTTGATTGTGTTCTATAACTTCACAGAAGAAATGGAACGCCTGAAAGGGATTGCCAAGGGCCTGAACCGGCCTGTGTCTGTTCTTTCCGGTGAAGAAAAGAACTTGGATGCTTACCGCTACCAGCATAACAGCATTACCTTCATTCAGTATCAGGCCGGTGCAATGGGCGGCAACTTCCAGCTTGCCAACAAAATCATTTACTTCAGCCTTCCCCAAGGTTCTGAACTGTGGGAGCAATCCCAAAAGCGTATTCACCGCCTTGGGCAAGAACGGCCTTGTTTCTATTACCTGATGATCTGTCCGGGAACGGTTGAAGAAGATATTCTTTCCACTTTGGAAATGAGAAAGGACTATACCGATGAACTATTCAGAAAGTATGAGCAAGCGGCAACAGCGCCGCAAAGCCCTTAACCAGCGGTTCAGGCGGATGTTCCTTGTGGCCCTTCTGATGGGCCTTGCAATGGGGTTTGTATTTGGGCGCTGTTCTGCTGTCAACAGCAAGGCCCCGGATGCCCCCATTGCACCGGATCAGCTTACCGCCGTGATCCCGGATGTGACCTTGGAGCCGGTGGAACCCCCGCTGGTGGAAGAACCCGCCGAACCTGAACCGGTGCTGTTGGGCAGTTTCAGAATTACCGCCTATTGTTCCTGTGAAAAGTGTTGCGGCGAATGGGCCAAGAACCGGCCCAACGGCATTGTGTATGGTGCCGCTGGTGTGGAACTGAAGGCCGGTGTTTCCTGTGCTTCCCCGCTTCCCTTGGGAACCGTGGTGGAAGTGGAAGGCTTGGGTGAATACATCGTTCAGGATCGCCCCGCCCAATGGGTGATTGACAAATACGGTGAAAACCAGATCGACATTTATTTTGACAACCATGAAGCCGCTTCCGCCTTTGGTCTGAAGCAGTTGAATGTTTATCTGAAAGGAGAACCAGAAAAATGATCAAATGTAACAACGAATGTCCTATGAAGAAGTTCAATGGGTGTTGTCATTTCTGCCCGGATCGTGGTTTCTGTGAATACTCTTGTTCCGAGGATCACAACACCTGTGGAGAAGCCACCTCCGATGAAGAAACGGCCCTTCAGGAGTTCAAGAACACCCAGCTTGCCACCCTGAACGCCATTGCTTCCCTGACCGCCCACAAGAAGGCCATTGAGGATCAGGAAAAGGAAATGAAGGCTAAGTTGTATGAAGCAATGGTGAAGTTCGGCGTGGATAAGTTTGAATCCGATGTTCTGAACCTTACCCTTGTGAAGCCCACCAATGCCACCAGCATTGATTCCGCCAAGCTGAAGAAGAAATACCCGGACATTGCTTCCGAGTGTTCCAAGACCACCGCCAAGGCCGGTTATGTGAAGATCACGCTGAAGGGTGGTGGGAATTGATGGTGAAAACGGAACAGGAATGGCGGGATGAAGTTAATGCTTTAAGGGCTGAAAACATGGAACTTCACAAAGCCCTTCAGGAAAAGAAAACTTCTGTAAATCTTGTGAATGTTCGATGGTTTGATGGGTATTTGGAAACCTTTGAAGCGTTGGAAATTCGGTTTGGAAATTCTTATCTATGGATGCGCCTGATTGATGGGCAGAATCGCCACATCCCCCTTCATCAGGTACGGTGGTTTTCATTGAGCAAGGAAAGCCATGCCGTGAAGGGTGAGGCTTCCTGATGGCCGGTGAAAAGAACTTTGAAAACCGCCTGAAGGACTGGTTGGAATCTGAAGGCATTTACCCATTGGGCCACCCTGAAGATAAAATGACCGTTCCGCCTTGTGGTTTCTATGAAAAGCGTTGGGGTGGAAGCCGGTATGTGAAAAGCGGCCTTCCCGATATGCGGATCACCGTGAAGGGCATTGCCCTTGAAGTGGAGCTGAAGGCCACCGATGGAACCCCATCTGTGCTTCAGAAGCGTAATTTGGCCCAAATCAACGGTTCACAGGGGTTCGGGTTCATCCTTTACCCGGAAGGCTTTGAAGCCTTCAAGACTATTGTGAAAGGGGTGAAACAATGCGAGTTTCCCACAGCCGGGTTGAAGTCTTTGATAGATGCCCATACAAATACCGCTTGCGATATGTGGAAGGGATAGACACGATCCCGAACACGGACGCAGACAACGCCCTGATCCTTGGCACCGCCCTTCACACCGGCATTGAAGAAGGGGTTGGACAAGCCCTTGACTTCTACAAGAACAGCTTCCCGGTTCTGACGGATGATCACATTCATGAAATGATGAAGTTGGAAGCCATGATCCCCAAGGCAAAGGCCATGTTGCCACCGGGCGGAACCTTTGAACTTCCAATCGGGAACGCTGATTTCATCGGCTTTATGGATTATCTGCTTCCCGTGGGGAAGGGCCTGAAGCTGGATGGCCTGATCACTGGTGAAGATTTGAATGAATTTGAAGCGTTTGATCTGTACGATTTCAAGTATTCCAACAACGCCAAGAACTACGCCGTTTCCGGTCAGCTTCACGAATACAAGTATTGGTATGAACTGACCCATCCCGGCCACCGGATCAGGAATATGTATTTCCTGATTGTTCCCAAGCCCAAGATCAGGCAGAAAAGCACCGAAACCCTTTCCCAATTCCGTGACCGCTTGCAAGCGGCCTTGAAAGATGCTGAACCAACGCTGATGCCGGTTCAGTACAACCCCATGAAGATTGTGGACTTCCTGACCGATGTGAAACACATGGTTGAAGCCACAGACTTTCCCAAGAACCCAAACCATTTTTGTGGATGGTGTGAGTATGAAGAATATTGTCAGAAAGGATGGGATTATATGTTACTTCCCAAGAATGAACGCCGTGACCTGAACGCCACCAAGAAGAAGGTTGTGTGGCTTTACGGCGCACCCTTCAGCGGCAAAACCTTCTTTGCCAATCAGTTCCCCGATCCCCTGATGTTGAACACGGATGGCAACATCAAGTTTGTGGATGCCCCCTATATCGCCATTCGTGACACCGTTACGGTGGAAGGCCGTATCACCAAGCGCAAGTTGGCCTATGAAGTGTTCATGGATGCCGTGGCCGAACTGGAAAAGAAACAGAACGATTTCCGAACCATCGTGGTTGACCTTCTGGAAGATGTTTATGAATCGTGCCGGGTTTACATCTGTGACCGTCAGGGCTGGAAGCATGAATCTGATGATTCCTTCCGTGCGTGGGATATGGTCAGAAGCGAGTTCCTGAACACCCTGAAGCGGCTTGTGAATCTGGACTATGAAAACATCATCCTGATCAGCCATGAGGACAGAAGCCGTGACCTGACCCGCAAGGGCGGCGATAAGATCAGTTCCATCAAGCCGAACCTTCAGGATAAGGTGGCAAACAAGGTGGCCGGTATGGTTGATCTGGTGGCCCGTATCGTGGCGGACGATGATGAACGGGTGCTGTCTTTCAAGACTTCTGAAGTGATCTTCGGCGGTGGCCGTTTGACTGTCCGTGATAAGGAAATCCCGCTGACCTATGATGCTTTCTGTGAAGTCTACGAGGAAGCCAACCAGAAGGCCGCAGGAGCCGTGAAGCGTGGCGGCAATACCCCGGCTACCCCCGCACCTGAAACCACCGACACGCCCACCACAGCGCCCAGCAGAAGGGGCAGAAAGGCCAAGACTGCAACCCCGCCCCCGGCTGACAACTATGATCCGGTTGAAGATGCGGCAAAGGCGGCTTGTGGTGATCCCGATACCGTTGCTGAACCGGCCACCGGTGACACCCCGCCTTGGGATAATCTTCCCAAATGCCCGGATGGTGAACGCATTTTCAGACAGCACGATCAGAACCCGGAAATCCCCCTTTGCCCGTCCATTGACGCTGGCCACCGTTGCCACAAGGAAGGCGGCCCCGATGGTTGCCCACTGTGGGATCGCCCCAAGGCACAGGCAGAGGAACCCGCACCCAAGACAGATGCCAACCCGCCCCGCCGTACCCGGAAGAAGCGTGAAGAATAATGGCTGATGTGCTGATGATTGCCGGGAAGCCTGAAACCATCTTCAAGGCCCGTGATTTTGAATATCTGGTTGAAAAATACATGGGCTATGAAGCGGCCAAGTATTTCCGGGAATACGCTGAAAAAGCTGATGAAGAAGTCAGATCGGCCAAGGCCGGCGAAAACACAGACCTTGCTTCCTATGAAGCTGACCTTGAAAGCAATCACAGAGCCTTTCAGGACATTCAGACGGAAGCCGCAGTTATCACGGGTGTTCTTCAAGAAAAACGGATAAACCGTGAGAAGATCGCCCATGCAATCAGGGAAATTGGAAAAATTCTTTCCAACCAAATATAAAAACAACATTTTTGGAGGTAAAAACTATGGCTATTGATTTTGACAAGATTGATCGTTCTGTTGATCTGAAGGGCCTTCAGGCTGATGTGGAGGATGCCAAGAAGAACGGCGGCGGGGATTTCCCCACCATTCCCGCTGGCAAGTATGAAGTGAAGCTGGAAAGCATGGAGATCAAAGGCACCAAGGCCGATCCCAACCGCCCCATGCTGGCCGTGTCCTTCAAAATCCTGTCCGGTGAGTTCAAGAACCAGCGCCTTTTCATGAACCGTGTCCTTTACGGCACCAAGAATGACAAGAACATGATCGCTTCCGCTATGGGCTTCCTTGAAAAGCTGGATTCTGGTGTTCCTATCAGCTTCACCAGCTACAAGCAGTTTGCCCAGCTTGTTCTTGATGTGGCGGAAGCTATTGATGGAACCTTGGAATATGCGGTGGACTATGATGATTCCCGCTTCAATTCCATCACTGTTGAGGAGGTTTTTGAGGTTGAAAACTGACCGCAGATTTTTTATAATCAAATCGAGCACAAATAGTGCTTGATGCGGTTTTGAACCTTAACTTTCAAGCACAACCTGTGGGGCTTCGGCCCCACAATGGCCCCAAGTGAAAGCCTTCCCGTGGCGGGGCTGATAAGGCGGCAACGCTGACCGATTTCACAAAAGCTGAAAGGATGTGAGTTGATGATCTTCTATGATTTTGAGGTTTTCCGGTATGACTGGTTGGTTGTCCTGATCGACCTGAACGCCCGGAAAGAAACCGTGATTATCAATGATCCCGACAAGCTGAAGCGTTTCTATGAGGAACACAAGGGCGTGATTTGGGCCGGTTACAATTCCCGGAACTATGATCAGTACATCCTAAAGGCCATTCTGTGTGGGTTTGATCCAAAGCCTGTGAATGATTGGATCATTGCAGAGGACAAACCCGGTTACAGATATTCAAGCCTGTTCAGGGAATACCCGCTGATCAATTATGATGTGATGCCGAACCCGCCAATCAGTCTGAAGGCGCTGGAAGCGTTCATGGGCCATTCCATCAAAGAAACTTCTGTTCCCTTCGACATTGACCGGCCTTTGACTGAAGCAGAATTGGCCGAAACGGTCAAGTATTGCCGCCATGATGTGGAACAGACGGTGGAAGTGTGGTTAAGGCGGAAGGAAGATGAATTTGATGCCCAAATGTCACTTGTGAAGGCGTTCCATCTTCCTATTTCCGACATTGGTCGCACCAAGGCCCAGCTTTCCGCCAAAATCCTTGGAGCCGTTCAGCGGGAACACAATGATGAATTTGAAATTGAGTTCCCGCCCAGCTTGCGGATCGAAAAATACACGGAAGTTCTGAACTGGTACAAAAACCCCCTGAACCGTGACTATTCCAAAACCCTTGAACTGGATGTGGCCGGGGTTCCCCATGTGTTCGCTTGGGGTGGCCTTCATGGGGCCATTCCCAAATATCACGGGGAAGGCTGGTTCGTCAATGTGGATGTGGCTTCCTATTACCCATCTTTGATGCTGGTTTATAAGTGGCTTTCCCGCAATGTTCACGATCCTTCCAAGTATGCGGAAATCTACCACACCCGCCTGAAGCTGAAGGCAGAGAAGAACCCCATGCAACAGCCTTATAAAATCGTTCTGAACAGCACCTATGGCGCTATGAAAGATAAGCACAACGCCATGTATGACCCCCGGCAAGCCAACAATGTTTGTGTGGGCGGTCAGCTTCTTCTTCTGGATTTGATTGAACGGCTGGAAGATCATTGTGAAATTATCCAGAGCAACACGGATGGTATTTTGGTCAAACTTCGCCGGTATGAAGATTTTGAAATGCTGGACGATCTGTGTTGGGAATGGGAGCAAAGAACCGGGATGCGCCTTGAATTTGATGAATTTCAAAAGGTGTATCAGAAGGATGTGAACAATTACATCATTGTTCCTTCCGGGCCGCTTCGTGACGAAAAAGGGAAACCCCGCTGGAAGTGCAAGGGTGCCTATGTCAAAAAACTGTCCGATCTGGATTATGACCTTCCCATTGTCAACCGGGCCATTGTGAACCATTTCCTTCAGGGGATCAGCCCGGAAACAACCATCATGGAATGTTCCGATCTTCGGGATTTTCAGAAGGTGGTGAAGGTGTCCAGCAAGTACAAATACGCCCTTTATTCCCCGGTGATTACGGAAGCCAAGATCAGGGATGAAAAAGGCCGTTCCAAGAAAATCACCCGCTTCAGCGGCGGTGAGGTTCAGACGGATAAAACCTTCCGGGTGTTCGCTTCCAAGGATCAGAGCAAGGGCGGAATCTTCAAGGTTTCCGGGAAAATCGTCAAGGGCCGGGAAAAGAACCCTGAAAAGTTCGGCAACACCCCGGATCATTGTTTCTTCATCAATGATGATGTGACCAATCTTCCTATCCCGGATGAACTGGACAAGCAATATTACATTGATGTTGCTTGGGATCGGTTGAAAGATTTCGGGGTGGAACGATGAACAATAAAACCTTTCGGGGGGGGGGAGCGTTGAAGCATGGAACTGTTTAGGGGCTATGTGCCTACCAGAAATAAACAATGCCTTGAAAAGTTCAAAGGCGTTGAAAAACTGAAAACCCGTTCTGAAGTCCAAGACCTTGATGAATACGCCGGTATTCTTGGGGAAGAAACCATTCTGATTGATGTGGACGATGCGGAAACATCTGAACTTTTGTTCAGAATTGTTCAGGATTTAGAACTGAAGTGCAGAGTGTACGCCACCACACGGGGAAAACACTTCTTGTTCAAGAACTGTGGTGTTAAAAAAAGCTGGACGAAATGCACCTTGGCCGTGGGTATCACCACGGATGGAAAGGTTGGAGCCAATAACAGCTATGAAATCTTGAAGTCCGGTGGCGTGGAACGGCCCATTCTGTATGACTTCCCTGAAGGGGAGATTCAGGAACTTCCCAAGTGGCTGACCCCGGTGAAAAGCAACTATGATTTCCCGAACCTTGGTGAAGGTGATGGGCGGAACCAAACCCTGTTCAACTACATTCTGACCCTTCAGAGTGACGATTTTACCAAGGAAGAAGCCCGTGAATGTATCAGGCTGATTAACCGTTATGTGCTGAAGAAGCCCCTTTCCGACAAGGAACTTGATGTGATCCTTCGGGATGATGCCTTCAAGAAAACATCCTTCTTCCGGGATAAAACCTTCCTGTTTGATAAGTTCGCCACCTACCTGAAGAACAACAACCATATTGTGAAGATCAATAACCAGCTTCACATTTATAAGGATGGTATCTATGTTTCCGGTGCCGGTGAGATTGAAGGGGCCATGATCAAGCTGATCAGCAACCTGAAACGGGCGTGGCGTTCGGAAGTCCTGTCCTATCTGGAAATCATGATTGAGGAAAACACCAAGGCCACCAACCCGAATATCATTGCTTTCAGCAACGGCCTTTACAATATCCGGGATGGTTCCTTCAAAGAGTTCACCCCGGATGTGGTCATTACAAACAAAATCCCGTGGCCGTACAACCCCGCCGCCCATGATGATCTGTTGGATCATACCCTGAACCGGCTGGCCTGTGATGATCCTGAAGTCCGGGCCTTGCTGGAAGAAATGGTGGGCTATTGTATGTACCGCCGCAATGAACTTGGCAAAGCCTTCATCCTGATTGGCGATAAGAGCAACGGCAAATCCACCTTCCTTCATGTGGTGAAGAACCTTCTTGGGGATCAGAACATTGCTTCCCTTGACCTGAAGGAATTGGGCGATAGGTTCAAAACCGCTGAACTGTTCGGCAAGCTGGCGAACATCGGTGATGATATTGGTGATGAATTTATTGCCAATGCTTCCGTGTTCAAGAAGCTGGTCACGGGTGATCGGGTGAATGTGGAGCGCAAAGGCCAAGATCCTTTTGAGTTCAACAATTATTCCAAGTTCCTGTTCAGCGCCAACAATATCCCCCGTATCAAGGACAAAACCGGAGCCGTTCAGCGGCGTTTGGTGATTGTTCCCTTCGATGCCAAGTTCACCCCCAATGATGCTGACTTCCGCCCGTTCATCAAGGATGAACTGTGTGAACAGGATTCTATGGAATATCTGGCCTTGCTTGGCCTTCAGGGGTTGAAGCGGGTTCTTGGGAACGCACAGTTCACCACTTCCAGCAGAGTTCAGGGGCAGTTGGACGAATATGAGGAAAACAACAACCCCATTATTGGGTTCATCAATGAAGTGGGCCTTGACGGGATTGAAAATGAAGCCACCGATTCCGTGTATCGCCGGTATAAGGAATATTGCATTGCAAACAACTTCCAAGCCCTTTCCAAGATTGAGTTTTCCCGGCAGATCACAAAACGCTGTGGCTTCACAACGGTTCCAAAGTGGATCAGAAACCGGAAAACCCGTGTATTTGTGAAAGGCGGTGACACAGAATGAGTGGTTCCAAGAAGGTGTTCACCACATTAGGCAGTTCCAATCATGTTCCTGAAGAACGAGAAGCATTTGATTACTACGCCACCGATCCAAGGGCCGTGGAAATGCTTCTGGAACTGGAACAGTTTTCCCCGGTCATTTGGGAACCGGCCTGTGGGGAAGGCCATATTTCCAAGGTGCTTCAGGCCCACGGTTATGAAGTCATTTCAACCGATTTGATTTACCGGGGCTTCGGTGATCCTGAACCGCTGGATTTCCTGAAGGAAACGCTGGACGATTTTGAAGGCGATATAATCACAAACCCGCCGTATTCAATGGGGCTTGAATTTGTTCAAAGGGCGCTTGAAAGCGTCCGCCCCGGTGGGAAAGTGGCTATGTTCCTGAAGGTTCAGTTTTTGGAGGGGCAAAAACGGGGTGAGTTCTTCAGACATACCCCCCCCCGAAAGGTTTATATCAGCCGTTCCCGGCTGGCCTGTTATAAAAACGGTGATATGACCGGGAAACCGGAAAGCGCCATTGCCTATGCGTGGTATGTGTGGGAAAAGGGCTTCACCGGTGATCCGGTGATCAAATGGTTCAACTGAAAGGACGGTGCTGAATGGCCCACAAATATTCCAAGTTCAAGAACAAAAACATTCCCTATGCCAAGGTTGGGCGGCGAGTGTTCAATAGTCTGTTTGATGCAGAAACCTTTTGCACCGAACACGGCCTTGATGTCAATTTAGCTATTGAATATCGGGATGATCCTGAATTGAAAAATAACATTCAAACAATCGCCCAATACCAGAAGGCCATTCTTCAGGAATGTTTAGACCGGCTGAAGGCCCGTGCTGAAGCCTTGGTTCAAGAAATCAACCGGTGTAATGCTGATTTGGAAAAGTGCCACCCGCTGGATCGTGGTTTCTTGACGGATCGGCGGAATGAAGCCATTGCAAAACATACGGGTACGATGGAAGCCCGTGAGATTGTGGCCGGATTGAAAAATAATTTAGAAAGGTTGACTGGTTGGCATGATTAAAGACAGCGGTGAACGCACCGAGTTTGGAACCGGCGCTGTTCGTGATATGCACAGCGGCAAAGGCCGCATGGATTTACTTCCGTGGGAAGCCTTGGTGGAGGTTTCCAAGCATTGTGAAGAAGGGGCCTTGAAGTATGGTGAACGGAACTGTGAAAAGGGTATTCCCATTCACAGCCTGATTGATTCAGCCTTCCGCCACCTTGCCAAATACATGATGGGGATGGACGATGAACCCCACCTTCGGGCGGCTTGCTGGAATTGCCTGTTCGCCCTTTACATGGAGATCAAGCACCCGGAACTTCAGGACATACCCACACGAATGAAAGAAGGCCAATGATGGAGTATAAACACAAGATAGGTTGGCTTGATCCAAGTGGAACTATGATTGAATGTGGTCATTCTGATCATATTGCAACAGCAAGAACTTTGGTCAATCTTTACCACTACCAAAACCCAGACCATTTACCGGAAGATGATGTGCTATTGAAACACGGATGGGTTCATGTTACCGTGTCACTTCTTGGAAATCGTGAATGGTGTATTTGGTGGGAAAATAGGTTGACTGATTATCAAAAAAATTATCTTCGCCCTTATTTTGAAGAAAGTGAAATTCAGCCTTCTTTCGGAAGCTTATGTAAATGGGAATCTGAAATGTGAAAGGATGCAGAACAATGAAAATTATCAAACCTGATGTGCAGTTCATCACCCCGATTGATGGGGCCACCATTCTGAAGCGGTTGGAACAATGTGGCCGTGTCTGCTACAAGTCCGAGGACAAAATCACGGAAGGTTCCGCTGAAAAGTTCGTTGCCGGGATTATCAAGCGTGGGCATGAAGCGGTTCTGGAACATTGTTCCTTCACGGTGAAGTTCATTTGTGATCGTGGGGTTTCCCATGAAATTGTTCGGCACCGGATGGCTTCTTACTGTCAGGAATCCACCCGGTATTGCAATTATGGCAAGGGAAAGTTCGGTGAAGAAATCACCGTGATCAAGCCTTGTTTTTGGGATGAAAACACCTTGGGCGAGAAGGTGAAAATGGATTGTTGGAAAATTGCCATGCGGGATGCTGAAGATGCCTATTTTGCCTTGCTGGATGAAGGCTGTTCCCCGCAAGAAGCCCGTTCTGTTCTGCCTAACAGCCTGAAAACGGAAGTGGTCATGACGGCCAACATTCGTGAATGGCGGCATTTCCTGAAGTTGCGCTGTTCACCCGCCGCACATCCGCAGATGCGGGAAGTGGCCTTGATCCTGTTGGACAAGGTTCATTGGCTGATTCCAGTGTGCTTCGATGATATTTGGAGTGAATACCATGCCGATGTTTAAGAAGTCCGGTGGTAAAATCTTCGCCGTTCAGTTCAACAAAGCTGAAGAACGGGCCTTGGATCAGGAAATCAAGAAACAGATTGTGGAAAATGATCGGGCCTTTGACATGGACAAAGAATCATCCATCCTGTGGATGCTTCACACCCAATTTGGCTTTGGCCCAAAGCGCCTGAAGCTGGCGTGGAAGCTGTTCTATGCCGAAACCTTGAAGCTACGGGAATATTACCTGATGGAACAAGTCGATGATGGGTGGTTGGCCCGTAAAAAGCTGAAGGACATTGGGTGTGACATTGAAGAATGGTACAGAGAAGAAGGAGGGAAAACCGATGCCTAAACCTTGGGAAAATGCTGAAGGGTATCACGATCCGACAGCCTACCACGGCACAAAGAACATCATCCGTGACGAGGATGAACAGCAGAAGCGGGTGAACACCCTGATCTTCGTCCTGAAGTACATCACCCGTTTGGCGGGGTTTGAACTTCTGAACCGTATTGAAATCAAAGACCGTAAGACCGGGAGGGAATACAAATGATCAATAAGCCTTGCCCTTTCTGTGGCGGGGAACCCTTTTTCATGGATAATGATGGGTGGTATTGGGTTCGTTGCAGAAAATGTGGGGTTGAAACACCCGGATCAGATATAAAAGAAATAGCGGAAAATCAATGGAATAGGCGGGTGAAACACCGATGAAGAAAATGCTGGTGGTGCTGACCCTTGTGCTGTTGCTTATGGCCGTGGCCGAGTATTTCAGCATTGATCCCGTTTGGTTCCTGATTGTCTGGTATCTTTCAGACAATATTTCCGCCTGAACAGGTGCTTCTTCAGTAGGGGTTGGAACAGCGTGTGGAACAGGTATGGAATAGATGTTTTTTCTATATCTGTTCCGCACGAAAACCCTTGATTTTCAAGACTTTTTCAGTTGTTTTCAGAGAACGGAACAGATGGAACAGATATAAATATACTTTCTTCTTATAAAGAAAAAAATATATAAGAAATGTGTATATAAGAAACTGCCCGTTTTATCTGTTCCATGCGTTCCAAACCCTTGAAACCCTTTGATTTTTCGGCATTTATCCACGGTACAGATGCAATGAAAACGGAACAGACTACCACAGAAAGGATGTGTTACATAGTGAATGACAAAGACCTTTCCCAACAGGCCAAAGAATACTTTGCCCAAATCAGGAAAACGGATCGTTTGATCAATCGGCTTAATAGCACCATTGCAACCTTGCGTTCCAGCTTGACTTCTACCGGAAGCCAACTGAAGCAGGACAAGGTTCAGACTTCAGGCCCCAAAAATACCCTTGAAGAAACCATCACCAAGGTCATTGATCTTGAAGCTGATATTAACCGGCGCATTGATGAACTTGTGAGTATGAAACAGGAAGCGTTCACCATGATCAACCGGATTCCTGACCTTGATCAGCAAAACATTCTGATCGGGCGCTATATTCAGTTGAAAAAATGGGAAGATATTTCTGAAGAACTGAACTATTCCATGCAATGGGTTTTTGAATTTCACGGAAAGGGTTTGCTTGCTTTTGCCAAAGCGAACAGCGATTTTCTAAACAACCGAGAAAACCAGAGTGCCACCGCTTCTAAACAGAGTAAAGAATCGGTAGAATAATAAATAAGAAATTGCGCCTACGGGAAACCGGGGCGCTTTTTCCATGCCTGATGAAAGGGGTGATCTGTGATGGCGAAAGGCAAATATGAACAATGGCTGACCGAGGAAGGTTTGCTTCAGCTTGAAGCGTGGGCAAGAAACGGCCTGACGGATGAACAGATTGCCGCTAATATCGGTTGTGCGTGTTCTACCCTTTATGACTGGAAGGGTAAATATTCGGAGATTTCGGAGGCCCTAAAAAGGGGTAAAGACATTGTTGACATTCAGGTTGAAAATGCTTTGCTGAAAAGGGCCTTGGGATATACTTACATCGAAACTACCCAAGAACGGGTTGACGATTATGACCCACACACCGGCTTGAAAACTGGTTCCCACATGGAAGTGACAAAGACTGTGACCAAGGAAGTTCAGCCTGACACCACGGCCCAAATCTTCTGGTTGAAGAACCGGAAGCCTGACACTTGGAGAGATAAGCGGGATGTTGGTATTGAAGGCACCTTGAACACCAACAATCCTTTTGCTGATCTGTCCACCGAGGATTTGAAGAAGTTGATAAACCATGATTGATCCCGTCATTGTACAAGGGGCCAAATGCGAATTGGCAAGGCGTGGGTTCTTCTATTATTGCCAAGTGAAGGCCCCTGACTTTTACAAAGAAGATCGGGCCTTTTTAGTTGACTTCTGTGAACAGCTTCAGGATTTCTATTTTTCTGATGATAAGGTTCTTGTGGTCAACCTTCCGCCCCGGCACGGTAAATCAAGAACCATCGGTTGTTTTGTTGAATGGGTTTTGGGCAAGAATCAGGCCGAAAAAATCATGACCGGTTCTTACAACGAAACACTTTCCACCACCTTTTCAAAGGGTGTCAGAAACACCATTTCTGAAGTCAAAGCCGATAAAAACAAAATTGTTTATAGTGACATTTTCCCCGGCGTTGAGATCAAACAGGGTGATGGTGCTATGAATATGTGGAGCCTTACCACAGGTTACAACAACTATTTGGCAACTTCCCCCACAGGTACGGCCACAGGCTTTGGCGCTTCTATCATGATTATTGACGATCTGATCAAATCAGCAATGGAAGCGAACAACGCCAACACCCTTGAACAGCATTGGACATGGTTCACAGATACAATGCTTTCCCGACTGGAAGAAGGCGGGAAAATCATCATCGTTATGACCCGTTGGCATAGCCTTGATCTGGCCGGTAGAATTATTGACCACTACAAGAGCAAAGGCCAACCGGCGAAAACCGTTATTTACAAAGCGGTTCAGGATGATGGTTCTATGCTTTGCCCGGAAATCCTGTCCAAAGAAAGCTATGAAGAAAAAACCCAACTGATGGGCTTGGACATTGCTTCCGCCAACTACCAGCAACAGCCCATTGATATTAAAGGGCGGCTTTATACCAGCTTCAAAACCTATTCCGAACTTCCCAAAGATGCCAATGGGAAGCTGGTGTTCAGTAAAATTCAGAACTACACCGATACAGCAGACACCGGTGATGATTACCTTTGCAGTATCAACTACGGTGTATATAACGGTGAAGCCTATGTTCTGGATGTGCTTTATACCAAGGAAGGCATGGAGATCACCGAACCGGCTACGGCCAAAATGCTTTATGATGGTAAGGTGAATGTGGCTGATATTGAAAGCAATAACGGCGGCAGAGGATTCAGCCGAAATGTTGAACGGGAACTTCGGGAAAGGTATCAATCTACCCGGTGCATTATGCGACCTTTCCACCAATCTGAAAACAAGATTGCCCGTATTCTTTCAAACAGCACATGGATCATGAACCATCTTTATTTCCCGGTGAACTGGAAAGACCGTTGGCCTGACTACTATGAAGCCATGAACCGTTACCAGAAAGAAGGCAAAAACGCCCATGACGATGCACCGGACGCAACCACCGGTATTGCTGAAAAGGTGGGCGGTGGCCCGGTGTTCAGCTTCGACTAACAACATGATAGTAACAAAATTCCCCGGAAATCGTGTGTTTCCGGGGGATTGCAATTATTAAGCAATGAAGAAAGGCGGTAAGTGAATATGTTTCTGGATAACGCTATGGAGCGTATCAACCGCCTGATCCTTCAGGGTGGGCGAAATGGCATGACTGAACTTCAGTTTTACGCCGCTGAAATCCGTGAATGGAAGAACAGCCTGAAGCGCATGGATCAGATTAAAGGCGCTGACTACTATGAAGGCCGTCATGACATTCTGAACCGGAAGCGCACAATCATTGGTGCTGATGGCAAACTTCAGGAAGTGGACAATCTTCCGAACAACCGCCTGATTGATAACCAATATGCCCTGATGGTGGATCAGAAAACCAACTACCTTGTGGGCAAGCCCTTCACGGTGAACTGTCAGAACAAAGTCTATGCGGACGCTTTGAACAATGTGTTCAATAAGCGGTTCCATCGGCTTCTGAAGTATGTTTGTGAAGATGCCTTGAATGGTGGCCTTGGCTGGTTGTTCCCGTTCTATGACAAAAAGGGCAATCTGGCCTTCAAACATTTCCCGGCCTATGAAGTTCTTCCGTTTTGGGCTGACGATGATCACACCATCCTTGATTCTGCTATCCGTCTTTACCCGCAGGAAGTGTGGGATGGATATACCAAGAAAATCATTGAACGGGTTGAACTGTTCAAGACCGATGGCCTTTACCGGTATATCTATGATGGAAGCGAACTGAAGCCTGATGTGGAAGCCGGGGAACATGAAAGCTACTTCACCATTGAGGAAGAAGGCAAGGAACCCACCGAATTGAATTGGGAACGGATTCCCCTGATTCCGTTTAAGTATAACAAACAGGAAATCCCCCTGATTCGCCGTGTGAAAACCCTTCAGGACGGAATCAACACCATGATTTCCGACTTTGAAAACAATATGCAAGAGGACGCACGGAACACCATCCTGATCCTGAAGAATTACGATGGTGAAAATCTTGGTGAGTTCCGCCGCAACCTTGCCACCTTCGGAGCCGTGAAGGTTCGTGATGATGGTGGTGTTACCACCCTGACGGTGGAAGTCAGTTCCGAGAACTACAAGGCCATTTTGGATGTGTTCAAGAAAGCCCTGATTGAAAATGCCCGTGGCTACGATGCCAAAGATGATCGCCTGTCCGGGAATCCCAATCAGATGAACATTCAATCCATGTATTCTGACATTGACCTTGACGCAAACGGCATGGAAACCGAGTTCCAAGCGGCCTTTGAAGAACTGTTGTGGTTCATCAACAACCACTTCAGCAACACCGGCGTTGGAGATTTCACGGATGATGTGGCGATTGTGTTCAACAGGGATATTCTGATCAATGAATCGGAATCCATTGAAAACTGTTCCAAGTCCGTTGGTATTCTGTCCAATGAAACCATTGTGGAACAGCACCCGTGGGTTACGGATGTTGAAGCAGAAATGGCCCGGTTGCAGAAGGAAAAGGAAGAAGCTATGGCACAGGCACAGGAATACGCCGGGGCCTTCCAGACCGGCAACCCAAACCAAGGTGATAATGGTGGGGGCGAATAACCCCCGCCGTTTCACAATATACGCCGGGGCAGACATTGAGTGTGGCGGGGTGCTATTACTCCTACCCGCCAAAGGGTGAAATTCCCTTCCCCGGCCCATCATGGCCCGTTGGTCAAGTGGTCAAGACACCGCCCTTTCACGGCGGTAACGCCGGTTCGACCCCGGCACGGGCTACCAGAATAGCGATTGTATTCTTCGGAGTACAAGCGGGATGAAAACCCCCGCTTTCACGCTGAAGTGGATGGAATAGGCAGACACGGCGGATTCAAAATCCGTTGCCGCAAGGCGTGTGGGTTCAAATCCCACCTTCAGCACCATTTTTCAGGATTGGAGGAACCGCCCATGAGAAATGCGGACTATTGGCGTGGACGGTTTTCCATCTTGGAGGACAGCGCCCACCGAGAAGCCCAGCGAACCATTCAGGATATGGAAGAACTATATCTGGATGCACAGCGTTCCGTTCAGAAGGAAATTGAAAGCTGGTATGCCCGTTTTGCGGTGAACAACCAAATCAGCCTGACCGATGCCCGGAAATGGCTGACCGCTGGACAGCTTGAAGAATTTCATTGGAGCGTTGAACAGTATATCAAGATCGGTGAACAGGCCGGGTTGGATGCGGCATGGCTGAAGAAGCTGGAAAATGCGTCCGTCCGGTTCCACATTTCCCGCCTTGAAGCTGTTCAGACAGGTATTCAGCAACAGCTTGAATTGCTGTATGGCAATCAGGTTGATAGTTTGGATGCCCTGTTGAAGAAGGTTGTGGGCAATGGCTACACCCACACGGCCTTTGAGGTTCAGAAGGGTGTGGGCCTTGGTTGGGATATTACCGGGCTGGATCAGAAGAAACTTGAAACCTTGCTTTCAAAGCCTTGGACAACGGACGGGCGAACCTTCCGGGATCGCTGTTGGCTGAACAAGAATGATCTGGTGGGTTCGGTCAGTAAGAGCCTGACGCAAGGGCTTCTTCGGGGTGATTCCCCGTCCAAGATCACCACGGCCATTCAGAAGCAGTTCGGGGTTCATCGGTATAAGGCGGGGCGATTGGTCAACACCGAAACCACCTATTTCAATGCCGTTGCAACTAAGGAATGTTACAAGGATTTGGATGTTGAAATGGTGGAAATCATTGAAACGCTGGATTCCCATACCTGTTCCATTTGTGGTGGCCTTGATGGTAAGGTGATCCCCATTTCCCAATATGAACCCGGTGTGACTGTGCCGCCGTTTCATCCCAACTGTCGAGGAACCACGGCCCCGGCCATTGATCCCAAGTATGCCGGTGAAAGAGCCGCCCGGAACGCTGATGGGGATGTGTACTATGTTCCCGCCAACATGAAATATGCTGATTGGGTTCAGACCTTTGTGAACAATGGTTCCAAGGCTGGCTTGACCGTTGCAACCGGGGCCGCTATAATTAAGGCAAAACGGGCGTTGGAAACCCTGAAGCCTGAAATGTTCCCGGAATATCTGACCGATAAGAAGGAACTGAAGAACACCAAAACCTTGATGGAGTATGTCAACGGGTGTGAAAATGCTGATCCTGATGTGGTGGCCCTTTATGCAAAGATGGGCGATATGGAGAATATCAGGGCCAATGGAATCCCCATGAAGGTTTCCCACGGGAAAAATCATGCGGTCAATTATCGCTATTACACCCGGAATGATCAGCTTGCGGAAGCTGAATTGATTATTCCAAAGTTGGCCGGTGATGATTTGACCGGGCAAGTGGTGACAACGCTTCATGAAGAAATGCACCTGATGGATATGTTCAACCGGGCAGACCCGGCCAAATATTCCGGTTGGTTCAGTTCCAGCAATGCAAAGTTGAGCGCCTTTTTTCAAAAAACCAATACCGATATTGCAGATGATATTGATGCTTTGTTTGAAGCCTTCGACAAGGAATGTGAGCGTATTGCGGCGGAAATCAACGCAGAGTTGAGAACCGCCACTTCCGCCCTGAACGATCAATATTATGCAAGGGCTATTTCCTATGCGAACTACAAAAAAGAGTTCAATAGGCTGAAACGGGAAGCAAGCGAACAGATTGATTACCAATGCCGAAACGCTATGGGTGGCGGTATCAGTTCCCTTGAAGATATTTATGATGCGCTTTCCGGTGGTTCTGCCCGTGATGCCGGTGTTGTGAGATACGGCCACGGTTCCCAATATTACCGTAATGTTGGGAAGCGTTCTGAAGAAACCCTTGCCAACTATGGAGCCTTGGCGATTGTCCGCCCTGATTTGGTGGATATGCTACGCAAGGACAAACCGGAATTGGTGGAAGCCTTGGATGAAGTTATTCAGGAAATGTTGAAGAAAGTGGGTGGTTAAGTGGATCAAGAAAAAAAGCTGATGAAGGTTCATCAACTTCTTACTGAAGTTTCTGATGTGCTGGTGGATCGCTTCTTTGATCTGGACAGCGAAAACCTTCTTGACGAAAAAATTGAAGTGCTGACCGCCCTGAAGAACGGCAAGAAGCCTGAAGAAATCCCCAAGTATTACGCCATTCTGGAAAAGTTCACACCCGATCAGCATTGGGATTGAACCCAATATTGATGATTTGACCACCCCGGCCTTCTGGCCGGTGGTGGTTTTTTCATACCATCGCCGTTTTGGATTTGTGGGCGGTAAACAGAAATCTAAATAAAATCGTGGTTCCTAACCCACGGTAAAAAAGGATTTGGAGGTTATCACTATGACAAAGGAAAATCTGCTGGAATGGGGCTTGACCGAGGAACAGGCCAATAAGGTCATGGAGGGCCTGAACGGTTCCTTCGTTACCAAAAGCCGCTTCAATGAGGTCAACACCGAACTGACCAACGCAAAGAACACGATCAAAGAGCGTGACACCCAGCTTGAAACGCTGAAGAAGTCCACAGGTGACACCAAGGCGCTTCAGGATCAGATCACACAGCTTCAGATCGACAACGCCAACCAGAAGAAGGCCCATGAAGCCGAACTGAAGGCGCTGAAGATCAGCAACGCCGTTGATATGGCATTGACCGGAGCCAAGGCCAAGAACAACACCGCTGTTAAGGCGCTGATGGCTGATTTTCTTGCCAAGGCTGAACTGGCCGATGATGGCACGGTGAAGGGCTTGGGTGACGAAATCAAGAAGCTGGTGGACGGTCAGGACACGGCTTTTCTGTTTGACACCAAGGCCCCTGATAAGAAGTTCAAGGGTGCCAAGCCCGGTGAAAAGAGTGATACACCCCCGGCCGGTGATGATCCTTCCAAAATGACCTATGATGAATTGTGTCAGTATTTGGAAGCCCACCCGGATGCAAAGTTGGACTAACCAACACCCCCTACAAATCTTATTTTTAGAAAGGAAGTTTTGAACTATGCCTAACAACAAGTTTGATTCCAAGAGTTTCAATGCTGAAGCGTTCAAGTACATGGTGGCCCGTGTTCCCAACCTGAACATGAACGAAATCAAGAAATCCCGTGCATTGGCCGCAAACCCTGACATTCAGGAAGTGTTCAGCGGTCAGAACGGCACCGCCTACGCCCGTCTTGCCATGCGTGGCCTGATTGACGGTGATGCGGTGAACTATGACGGTTCTACCAACATTACCGCCACTTCCACCAAGACCTTTGAACAGGGCGTTGTGGTGGTTGGCCGTGCCAAGGCATGGAAAGAGCGTGATTTCTCCTATGATGTGACCGGTGGCGTTGATTTCATGGCGAATATCAGCGAACAGGTCGCACAGTACAAGGATGAACTGGATGAAGCCACCATTCTTTCCATCCTGAAGGGCATTTTTGCCATGTCCACCACCGATGCCAAGAACAAGGAATTTGTGGAGAAGCACACCACCACCGTTTCCGGTGCTATGACCGCCACCACCCTGAACACGGCGGCAAACAAGGCTTGCGGTGCGAACAAGAAGAAGTTCACTTTGGTTTTCTGCCATAGTGATGTTTCCACCGGCCTTGAAAACCTGAACCTGATCGAACGCCTGAAGTACACCGACAAGGACGGTATTCAGCGTGATTTGGAATTGGGTACTTGGAACGGCAAGCTGGTGATCGTCACCGATCAGATGCCCGTTTCTGAAGGCTATTTCGATGCCGATGCCAACACCGATGGCGCTTTGAAGATCATTGCTTCTGGCGCCCCCGCCGATGGCGAAATCCTTCTGTCCAAGGTCACGCCTTACTTCGGTTCCAAGACCCTTGCGGCCAATGATTATGTGGTTGCTGGCGTTCAGTACACCACCTACGCTATGGGCAACGGTGCTTTCTCCTATGAGGACATCGGCGTGAAGGTTCCCTATGAAATGGCCCGTGACCCCAAGACCAACGGCGGTGAAGATTTGCTGTATATGCGTCAGCGTAAGGTTTTCGCCCCCTTCGGCCTGTCCTATGAGAAGAAAACGCAGGCAAGCACCAGCCCCACGGCGGCTGAACTGGAAAACGGCGGCAACTGGACGCTGGTTCATTCCGGTGAAAGCACCGCAAGTCAGCGTTCCTACATCAACCACAAGGCCATTCCCATTGCCCGGATTCTTTCCCGTGGCTAAAGGTGGTGAACCCCGTTGCGTGATAAAGCGGTTGCAATGCTAACGGCCCTTGGCGTGGCGGGGGCCGCTGATGATCCGCTGTTGGATATTGTCTTGAACAATGTTCAATGGCGGATCAAAAACCTTTCCAACCTTTCCGAAATCCCGGAGGGGTTGGAAAGTCTGGCCGTTTCTATGGCCGTGGGCGAATACCTGAACATGAAGAAGTGTTCTGGACAGCTTGAAGGGTTTGATTTGGATGCGGCGGTGAAATCCATTCAGGAAGGTGACACCAACATTACCTTTGCCCTTGGTGAAGGTAGTTCAACCCCTGAACAGAGGTTGAACAGCCTGATTGATTATCTGATCAACGGGCGCATTGGTGAAATCTACCGTTATAGGCGGTTGGTATGGTAAATAAGGCCGTGCGAACCGCCTTGGAACGGTTGTGGAAGGATCGGTGTTCTATCTTCATCCGTGAGGAAGTCACCGATCCTGTCACCCACCTGACGGATTTTGAAGAAAAGCCGCTTCTTCAGGATCAGCCGTGCAAGCTGTCTTTTGAAACATTAACTTCAACCAATGGGGATGAAGTGGCAACCGCCCAACAGGTGGTGAAGCTGTTCCTTTCCCCGGATGTGAAGGTTCCCGCAGGTTGCAAGATCGTTGTAACCCGTCCAAATGATATGGAACGAACCTTCACCTATGCCCGTTCCGGTGAACCGGGCGTGTTTTCCAACCATCAAGAAATCATGCTTGAACCCTTCAGGGGGTGGGCCTGATGGGAAGATGGGGCCGGTGTGATTACCGGGAATTGAAGAAGCTGGATGAACGCCTTCAACAGCTTTCGGAAGTTGACATGGATCGGCTTTGCCGGGATGCCGCCAAGAAGATCGCCCAAATCCTTCTGAATAAGGTGAAGAAAAGAACCCCCGTTGGTGTGGTTCCGCCGTATGCTACGGATGAAGCCAAGGAAGAATATTGGCCCGGTTATCGTGGCGGTTCCTTGCGTGACGCTTGGACGATCCTTCCCATTGAAAAACATGGGGAGCAGTACACCGTGACCATCATCAACAATTTGGAATATGCGTCCTATGTGGAATACGGCCACCGGCAAACACCGGGGCGCTATGTTCCCGCCTTGGGTAAGACCCTGAAGGCAAGTTGGGTGAAGGGGCGGTTCATGCTGACGATTTCCGAACAGGAAGTGAAAACCTTGGCCCCGTCCATTCTGAATGATATGTTGTATGAAGCCTTGAAGGGGGTGTTCAGTTGATCAATGAAATCATCAAAGGTGTTTCCATGAAGCTGAACGCCACCTTTGGGGCCGGGTACAAAATCTATCAGAACGATGTGGAACAGGGCTTCAAGGAACCCTGTTTTTTCATTGCTGTCCTGAAGCCTGACATTTCCCCGTTGCAGAAGAACCGATTCATGAACCGGAACCCGCTGGATGTTCACTATTTCCCAACCAGCGGGAGAAATAACGCTGAACTGTTCGCTATGGCCGGGGATTTGATGGAATGTTTGGAGTTCATCACCCTTCCCAATGGGGATGTGCTTCACGGAACTTCCATGAGTTATGAAGTGCAAGACGGGGTTCTTCACTTCTTCGTGAACTACAATTTGACACTTCGCAGAGAAACCGAGGAAACCGCAATGGAAACCTTGGAAACTACTGTGGAGCCAAAGAAAGGGTGATTGAATGGCTACCAGAAAGAAAGCCGCCACCGCACAGGAACCGACCATCACGGCCCCGGTGGTATTCCCCAAAGAACGGGTGTTGACCTTCAGGCGTTACGCTGACCGGCGTGATCTTCTGTCTGTCCTTTTGGAAGATGGAAAGGAATACACCTTCGATCAGATTGATGGGCTGATCAATGACTTTATGAAAGGTAAGGTGAAATAATATGGCCCTTGGCGGCGGCACCTTCTTGGTGCAGAACAAGGTTCTGCCCGGTGCATATATCAACTTCATTTCTGTGGCGCAGGCAAGCGCCACCCTTTCTGACCGTGGCATTGTCACCATCCCCCTTGCCATGAATTGGGGGCCTGAAGGCAAGATTTTCACGGTGGAACAGGCTGACTTTATCAAGAACAGTCAGAAAATTTTCGGCTATGCGTACACGGCGGATGAACTGAAGCCCATGCGTGAAATCTTCCTTCACGCCAAAACCGTTCATTTCTTCCGTCTTGGCACCAGCGGCGTGAAGGCGGCTAACACCTACGCAACGGCCAAATACCCCGGCACCCGTGGTAATGATCTTCGTACCGTTATCACGGCGAATGAGAACACCACAGAACAGAAGCCGCTGTTCGATGTGGCAACCTTCTTGGGAACCGTTCAGGTTGATCTTCAGGAAGGTGTGGCCGCTATCACCGATCTGAAGGCCAATGCCTATGTGGATTGGAAGTCCAGCGGAACCCTTTCCTTGACCGCTTCCTTGCCCCTGACGGGCGGCACCAATGGCACCGTGGCCGATTCCGACTATCAGACCTATCTTGATCAGGCGGAAGCGTACACCTTCAACGCTATGGGTTGCACCGAGAGCAAGGCCACCATCACCGCCCTGTTTGCGGCTTTCGCAAAGCGTATGCGTGATGATGTAGGCAAGAAGTTTCAGGTGGTTCTTTTCCGCAAGCTGGCCGACTATGAAGGCGTTGTGAGCGTCAAGAACGGCCTGACTTCCGACAAGACTTCCACCGCCCTGATCCCTTGGGTTACGGGTGTGATCGGCGGCACGGCGGTCAATAAGAGCGCCACCAACATGACCTATGATGGTGAATACGATGTGGACACCGATTTCACGCAGACCCAGCTTGAAAACGGGATCAGGGAAGGTTCCTTCATGTTCCATCGTGTGGATGAAGCGGTGTGTGTCCTGACCGACATTAACAGCTTCATTTCCATCACGGATGAAAAGTCCAGCGACTTTTCCAGCAACCAGACGATCCGAGTTTTGGATCAGATTGCCAATGATATTGCCGTTCTGTTCGGCAAGAAGTATCTTGGCAAGGTTCCCAATGATGCCGCTGGCCGGATTTCCCTTTGGAACGATATTGTGAAGCACCACACGGAACTTCAGGATATTCGGGCCATTGAGAACTTCAGCGGCGAAAATGTGACGGTTGAAAAGGGCGATACCAAGAAATCCGTGGTGGTTACTGACTATGTGACCCCCGTGAACGCTATGGAACAGCTTTATATGACCGTCTATGTTCAGTAAGGAGGTACAACCATCATGGCAGATAGAACCATCATGAACGCCAAGGATGCTGTTTCCGCTTCCTTGGCTGAATGTTTCGTGACCATCGGGGATAACCGTTACAACTTCATGCAGGCGATCAACCTTGAAGCCAACTTTGAGAAGAACAAAACGGAAGTTCCCATTTTGGGCAAGACCGGCAAGGGCAATAAGGCCACCGGCTGGAAGGGTACGGGTTCCGCCACCTTCCACTATAACACTTCCATCTTCCGTGAGCTGATGAAGCGTTATAAGGACACCGGCGAGGATGTCTATTTTGACATTCAGGTGACAAATGAAGATCCCACTTCTTCTGTGGGCCGTCAGACCGTGATCCTGAAGGATTGCAATATGGATGGAGGCTTGCTTGCCAAGTTTGACGCTGATGCGGAATACTTGGATGAAGATATGGACTTCACCTTTGAAGATTTCGAGATGCCCGAAACCTTCAGCCTTTTGGCCGGTATGCAGTAAGCAGAGCGCCCCGGCCTTACTTCGGTAGGGGCCGGGGCCTTTTTTCGTATCAAAATATAGGAGGAAAAAATAATGAGCCTGTCCGCTTTTTTGGCTGAAAACGCCGTTCCCGTTGAGAACATCAAGTTTGTTGCTTCCAAACGCTTCTTGGGTGAGGATGGCAAGCCCATTCCTTGGGAGATCAAGACCATCACCGGCACCGAGGATGAAGCCCTTCGGAAGTCCTGTGCCAAGCGTGTTCCGGTTCCCGGCAAGAAGAACCAGTATCAGAAGGAAACCGACTATGATCTTTACCTTGGCAAGCTGGCCGTGGCTTGTACCGTGTTCCCCAATCTGAATGATAAGGAACTTCAGGACAGCTACAAGGTCATGGGCGCTGATGCCCTTCTGAAAACCATGCTGACCCCCGGAGAATATGCCGAATACCTGACCAAGATTCAGGAAGTGTGTGGTTTTGATACCACCATGCAGGATGAGGTTGATGAAGCAAAAAACTAATCTGTGAAGGTGATGGTGAAGCGAACATTGCTTACTATTGCCTTCACGAACTTCATTTGACACCTTCCGTCTTTTATGCTTTGCCCCGCCGTGAACGGGCCTTCATCATTGCGGCCATTGATGTTCGGGTGGAAGCTGAAAAGAAGAAACAGAAGGAAATTGAACGAAAACAGCGCCGGGGCCGCCACCATTAAGGCCCCGGCTTCTATTCTCCAAGAAAGGTGGTGATCCCTGTGGGAAACATCCGGGCCGCTATTGCCCTTTATGATGGTGTTACCAGCCCCCTTCAGAGTATGCACAAGGCAATGGGGGTTGTGCTGAACACCTTTGAAGCCATGCAACAGGCTTCCGGTAGAGCCGTTGACACAGCGGCAATCCGGGAAGCCCGTGAAGAATGGGCAAAAGCGGGAACCGCCTTTGATGCCATTGAAGAAAATATCAGGAACGCCAACAACGAACAGCAGAAGTTCAACAATTCCATTCGTGGGGGTAGCAATTCCGCCAACGGGCTTCTGTCCACCATCAAGAAAATTGCCGTTGCCGCTGGTGGTATCGCCGGGATCAATAAAGTGCAGAACATTTCGGATAAATTGGCAAGCACCAAGGCCCGGTTGAATCTGCTGGTGGATGATGGCGGTTCCGTGGATGTGTTGGAACAGAAGATCATGGCTTCCGCCCAGCGTTCCCGATCCGTTTACTTTGATACCGCTTCCGCCGTTGCAAAACTTGGCTTGAACGCCGGTAACGCCTTCAACGGTGACATGAATCAGGTCATTGCTTTCATGGAGCAGGTGAACAAGCAGTTTGTTATTGGCGGCGCTACGGCCCAAGAGCAAAGCAACGCCATGATCCAGCTTACACAGGCAATGGCGGCGGGTGCGCTTCGTGGTGAAGAACTAAATTCCATTCTGGATGGTGCGCCGGGTATCGCAAGAGCCATTGAAAAGTATATGGGGATTGCGGAAGGTTCCATCAAGACGGTTGCACAGGAAGGCAAGGTAACGGCTGAAGTGGTGAAGAACGCCATGTTTGCTATGGCGGATGAAACCAACGCAAAGTTCGATTCCATGCCCAAGACTTGGGCGCAGATTTGGGCCGGGATGAAAAATAAAGCCCTTTCCATGTTCGCCCCGATCCTGACCAAAATCAACCAGATTGCCAACAGCACCAAGTTCCAGCAAGTCACCACGGCCCTGATCAATGGGCTTGCGGGGGTTGCAAATGTGGCTTCTTCGCTATTGGATATTCTGATTTCCGTTGCTTCGGTGATTGTTGATAATTGGAGTTGGATTCAGCCTATCATCATGGGTATTGTGGCCGCTATGCTGATTTATAACGGCGTGGCGCTGGTGACAAATGCCATTATGGGTATTCAGGCAACGGCCAAGGCCGTTCATGCGGCGGCAACTGCTATGGAAGCGGGAGCCACTTTCACCGCTACGGTGGCCCAGCAGGGCCTAAATGCGGCGCTTTTGGCTTGCCCCCTTACATGGATCATCCTTCTGATTATCGCCGTCATTGCGGCTATCTATGCGGCGTGTGCGGCAGTTGCCAAGTTCACCGGAATTGCAAATAGCGGCTTCGGTGTGATTTGCGGGGGAATCATGGTTGTGATTTCCTTCTTCAAAAACCTTGGCCTGTCCGTGGCGAATATCGCCTTGGGTATCTGGAACGCTTTGGGGGCTTGTGCTTCCAATATCGGAACCGCCTTCCATAATGTCATTTCCAATGTTCAGGGGTGGTTTTATAACCTTCTTTCTACGGCTCTTACAGTTGTGGCCGGTATCTGTGAAGCCCTGAACAAGTTGCCCTTCGTTGAGTTCGACTATTCCGGGATCACCAGCAAAGCAAGCGAATATGCGGCCAAGTCCGCTGAAGCCTATGGGAATGTTGAGGAATATAAAAGCGTTGCCGATGCCTTCAATGAAGGAATGTCTACCTTTGACACCTTCCAAGATGGTTGGGCCGCTGATGCCTTTGCTTCCGGTGCCGCTTGGGGTGATGGCGTGGCCGATAAGGTTTCCGATATGTTTGATTTTTCCGCCTTGGATTCTATGGGGGCTGATTCTTTGGATGCCTTCAACCTTGGCAATGATCTTGATAGCATTTACGGGAACACTGGCGATATTGCAAACAACACAGCGGCCACCGCTGATGCCTTGGATATTGCTGAAGAAGATTTGGCCTATCTTCGTGACATTGCGGAGCGTGAAGCAATCAACCGGTTCACTACCGCTGAAATCAAGGTTGAACAGCACAATGAAAACCACATTTCCAAAGATGCTGATTTGGATGGGATCATGGATGCTTGGGCCAATGACTTTGCTGAAAAGCTGGAAGTTTCTGAAGAAGGGGTGCATGAGTAATGGCGTATAAACTGTATATGGCGGGAACGCTTATGCCCATCACCCCTTCCAAGGTGACGGTGAAGATCAATAACCAGAACAAGACCATGACCCTGATCAACGGGGAAGAAATCAACATTCTGAAGGCCGCTGGCCTTTCGGATGTGTCCTTTGAATTGGTTCTTCCCCAAGTGTCCTATCCCTTCAGCAACGGCGGAGCGCAAAGCGCCGCCTATTACCTGTCCTTGTTTGAACGGCTGAAGGTGAGCAAGACCCCGTTCCAATTCATTCTGAACCGGCAGAAGCCCGGTGGCGGGATGTTCCATTACACCAATTTGACCGTTGGCCTTGAAACCTATGAAATCACCGATGATGCCGGTGAAGGCTTTGATGTGAAGGTGAAGATCAACCTGAAACAGTACAGAGCCTATGGCACCAAGACCGTGACCGTGCAACCGGCCAAGACTTCCGGGGGAACCGCCACCGCAACGGTTAAGGCGGCACCCCGGCCCACCACAACGGCCCCGAAAGCCGCCACCTATACGGTGAAATCTGGTGATTGCCTTTGGAACATTGCCAAGAAGCAGTTGGGCAACGGGGCCGATTACACGAAAATCTATAATCTGAACAAGGACAAAATCAAGAACCCGAACCTGATCTATCCCGGTCAGGTTCTTACTTTGCCTTCCTGAAAGGGGTGATTCCGTTTGGCAGTTGAATTGTTCATCCAGCATAACAGCACCATCCAATTCCCCGTTGTCAAGGAAGGCGCACGGCTGACCTTGGAGCGCAAGGGAACCCCCGGCAAGTTGGAGTTCACCGTTGTCAAGGGGCCAGGGCTGAACTTTGCTGAAGGTGATCCGGTGAAGCTGACTGTGAACGGAACCGCCATGTTCTATGGGTTTGTGTTCAAGAAAAAGCGTGACAAGGGCGGCACCATTGATGTTGTGGCCTATGATCAGTTGCGTTATTTGAAGAATAAGGACACCATCACGGAAGAAGGGCTGAAGGCTTCTGACCTTCTGAAGCGCATTGCAACAGATTTCCGGTTGAACCTTGGCACGGTGGAAGATACCGGTTATACCCTTGAAACCATCGTGGAAGAAAACCAAACGCTGTTTGACATGATCCAGAACGCCCTTGATGAAACCCTGACGAATACCAAACAGCTTTATGTTCTGTATGACGATGCCGGGAAGCTGACCCTGAAGAACATCAACACCATGAAGCTAAACCTTCTGATTGATGAAGAAACCGGGGAAAACTTCAGCTATGAATCCAGTATTGATGAACAGACCTATAACAAGATCAAACTGGCCTATAACAATGAAAAAACCGGTAAACGGGAATTGTTCATTGCACAGGACGGGGCGAAAATGAACCAATGGGGTGTTCTTCAGTATTTTGAAGAAGTTCAGACCCAAACAGGCGCTTCCGCCAAGGCGGATGCCCTGTTGAAGCTGTACGATCAAAAAACCCGCAAGCTGACCATTCAGAACGCTTTCGGTGATGTGCGGGTTCGTGCTGGAAGCGCCGTGGTGGTGGCCCTGAACCTTGGCGATATTGTCACCAACAATTACATGGTGGTGAACAAAGTCACCCACACCTTCAGGGGTGATGAACACATGATGGAACTTGACCTGATCGGGGGTGAATTTATTGCCTAATCCTGTTGAAGTGGTGAAACGGGCGGCGGTGGAAGCTGTGGAAGCCGGGAAGCCGGTGAACATCCTGTTTGGAACCGTCCTTTCCGCTTCGCCCTTGAAAATTCAGGTGGATCAGAAATCCATCTACACTTCCAAAATGCTGATCCTGACCCGGAATGTGACTGATTTTGAAGTTGATATGACGGTAAACCACACCACCGAGGACAAGGGCGGCGGTTCTGGTGCGGCGGCGTATGAAGCCCACAAACACGCCTATGTTGGCAAGAAAACCTTCAAGGTTCACAACGCTTTGAAGGCCGGTGAAAAGGTGCTTCTGATCCGGGTTCAGCAAGGAAAGAAATTCGTGGTCATTGACCGAGTAAAGGGGGCTTGATGATGATTCCGCAAGTGCAGGATGATATTAAACAGGATTTCACCATTGAAACCCTTCCAAGCCGTACCTTCAGGATGAACCACAACAATCTGACCATCATCGGCACCATTGATGAAATCCAAGCTGTGGAACAGGCGGTTTTTCTGATCCTGAACACAGAACGCTATGAATGGTTGATCCATTCTTGGGATTATGGGGTTGAACTTCATAATCTGATCGGGAAAGATGTGGAATACTGTATTCCCGAAATTGAACGCCGGGTTCGTGAAGCCTTGCTTCAGGATGATAGGATCACGGCGGTTCAGAACTTTGAATTTACGGTGAACAAAAAGAAAGTGCTGACTACCTTCACGGTGGTCAGCATTTTTGGTGAAATCAATGCAGAATTGGGGGTTGAAATCTGATGTATGAAGCACAGACCTATGAAGCAATCCTTTCCCGGATGCTTCAGAAGGCGCTTTCCATCAATGGCAATTTGGACACCCGTGAAGGTTCGTTGGTTTGGTGCGGTGATGCCCCCGCCGCCGTGGAATTGCAGAACCTTTATATTGCCCTTGATACGGTGCTGAATGAAACCTTTGCGGACACCGCAACCCGCCCTTATCTCATTTTGAGGGCGGCAGAAAGGGGCCTGAAACCGCAACCGGCAAGCCCCGCCGTGTTGCAGTTGAGCATTACACCAACCACCTTGCACCTTCCCATGAACACCCGCTTTTCCATCGGGGAACTGAACTATTATGTTTCGGCTGACCGTGGAAGCGGCAACTATGAAATCACCTGTGAAACCGCTGGTGAAGCCGGTAATGACTACACCGGAACGGTGATTCCCATTGAGTATGTGGACGGGCTTGAAACCTGTTCCATTTCCGCCGTGGTGATCCCCGGTGAAGATGAAGAAGATACCGAGGTTTTCAGACAGCGTTACATGGATAGCCTGAATGCCCAAGCCTTCGGCGGCAACCGTGCGGATTATCTGGAAAAGGTGAACGCCATTCCCGGCGTTGGCGGTGTGAAGGTATATCGGGTTTGGAACAGCGATTTGAACCCGGCCAAGCTGATCCCGCCCACGGGAACCGACACTTGGATCAGCGGCCTTTCCGGTGTGTCCGAGGAAATCAAGGCGTGGTTGGATGCCGTGTATGCGGCGGGAGCCAATAGCAAGCTGACCGTGGGCGGAACCGTGAAGCTGGTGATCATCAACAGTTCCTTCAAGAAGCCTTCGGAAACCCTTGTGGATCAGGTGCAGACCGCAGTTGACCCCCTTCAGAACGCTGGTGAAGGTGTGGGCATTGCCCCCATCGGCCATGTGGTGAGGGTTGAAGGCGTGGGTGAAGATACCATCAACCTTTCCTTCGATTTGTACTATCAGCGGGAATGGAGTTGGGATGATGTTTCCGCCTATGTCACAGAAGCAATCAACGGTTACTTCTTGGAACTGGCCCAAAGTTGGGCAGACCAGAATGAAGCCCTTGTGGTTCGTATCAGTCAGGTGGAAAGCCGCCTGTTGGGGATCACCGGTATTCTGGATATTGCCAACACCAAGATCAACGGTGAAGCGGCGAACTGTACCCTGACCCTTGACCACATCCCGGTTTTGGGAACCATTGAGCCGGGAACCATCGTGATCAACGGATAAGGGGGCCGGGAGCATGGAACGCAAACTGATTGATTATCTTCCCTATGTCATTCGTGATTATGCGGAGTTTCAGGGGATCACGGGGAGCGAACAGCCGGAAATTGAAAAGGCGTGGAACACCACGGATGATCTTCTTGATAACCAGTTCATTCCCACCGCTGGAAACATGGGCCTTTCCCGGTGGGAAAAGATTTTGGGGATCACCCCTAAAGGCACGGACAGTCTTGAAGATCGCCGGTTCCGTATTCTGACCCGGATCAATGAAGAACTTCCGTACACCTTGCCCCAGCTTCGGAACATCCTTGAAACGCTGTGCGGGAAGGGAAACTATTCCGCTGATGTGGAAGAAGGCACCTATCAGCTTCTTGTGAAAATCGGGTTGGCCGCAAAGAACAACTTCAATGATGTTGAATCTTTGCTGAACCGGGTTGTTCCCCAAAACATGGTTGTGACCTTGCTTCAGCTTTATAACACCCATGCGGAACTTGGGCGGTTTACCCATGCCCAGCTTGCCGCCTATACCCATAATCAGTTGAGAAACGAGGTTTTGAAGAATGGCGAATAAAACAACCAACTACAAGCTGACTAAACCCCTTGAATCTGAATTTTATGATGTAGGGGTTCAGAATGAAAACATGGATAAGATTGATACCCAAATGAAGGCCAATGCGGATGCCATTGAAGCCCTTCAGAAAGGTCAATCCGGGAAGGCTGATCTGGTGGACGGTAAGGTTCCCGCCGAACAGCTTCCTAACATGAACTATGATGAAAAAGGCACGGCAGAAAGCAAGGTGAGCGAACACAACCTTGACCAAACCGCCCACCCGTATCTGTTGAACCAGATCGAAACCTGTGTGGAAGCGGCACAGAACGCACAGGATGCCGCAAATGCGGCCTTGGATGCTGTGTCCGGTATCGTCTATACCATCAATGTTCTTCCTTCGCAGAATGGCACCCTGACCTATAACGGACAGGCCCAAAGCCCTTCCTGGAACGCTTATAACCCCGATGCGCTGACCTTGGGCGGCGTGACTACCGGCACCAATGCGGGAACCTACACGGCCACTTTCACCCCCAAGGGGCAGTATAAGTGGGCGGATGGTACGCAGACCGCCAAGGAAGTGACTTGGACGATCAACGCCGCCACCATGACGGTTCCCACGCAGAAGAACAGTCTGACCTATACCGGTTCGGCACAAAGCCCCACTTGGAACAACTATGACAGCGGGAAAATGACGCTTGGAGGAACTACCAGCGGCACGAACGCCGGTTCCTACAATGCCACCTTCACACCGAAAACGAACTACAAGTGGGCTGATGGAAGCACCGGGGCCAAAACGGTTGCTTGGAGCATTGCCAAGGCCGCTGGTAGTTTGTCTTTGAATAAGACTTCCATCAAACTGACCGCCGCAAAGACCACGGACACCATCACCGTGACAAGAGCCGGTAACGGCACAATCACGGCCACTTCCAGCGCCCCCACGGTGGCTTCTGTGAGTGTTTCCGGTTCGGTGGTAACTGTTACCGCCAAGGCCAAAGGAAACGCCACAATCACCGTCAGCGTGGCCGCTGGCACCAATCACACGGCCCCGGCCAATAAGACCTGTTCCGTTGAAGTGACATTGCCCACCAAGGTTCTGAACGATAACAGTTGGGCAACCATCCGGGAAGTCAGTTCCGCAGGTTTGGGAGCCAACTATTGGGCCGTTGGTGATATGAAGGAAATCAAGATCAATGGTAAGGTGGGCAACACCACTTTTTCCAATTTGGCGGTCAATGTTTTCATTTTGGGGTTCAATCACAATTCGGCCCGTGAAGGCGGGAATAAGATCCATTTTCAGATCGGAAAAATTGGGAGTGCCGCTGTTGCCCTGTGCGACAGCAAATACAACACTAATATTTCCGGCACAGGTTATTTCAGTTGGAACACCAGCAACACGAACAGCGGTGGTTGGAACGCTTGCTATAAGCGGAAAACCCTTTATGGTAATGATGGAACCCCCACAAGCCCCTTGGCAAACAGTTTGATGGCGGCGCTTCCGTCTGACCTTCGTGCTGTGATGCAACCCGTGACCAAGTACACCGATAACACGGGCAATTCCAGCAACAGTTCCGGTAATGTTACAACTACTACCGATTACCTGTTTGATCTTTCCGAGTTTGAAGTCTTTGGTACGAGAAGCTACGCCAACCAGTATGAACAGAACTATCAGGCCCAGTATGATTATTACAAAGCTGGTAACACCAAGATTGCAAATAATCAAACCGCCGTCACCACGGCGGTTTGGTGGGGCCTTCGTTCCCCTTATTACGGTGGCAGCAACAGTTTCGTTATTGTCTGGACGGATGGCACCGGCACCGCTAGCAATGCCTATTATTCTGGTGGGTTGCGGCCCGGCTTTGCCGCCTAATCCCCCGCAGGATGATCCCGCCCCTATCCCGCCGCCGGAAGGCGGCGGTTCCGGGAGGGAACCCAAAATTAAAATAATAATGGCGGCGTAAGCCGCCCGACGATTTTTTGAAAATGGGGGTTTTCCGGTAAAGTGCTATCATTTGACTGTCTTTTGAGTGCATACACCGGGCAAAATCAGCCATACAATATCCATAAGCCTGTTTGAAGGGGGTATTGTATGGCAACAAACAAGCGTGTTTTCACCTTGCGCCTATCGGATGAAGTCTTTGACAAGATCGGGGCGCTTGCAACCCGTGAACACCGATCCATTACCAATTACATTGAATTTGTTCTTCTGAAACACTTGGAAGAAGTGGAAAAGGCGGAAGGAACGATCAATGTCGATAATTCACCCAAAGGGGTATAACTGAAAATGTCTGTCCTGAAGCAAAAGAGAACCACAAGCAAGGCCGAGTTCATCAACACGGCCAATCAGATTTATGTTGAAACCCTAAACTTCCTGACCCGTCTTTCAGCCCGGTATTCCCGGTTGATTGCGGAGCCGGTGGCAAAGCTGGCCGGTGAGATCATCGACCATGCGGAGAAGGCCAACAGTATCTTTCCTTCGGACAACCAGCGCATTGAAATGAGGAAGGCCCATCTTCTTGAAGCACGGGCTTCCCTGATGGCGCTGGATGTTCGCTTGACCCATGTTTACCTGATTCTGAACCAGAACCCGGAAGGGGCCTTTACCACTTCCAAGGGGAACCCGGTGAAGTCACAGGATGCAATGGAAAAGCTGGATAAGATGGCCCAAAACTTGGGTGAACTGATCGACAAAGAAAACGAACTTCTGAAAGGGGCAATCAAAAATGTAACAGCAAAACAGAAATGATTTCCTATTAGGTGCGTGACTGTTAATGTGTCCTCTGGCGGTTTGGTGGGGCCTTCGTTCCCCTAATTACAATAACAACAACAATTTCGTTATTGTCTGGACGGATGGCAACAACAACAATAACAATGCCAATAATTCTGGTGGGTTGCGGCCCGGATTTTGCAAATATACACGGTCAAATGTAGTAACAGAAGGCAAACGGCTTTTCAGGTGAAAGACGACCGATGTAAAAGGAGTTGCGCTTCCTTGGGTGTAAATCCCTAAAACTGCCCTTTGATGCCCTTACACGGACGCTTCTTGCATGGTGGGTGATTGTGCCTTAACCCATTTCATGTGTAAGAGCAAAGCATTTTAGACGGCACCCTACAACACATTTGTACAAGGGGCGAATACTTTTATTATGACAAGCCAAGAACGGCATGAAGCAAGGTTCCAGCGCCGCAAAGCAAAGCGGTTGGAACGGAAACAGGCCCGGTGTGATAGCCTTGGGCCAACGAATAAAATATTTTCCTATCGGAAGATGTTCTTCTATGGGAAAAAGTGCTGTAACGGGGTGCGGTGGAAGCAAAGTGTTCAAAACTTTGAAGGCCACCTGTTTTCCGGTACGGCAACACGGCGGCGAACGGTGTTGGAACAGACTTGGAAGCCAAAATCTTGTTCCCATTTCACCCTTCGGGAACGGGGAAAAGTCCGCCCGATAGATGCCCCGCACATTACGGATCGACAAATCCACAAAACCCTGTGTAATGAAGTCCTGATCCCGTTGTATTCACCTTCCATGATCTATGACAACGGGGCAAGCCAAAAGGGAAAGGGCCTTCATTGGCAGTTCAAACGGATCAAACAACAGCTTGGATGGCATTACCGGCGATATGGCCGGGAAGGTGCTGTGTTGCTGTTGGATTTGAAAGGGTTCTTTCCAAATGCTTCCCATGCCCTGTTATATCAGCGGCACCGGGAATTGATTTTGAATCCTGAACTTCAAAACTTGGCTGATACTGTGATTCAATATTCCCCATGCCCGACACCGGGCCGGGGGATGCCTTTGGGCGTGGAGCCTTCCCAACAGGAAATGGTGGCGTTACCAAGCAAAATTGACCAATGGATCAAGTGTCAGGCCCGTGTTCATTGCGCCGGTCACTACATGGATGATTACTATGCTTTCTTCCCCACGGTGGATGAAGCAAAGCTGATGGGCCATGAAATTGTAAGGCGTTTTGAAGCCGCTGGAATCCGAGTGAACAAGCGCAAGTGTAAGGTGATCCCGCTTACAAAACCGTTCCGGTTCTGTAAAGCCCGGTTCACACTTACCGAAACCGGCAAGATCAAGGTGAATGGAAGCCGGGATGGAGTGAAACGGGCAAGGCGAAAACTGAAGCTGTTCCACCGGGAATTTCTTGAAGGGAAGCGGTTATTATCAGAAGTTGAACAGTTTATGGAATGCCAAACCGCCTATTACCGGAACTTCAATGACCACGGAAGATTGTTGCGGTTAAGGCGGCTATATCATGCTATCTTTTTCGGAGGTGCAAAATGTATAGGATCATCAAAGACGGGGCCAACATTGGCTTGACCGAAAATCTGAACTACATTAAACAGGCCGAAAATGGTTGCTATGTCCTTTGCCCGGAGCATGATGCTTCGGGCATTGTTTTTGCCGGGACTGTGTACCATTTGCTTGGCCGGGATACTTTGGATGGGGCGGAAACCGTCAGTTTGGAAGAAACTGATGCGGGAACAGAAATCACCAAATCCAATGAAGCTGGCGGGATCGTGTTTGTGACAATGGCGGAAGCCGGGAGCATTGACCCGGTAACGGCGGCGGAACACGCTGATCTGTTTGCGGAATGGGCCTATCCTGTAAACTATACCTTGGGCCAAATCCGCCGCTATAAAGGCACCCTTTACAAGTGTGTTCAGGCCCATACTTCCCAAGAGGATTGGACACCGGACACGGCACACAGCCTTTGGAGCCTGACCGCCGATCCTTCGGAGGAATGGCCTGAATGGATTCAGCCTATCGGGGCGCATGATGCCTATGCTTTGGGGGCCAAGGTGAGCCACAAGGAAAAGCACTGGACTTCCACGGTTGCAAATAATGTGTGGGAGCCGGGTGTATATGGTTGGGAGGAAGCCACCGATGGAGTATAAAACCTATCTGGCCCGGAAGCGGCTGAAGAAGCTGGTGATTTGCGGCCATGTGAACATTCCCTATGGAACCGCCGTGACCAATGAAGGCGGGGTTCTGATGTGGAACGGAAAACCGGTTTGCGCCACTACCAGCCAAGATGCCTTTGATTTCTTCAGTCAGAACGATGATGGCCGGGGCCGGGAGCGTGGGGAGCTGGTTTCCGCTATCCTGATTAAGTTGGCAAAGCAGGATCAGCAGAAAGAGCGGTGGGGCCGTGTTTGGGAAGATCCCCTTTGCCGAAAGTATAAGCGCCCGGAACATGAAGATTTCTGGATTTGGAATTATGACTTCTACAATGCGCCGGTTGAGGATTTGCGCTATATCCTGAAGCTGGTGGAGGGGTGACGCAATGACGGTGTATCAGTGGCTTTGCTTGCTTGGGATTCCCGCCCTGATTGCGGGGGTGTTCAAGTACCTTCACACCCTGATCAAGCGCAATGCGGATGATAACAAGGCGCTGAAATTAGGGGTTCAGGCCCTTTTGAGAAGCCAAATGATCAGTGACTTCAACAAGTATTCGGAAAAAGGCTATGCGCCCATTTACGCAAGGGAAAGTTTTGAAAATTGTTGGAAGCAATATCATTCATTGGGGGTGAATGGGGTGATGGACGATCTTCACAAGAAATTCTTGGAGTTGCCCACGGAAGCCCCGGATGAATGAGCCGTGTAAAGAAGAAACCGAAAAAGGAATTTTCCAAAGTCCTGTTGGGATGTGTGGGGGCCGTCACGCTGGTTGTGACGGCCTTCACTCTTGCTATCGTTTGGAAAACCGGGGACACTTCGCCCCTTGCGTATCTGATCCCGGCCATATTCGCTGAACTGGCAACCGCCACAGGCTTTTACTATTCCAAGGCCAAGGCTGAAAACCGGATCAAATTGCGGAAGCAATACGGCCCGGAAATCTACAATGATACAAAGGAGATGTGAACCATGCTGGATGCAGTTCTGAAAAATCTGATTGATATTGGATGGGCCATGCTGATTTTCTTGGCGGCTTACTTGGCAAATGTGGCCTTTTCCCTGTATTACAACATTCGGATTTTGCTTCAGCCCTTTGACAAGAACAAGGCTATCAATTCCGCCTTGAAGGTTGCGGCCTTTGTGGTGGGGTTGACCTTGCTTTGTGTGAGCATTACCACATTGCCCCTGTTCGCTGAACAGCTTGGATGGGCAATCCCGGAAGAATACACGGATATTTTTGCCGATCTGGTGATTGTGGGTGCTGTACTGTTGGTTTCCTGTAAGTATATCAAGGAAGCCTTCACCAAATTTAATGCCATTCTTCAGGCGAAAGGGGAAGATGAACAATGAAACTGGTACAAAATTTTCTGACAAAAAATGATTGCTACAAAAGCGGCAGGAAGATCACGGTGAAAGGGCTGATGCTTCATTCCGTGGGATGTTCCCAACCCAATGCTTCTGTGTTCGTGAAGAACTGGAACCGTTCTGGCCTTGAAGCCTGTGTGCATGGGTTCATTGACGGAAACACCGGCACTGTATATCAGACCCTTCCTTGGAACCACCGGGGCTGGCACGCTGGCGGAGCCGCCAACAACACCCACATTGGGGTTGAAATGTGTGAACCGGCCTGTATCAAGTACACGGGTGGGGCAACCTTCACTTGTTCTGATACTGCTACCGCAAAAGCCGTGGCAAAGAGAACCTATGAAGCGGCGGTTGAACTGTTCGCTTCCCTGTGCAAGCAGTACAACCTTGACCCCATGAAGGACGGGGTGATCATTTCCCACAAGGAAGGTTGCGTCCGTGGGGTTGCTTCCAATCATGGTGATCCTGAACACCTGTGGAACCAGCTTGGAACCGGCTACACCATGAACGGCTTCAGGAAGGCCGTACAAGCCGCCATGAAGGGCGGGGGTGTAACTACTACCCCCAGCACTGGAAACGCCGCCACGGGCGGCACAGGGGCCACAGTGAAGCCCTATTTGGTGCGGGTGACGGTTTCCGATCTGTATATCAGAAAAGGCCCCGGAACCAACTACGGGAAGAATGGTTTCATTGCGCCCGGTGTTTATACCATCGTGGCAGAAAGCGCCGGGGCCGGTGCTACCAAGTGGGGCAAACTGAAAAGCGGCGCTGGCTGGATCAGTCTTGACTACGCAAAAACGGTGTGATACCGTGTTAATAGTTTGTTACTAATACCCCCGATTTGACCCACTTTCAATGGGCTGAAATGTTCAATATTTGGGCGCTTCCGAGCGTTGCAGAGCATACTAATTCATGGTGCCACACAGTTTGGCGGGAGACCGGCAATGCGTTTTCTTATCTGGCACCGGCTGTCCAATTGGGACGATTGGGTGCCGCTTTGACATTGGAAGCCTTGGGACGGCGTTGGGGTTGGGAAAAGACAAAGGTATGGAGATTTTTTCAGAAGCATGGGGATGTCTTCGCTCTGTATCGTCTGCCCGGGGCCTATGGCTGTCTCATTTTTAATAAACTGTATCCGCTGGATACAGAGGTTTCACTGCCAACCCACACGGAGATCGAACGCATTATTGGGGAAATGCGTATTTGTGCTGATAATACGCATATCGCCGGTTCGGATAACACCCGTCTGAACAAGATGATCCTTTGGTACAGCCGCAGAATCATGGCACAGGCAGCATCGGATCATACCGAACAGGCATTGGAAAATCGCATTGCACTTCCGCACCCTATAATACGCGCGTATTTTTCTCTGTGTTGGAATTGTCAGAACTGTATCTATGACTGCAGAAGCATGAGTATTAGAACCGTGCATTCAGATACGAATCACATCCGCGGGCCGTGTGTACCTGCGGATTTTTTATGCTCTTACGACAAAGAAAAGGAGAATCGACATGAGCAAAAACGAAAACAACAGCGGCAAGTCGCTTTACGAACAGCAGGAAAATAAGCTTTCGCAGCAATCTGCTGCATTTATCGACCTTCTGACCAAGCGTGGGATCTTGGGAGACCCGACCATTGATGATGATCGGGTCAGGCAGGCAAAAAAGGATAGGAAAAAGAGCATGTACCACAACACTTTCCTCCTGCTGCAGCACTATCGAACCATTCTCTGGACGCTTGAATGCTTCCCCTCCGATGTGGCGGAAGAGCTGGATCATCCGCTGAGGGACCTTGATACGCTCTTGGATCGAATCGATGTGGAGCTTGGAATGAATAATCGGAAATTGGAAAGCCGGATGGAGAGCATTCGCCGGTCCCGCCTGTTAGTCGATCGACTCAATGAAGCCGTCAGCATTCTGAAATCCAAACCTGCCAATGGGCGCAAAATGTATGATATTATCTACATGACCTTTCTGGGACCGGATAAGCTGACGCACGAGGAGCTTCTGTATCGTTTGGACATTTCCGCACGCCATTACTACAGGCTCCGCACGCAGGCGATCAACATCATTGCTTTGCGTCTCTGGTCTGCCCCCGCCGGCGAGGTGGATTCCTGGCTGGAAGTGCTGACCATTCTGGAAAACTGGTAAAGGGCATAATGGATGGCATAGAAAAAGGCAGGAAAACTGGCAAGGTTCGCGCCGATGACATGTAAATGCAAATGTGCTATACTGTTAGCGTCCGATAGTAGGAGTACACTTTAAGGCACCGTTTCTGTGCGGCAGTTCTGCCGCCGAGAACGGTGCCTTTTTGTGTGCCGAATCAAAAAAAACGAGGAGTCCTGCAAACAAAAGTCAATAGCTGAAATGAAAAAAGTCCCGCAAAATTTGCACAGCTGAAAAAGGGCATAACAAAACAGGCTGGAGAAAAAGCTTCGCCAGCCGGGATAAAGTAGCAATCTGATTTATCTTTGTGAGGTGTCCTGCTGTGCGTCAAAAGCCTCCAGGCACTCTTTCACACGGGCATAGTAGATGCGCAGGAACTTGTTCTGCGCGGCTGTCATGTAGACAAAATAAGGCTTGCCCTCGCTGCGTTTCTTGTCGAGGAACTGGTACACAGGCTCATCTACAGGAGACTTCTTTAGGTAAGTGCAGACGATTTGGTACAGCGTTTTCCGAAGATGCGGAGAGCCGCGCTTGGTCGTAGGGACGCTCTTGGCGCTGTGCTTGCCGGACTGGTCTACAGCCGGATCAACACCCGCGAAACCGACGATGGAGCTGCGGCGCGGAAAACGGCGCACGTCGCCGATCTCCGCCATGAGCTGCACGGCAGTCGTCTCGCCCACACCGTACATGGCACGCACGATATCATACTCCGGCAATTGCTTGGCAAGGCGTGTCATTTCAGTGCGCAAGGCGGCCAGCGTCATCTTGCCTGCAAGCAGTTGCTGGGCAGCAGTCGTAATGAGCAATTTCGTGTTGTCGTTCTTCGGCAGCGTGGTGAAATGACCGCAGCTCCCGAGATAAACATCCTGCGCCTTTTCCGCGCTGAAATGGTAGCCCTTGCGCTTGCACCACTTCTGGTAGCGCTCGGCAAACGCATTCTCACTGACGCGGCAGATGCAGTCGCAGTGATAGAAGGTCATGACAAAGTCCACCCATTTCTGGTGACCGTCGGCGCGTTCTGGGCTGGAGAACAGTTCGTTCACACCGGGAAAGGTCTTGTCGGTCAATGAAATGAGATTGTTTTGCAGCGATACCACCGTTTTCATGTAGAGGTTATACTGGCGGCTGCACAGCTTCAGTTGTTGCCTTACCGTGTCCATGGGAGTATATTCCCGCAGATCCACCCAGTTGTCAAGACCGTACTTGGCGATTTTCATGGCGTCTGCCTTATCGGTTTTGACCTTGCGAATGGAACCGCCCCCGCTCTGCTTGATGAACAGCGGATTCAGGACGCAGACATAAATGCCGTACTCATGCAACGCCGCCGCGACCGGCTCGTGGTAGCGTCCGGTGGCCTCCATGATGACGCGGGTATCTTCCCCCAGCGCGATGATGGCGTAGGCCATCTGCTCCAGACCGACCTCGGTGTGGAGAAATTCCTGTGGCAGCAACGCCACTTCACCCATTGGCCGCAGGGCAGCCACCATGCTTTTCCCTTTGGAAACATCGATCCCAACTGCGTTCATTTTGTTCCTCCTTCTGATTGGATATGGCTTTCCGCTCTTTCCTCATTGCCTGTTCAATCTCCTGAGTGACGCGAGCGCACAAGGTGGCTCTACCTGCGCAAATCGAATGCTGCGAATGAGAGAGGCGGCTGACGGACTCCTCGACGGGCGGGTTGGCCCAAGGTGATATGGGTCAGGCCATTTACTCTCCCATTCTAACAGCTTCGGCTTTGAGATGGAAAAAGACGCGGCTGGCTGCCGCGCCTTAAACCGTAATTATTATTGTAGGAGGTGTTATAATGGCACGAAAAAAGCGAGAAATTCCGAATTACGGAACCGTCGTGTTAAAGGGAATTGAGTTTTACAGGACACGCATTGAAGATGCGGATGGCAAGCGAGTGGCACTTTATGCGAAAACACCGGAAGAGCTTTTCGACAAGGTCGAGGAAGCCAAGCGGCAGATTGAAAATGCTGCATTCCGCAGAGCTTCCCCAACTGTGGCGGAATATTGCGAACGATGGCTTACCATGCAGTCTGCGCGAATTCGAACTACGACACTTATTGATTACACTTCGAAGGTAAAGAATTATATCATTGCCCCGCTGGGGCATATGTACATGGCTGAAGTCACGGCCGACGATATCAAGTTGGCTATGGTGAATGTTTCAACAAAATCGAGTTCGGTGTATCGTTCAGTACAGATGCTGTACAAATGCATCTTCTACTCAGCAGTTGAAAGCAAAATTATTGATTCCTGCCCCTGCGAAAAGCTTTCGGCTAAAGGTGGGAAGCCGCAGGATGACCGGGAAGCGCTTACGGATGAACAGGTCGAAAAACTGCTTGCTGCGATCAAAGGACTTCCGCCATATGTATTTGTGATGATCGGCTTATATGCAGGATTGCGGCGAGAGGAGATCCTTGCTCTAAAATGGGACTGTGTGTTCCTTGATTCTGATACGCCGTATTTATCTGTGCAGCGGGCATGGCATTCAGAACATAATCGCCCGGTGATTTCCAAAGACCTGAAAACAAAGGCGGCAAAACGAGACATTCCGCTTCCTCCGATGTTGGCGGACTGTCTGCGTGAAGCAAAAGCCCAATCCAACTCAGAGTTTGTTATAGCTAACCGCGATGGAGGGCCGCTGTCCTACACCCAATTCAAACGGGTATGGCAATACATTGTTACGAGATCTACCAAAGAGCGTACATATGTGCGGTATCTGAACGGCCAAAAAATCACGCACACCGTGACACCGGTTTTGGGAGAAAAGGCAGCGCATAACAGCGATGTTGTCTATAGCCTTGATTTCCAGGTGACGCCACATCAGCTGCGCCATACCTATATCACAAATCTGATTTACTCCGGGGCAGATCCGAAAACAGTTCAGTATTTGGCAGGCCACCAACACAGCAAAATTACGATGGACATTTATGCAAAAGTAAAGTATAATAAGCCCAAGCAGTTGTCTTCGGTGGTGAACAAAGCTTTTGCACCTAAGACAAGTCCATCAGGCAATGAATCGGATAATGGGTGAGTAGATGGGTTAACTGAGAGGCGCAGTCCTCGAAAACCCAGTAAAATCAAGGGGTTGCGCCCGTAAGACTGCAAGCAGTACGGCCTCAAAGCCGCTCGTCGCGCTCCGCAGTTCAGCAAGCGTTAACAGCTCTTCTTACAAGCACCCGCTTCGGCGGGTGCTTGTTTTTTGCCCTCATGCGGGGAAAAAGGGCTTGACAAGGCTGGTTTATCCATGATAAACTCACGGCAGGAAATGGTTTATCCAAAATAAACCGAAAGGAGACCGCCGATGGACGAAAGAAAAATGGGCACGGTGCAGACGCAGTTTGCCGAGCTTGTATGGAAGCACGAGCCGATCGGCTCGGGCGAGCTGGTAAAGCTGTGCGAGAAGGAGTGGGGCTGGAAGAAGCCGACGACCTATACCGTGCTGCGCAAGCTCTGCGAGCGCGGCATTTTTCAAAATGAAAACAGCGTGGTCACCGCGCGGATCACACGGGAGGAATACTACGCCGCGCAGGGCGAACGGCTGGTGGAGGATGCCTTTGACGGCTCGCTGCCCGCCTTTGTCGCGGCCTTCACCGCGCGCAAGGCGCTTTCGGCGGAGGAGGTCGCCGCGCTGCGGGAGATGATCGACGCATACGGAAAGGAGTCGTGAGCGTATGAGCGGTATTTTTCTCAAGCTCCTCAATCTGAGCATTTCGGCGAGCTGGCTGGTGCTGGTCGTGCTGGCGCTGCGCCTCGTGCTTAAAAGGGCCCCGAAGTGGGTGAACGTCCTGCTCTGGGGCATGGTCGCGCTGCGCTTGATGCTGCCGTTCTCCATCGAGAGCGCGCTGAGCCTGATCCCGAGCGCGGAGACGGTCAGCCCCGAGGTCGTGCAGTTCGATCCCGCGCCGACCATCACAAGCGGCGTGGAGTTCATCGACAATGCGGTGAACCCTTCGCTGAGCGAGAGCTTTGCCGCCGCGCCGTTGGCAAGCGTCAACCCGCTCTATGTGTGGACGTATCTCGCGGGATGGGTGTGGCTCATCGGCCTCGCGGCGATGCTGCTCTATGCGCTCGTGAGTTACCTGCGGCTGCGGCGGCGCGTGAGCGCCTCCATTCCGCTGCGGGAGAATATTTATGTTTGCGACGAGGTCCCCTCGCCGTTCATCCTCGGCATCGTGCGCCCGCGCATCTATCTGCCCTCCGCGCTGGACGAGACGCAGCGGGGGAGTGTGCTCTCGCATGAGCGCGCGCACCTCGCGCGGCGGGACCACTGGTGGAAGCCGCTGGGCTATGCCCTGCTGGCGGTCTACTGGTTCAACCCGCTGCTGTGGCTTGCCTATACCCTGCTCTGCCGCGACATCGAGCTGGCCTGCGACGAGCGCGTGCTGCGCGGCATGGACGCGGGGCAGGTCAAGGACTATTCGAGCGCGCTGCTTGCGTGCAGCGTGCCGCGGCGTATGCTTGCCGCCTGTCCGCTCGCCTTCGGCGAGGTGGGCGTGGGTGCGCGCGTGAAAAATGCGCTGCGCTACAAAAAGCCCGCGTTCTGGGTGGTCGCGGCGTCGGTCATCGTGTGCATCGTTGTGGCGGTGTGCTTCCTGACGAATCCGCGCACAGATACAGACGCCGCCGGACTGGTCGGTTTCTATCGGGAACAGGTCACTTATGCCGATGTAACGGACGAAAGCGGCGCGCAGCCATCCAGCGTCCAGTTGACGGCGGAGGAAACAGACGCCGTCTATGCTCTGCTCGACACCCTGCAATACAAACGCCTCGGCACCGCGTCAGCAATGCAGGACTGCTATGCAAGGCTCTATTTTATCAGCGCCGCGGGAGACCGCTGCGAGGTCATGCTCTCTGAGCGTGAAATGCTGGTCAATCCCATTACGGACGGCAGGAAAGCGCGGCTGTATGAGCTGCGTTCCGGAAGTACGGAGTTGAGAGACTATCTGTTTGGATGTATTGGTGCAAGCGAGGCGGCAGAGGACGCCGACCGCGTTTACACCGATGCGTGGAGCATCCGCGTCCTCGACGGGTGGGAGCGCGAGGGCGACAGCCCGCTCTGGCGCTCGGGCGCGGGAACAGGCGCTTACTTCCTTGTCACGGAGGGGAGCGGCCTTGACGACAAGCTGATGGAGCTGTACAGCGCCGGCTGGACGCTGAAGTATTTCTCCGACCACTACCGCTGCACCTTGCGGGAGGGGGAGAGCGGCACGATGCTCAGCCTCTATCCCCGTCCGGAGGGCGGCTTCTATCAGATCGAATCGTACTGGAGCTATGAGGGCGCGGACAAGTGGCAGGTCAGATTAGAGGAGGGCCAGCTCAAGGTCATGGAGCAGAGCTTCCGGCTCCGCGCGGCGGAGCGCGGCGACCCGCAGGACAGCGAGCAGGCTCCCACGACAGCCCCTTGGGACGGTACAATGCCTGATATACCGTCCACCGGCGCCGGCGGGGTGCAGGACTCCGACGAGAGAGAGGAGCAGCGCACGGAGGAGGACACGGCGGGCAGCGCCTATTCCGTTAAGGTCTATGCAATGACCGCCGAGGAGAGGAGCGCACTTGACGCGCAGACCGAGCCTGTCCCTGCCGTGGGGACTGCCTTTCTGCCCCGAAGCAGCAGAGACGGCGCAAGCGGAAATGCCTGCGCACCGTTTACCGCAAAGACTGCAGACGTGGCGTTTGTCCTCTACAGCGCACCCGGCGCGACGGATTACAATGTGCGGCTTTGTGCGGGAGAGCCCGGTGCGGGCAAGTGGGCGTCGAATGCCGTGACCGTCAAGGTAAACGACGGCGTTTGTTTTTCCGGGCTGACCGTGGGGCAGGCGTACTACATGGAGGTCAGCTCCGACACGCTTTCTACCGCCGGATGTACGGCGCTTTATAAGTGCGCGACCACACCACCCCCTGCGCGCAGCGGTACGGCAAGCACGACCGGCTACGCCGCCTACGACGCGCTGCTCGCCGAGATCGCCGACCTGCGGCGCTCCGGCGCAAGCGACGTGCAGACCGACTTCAGCCATGATCTCCTGTCCGTGAACGACTACTACCAGACGCCCGGCTGGCTGCTGCGCGACCTTGACGGCGACGGCACGAGCGAGCTGCTGCTCGGCGCGGACTGGGGCGATGGCTACGGCGTGATCTTCAATATTTACCGCCTCGACGGCGCAAAAGCCGTTCGCGTCGTGGACGGCTGGAGCCGCAGTCAGTATTTTCTCTGCTCTGACGGTACGCTTGCACATGAGTGGTCGGGCGGCGCCGACCATTGGGGGAGGACCTATCTACGCTACGGCGAGACGCTTTTGCCCATCGAAAGCGTTTTTGACCGCGGCGGCGTGTGGTACCACGCCAAGGGCCTCGATGCCCTGTCCTTGGACGATACGCAGCTCGAAGACCGCTGCAAGACCATTCCCCGCGCCGAGGCGGAGCAGCTCATGGAGCGCTATACCAAGCAATATGAAGCCCTGCCCTTCACGCCGTTTAAAGCGTAAAGCGGAGGAAGGGTGCATTTCGCGCCGCAAAATCATACATTTCGGGCGAGAAATGCACATCTTTCCGCAGGGCGTGCTATGCTTTTCCTGCAAGAGCGTCCGAGGAACGGCCGGACAGCCGCCGGACAAAACGGGGAATAGAAGGAGAAGCATTATGGGATTATTCAGCAATAATAAGAAGCCCTGCCCCATCTGCGGCAACGCGACGCCCCGCCTGCTGCCGACCAAGGTCGAGGGCGTGCCCATCTGCAAGGAATGCGACAAGAAGATCGACCTGCCGAACGGCGTGCTGGACAGCATGACGCTCGACGATTTCCGCCGCTACATAGATTTTTACAACAAAAATCAGGTGCTGCGCGAGCGCTTCCATCCCGAGTATCGCTTCGGCTTCGGCGCGTTCAACACGCAGCTGGTGCTTGATGTGACCAACGGACTCTTCCGCCTGAAGGATGACGAGAGCACCATCGTGTTTGAAAAGTCCGCGCTCAAGTCCTTCCGCATCACGGAGGATAAGGAACCGCTCTTTACCGGCACGGCCGCCGGTCTTGTCTGCGCTGAGAGCAAGAACCCCGAGCGCGTCCGTCTGCTCGCACCGCGTATCGAGCAGTTCAAGCTGCAGAGAAGCGACTATGAGCGCATCATGCAGGCCGAGCGCGTGCAGTATCTCGACCGCACCAACGAGGAGTGGCGCGAGCGTGAGCGCGAGCTGGAGTTCCATAAGCCCGAGTTCCGCGAGTCCTCGCCGTTCCGTCAGTTCGTGGTGGAGCTGGAGCTGGACCATCCCTATTGGAAAGCCTACCGCAACGAGCTGGACGCGCCGGAGTTTGACGACGACTATCCGAGCGTGGACTCCTTCCTGCACAAGTACGACGAGAAGGTCAATGAGTTGCACACCCTTGCGCGCAACTTGATGCAGTTTATCGCCCCCGGCGCGCCGGAGACCGGCGCCGCCTCCGCGGCGCAGACCGTGGCCCCCGCGCAGGCGGGCGGCGCGCCGAGCACCGTGGAGGAGCTCAAGCAGTACAAAGCGCTGCTGGACGCCGGCGTGCTCACCGAGGAGGAGTTCGCGGCGAAGAAGCGCCAGCTGCTCGGCATCTGAAAAAATCAAAGGAAAAGCGTCCGTGACGGGCGCTTTTCCTTTTTGTGCAAAACATTTTCCGCCCGCGCAAACATGGACGCGCCGCCGCGCATAGGTTGAGATAGAAACTAAGACCATTGGAGGCGGACCATGAAACAGACGCATTTTTTCCTCGGCGCGAACAGCGCGGAGGGTTTTTATGGGCTGTATGACCAGCTCCTCGACGCAAGGCTTTACGATCTGATCATCCTCAAGGGGACTCCCGGCTGCGGCAAATCGACCTTCATGCGCCGCGCGGCCGCGGCGCTGGAGGAGCGCGGACTGAAGACCGTGTACATCCACTGCTCCGGCGATCCCGATTCACTCGACGGCGTAATCGCTCCGGCCATCCGGACCGCCATCGTCGACGGCACCGCGCCCCACGTCCTCGAGCCGCGGTACGCGCTGGCGCATGAGCGCTATGTGGACCTGTCGCAGTGCTGCGACAGCGCGGCGGCAAAGGAGGTCGCGAACGGCCTGACGGCGCTGACCGACGCCTATCGCGCGTCCTACCGCGAGGCGTACCATGTTCTGCGGGCGCTCGGCAGCGTGGACGCGGAGCGCCGCGCTCTGGTGCGCGCGCACTTCGACGAGGAAAAGCTGCTGCGCCGCGCGGCGGGGATCGCCGCGCGCGAGCTCAAGGGTCGCGGAGGGACGCGGGGACGCGCGGCGGACGTCTTTCTCGGCGGACTGACCTGTCAGGGCAAGGTGTGCCGCTTCGACAGCGTGGACGCTCTCTGCCCGCGTGTCTATGAGCTGTGCGACAGCTATGGCCTTGCCGCGCCTGTGCTGCGCCGGCTGCGCGACGCGGCGCTGGAGGCGGGGGAGGACGTTCTGGCTTGCCGCGACCCGCTGCGGCCCGCGGAGATCGCGCATCTGCTGATCCCCGCACGGGGCCTTGCGTTCGTCACGACCGGCGAGGGCGTGCGCTATGAAGGAAAGCCCTACCGCCGCTTGCGCGTCGACGCGATGGCGGAGGAGAAGCTGACCCGCGCCGAAAAGGCGCACCTGCGCTTCATCCGCCGTGTCCGCCGCGCGCTGGAGGAGGAAGCGGTCGCGTCCCTCAAGCGCGCCAAGCGCGGGCATGACGCGCTTGAAGCGCTCTACCGACCCTGTGTGGACTTCGACGCGGTCGGCGCGCTGTGCGACGCGGAGATCGCGCGCATCGGCGCCTACCCGGTGTGACAGAAAAAAGCCATAAGGAAAGGAGCCTGCGCAGCGCGCAGGCTCCTGCTGTTTTGATTTGACATTATACCGCGATGCGGCGGGCGCTGACATAGCCGGTGGTGTAGTAGGCGTCGGAAAGGTTGCTGACAATGACGCCGACGCCGTAGTCCGAGGCGTGGACGAACTGACTGCTGCCGATGTACATACCGACGTGCGTGACGGGCTTCGAGGTGGTGCTGCCGGGCTTCTTGAAGAACACGAGGTCGCCGGGGGCAAGCTCGTCCCACGAAACGGTAACGCCGTTTTGCAGCTGAGCGGAGGCGGTGCGGTTGATGGAGTAGCCGAGCTGTGCGCAGGCATACTGCACAAGGCCGGAGCAGTCAAAGCCGACGCGCGGGCTGGCCCCGCCATAGACGTAGCTGTAACCGACGTACTGGAGCGCGATGTTCGCAAGCTCCTGACCCTTGCTCGAAGCGGCGGCGGGAGTGTAGTCCGTCTCCTCCACATAGGCGGCGCTGACGTAGCCCTGCTCGATCTGATACCAGCCGCTTTGGACGGACACGACCTTCACGCAGCGGCCCTTGGCGAGGGAGCCGACCTTGGAGTAGCCGGTGCCGGGGCCGGAGCGGATGTTGAGCGGACCCTGCACGACGCGGATGTAAAGCTGCTCGAGCGCCTCCTCGGCGGTGGCGGCCTCGGTGTACGCCGCGTCGATGTAGCCGCTGCCGATCTGATACCAGCCGTCCTGCGCGCCGAGGACCTTGACGACCTTGCCCTGCGCGAGCTCGTCTGCGACCGCATAGTCTGTGGACGGACCGGTGCGGACGTTGAGCGCGTCTGCGGTGACCTTGACATAGGTGCTCTCACTCTGCGCGGCAGAGGCGCTCACCGCGCTGACTTCTGCCGTGACGACGGGGGCGGCTTCCTCAAGCAGCTTGATGTAGCTTGCGGAGACGAAGCCCTTCACGCTGCCGAGCCGGATGCCGTACCACCCGTTCGTCGCGGTGTCCACGATCTCGACCTGTTTGCCGCTTGGCAACTGATCGAGGACGGCGGAGCCGGTGCTCGCGGTCTTGCGCACGCGCAGAACGCTGCCGCCGACGTCCACAACGCCGGTGAGCGCGAGGGTGGGGGTGGTCAGGCAGACCGCCAGCAGCAGGCCGGCAGCCGTGCCGCGGAGCGCGTGGCGCAGTTTCATAGGGCATCCTCCTCAAATTCTCATGAAAAAGCGGCGCAGACGGGGCGCGCCGCCGAACGGTACCAAAGGTTACAATTTGTAACTATTGTAATGATACCATAATTCGACGGCGGATGCAAGGCTTTTTCACCCGCTTTTGGTCAAACAATGTCGGCCCGAAATTGTGCAGAATGCACGAAGTGCGCAAAAAATCCGTTTGCCGGCCTCGGAGCGGTGTGGTATGATAAGGCAAACACGGAAGAAGCGGAGGAAATGCCATGTTCCGGAATGAAACAAACTATGTGCTCACAAACGGCGTGCTGCTCGACGGCACGGAGAAAATGACGCCGCAGACGGGCAGAGATATTTATATTGAGGGCGGACGCATCGGCGCGGTCGCCGATGCCGCGGCGCGCCGCGAGGGCTATGAGGTCGTGGACCTCGGCGGACAGTATGTGCTGCCGGGGCTTATCAACCTGCACGTTCATCTGCCCGCCTCCGGCAAGCCGAAGAAAAAGGCGAGCGACCCGAAGAAGCTCGTGAAGCTCATCACCGCCAACGCGCTCACGCGCCGCATCGGCGTGAAGCTGTGCGAGGGCTACGCGAAGACGGAGCTTCTCAGCGGCGTGACGACCATCCGCACGGTCGGCGGCGTGGCGGACTTCGACACGATCATCCGCGACCTGGCCGCGCAGGGAAAGATCCTCAGCCCGCGCGTGGTGGCGTCCAATATGGCGGTCTCCGTGCCGGGCGGGCACATGGCCGGCTCCCTTGCCTGCGAAGCAAAGACACCGGAGGAGGCCGCGGCTTATGTGGAGCGGATCGCGGCGGAGAAGCCGGACCTCATCAAGCTCATGATCACCGGCGGCGTGCTCGACGCCGAGGTCGTCGGCGAGCCGGGCGTGCTGCGGATGCAGCCCGCGCTGGTGAAGGCGGCTTGCGATAAGGCGCACGCGCTTGGAATGAAGGTCGCCGCGCACGTCGAAAGCCCCGAGGGCGTGCGTGTGGCGCTGGAAAACGGCGTGGATTCCATCGAGCACGGCGCGCAGCCGGATGCGGCGATTACCGTGCTCTACAAGGAAAAGGGCGCGTTCCAGGTCGCGACGCTCTCGCCCGCGCTGCCCTATGCGCTTTTTGACCGCAGTGTCTCCCACGCGACCTACGAGCAGCAGGAGAACGGCAAGGTCGTCTTTGACGGCATCATCGCTATGGCGCGGGAAAATCTGGCAAACGGCATTCCGGTCGGCCTCGGTACGGACACCGGCTGCCCCTATATCACGCACTACGATATGTGGCGCGAGCTGTGCTACTTCGTGAAATACTGCGGCGTGACGCCGGCCTTCGCGCTCCACACCGCGACGCTGCTCAACGCGCGGCTTGCCGGCATCGACGGCGAGACTGGCTCCATCGAGGCGGGCAAGGCGGCTGACCTGATCGTCTGCGCGAAGGATCCGCTCGCGGATCTCTCGGCCCTGCGCACGCTCTCCATGGTCATCAAGGGCGGCTATCGCGTTGAGCATCCCGCGCCGAAGAAGCTGCCAGAGGTCGAGCGCGAGCTGGATAAGTTCCTGTGACCCATACCTATTATAATGTACAAGAAAAAGCACGGGGAGCCCCGTGCTTTTCCCTTATGGCGTTTTATGTTACAGCTCCACGAGCTTGTATTCCCGCGTGCCGAAGCCCAGCGCCGCCGCGGATTCGACCGTGCGGACACCGTTGAGGCTCTCAATGCGCTCTACGAGATGGTCGCGGCCCGGATCGTCGGAGGCGTAGACCAGATCGAGGCAGGCCTGATCGACCGCGATGGGGTCGAGCGAGGCGAGGATGCCGATGTCCGCCATGCACGGGTCCTCAGCCACGGCGCAGCAGTCGCAGTCCACGGACATATTCTTCATAACGTTGATGAAAACGGTCTTGTCCTTAAAATATTCCGCCACGGACGAGGCGGCGTCCGCCATCGCGTCGAGGAAGCTGTCGTGGTCGGCGGTCCCGATCTTTTCGGGCTCGCCGGCGCCGTGGATGTAGGCCTTGCCGTAGGAGGACGCGCAGCCGATGGAGAGCTGCTTGAGCGCGCCGCCGAAGCCGCCCATCGGATGCCCCTTGAAGTGGGAGAGGACGAGCATGGAATCGTAGTTGGCAATGTCCTTGCCGACAAAGTTCTTCTGAATACTCCTGCCGTTCGGAACGGCAAGCTCCAGATCGGGGCCCTCGGCATCGAGAATGTCCACATCAAAATTCGTGCTCCAGCCGTGCTTGATCATCGTGCGGCGGTGCTTCTCGGTGGTGTTGCGCTCGCCCTCGTAGGCGGTGTTGCATTCGACCACCGTGCCATGCACGGCCTCGATCATCGGCCGCCAGAAGTCGGGGCCCAAAAAGTTCTGGTTGCCCTGCTCGCCGGAGTGCAGCTTCACGGCGACCTTGCCCGGCAGTTCGCGGCCCACGGCACGGTAAAGCGCCACGACCTTCTCGGGCGTGATCTCGCGGGAGAAATATACCTTAGCTTTCATCGCATTTTCCTCCTTGCACGGAAAATATCACCTGAATTATAAACCATCGCATGAAATAATGCAACTCTTTGGGGGATGGGACCTGTCTGCGGACGGATCATGTCAAGGATGTGTCAAAAAACGGCGAAAAATGCTGTGCAGATATCCTAAAATTCCAAAAAAGTGATGTTTGCGATTGACTGTGCTATCGTAATAGCGTAGAATAAAACCTGTTAATTTGGTGGGATATAGCAGATAACAAGAAGAAAACGGCAAAATATTGATGTATAGAAGAATGAATATTCATACAAAAGCATTTTGCGTGTGATCCACTGCTCTCGCGAAAAGGGCTGCGCGCGCTTAACGGAGTCCTTACGGCGGAAAACATCTCCTGAACGCCCCGGATACAGGGGGAGCGCGGGCGCGAAAATGCGGCAGAATATGAAGTTTTTACGGCGAAATTTGAATTTTGCTGAAAAAACAAAAGGAGAAAGTGACTGATAGCACAAAAAGAAAGAAGTATTTCTGTGCGGAATGACAATGACCAGAAAATTTCATCGAAAAAACAGGAAAATATGCTTGTGAAAGACTTGACAAGACGAGGATGAATGAATTATAATCCGTCCATAAAAAATGAATAAGCTGTGAACGTACCAAACATACCGCACAAGGGTGCGGCGTACGCGAAAAAGACCATGTGGTCTTTTCTCTGTTCCGAGCCGGAACAGAGAATTTAACTTTTTTGTCGTATTCGGCGCAAGCCGGGTATATAAATTTTGAAAGGAAGATATCAGCATGAAAAAAGTATTGTCTCTGATCCTCGCACTGGCAATGGTTTTCGCTCTGGTCGCCTGCGGCGAGAAGCAGCCTGCCACCGACGGTGACGCCTCCAGCGACGGCGATAAGCCCGCCCGCGGCAACGTCATTATGACCTTCGGCACCGCCGACACCGGCGGCTCCATGTATCCTGCCGGCGCGGCCGTCTCTCAGGTTTGGACGAACAACGTTGAGGGTGTGAAGTGCAATACCCAGACCTCCACCGGCTCCTTCCAGAACTGCCAGGACGTCTCCACCGGTGAGGTCGACGTCGCGGTCGCTACCTCTGACGTCGTTCTCAACGCCTACAACGGCACCGGCAAGTTCGCCGATATCGGCAAGCTGGACAACCTGCGCGTCATCGGCGCGGTCTACACCTCCGTGCTCAGCGGCGTGGCTCTCAAGAGCTCCGGCCTGACCTACATCCATGACCTGCTCGGCAAGCGCGTTGCCGTCGGTCCTGCGGCCTCCGCAACCGAGAACGCCACCCTCGCCGCCTTCGCCGCTATGGACATCACTAAGGACAACACCAGCCTTGAGAACCTCGGCCTCGGCGACGGCGCCGACTCCGTCGGCGACGGCATCCTCGACGCGGCCTTCGGCTTCGCCGGCCTGCCCATCGGCGGTCAGCTGAACCTCGCTGCCACCAAGGAGATCCAGGTCCTCGACATGACCCAGGAGGAGATCGACAAGGTCCTCGCGGGCAACGCTGCCTACATCCAGACCAAGATCCCCGCCGGCACCTACACCGGTCAGGACAATGATGCCAACACCTTCGGCGTCAAGTGCCTCATCATCGTCACCGCCGATATGGACGCGGATCTCGTCTACGATCTGTGCAAGGCCATGAACGAGCACACCGAGGAGTTGGCTGCCGGTAACGCCCTGCTCAAGGACATGACCGATCCCAGCTTCCTCTGCACCCAGATGCCCATTCCTCTGCACGACGGCGCCCAGAAGTACTACAGCGAGCAGGGCCTCATCTAATCGAGAAATTCTGAAAACTTGATCAAAAGGACGATCTGACCGTCCCTGCGAAAAGCATTTTTTGGCCGGAGTTGGGACATCCCAACTCCGGCTCCCCCTTTTCATTAAGGTTTCGTTAAGACCCCCCACTTAACAGAAAGGATGCGTTTATGTCCGATAAGAAAGAAATCAAAGAGATCGACGTCGCCTCGCTTGACAGCGAACTGGCAGCAGCGAGAACTCTCGAAGAGGGTAAGGGCGACAAGTTCATTATGATGGCCTCCGTCGTCGCCTTCCTGATGACCTCCTTCCATATTTACACCGGCTTTTTCGGCCTGTTTGACTACTCCGTGCAGCGCGGCGTGCATCTGGGCTTCGCCCTCACGCTGATCCTGCTCACCCAGCCTCTCTACAAGCACGTTTTCAAGGATAAATTCGCCGGCAGCAAGGCCTTCCGCGCCGCCTGCCGCACGTTTGATATGATCCTCGTCATTCTCACCTGGGTCTCCGTCTGGATGGCGCAGGACGAGGTCCATCACCTCACCGAGCGTCTGAGCAAGACGACCTGGATGGCGACCTTCGCGGGCGCCTGCCTCGTTATCATCGTCCTTGAGTGCGCCCGCCGCACCCTCGGCTACATCATGCCGGTCCTCGCGCTCATCTTCATCGCCTATGCGCTCGCCGGTCCGAATCTGCCCCTGGCCATCGCGCACCGCGGCTATTCCCTCGAGCGTATCTGCAAGTTCCTCGCTACCGACCTGGACGGCCTGTTCGGCACGACCATGAGCGTTTCCGCCACGGTCATCTTCATGTTCGTTATGTTCGGCGCGTTCCTTGAGGCCTCGGGCTGCTCCGACTTCATCAACGACATCGCCATCTCCCTCACCGGTAAGATCAAGTCCGGCCCCGCGCTCAGCGCGGTCGTCGCCTCCGGCCTGATGGGCTCCATCAACGGCTCCGCCGTCGCCAACGTCGTCGGCACCGGCACGTTCACCATTCCTCTGATGAAGTCCCGCGGCTACAAGCCCCAGTTCGCCGGCGGCGTTGAGGCCGTTGCCTCCACCGGCGGTCAGATCCTGCCCCCTGTCATGGGCTCCGGCGCGTTCCTGATGGTCGCGTTCACCGAGCAGAAGTACATCGCCATCGTCATCGCGGCGGTCATTCCCGCGCTGCTCTATTACTGGGGCTGCGCCGTCGCCGTTATGTCCCAGACGGAGATCGCGCACGTCACCCTCATGGACCCCAAGGATATTCCCAAGAGCCGCGAGGTCATGAAGGACGGCTGGATCTACCTGCTCATCATCGCGGTCCTGCTCTACTGCCTGCTCGTCGCGCAGTATTCTCCGCTCTACTCCGCCCTGTGGGCGACCTGCGCGGTGCCCGTGGTCATGCTCTTCGATAAGAAGAAGCGCTTCACCCTCAAGACCATCCCCAGCGCCATGGTCAAGTCCGGCTTCAGCGCCATGTCCATCGTCATCGGCTGCGCCTGCGCCGGTATCGTCGTCGGCATGGTCTCCATCACCGGCATCGGCGTTATCTTCGGCGATATGATGATCCAGGCGGCGCACGGCCTGCTGTTCCCGTCCCTGCTCTTCACCGCCATCACCTGCATCGTCCTCGGTATGGGCCTGCCCACCACCGCGGCCTATGTTATCGCGGCGTCCATCCTCGCTCCGTCCCTCATCAAGCTCGGCCTTGCCCCGCTGACGGCGCACCTGTTCGTGTTCTACTTCGCGTGCCTGTCCGCCATCACCCCGCCGGTCGCCCTCGCGGCCTATGCCGGCGCCGGCATCGCCAAGACCAACCCGATGACCACGGCGGTCGAGGCCTGCAAGCTCGGCTTCGCCGGCTTCATGGTGCCCTTCGCGTTCTGCTACAACCCGGCAATGATGATGCAGGGCAGCGTCGGCGAGATCATCTCCGTCGCCATCAGCGCGATCATCGGTGTTGCCATCATGTCCGCCGGCTTCCAGGGCTGGCTGCTGTGGAGGCTCAACTGGCTTGAACGCATCGTGTTCATCGCCGGCGGCCTGCTGATGTTCATCCCCGGCACGCTGACGGATATCGCCGGTCTTGTGATCGCGGCCGCTCTGCTTCTCGTCAACGTGAAGAAGTGGGAGAAGGGCCCCAAGTTCATCATGGACAAGCACAAGGCCAAGCAGGAGCAGAAGTAAGCTCCGCTGAACCGGATACGGAATATGAGGGCCCCGAAAAGGGACCCTCATATTTTTTCATTGACCGCGCCCCCGGCGCGCGGTATACTGTAGCGTAAGAATCCAAGCGAGGAGAGAAGAATCATGGAAGCTCAGGAGATCCGTTACCGCGTCAATAAAAAGGTGTTTCGGCAGGCGTCGCTCTACGCCATGTTCCTGCGAAACCGCAATACCTTCCGCGTGGGCATCGCCGTCGTGCTGGCGGTGGCATTTTACACCGTGCTTGCCGTGCAGGGCACCTTTCCCCTGAGCTACCTTCCGATCTACATCGCGGCGGCCTATCTTGTCTGGATGCTTTTGCTGCTCGGACGCGAGGAGCAGCGCGTGCTGCGCTACCTCAAAAGCGACGAGTCGCTGCTGGGGACGGAGTACGTTCTGCGTTTTGACGCGGGCAAGCTTTCGGTCGAGGTCCCCGAGAAGAAGCTCCGCAACACGGTCGCGCTCGCGAAGCTTGCCTCGGCCATCGAAATTTCGAGCGTGTTCATGCTCTGCCTTACGGCCGATCAGCTCTACCTTGTGCCGACCGCAGCCATGACGGACGAGCAGCGCACGGCGCTGCGCGGCCTTCTGAGCAGCCACCTCGGCGAGCGCTTTTATTCCAGTATTCTGGCGCGCGAGAAAAAGAAATGAACAAGGCCCGCCTCCGACATCGCTTCGGAGGCGGGCTTTGCTGTGCTATACCGGACGGCCGTGCTCCACGCGGCAGTCGCACTCGCTGCGCCACGACTGCGATTGCAGGAAGCGGCGCGCGGCATCGACGAAGGCGCGGGCGGCGGGCAGAAGGTGCCGCTTTTTCTTGTAGACCACGCTCAGCGGGTGGACAAGGTCGGGGGAGTCGAGGTCGAAGAAGAGCAGCTCGCCGCGGTTCGGCGCGTTGTGGACGGCGGTCTCATTGACGAAGCAGAAGCCGTAGTTTTCCACCGTCAGGTTCAGCGCCGTGGTGGCGTTGGTGGTGTAGAGCGCGTTTTCGACGGTGATATGCTCCCGTTCGAGAAAGTTGTTGACGCGCATGGCAAGCAGGATCTCGGGGTAGAGCAGGACAAAGCGCTCGTGCTCGAGAACGGAGAGCTCCGGCTCCCGTCCCGCGCGGCAGGCCTCCGCAAGCGCCTGCGCGGCGCGGTTGCCGCGGTTGCCGACCAGGAGGATCTTTTCGTAGAGAATGGTCTCGGTGGTCAGGTAGTCGGGCGTATTGAGATTGGTGTTCATGATGGCGAAGTCTACCGTGTTGTCCGCCACCAGTCGGAACATCTCGCTCGTCGGGCGCTCAAGCAGCTCAAGATGGGCCTCGGGGTGCTCCTGCGAAAAGGCGGGCAGGATGCTCGGCAGGAGCGTGCTGGCGCGCCAGTTGCTCATGGCGACGCGGAGCGTCTGGCGGCGGCTGGCGTTCAAACGTGTGAAATCCTGCAAGAGCTGCTCATAGAGCTGCGAGCTGTCCTCGAGATAGTTGGCGTAGACCTTGCCGGCGGCGGTCAGCGCCAGCGGCGACTTGGTGCGGTCGAGCAGGCGGACGCCGAATTCCTTTTCCAGATGGATGACGTATTGGCTCAAGTAGGGCTGCGAGATATGCAGCCGCTCCGCGGCTTTCGAAATGCTTTTCTCGGACGCAATGGCAAGAAAATATTCCGGATTTCGGTCCTGTACCATCCAGATCACCTCGTTTTCCTCTTCGATTATAGCAAAAAAAACGACGCCGTCAAGCACGGTATAGTAAAAATACTATATGGGTAGTCACATTTAAGTCTTTGACCTTTTCGCGGCGATGCACTATGATAGAGTCAAACAGGGAAATCAAAAAACCATCGGAAAAGAGGGAGATTATGCCAAGGTTTGAAGCATCTGCGCTGCGGGGTTACTGCGTGTCGGTCCTGACGGCCTCCGGTGTGGAGAGGAGCTGCGCGGAAGCGGTGGCTGACGCGCTGATCGACGCGGAGCTGACAGGCGTGTCCACCCACGGTGTGAGCCGTCTGGCCGTTTATATGCAGCGCATGGACGCGGGCGTGATGTCGCGTGAAAACAACATCCGCATCGTGCGGGAATCGACCTCCACGCTGGTCGTGGACGCCGGCAACTCGCTGGGCGCGGCGGCGGCAAAATTTGCGATGGAGCGGTGCATCGCCAAGGCAAAAGAGACGGGCTGCTGCTTTGCAAGCGTGCACAGCTCCAACCACTTCGGCACCGCCGCCTATTACACAAGGCTTGCTGCCGCGCAGGATATGATCGGATTTGCCTGCACCAATCTCAAGGGCAAGATCGCGCCCTTCGGCAGCGCTGAGCCCTACATGGGCACAAATCCCATCTCCGTGGCGGCTCCGTCCGACGACCTTCCGGTCGTGCTGGATATGGCGCCGAGCGTTGTGGCGCTGGGCAAGCTCATTCTGGCGCAGAAGCTGGGAAAGTCTATTCCCGAGGGCTGGGCACTGGATAAGGACGGCAGACCCACCACGGACCCCGCGGCCGGTCGTGCCGGCTCGCTCGTGCCGATCGGCGGCGCGAAAGGCAGCGGCCTCGCCATCATGGTCGATGTGCTTTGCGGCATTCTCAGCGGCGGTCCCTACGGTCCGCATCTGCATGACCTCTATGTGATGGACGAGCCGCAGGGCGTCAGCCATTTTCTCGGCGCCATCGACATTGCGCATTTCATCGAACCGGCAGCGTTCAAGTCGGCTCTTTCTGCCATGTCACGGGAGATCAAGGCGCTGAAAAAGGCCGATGGTGTGGAGGAAATTTTCCTGCCCGGCGAACGCTCCGGCCGCAAGGCGGAAGAAAATGCTGCAAACGGTATTGAGGTGCCGCAGCCGGTCTACGAAGAGCTGCTGGAGCTCGGCAAGCCCTACGGCCTGAGCCTGTAAAGGAGGAAGCATCATGGCAAAAATTCTCATCACCGAATCGGTCCACCCCATCGGGCCCGAGCTGCTGACCGCGGCGGGCCACACCGTCGTCTACGCCGACCGCGACATGGATGTCATCCGCCGCGAGATCGTGGACGCGGACGCCGTGCTCGTGCGCATCATCGAGCTGCCCGGCTCGCTGCTCGCGACGGCGAAGAACCTCAAGATCGTCTCCAAGCACGGCGTGGGCTACGATAATATCGACCTCGACTACTGCAAGAGCCACGGCGTCGCCGTGACCATCACCCCGAACGCGAACAGCCTTTCCGTCGCCGAGCACGCCTTCACGCTGATGCTCACGCTGGCGAAGAACATCATTCCCGTTTCCAACGAGTACCGCACGGTCGGCTTTGCTGCGAAGAACCACGCCCCCGGCATTGAAATGACCGGCAAGACATTGGGCCTGATCGGCATGGGCCGCATCGGAAAGCACGTCCTGCACATGTGTAAGGACGGCCTGGATATGCACGTCATCGTCTACGACCCCTACATCAGCGAGGTCCCCGAGGGCGTCGAAAAGGTGGACGACCTTTCCGAGCTGCTGCGCCGCGCCGACGTCGTGACGCTCCATTGTCTGCTCACCGACGAAACGCGCAAGCTCATTGACCGCGAGCGCCTCGCGCTGATGAAGCCCACCGCGCTGCTCATCAACTGCGCCCGCGGCCCCATCGTGGACGAAGCTGCGCTCATCGAGGCGCTGGAGAACGGTAGACTTGCCGGCGCCGGTCTTGACGTCACCGACCCCGAGCCGGTCGCGCCGGACAGCTCGCTCTTTAAGCTGCCGAACGTCATTGTCACGCCGCACTACGCGCCCACAACGGTCGAGTCCGCCACGCGCGTTTCCAAGATCGCAGCCGAAAACATCAATGCGGTGCTTGCCGGTCAAGAGCCGGTGGGCTGCATCGTCTGAACAAGATTAAGAGGAGGAAAGCAACCATGAGACTCGCAACGATCAAGCTGCACGGCGCGGAGGTCGCCGGCATCGTCACCGGGAAGGGCATCCTGCCCGTCGCAGCGCTCAACGCCTACAAGGGTACGGGCTGGAAGGAGGACATGATGAGCCTCATTCAGGCCAATCACATCCCCGGCCTGACAAAGTGGTATAACGAGGGCGGCAAGGAGGAGCTGGAGAGCATCCCCGGTCTCGTGCCGACAGAAGAGGTCGTCTACGCCCCGCTCTACCGCAACCCCAAGCGCATCTTCGGCATCGGCCTCAATTACGCCGACCATGCCAAGGACATCGGCAACGCCGCGCCCACGGGATTCCCCGGCAGCTTCTTCAAGATGGCGGATACGCTCATCGGCCCGAATGACGACATCCTGCTGCCCAAGCTCAAGGAAGCGCAGAAAACCACCGCGGAGGCTGAGCTCGGCATCATCATGGGCCGCGACTGCCGCGACGTTCCCGAGGAGGAGTGGGAGAGCGCCATCGTCGGCTACACCACGATCCTCGATATGACCGAGGAATCCATCCTCAAGGGCAACGACTTCGTGCCCGGCAATCCCCGCTATCTGACCATCGTCAAGAACTTCCCGACGTTCTTCTCCTTCGGTCCCCAGCTCGTCACGCCCGACGAGGTGCCCGACGTCCTCAAGCTCGAGGTCCAGAGCGTCCACAACGGCGAGATCCACGCGAAGAACACGGTCGATCACATGACGCACGTTCCGTCCCGCCTCGTTTCCCTGCACTCGAGCATCCAGGGCTGGTACGCCGGCGACGTGCTCTCCACCGGCACCCCGCGCGCGTTCCACATTCAGGACGGCGACATTGCCGAGTGCCGCATCGTCGGCCCCGACGGCTTCGAGATGGAGCCGCTGAAGAATCCTGTCGTGGATCTCAAGCTGCACTAAGGAAGATCAAAAATTTTAACATATCAGGAGGAAATTATCATGGATCTGGGTTTGAAGGATAAGGTCGTTGTTTGTATGTCCAGCGCGTCCGGCTTCGGCAAGGGCATCGCGACAGAGTTCGCCCGCGAGGGCGCAAAGGTGGTCATCTGCACCAGCGAGGCGTTCAAGGCGGAGCTGGATCAGGCGGTCATCGACATCGAGAAGGAGACCGGCAACCGTCCCCACCCCTATATGTACGACGTGCTCAACAACGAGAGCATCACCGCGATGATCAACAAGGTCGCGGAGGACCTCGGCGGCATCTACGGCCTTGTCAATCATTGCCCCGGCCCGAAGGCCGGCACCTTCGAGGCGCTGACCGAGGCCGACTGGGCGGACGGCTATCAGAAATGCCTGTACAGCTACACCACCGCCATCCGCGCGGCGCTGCCCTACATGAAGCAGGGCGGCGGCGGACGCATCGTCAACTCCACCTCGTCCTCCATCAAGCAGGAGCTGGATAATCTCATTCTCTCCAACACGTTCCGCATGGGCGTGGTGGGCATGAGCAAGACGATGGCGCGCGAGTTCGGTCCGTACAACATCATGGTCAACACGATGGGCCCCGGCCGCATCTACACCGACCGCATCAAGTACCTCAACACCATCCGCGCCGAGAAGGCGGGCATCACGCTCGAGGAGTACAACACCCGCGACGCCGCGAGCTTCCCGCAGAAGCGCTACCAGACGGCGGACGAGTACGCCCGCTCCGTGGTGTTCATCTGCTCTCCCGCGAACAGCGCGATCTCCGGTCAGGTCATCTGCGTCGACGGCGCCATGACCACCGCGTACTAAGGCTGCATGGGCTGGAAGGGAAACCGCACCCCCTCGAACCCGCAGGAGGGCTACTACGTCGGCCTGATGAACGCCTGCGGCTACCGCACAAAGGACCTGGAAAAGCCCGTCATCGGCATCGTCAATTCCTTTACGGACGTCAACCCGGGGCACCGCGCCTTCAAGGAGCTGGTGGGCTACGTCAAGGAGGGCGTGTGGGCGGCCGGCGGTACGCCGGCGGAGTTCAACGTTCCCGCCCCCTGCGACGGCATGGCGCAGGGCGAGGGGATGCACTTCATCCTGCCCTCGCGCGACCTGATCGCGGGCAGCATCGAAGCGATGGCGAGCGCCCACGGCTTCGACGGTCTGGTGTTCCTGTGCTCCTGCGACAAGATCGTGCCCGGTATGCTCATGGCCGCCGCGGCGCTCAATAAGCCCTGTATGTTCCTCACGGCGGGCAGTATGCTGCCCTACGAGGCGGACGAGGGCACCTACGTCACGCCCGACCTCAAGGAATCCATCGGTCAGCGCAACATCGACGCCATCAGCGAGGAGACCTTCACGCGCTTCCGTGAGAACATCTGCTTCTCCTGCGGCACCTGCTCGATGTACGGCACCGCCAACACCATGGGCGTATTCGCCGAGGTCATCGGCCTTTGCCCCATCGACAGCACGACCATGCTCTTCTGTTCGTCCGCCAAGTACAAGCAGGCGCGCGACGTCGGCGAGCGCATCGTCACGCTCACGAAGGAGGGGGTGTGCTTTTCCGACATCGTCACCGAGGCGAGCCTCGAGAACGGCCTGCGCCACGTCGCCGCGACCGGCGGCTCGACGAACGCCCAGCTCCACATCTGTGCGCTCGCGCGCGTGATGGGCATTCCGATGGACCTCGCGGCCTTTGACGCAATCCAGCGCGACGTGCCCTGCGTCGCGAAGTTCAAGCCGTCCTCAAAATTCAATATGTACGACTATTATAAGGCTGGCGGCGTGGGCGCGACGATGAAGGCCATCGAGCGCTATCTCGACCCCGACGCGCGTCTGGCGACGGGCGGCACGGTGGGTGAGTTCCTCGCCCGCTTCCGCCGCAGGGTCGATCCCGAGATCATCCACACAGCCGACGAGCCGCTCTACCCCGACGGCTGCTTCGCCGTGCTGCACGGCAACCTTGCCCCCGGCGGCTGCATCGTGAAAAAGAGCGGCGTGGTGCCCGAGATGTTCCACCACCGCGGCCCCGCGGTCTGCTTTGACTCCGAGGACGCGCTGCGCGCGGCCATGACGGAGAAGTCCGTCAAGCCCGGCGATGTGCTGGTCATCCGCTACGAGGGTCCCAAGGGCGGGCCGGGGATGCGCGAGATGTCCATTCCCGCGGCGATGCTCGTCGGCATGGGCCTGCACACGAGCTGCGCCATGGTCACCGATGGGCGCTACTCCGGCGCGACGCGCGGCCCCTGCATCGGCCACGTCTCGCCCGAGGCGTGGGACGGCGGCCCCATCGCCGCGGTGCGCGACGGCGACATGATCGAGATCGACATCGACAAACACACCATCCACCTCGAGGTCAGCGACGAGGAGCTCGCGGAGCGGCTGGGACACATCAAACGTCCCGCGCATCCTGCGCCCGGCGTGCTCGGGGCTTACCGCAAAGCGGTCGACAGCGTGAACGAGGGCTGCACCTGGCTCTACGGCAAGGAAGAATAAGAAAACGGCAAGCGCCGCGGTCATCCGACCGCGGCGCTTGTATTGTGATCGTTTGCTGCTTCAGCGGAGCTTCACCGCGGCGAGCACGGCGGCCTTTCCGTCCGCCTTTTTGATGGCGAGGCGGCAGCCGCTCTCCTCACGGCGGCAGTAGACGCCCAGCTCCTCGCCCTCCAGACAGGGAGCGGCGTAGTGGACCTCCATCGACGCGATGCGGCCCGAGGCCAGCTCGGCGGCGGAGAAGCAGTCGAGCAGCACGCGGACGTAGGCGACGTTGTTCATGTGACGGCCGAAGTCGATGTCCGTCGGGCGGACCGTATAGCCGCGCACGAGCTCCGCCTGCGTCAGGTCGTCCGCGAAGCGGGTGGGGCGATCGGTGATGCCGGTGTGGTCGGAGAACGGAAAATCGGCGGGAAAGCCGGTCTGCGCGAACGGCATCAGCTTCTTTTCCGGGCCGAGGACGGCCCACTGCGTGCGCCCGAGGGCGAGCAGCGCGTCGCCGCGGCGCAGACTGTAGCTGCGGTAGCAGCGCACGGCCTTGCCGTCGCACGGCTCCGGCCACGTTGCGGCGGTAAGCTCATCCATCAGACCTGCGCGATGCAGGAAGTCCACGCGCGTGTGGACGGTCAGCCAGAACTCGCCGCGCTTCGCCATCGCCGCGCCGCCGACGCCGATGAGCTCGGCGTGCTGGGCGGCGATGCCCTGAAAGATGGTAAAGGCCGCAAGGGGCGAGAGCTGCGCCGCGGCGTCGCAGTAGTCGGGCGTGACGGTGATGCTTTTTTCAAAAATGCCCTGCTGCATAGCTGCCTCCGATATGCGTTCAGCTCCGCGCGCGGCGGCTCAGCTGCTGCTGCGCCGCGTGGCGGCGGCGACGCTGCGCGTTCACCACAACGTAGACCATCATAATGATGGTGATGGCGTAGGGGATGATGCCGGTGAGGTCAGAGCTGACATAGTCCTGCAACCTCAGGCCGATGGCGTCGAAGAAGCCAAACATCAGCGCTGCGAGGTAGGCCTTGGCGGGGTTCGCGGCGGCGAAAATGACGCAGGCAAAGGCAATGTAGCCGCGGTTGTTGCTCATGTTCTCGGCAAACGTGCCCTGCAGCTGGCCGAGCGACAGGTGCGCGCCCGCGAGCGCGCACAGCACGCCGCAGAGGATGCTCGCGAGCCACTTCATTTTTTCTGGCTCGATGCCGGCGGTGCGCAGCGTCTCGGGCTTTTCGCCGCTCGCGCGCAGCCAGAAGCCGTAGGGCGTTTTATAGATGAACACCCACAGCACGAGGACGAAGAGCCAGGTGAGATACACAAACAGCGAGTGACCGTTGAGCACCGCGCCGAGGAAGGGAATTTTATCCAGCAGCGGAAGGTCCACCGTCGGCAGGGAGGGGAAGCCCTTCGCGCCGGAGGTGCCGAACACGGAGCGGGAGAGATAGGTCGTCAGGCCGAGCGCGAAGGTATTGAGCGCGCAGCCGATGATGAACTCATCCGAGCGGAACTTCACGACGAAGAGCGCGAAGAACAGGCCGACGAGCAGCCCCATAAGAAGCACCAGTCCCACGCCGCCCCAGGCGGAGGTAAAGAGATAGCTGCCGAACACGCCGAAGAACGCGCCCATGAGGATCATGCCGTCCATGCCGATGTTCATGATGCCGGCGTGCTCGGTGAGCGAGCCGCCGATGGCGGCGAGCGCCACGGGCGTGGCGCGGCGGAGCATCTCGTTAAAGGTGCCGGAGGAGAAAATGCTGGCGAGGATCGCGGAAAGGTCATCCATGTTTCAGTTCCTCCTTTAAGCGTTCTTCGGCGGCGCGCTTAGCTCTGCGGCGCTCGTGCGCCGCGGTGAGCGAGCGGGTGATGCCGCTCTCGGCGGCCATGCAGAAGATGATAACGGTCTGAATGATGAGGTAGATCTGCGAGGGGATGCCGATGAGCTCCATGCCCTGCGCGCCGATCTTCAGCACGGCGAAGAAGAGCGAGAGGAGGATGACGGTCACAGGCTTATACTGCGCGATCATGGCGACCATCAGGGCCTCGAAGTAGTAGTCCTTGCTCACGCTGTCGCGGTAAAGATGCTCTACGCCGTAGACGCGGAACATACCGACCAGACCGCACATCGCGCCGGAGACGACCATGGAGAGCAGCACGATCTGATCGGTGCGCAGACCGGAGAAGAAGGCGAAACGCGGATTCTCGCCGGTGATGCGCATTTCGTAGCCGACGGAGGTGCGCTCCATCACATACCACACAAGGAAGGCCATCACCGCCGCGGCAAACACGGCGCTGGTGAGGTTGGAGCGGGGAATGACATTGCCGAACCAGTATTGCGCGCCGAGCTGTTCGGTCGCGGCGACCATGTTCTTATTGGCGTTCTTCCACGGACCCTTGGCGAGGTACTGGCAGAGGTAGGCGGCGATGGTGTTGAGCATGATGGTGGTGATGACCTCGTTGACCTTGACCTTCACCTTCAGAACGCCGGGGAGGAAGGCGTACAGGCCGCCGACCGCCATCGCGGCGAGCGCCGCGCAGATGATGACAAGGAAGCGGGGCTGTCCGTCCATCCACACGCCGACCTGCGCGGCAAAGATCGCGCCGAGGAGCAGCTGGCCCTCACCGCCGACGTTGAAGATGCCGACGCGCGCGCCGAGCACGCAGGCAAGGCCGCACACGCACAGCACCATCGCGTACTCCAGAAAGTCGCCGATGTGGCGCGCGCTGTCGAACGCACCGGAGAGCATCGCGCCGTAGGCCTCGAGCGGATGGAAACCGGAGACGGCGAGGATGCCCGCGCCGATGAGGAAGGCAAACAGGATCGAGAGCAGCAGCGAGAGCAGATAGCGGTAATTCACCGCGCCTGCAAGCTTTTTCATGCTTTTGCCGCCTCCTTTCCCTCACGGTGGCCGGTCATGTACCAGCCGATCTCCTCCTTGGTGATGTCACTTGTGCGGAACTCGCCGGTGATGCGCCCCTCGTACATCGTGATGATGCGGTCGGACAGGCGGAACACCTCGTCGAGGTCGGCCGAGCAGAGGAGAATGGCACAGCCGGCGTTGCGCTTTTCGATGATACGGGTGTGGATGAATTCGATGGCGCCCACGTCCACGCCGCGCGTGGGCTGGGCGATGATGAGCACGGGGGAATCAAACGAAAATTCGCGCGCGACGACGACCTTCTGCATATTGCCGCCGGACATGGAGCCGACGGCGGTGTCGATGCCCGCGCCGCGGATGTCGAACCTCTCATAGACCTCCTCCGCGTAGCGCTCGATGGAGCTGCGCCGCTGATGAAACGCGAAGCCGCTGAAGGCTTTGTCGCGCTGCTTGCCCATGAGAAGATTGTCCGTCACGCTCGCGCTCCGGCTCACGCCGGTGGCGAGACGGTCCTCGGGAATGTGGGAGAGCCCGACCTTGCGGATCTCACCCGCCGTTTTTCCTGTGACGTTCTGCCCACAGACCTCCACCGTGCCGCGCTCGACGCGGCGCATACCGGTGATGGCCTCCAAAAGCTCGCTCTGGCCATTGCCCTCGATGGCGGCGATGCCGAGCACCTCGCCCGCGCGGACGGACAGGCTCAGACCGTCCACGGCGACCAGCCCGCGGTCGTCGCAGACGATGAGGCCGGAGACTCTGATCTGCTCCGCGCCCGCTTCGCCGGTCTTTTCCAGCCGGTCGTAGAGCACCGGGCGGCCGACCATCATCGAGGCGAGCTTTTTTTCGTCCACGTCGCAGGTGTTCTCCACGCCGATGAGCCGTCCCTTGCGCATCACGCCCACGCGGTCGCTGATCGCCATGACCTCGTAGAGCTTGTGCGTGATGATGATGACCGTCATGCCCAGCTCGCGCACCACGCGGCGGATGACGGCGAACAGCTCATCCGTCTCCTGCGGGGTGAGGACGGCGGTCGGCTCGTCCAGAATGAGAATGTCCGCACCGCGGTAGAGCGTTTTGAGAATTTCCACGCGCTGCTGAAGGCCCACGCCGATCTCGCGCACCACGGCGGCGGGATCGACCACGAGGCCGTACTCCTCCACCAGCTTCTGCGCGGCGGCCTCGGCGGCCTTGTTGTCAAAGAGCACACCGAGCCTGCGCGGCTCGCGGCTCATAACGATGTTCTGTGCCACGGTGAAGCTGGGCACGAGCATGAAGTGCTGGTGCACCATGCCGACGCCCATAGAGATGGCGGTTTTGGGCGAGAAGCGCTCGACCTTCCTCCCGCGGATGTACACCTCGCCGTTCGTCGGCTCGTGGATGCCGTAGAGAATGTTCATCAGCGTGGTCTTGCCCGCGCCGTTCTCGCCGACGAGGGCAAAGACCTCGCCCTTTCGGATGTCGAGCGATACGTCATCGTTGGCGAGCACGCCGGGGAACTCCATGGAGATATGGCGGAATTCGACTGCATTTTCCTGCAAGGCTCGTTACCTCACTTTCTTTGGAATAGAGGAAGCGGCGCGGCTTTTGCCGCGCCGCAAGGGAAGCGCATGAAATTACGCGCGCGTCGTCTCCACGACGATCTCGCCGGAGGCGATCTTCGCGGCCAGCTCCTCGACGGCGGCCTTGACCTCGTCGGGGACCTGCTGCGCCATGCCGCTGTCGCCGTAGCCGATGCCGACGTAGCCGGTCGCCATGTCGGCGGTCCAGGTGGTGCCGAAGCGGCTGTCGCCCGCGAGATAGGACTTGACGGCGTCATAGATGGAGCTGCCGACTTCCTTCTTCATGGAGCAGATGATGACCTCGGGGTCGATGTACTTCTGGTCGCTGTCCACGCCGATGGCGTAGAAGCCCTTCTCCTTGGCGGCCTCGAACACGCCGTCGCCGCAGGCGGAGGCGATCTGGAAGATGACGTCCGCGCCCTGATCGTTCAGCGCGATGGCGCAGTCCTTGCCGACGGCGGGATCGTCGTAGGTGTTGGAGTAGTTCTTCACCACGCTGATCTCCTTGCCGTTCTCGGTGCCGTAATACTCGGCGCCCTGCGTGTAGCCGACGATGAAGTCGTTGATGGTGTCGGCGTCCTCGCCGCCGACCGCACCGACCACGCCGGTCTCGGAGACCGCGGCGGCGATGTAGCCAGCAAGGAAGCTGCCCTCGTTCTGGGCGTAGGTGATGTTGAGCACGTTGGATACGGGCGCGCTGGTGGCGTTATCGACCCAGATCCAGTTGACCTCGGGATAGTCGGGCGCGATGGTCTCGACGTTGTAGAACTCCCAGCCGACGCACACGACGATGTTCGCCTTCTCGGCGGCGTTCTTCATCTGAATGTCGTGGTTCTCGTTGTTGCACTCGATGACGATGGGCGTCACGCCGAGGTCGGCGACCATGCGGTCCAGGCCCTCCTTGGAGGAGTCGTAGAAGCTGCGGTCGCCGAGCTTGCCGGCTACGACCAGCGCGACGGTCAGACCGTCGGCGTCGCCGCCGTTGCCGGCATCGTCGATGGGCGCGTCGTCCTTCTTGCCGCAGGCGGCAAGGCTGAGCACCATGACGGCGCACAGCAGCACAGAGAGTAGCTTTTTCATTCCAATTTACCTCTTCAAAACATTGTAGTCTCTGCGCGGCGGATGCAGGAGAGCCGCGCAGGTATGCTCTATTATAGGCATTCCCGCGCGGCTTTGCAAGACCATATCGCAAAAATCGCGTTGTATTTTGTGCTCAGGAGGGCGTTTTTTCGCCCAACGCTTCGCGCAGCGTGCGCCAGCCGAGCATGGCACACTTCACGCGCGCGGGCATATGGGAGACGTCGCGCAGAGCCGAGGCCTCCTCGAGGCTGTCGATCTCCTCCTCACTCGCCTCGCCGCGGATCATGCGCAGAAAGAGGTCGCCGAGCCGCAGAGCCTCCTCGCGGCTCTTGCCGACGATCATGCCGAGCATGATGTCTGTGGAGGCCTGCGAGATGGCGCAGCCGTCGCCGACAAAGGCCCCGTCGGCGATGGTATCGCCATCGAGCTTGAGCTTGAGCTGAATTTCGTCGCCGCAGCTCGGGTTCACGCCGTCGAGCACGAGGTCGGCGTCCGGCAGATCGTGCTTGAACTCCGGGCGGACGTTGTGCTCGGTAAGGATCTCGTTGTAGAAAGGATTAGTCGTCATAGCCCATGCGCCCCCTGACGGTGGATAGGCTGCCGACCAGCCGGTCCACATCGGTTTTGTCATTATAGAATGCGAAGCTCGCGCGCACCGTGGCGTGATAGCCGAGGAAGCGGTGGAGCGGCTCAGCGCAGTGATGCCCCGCGCGGACAGCTACGCCGTCGGCGGCAAGCAGCTCGCTCACGTCGTGCGGGTGGACGTTGTCCACCACAAAGGTCAGGATGCCGTTGTGCTCCTCCGCCTTGTCCGAGCCGAGGATGCGGACGTGCGGCAGCGCGCGCATCCGCGCGAGGGCGTCGGCGGTGACGGCCAGCTCGCGCGCGTGGATGGTATCGAAGCCGACGCGCTCCACATAGTCGATGGCGTGCAGGCCCGCCGCACCTGCGGCGTTGACGGTGCCGGCCTCAAATTTGTGCGGCGCCTCGGCAAACACCGCGCCCTCGCGCGTGACGGACTCGATTATCTCGCCGCCCGTGAGAAACGGCGGCATCTCCTCCAGAAGCTCGCGCCGCCCGTACAGCGCCCCGATGCCCATGGGCCCGTAGAGCTTGTGGCCGGAGAAGGCGAGGAAGTCCGCACCCAGCTCCTGTACGTTGACCGGCAGGTGCGGCGTGCTCTGCGCGCCGTCCACCACCAGCACCGCACCCACGCGGTGCGCCAGCTCCGCGACCGCGCGGATGGGGTATTCGCGTCCGAGCACGTTTGAGACCTGCTGCAGCGCGACGACCCTTGTCCTTGCCGTGATGAGCGCTTCGACCTTGTTGAGGTCCAGACTGCCGTCCGGCTCACATTCCATGAATTTGAGCTGCGCGCCGGTCTGACGGCAGACCATCTGCCAGGGAAGGATGTTGCTGTGGTGCTCCATCGTGGAGATCAGGATCTCATCGCCCGCCTTGACATGGCTGAGCCCGTAGCTGTAGGCCACAAGGTTCAGCCCCTCGGTCGTGTTGCGGGTGAAGACGATCTCCTCGCTCTGCGCCGCGCCGAGAAAGCGGGCGACGGCGGCGCGGGCGCTCTCGAGCGCTTCGGTCGCCTCGATGCTCAGCGGGTAGAGCCCGCGCAGGGGATTGGCGTTGTGGCGCGTATAGAACTCCCGCTCCGCGTCCAGCACGCACTGCGGGCGCTGGGCGGTGGCGGCGCTGTCGAGATAGGCGACGTCGCGCTGCGTGAGCAGCGGGAAATCGGCTTTATAATTCGTGCTCATTCGCGTTCCTCCTTCGTACACAGGACCTGCGCGAGCGCGCCGAGGGCGCGCGCGGAAAAGGCTTCGTCCTCCGCCATGCGCGCGAGCCGCTCCACGGCGGCGCGGGCGAGGATGGCTTCGGCGGCGGTGCGGTCGATGCCGCGGCTGGCAAAGTAAAAGAGCGTGTCCGTGTCCAGCTCGCCGATGGTCGCGCCGTGGCTGCCCTCGACGTTCTCCTCGGCGCAGAGGATGACGGGGACAGTCTTGTTTTCCGCGTCCTCGCCGAGGAGCAGGACAGTCTCGTTTTCGCTGCCGACCGAGCCGGCGGAGCCGCGCTTGAAGTCAATGGTGCCGCGGAAGACCTTTTTCGCGCGCTCCATCAGCGCACCGGAAGCGTGGATCTCGCTCACGGTGCTTTTGCCGAGCTGCTCAACGGTCAGATCAATGTCCGCCGTGTCGCTCCGGCGGGCGAGGTAGCCGAGGTCGGCGCGCAGCGCCGCGCCGTCGCCGGCAAGGGCAATCTGATGGTCGGCGTAAACAGCGCCGTCGCCGAGCTGGAGGGAGATAAGGTCGAGCTTCGCGTGTTCGGCGAGCTGCGCGCTCAGCTCGTGGCGCAGCACCGCGCCCTGCGCGGGATTCAGAAGCTGCACGACGCGAAGGTGCGCGCCCTCCGCCGCTGTGAGCCTTAGTTCCGCGGCAAGGGGCTGCGCGGCGGTGCAGACCTCAAAGACGGTCAGCTCCGCGCCCGCCTCGGCGGTCACGGTATAGACGCGGCGGCCATAGGCCGCGCCGCCGTCCGCAGCCTCGATGCGGAGAGGGGCGTTTTCGCCGGAAACGGCGGTGAAGCGCTCGTTCGAGAGCAGCGCCTCCGCGTCCGTGTCCCAATGGACGGCGGCCTCGTTCACGCCGAGACAGTTCCATGTGCGCGAAGCGGGAGGGTTGACATAAATCGTTTTTTCCATATCGTTCGCTCCTTTCGCTCAGCCGATGCTGCCCTTCATCTCAAGGCGGATGAGGTTGTTCATTTCCACGGCGTATTCCAGCGGCAGCTCCTTGGACACGTTGTCCGCGAAGCCGCTGACGATCAGGGCGCGGGCGTCCTCCTCGGTCATGCCGCGGCTCATCAGGTAGAACACGGCGTCATCACTGATGCGGCCAATGCGGGCTTCGTGGCCCACGTCAGCATCGGGGGTGCGCACGTCCATTGCGGGGATCGTGTCCGAACGGGAGATGGTGTCCAGCATCAAAGACTGGCAGGAAACCGCAGCCTTGCTGTTCTTGGCATCCTTGTTAATGACCACCGCGCTGCGGAAGGTGCTGATACCGCCGTCCTTGGAGATGGACTTGGTGTTGATATAGCTGGAAGTATCCGCGCCGGTGTGAACAACCTTGGCACCGGTATCCAGGTTCTGGCCATGACCGGCGAAGGTTATGCCGGTGAACTCCATGCGGGAGCCCTTGCCCTTCAGGATGGTCATGGGGTACAGGTAAGAGGTGTGGGAGCCAAAAGAACCGGAAACCCATTCCATCACGCCGCCCTCTTCCACAATGGCGCGCTTGGTGTTCAGGTTGTACATGTTCTTGGACCAGTTCTCAATGGTGGAATACCGCAGCTTGGCGTTCTTGCCCACAAACAGCTCCACGCAGCCGGCGTGCAGGTTGGCCACATTGTACTTGGGGGCAGAGCAGCCCTCGATGAAATGCAGCGAAGCACCCTCGTCCACAATAATCAGCGTGTGCTCAAACTGGCCAGCGCCGGGGGCGTTCAGGCGGAAATAGGACTGCAGGGGAATCTCCACATGCACATGCGGCGGAACATACACAAAAGAACCGCCAGACCATACCGCGCCGTGCAGGGCGGCAAATTTGTGATCCGTGGGGGGAACCAGATGCATGAAATGGGTGCGGATCATCTCGGCATAAGGGCCGTGCATGGCGCTTTCCAGGTCGGTGTAAATAACACCCTGCTCCGCAACCTCTTTTTTCACGTTGTGATATACCAGCTCGGAGTCATACTGTGCGCCGACACCGGCCAAGCTGTCGCGCTCGGCCTGGGGGATACCCAGCTTTTCAAAGGTATCCTTGATGTCGGTGGGCACTTCGCTCCACTTGGCGCTCATTTTGGTGTTGGGGCGCACATAGGTGATGATATCATCCATGTTCAGCTCATCAATCGGAGGGCCCCACTCCGGGATACCGGTCTTATTATAGATCTCCAGCGATTTCAAGCGCAGCTCCAACATCCAGTCGGGGTCGTTCTTCTCGCGGGAAATCTGCTCTACAATGGCGGGGGTCAGGCCAGCGTCTACCTTGTAGGCGTCTTTTTCCTCATAGCGGAAATCATACAGGCTGCGGTTAATGTCCTCAACCTGCGATTTTTCGCGTTTTGCTTCGTTTACTTCTGCCATATAATTCTCAGGCCTCCGCCATTTTTTCAAAGCGCTCGTAGCCGTTCACATTGATCTCTTCCACCAGGCTGCCATCGCCGTTTGCAGCAATCTTGCCGTTGACCAGCACGTGGGTGTAATCAACAGACAGCGCATCCAGAATGCGGGTGCTGTGGGTGATGATCAGCAAAGCGCCGTTGTGGTCTTTCTGGTATTCTTCCACGCCTTTGGAAACCAGGCGCACGGCGTCAACGTCCAGGCCGGAGTCCGTCTCGTCCAGAATGGCGAGGGAGGGCTTGAGCATCATCAGCTGCAAAATCTCGGCCTTTTTCTTTTCGCCGCCGGAAAAACCAACGTTCAGGCTGCGCTCTGCGTAAGAAGCATCCATCTGCAAAATGTCCATGCAGCGGGCCAGCTCTTTCTTGAAGTCATAGTAACGCACATGGCCGACCTTCTGCTGCAATGCGCTGCGGATAAAGCCTTCCAGCGTCAAGCCGGGAACTTCCAGCGGCTCCTGGAAAGAAAGGAACATGCCGGCCTTGGCGCGCTTATCGGTGGATTCATGGGTGATATCCTCGCCCTTGAACAGGATCTGGCCACCGGTCACGGTATATTTGGGGGCACCCATCAAAACATAGCCCAGGGTGGATTTGCCTGCGCCGTTGGGACCCATCAGCACATGGGTTTCGCCCTTGTTGATGGTAAGATCCACGCCGTGCAACAGCTGTTTGTCTTCCACGCGTGCGGCCAAACCGGTTACGTTCAAAACTTGCTCTGCCATAAAAACTGCCTCCTGCTCGCTTTATAATAAGGTGAGCGTTTGTATTTCAAAAAGCCGCAGGCAAACCCGCAGCTTGGTTCGGCGTCCGGTGCAGCCATCCGTTTGCAGCGCAAAGCAGGCAGGCGGCGGTGTGCCGGGCACCTTTGTTATTTTCATATCCTATAAAAACTCTAGGATTAACGGTGCTTATTATATTCCAACAATTTCTTTGCGTCAAGGGCAAACCGCAAAAACTGGTACAAACCCTGCAATTTTGCACCAAAAATGGACGAATCGGGCGATTTTTGGCGTTCGGTGACCACAGAAATGACGGTTAGGCATAACAAATGCGAGCCGCCCCGCCCACCGCTTTCCAATCAGTGTTGGCCGTGGCTGCAGCGGTTATGCAAAGGGGAATCCCACAAAAAAGAAGAGCCTTACCGGAAAATCCGGTAAGGCTCAGCCAGTGCCGCCGACCGGGATCGAACCGGTACGGTATCGCTACCGAGGGATTTTAAGTCCCTTGCGTCTGCCAGTTCCGCCACAGCGGCATAATATATGTATTGTAGCGCATGATGGCGGAAATGTCAATCTTCCCACCGCGTCTTTTTGCCGTCTTTTTGCGGAACGGGTGCAAAAAGCGGATTCCCCGCCCGACGGCACAAAAAATTCACCCTCTGCCGCTTGTGCTTTTGCTTCGAATTTGTTATACTAATATGGTATGTTTGGATAGGTGCGCCCATTTGGGCGTTTATATAAGGAGAAATTCACTTGGAAAAACTGACCTACACCCACAACGATGCCGCCGCCAAGGCGCTGGCGGCGTTCTATGAGACACCGCCGCTGGCGTATGTACGCAGCTACGGCTGCCAGCAGAACGTCAACGACGGCGAGAAGATCAAGGGCGTTTTGCAGGATGTCGGCTACGGCCTGTGCGACAATGTCGAACACGCCGACCTCATCCTGTTCAACACCTGCGCCGTGCGTGAGCACGCCGAGCAGCGCGTTTTCGGCAATGTCGGCGCGCTGAAAAAGCTCAAGGAGCAGAACCCGCGTCTGATGATCGGTGTCTGCGGCTGCATGGCCCAGCAGGAGCACATCGTCGAAAAGCTGCGCCAGAGCTACCCCTATGTGGACCTTGTCTTTGGCGTGGACGGCATTGACCGGCTGCCCGCCATGCTG
>ENA-ORSY01000076-ORSY01000076.1-human-gut-metagenome-genome-assembly--contig:-NODE-76-length-97743-cov-5.786852_pt1 | contig 97743 bp, 83 predicted proteins | sample MGYA00242193_ERZ509160 | MGnify/ENA primary metagenome ERZ509160 (study PRJEB26280, sample SAMEA2338670) | human gut metagenome | biome: human gut; feature: human-associated habitat; material: faeces...
ACATCATTGATAAAAGCAGGCTTATTGCATAAGATTATTATACCGAACTCACGTTTATTTACGTCCGTTGGTGTTGTTTTTTACAGCAACGGCGTTGTGGAGCGTCATGCAAAATCAGAAAGAAAGCAGTTGGACGGAATTTAACTCAAAACGAAAGTATGGCATGTTCCGTAGAAGATGCAAGTGAAAACGGAAAAAGCAATCCGAGAAATGCATGCATAAAATGCGCCGTTCCCGAATTGCGGTTTGTGTATTTGGTGTCGCCTTTATCACGGCAAAGGCTGTTTCAATATTGTCTTAACGCTCCGAGCAGTGCGCTGTTTTCATCTTTGTTGCCGATTGTTATTCGCAGGCAGTCAGCGCAGAGGCTTACATTTGTCCGGTTTCTGACTATGATTCCTTTGGCTTTAAGGTAGTCGTAAACGGCCTGGGCATTGTCGAATTTCGCAAGGAAGAAGTTTGCATCAGTAGGATATACTTTCCTGCATAAGGGCAACAGCTTGAATGCGTCTATCATCTGGTCACGCTCAAGCAGTATGATTTTCACCCACTTTTCTACCGTGTAAGGTTCTTTCAGGACTTCTTTTGCCTGTTCCTGGGTTAGCGTATTTATATTGTAAGGATACTTGACCTTGTTGAACACCTCGACAATGTCGTTTTGCGCGAAGGCCATGCCGAGCCTTATGGCGGCGCACCCCCATGCCTTACTCATCGTGTTGAGCACTATCAGGTTGGGATATTTGTCCAGGTCAAGCCGTAATGGGCGTTCTGTCGAGAAGTCGGAATAGGCTTCGTCTACGATTACCAAGCCGTCAAAGCCTTCCAATGTCTTTACAATTTCATTGCGGTTTATGTTGTTTCCCGTAGGATTGTTTGGCGAACAAATCCAAATCAGCTTTGTATTCCGGTCGCAGGCGGCAAGCAGCTTGGCAGCAGTTGTCTGGAAACTGCCGTCAAGCAAGACTGTGCGGTATTCCACATCGTTTATTTCTGCGCAGACCTTATACATGCCGTATGTAGGCTCGATTGCCACGACATTGTCTGTGCCCGGGCGTGTAAAGCATCGGTAAGCAAGGTCTATCGGTTCGTCGGAACCGTTGCCAAGGAAAATGTTTTCCTGCTTAACCCCCTTTACTGAGGCTAACTTTTCCTTAAGTTCTCTTTGTAATGGGTCTGGATAGCGGTTGAATGGATTGTTGAACGGATTTTCGTTGGCGTCGAGAAATACGGTCGCATCTTTTCCGGTGAACTCGTTTCGTGCACTGCTGTAAGGTTCAAGTGCAAGTATGTTTGGGCGTACCAGCTGGCTTAACGGTCTCATGGTTTTCATTCGTTTATGATGTCTTTTATCCTTAGCGTCATGGCGTTCTTATGTGCGTAAAGGTGTTCATTCTCGGCCATCACCTCTACTGCGCGGCCTATGTGCCTTATGCCTTCCTCCGTAATATGCTGGAACGTGATTTTCCTTATAAAGCTGTCAAGGTTGACACCGTTGTACGCCGTCGCATATCCGTGTGTAGGCAGTGTGTGGTTTGTTCCGCTTGCATAGTCGCCTGCACTTTCGCAGGCATATTTTCCGAGAAACACGCTACCGGCGTTGACAACCTTTTCAGCCAATACGGCGTTGTCGTCGGTTGCTATTATCAGGTGCTCTGGGGCATACATATTGCTCAATGCCAGCGCTTCTTCATTGTTTTTTACTATCACAATCTTGCTGTTGCAAAGCGTTTGGGCGGCTATGTCCATGCGTGGCAGTGCTTTCAATTGTCCGCTTATTTCATGTTCCACTTTGTCTGCCATGCTCTCGGACGTTGTGACGAGCAGCACTTGGGAGTCAGAACCATGCTCCGCCTGCGACAGAAGGTCGGCAGCTACGTAGGCTGGATTGCTTGTGCCATCGGCTATGACGCACACTTCTGAAGGACCGGCCGGCATGTCTATGGCTACATCTTGCAGCGAAACAATCTGCTTTGCAGCCATTACATAGCTGTTGCCCGGGCCGAATATCTTGGACACTTTGGGTATGCTTTCTGTGCCATAAGCCATTCCGGCGATGGCCTGCACGCCTCCGGCTTTGTATATCCTGTCAACTCCGGCTATCTTTGCGGCCGCCAATATCGCAGGATTAACAGTGCCGTCCTGTCTTGGCGGAGTGCACATTATTATGTTGGAGCAGCCTGCTATTTTCGCAGGAGTTGCCAACATGAGCACCGTACTGAACAATGGCGCAGTTCCTCCGGGAATGTAAAGGCCGACTGTTGTTATCGGCACGCTTTTCTGCCAGCATGCAACTCCGGGTGAAGTCTCGACTTTATGTGTAGCGACATGTTGTGAGGCATGGAAAGAGGATATGTTCTTATGCGCCAAGGTTAGCGCGTCCCACAGTTCCGCGGAGACGCTTTTCATTGCGTTGTCAATTTCTTCGGCACTGACAGGGAGGCTTTCCAATACGGCATGGTCGAACTTTTCTTCATACCGCATTATCGCTTTGTCACCTTGTGTCCTTACATCTTCCAGGATGTTCCGCACCGTTGCGTGCAGTGCCGCCGTGTCGGTGTGAGGACGTGCTGTTATAGATTTCCATTCGTCAGGCGATGGATATTTGTATCTTTCCATAATAAAGTCCCTGTATTTGTAGGTTACTTACAATATCATTTTTTCTATCGGGGTAACCAGTATGCCTTGTGCGCCAAGTTCCTTCAGCTTCCCTATGATTTCCCAAAAACGAGATTCGTCAAGCACCGTATGAACCGAACACCACTCATTGTCGGCAAGAGGTATGATTGTAGGGCTTTTCAGGCCTGGCAATACATTGATGATTTCATCCAGGCACGACTTCGGAACGTTCATCCTGACGTATTTTTTATCCTCGGCATTGCGCACGGCCTTTATGCGGAACAACAGCCTGTCGAGAATGTTACGCTTTTCCGTGTCAAGGGCCTTGTTGGCTATGAGTACGGCTTCGCTTTCCATTACGACTTCAACTTCCCTCAAGTTGTTGCTTACAAGTGTGGAACCACTGCTAACAATGTCGAATATACCGTCGGCCAGTCCTATGCCGGGGCTTATTTCCACGCTTCCTGTTATCATGTGGATGTCGGCTTTTATGCCTCTGCCTTCAAGATATTTGCGCAGTATTACGGGGTAGGATGTGGCTATTTTCTTGCCGTTAAACCATTTCACCCCGTTGTATTCTATTGTTTTAGGTATGGCAAGCGAAAGCCTGCATTTGCCGAACCCCAAGCGGTCTACAATGTCGGCAGCCTCGCATTTCTCTGCAAACTCGTTTTCACCAACCACGCCTACGTCGGCCACTCCAGTGGCAACGCATTGCGGAATGTCGTCGTCGCGGAGGTAGAGCACTTCTATCGGGAAATTGGACGACTGGACTAACAATGTCCGTTTGCTTGAACTTATTTTGATGTCAGCCTCGTTCAACAAGTTCATGGTGTCATCGTAGAGACGGCCTTTGGACTGTACAGCTATGCGCAACATAATTATAAATTTATTAAAAATGTTGGGCAAAAGTAAGTTTTTTGAAGCACATTTGCAAGAAATGTTGTACTTTTGTACGCAAATAAATAAAAGCAACAGCATATTTCTGTATTTTTGTCATTGAAGGATGTGTCCTGAAAGCAACGGAACTTTTACATTGATAGTAAAAAATGCTTTTGTCAAGCATGCAGTCCTGCGGTTATTGCCGTACATCTTGTTGCCGGCTGCACTTATTGCCGTATTTTCTTGCGACGGCAATAAGAAAGAGAAGATTGTAACCCCGTGGGGAGAAGTAGGGGAGGACAGCATCCCTAAAAACACAAATTTCACTGTAAGCGACATCGTAAGCAACGGAGAGCTTATCATCCTGACGCTTTCCGGGCCTGAAACATATTATGACTACCGCGGCCGGGGAATGGGAACGCAGTATCTGCTGTGCGAGAAGTTTGCACAGAAATTGGGCGTTTCGTTGCGCGTGGAGGTTTGCAAGGACACTGCTGAAATGGTCAGCCGCCTTGACAACGGCGACGCCGACCTTATCGCCTTTCCTCTGCCGAAGGACAAGAACCGTGGCAAGGGACTTTTGTTCTGCGGTGCAGGAGTTGACAGTCTGGGCGTACAATGGGCTGTGGCTGACGGCAATAAAGAGCTGGCCGACAGTCTTGACGCTTGGTTCAAGCCGTCAATGTATGAAGACATAAGAAAGCCAGCCATACAGTCTTGCCGTCAGCGGTGGTATACTTTCCGCCCAGAGCGTCAAGCGACACGTTTATTCTCCGTTCTTGAACAGGCAAGGAGGCATAATATCGCATTACGACCATTTGTTTAAGAAGTATGCACCCCTTGCACGGTGGGACTGGAGGCTCATGGCCGCGCAATGTTACCAGGAATCGTGCTTTGACCCGAAGGCTCGTTCGTGGGCGGGGGCGTGCGGACTGATGCAAATAATGCCTTCAACGGCCGACCACCTCGGACTTCCGCGGTCAGTGATTTATGAACCGGAACGCAATGTGCGGGCAGCTGCAGAATATCTGCGCGAACTGTCAGGGTATTTTCGTAGCGTGCAGAACATGGCCGAGCGGCAATTATTCGTGCTGGCAGCTTACAACGGCGGATACTTCCACGTGCAGGACGCAATGGCGCTGGCGCGTAAGAACGGTCGTAATCCGAACCGCTGGAAAGACGTTGCGTATTATATTCTGGCACTGGAAAGACCGGAATTTTACAATGACCCGGTGGTAAAATACGGATATATGCGTGGCTCTGAAACCGTAGGCTATGTTGACGGTATACGCCAACGTTACGCCCAATACCGCGGAGTTGCCTATGGCGGAGCGTCAGTAAAGGGTTGGGACGGCACACAAGGTTCTGACGGTTCGTTCAGTCCCTTCACTCCACGCAAGGCCAAAAAGAAGCACCGTTTCCACCTTTGAAACAGTATAATATCTTTGATGCTCGGTATGACTGATACAAAACAAAGGTCGAACAAACTGTGTCCTTATTTGCTTTTACAGTATTTTGCAACTTCACATGCGGCAAGCAGGAATGCTCCCACTCCAAAGTCTGCCGTTGATGCCGCGTCTATTACCTGTCCCGGTACGGCACGGTCTCCTATCGGTTGGACATATCCAACTGTGCCGTCTGGCTGCAAGGCTTTTTCTGTCAAATAAGTCCAAGCCTTTCGTATTACAGGTATGTAAACTTTGCCGTCAAGCAACCCGTTATTGACACCCCACATTAAAGCGTATGTAAAAAAGGCCGTGCCGCTGGTTTCCGCGCCGGGAGCGAAGTCCGGATCGAGCATGCTGCGTGTCCAATAGCCTTCCGGCTGCTGGCAGTCTGCAACAGCAGAAGCCATCTGCTTGTAACGATTTATGTAAATGCTGCGGTGTATGTTGTCTTCAGGCAAGTCTTGTAAAACTTTGGCAAACGCAGCCATTACCCATCCGTCACCGCGCGCCCAAAAGTCTTTTTTGCCTGAAGATGTTTTGTGTTTTGGATAGACATATCGTGCGTCGCGGTAGTACAGGCGTGCCTCTTTGTCAAACATCAGGCTGTCAGCATACGCCCAATATTCATATAGTTTGTCAAGATAAAGCTTGTTGCCGGTAATGTTGTATAGTTTCGTCATAACAGGCATTACCATGTATAGGCCGTCTGCCCACCACCAGTAGTCATTGCATTGAGTGGACATCTCATATTCCATCACTTCGCGTGCCCTTGCTATTTTCACCGGAGCCGGTTCCACTGAATACAGGTCGGCATAAGTTTGGAAACAAACCTGCCAGTCTCCGAATAGCACATAGTCATCGGTCTCACCATAAGAATATTTCCATACGGTTTGGTCTGTGCCGCGTGCTCCCATCCATAGATTGTGTTCGGCCCAACGCACAGAATATTCATAATAAGCCGTATCTCCAGTCAACCTCCATGCTTCCATGTTGCCAGTATGATATACGGCATTATGCCAAAAAGCGGTACCTGGTTCGGGATGGGCATGCTGCCAATGACGGTTCACCTTATTAATTATCTCCGTCACTTTACGCGCATCACCATCGTTAGCCCGCATTATGGAAGCGTTGGACGAGACTGCGGCAATAATAATAAATGACAATACAAATCGTACCATATATTTGTTTTTCAGATAGATATTTTATTCGTAATAAGTATGATCCCGCAAGAAAGCCTTGCCATCCCATGCTTTTTTAGAAGTCCAGTCTTGCGGCTCGTCAGTCCAAAACGGTGCGTCTGCCGGAAGTCCGAGGGGAAGGAAAGCTAAAGAGGCCATGTAAAGGCTGCCGTTATTAGTGTACCAATCGGCCACGTCAGGATTGCCGCCGTTGAAACCGAGGGTCAGGTAACCATCCTTATTGTAGTTGCGATCGTCATTGAACATGCGTGTAATCACTGCGGTCAATGCGGAACGAACCTGTCCGCAAGGTAATTCCTTAGGAAGCCATCCGCGCCATACCAGCAGTGCTAGAGGTTGCATTGTGCCGGTACGGTAAGTTATGGAACGGCCAAACACGGGGAACGTCCCTTCGGGCGAAATCAAACGTTCAAGTATTATGCCAAAGCGTTGCATGCGCCTTAAGGCAGTGTCAAACGTGCATGAAGGCCCGTTCCATATCTTCTTTTTTCCGCCGTCAGTAAGCACGTCAAGGCATTCCACGAACATTGGATGCAGTACATAGCTGCTGTAATAATCAAATGAGAAAGCCGGTCCGTCACAGTACCATCCGTCACCTGCATACCATTCGTCCACCTTCCGCAGGGCTGACACAATACGGTACATGTCGAAACTTGCCCCGGCCTTCATGAGAAAGCACTCTATTGTGGCCGAAAACAGCAACCAGTTGGTATAAGGAGGATTGACATGCCGCAGCTGTGTAAATTCCGTGATATAGCGTTGCTTGGTTATTGAGTCCAAAGGTAGCCACAGAGCCTCATATCCACGGATAAAACTCTCTGCTATATACGCAGCGTCGACAAGGGCTTGGTCGTGCTCACGCCACAAAAGGTAGTCGGGGCTTCCCGGATCTACAGCATTGGCGTAACTCTTTAGTGCCCACTCTTTCAGTTGCTGCCTACGTTTGCCTTCATCTGTATTATCGTCAGGCAATGACAGCCATGGTGCAAGCCCGGCCATCAGGCGGCCGAAACATTCCATATATGCAACCTTTGGGTTGCGGCCGTCCCATATTGGACTAAGTTCAACGTGCATATCCGCTTGCAACCTGCTTTCGCTCATGTTTCTCAATACAGGTTCGGCCATCTTGTATAACACGTCGGTCCATATCTCCCTACATTCCTGATGTTCCGCCTTGTTTTCAGCATTTACTGTTTGCATTGCAGCCACGAGGCATAAGGCTGCCACCAACATTCTCTTTAATAAAGTCATAGTATTTGTTTATGATAAAGCAATGTGATGTTCATAATCAATTTACCGACAACGTAAAAACATCATAGCCACCAGACATCTTCCGGTGTTTGTTTTTTGATGCTTCATGGATATGCAAAGCTACAACAAATTGTATATAAATACAAATTTTTACGTCATTTTATTGAAACAATGCGTTTCATCTGCCACCTGCCATATTGTGGTGTAAGGCACTGATTATCAGTAAAATATGGCAAGTGTGCAGGATGACTGTGTATCTTCGTTTCTAAAAGATGGCATATTATCGTATAAAAGACCGTCTTTTATCCTGCAAAAGGTCACCTTTTACGAGCTAAAAGGTGACCTTTTGCAGGATAGACTTTTCTTCTTTAGATTCATAAGTATTATTGCCCTCATAGTAAAAACTGTTTTCTTGTGCCAAGTTTACGTGAGAAGCGTCTTTCAGGCAAGCGTTTTTCCAACTAATGTAAAATTACAGCCCCGTCTCACTAAGAGCCGTTAATAGCGATATTTTTAGTGTTAAAAGAGGACAAATCTGTAGGACAAAATGACAGATTAACAAAAATTGCGTCTAAATTTGCATCAACGAAAATCAAAATGAAAGTACTAAAAAGTAAAATAAAACAAGCAATGGAAATGAAAAAGTTATCTAACTATTTTGTCTATGCGATATGTCTTATCGCAGTGGTGTTCTCCGCAGGAGCTTTTATCAAAGTGAATGCCAATACCAACAACATGCCGGCGGCTCAGTCTCAACCGGTAGACTTGACATTTGCTTCGGAAAAAGCGTTGCCGGCCGTTGTGCATATTAAGTATCTGCAGAACAGCAAGGTGCAAACAGTAGAAATGGATTCTGACCCTTGGGGCTTTGACCCGTTCGATTTCTTTTTCGGAAACCCCGGGAACGGTGGCAGGCAGCAGCGTAAAATACAGACTCCGAAGAGGGAAGGTTCGGGTTCTGGCGTGATAATCTCGCCTGACGGATATATAGTTACAAACAATCACGTTGTTGAAGGAGCTGACGAACTGACAGTGACGCTTGATGACAACCGTGAGTTCTCGGCACGCATCATAGGAACTGACAAGACCACAGACCTTGCCCTTATAAAAATTGACGGAAAGAACCTGCCAGCAATAACAATCGGTGACAGCAACGAGCTTAAAGTGGGCGAATGGGTTTTGGCAGTAGGCAATCCGTTCAACCTCAAGTCTACAGTCACAGCCGGTATCGTAAGCGCCAAGGCACGTAATATAGGCGGAAGGCCGAACTCTATCGAATCGTTCATCCAGACCGACGCAGCCATCAACCCCGGAAACTCAGGCGGCGCTCTTGTAAATACCCGTGGCGAACTTGTCGGAATTAACACCATGCTGGTATCATCGACGGGAAACTTCGCAGGCTATGGCTTTGCTATACCTACAACAATCATGAACAAGGTTGTTGATGACCTGAAGAAATATGGAACCGTACAGCGTGCAGTGCTCGGAGTGAGCGGCAATGATGTAAGCGTTTATTATGACCAGATGAAAGAAAAGGGCGAAGAGGTTGACCTTGGAACAATGCAGGGTGCATACATCTATACAGTTGAAGACGGTGGTGCCGGTGCTGAAGCCGGATTGCAGAAAGGCGATGTCATTACTGCAATCGACGGAAAGAACGTAACAAAGATGGCGGAACTTCAGGAATATCTCGCCAACAAACGCCCGGGCGACAAGGTTACGATAACATTCTTGCGTGACAAGAAGAAAAAGACTGCCACAGTTACACTTAAGAACCAGCAAGGCAACACTGATGTTGTTAAAAATGCAGACCTCGATGTGCTTGGTGGCAATTTCCGCGAAATCAACAATTCGGAGAAACAGCAGCTCAATATCAGCACGGGACTTGTTGTGATGAAGGTTAACAATGGTGTTTTGAAAGATGCAGGTATCAATAAGGGCTTCATAATACAGAAGGTCAACGACGAGCCGATGAAGACCATTGCCGACCTGCAGAAGGCTGTAAGGGACGCTTCAACAAGCAAAGACCCGGTACTTTACATACAGGGTATTTATCCTACAGGAAAGAAAGCTTACTTCGCAGTTCCTTTACAAAACGATTAAAGCCAAAATAAAAGTTTACGATAGTCCCCATCCCGTCGGCAACATGATAACGACGGGATGGGGATTTTGTCATTCTTATGACACAATGAATATTTCATAAAGAAAAAGGTTTGAAAAGTTTGTCGATTAAACAAAAAATCACTAAATTTGCAAGTGCTTTAAATTTATACGCTGATGAGACAACTGAAAATCACAAAATCAATAACCAACAGGGAAAGTGACTCGTTGGATAAATACCTGCAAGAAATAGGCCATGAAGAGCTTATTAGTGTGGAAGAAGAAGTAGAGTTGGCTCAACGTATAAAAAAGGGAGACCGCAAAGCCCTTGAGAAACTGACAAAAGCCAATTTGAGATTTGTGGTATCTGTGGCAAAGCAATATCAGAACCAAGGTCTTAGTCTGCCTGATTTGATAAATGAAGGTAACGTCGGTCTGATTAAGGCTGCTGAAAAATTTGACGAGACGCGTGGGTTCAAATTCATTTCCTATGCCGTTTGGTGGATTCGTCAAAGCATCCTTCAGGCTATTGCGGAACAAAGCCGCATAGTGCGTCTGCCGCTAAACCAGGTAGGCTCCGTCAATAAAATAAACCGTGTTCTCAATAAGTTTGAACAGGAACATGAACGCCGCCCGAGTATTGATGAAATAGCGGACAATGTGGATATTCCTCATGACAAGATTGAGGAAGCGATGAAGGTAAACAGCCGTCACGTGTCAGTAGACGCCCCGTTTGCAGACGGAGAGGACAACAGCCTGTTGGACGTATTGCCCAACAATGACTCTCCTATGGCGGACAGGAAGCTTGTTCTGGAGTCATTGCGTGAGGAAATAAACCGTGCCTTGCAAACTCTGAATGAGCGGGAGCGTAATATTATTGAGGCGTTTTTCGGTATAAACCAGCAAGAAATGACGCTTGAAGAGATTGGGGATAAATACGGTTTGACGCGTGAGAGGGTGCGGCAGATAAAGGAAAAGGCTATCAGACGCTTGCGCCATAATACGAAAAACAAGCTTTTGAAGTCATATCTTGGGCAATAAGGTAAAGCAAAATAGAAATATATATCAACGTAAACAATAGGTATGAAGTTATACAAAAACGTTATTGCCGCATTGACATTACTTGTCGTTGCAAGTTCATTTGTGGGAGTTTCGGCCAAAATAGTTTGTGTGCCGAAACTGTATGCTTTTGGCTTTTCTGCTTCCTTCAACGATTCCATAGTATATTTTACCGACATACAGGAAATCGACAGTGCATGGATTAATGACAAAACGGATTTTCTTGTAAGTAGAGATAATTATTCGTATCAGTTGAAAAACTATTTTACGAATATCGGTCAGGAGCACAGAACGTGCGTAATAAGCTTTGCCCTTAAGCGCAAAGACATCGAAAAGAAATACAAGAAAATGAAGGGAAAATATGTCAAGGCAGGAAAATTCTCAATAAAGACACTTGGCAAAAATGATTTCCAGTTCACGACAATAAAGCCGGACGATTATGAACTGGAGAATTTCAAATAAATGATAAATGTATTTTAGGGCATAAAGTAATTAAATAAAAAGCGTTGGACAGTCAGTTTATTAATTGCTGTCCAACGCTTTTATCATAAGGGGACAAAAGTTATTATTATCCGTTTGCCTTGCAATCCGAAAAAGCATAGACACTATTGAACCACCTTGAAACGTATTCTGAACGAATGTTTTTCCTCGTCCCAGTTTGTTCCCAACAATTCAAAGCGTCCGATTTGCGATGTAGAGCGCACGTGTTTGCCTATACATGGGCATACGTCATAATCGCCGATGCGCACCAAGCGTAAGGTTTCCGACGCGTCATCGGGCAATCTGTCCAACGGAATTCCGGCAGGAACGTTGTCACGCGATACAAACTCATAAGTTACGGGTAAGTCTTCTTCTATAAGTTCGTTCATGCGTTTTTCTATTTCCTTTTCTTCATGCCGGCTCGGCTTATGATTGAGTATGTAGCTGATTTTGCTCTTTTTCCTCTCCACGTGGGCGTTAGTTGAGCGTTCACATCCAAACATCCTGACCATCGTCTGGTTCAAAAGATGCTCGGCTGTGTGCGCCGGAGGAAACTCGTCCTTATTGTGGACGTTAAGGCTGAAATTGTCTTCCATGATGCAATTCAACAAAATTATTATGCAATTATACCTTAAATTTATATATGCGTCCGCCGCAACCGGGTACAGACATGTGTGCAAGGCAATCCGGTTTCAGTTCGAATGATATTGCATTCCCTTCTGAAAGTAGGTCTGAAGCGGTAACGGTCTTCTCCGGCAAATTAAGATATTCAAATGCGTGATGCGGCAAACGCACACTGCATTCAGCCTCTTCCTGTGAGAAGTTTGCCACAACCAGCAACACCTCATTGGAACATTTACGCAAAAAAGCATACAGGCTTGATTGGTTGAAAAGGTTTCCGTCTTGGTTGGCATACATCAAATCAAAGAACAGTCCATCACTTATGGCTTTCTCCTTGTTCGCCAAATTCAACAACATGGAATATTTTTTCTCCAACGACTTCTCTCCGTCGGTAAGCTTGCGGCGGTTTACATAGCCGTGATAAAGTGACTGTACAGTCCAATAATCAAATATGGTCGTGCGTCCGTCAAGTCCGCTGAATCCCTCTTTGTCCATTCCGCGTTCGCCAAATTCCTGCCCTGCATAAAGCATGAACGGGTTTTTGTTCATCAATATGCTCACTATTGCGGCTGGAACTCCACGCCTTGCATCGCCGGCCAGAAAATCGCTTGCAATGCGAAGTTCGTCATGGTTTTCAAGGAAATAAAGCATATTGTCTTTTATGTCGTCAACCGATTGCCATTGCCTGGTTATTTCCGACGCCCGGCAGTGTCCGCGCATAACGCCGCAGAGGCAGTCGTACATGCCGACCTTGTCGTACAGATAATCGAAGCCGCATGCCACAAAACTCCTGTAAAGCGAAGGATTATAAACCTCGCCGATGAACAGTATGCCGGGATGGGCAGACTTGACTTTAGCTATAGCCCAGCTCCAGAACTCTGTGGGCACCATTTCCGCCATGTCACAACGAAAACCGTCAATCCCTTTTCCGGCCCAGAAACCGATGATGTCAACCATCTTTTGCCATGTGTCGGGTATCGGGTCAAAGTGATATGAGCGCCCTCCTGCATCGCAATAGTCAATGCCGTAATTTAGTTTTACTGTTTCATACCAGTCGTTTATGCCCGGATGACTGTCAAAATGGTCGTTGCCTGTCGCCTTTGCTGGAAACTCGGAGTAGGGCGTACCAGTCTCGTCGTTCAGGTCGAAGTAAGGCTCAAACGGAGTGTCTGTGCAATAATAGAAATTGTTACGCGGCGAAAAGCCCATGCCTGTGTCGTCGGTTTCGCCAAGGTCTTTGACGCCTTCAGGTTTTTTCACGGATTTATACTGCCTCGCCACGTGGTTTGGCACAAAATCGATGATTACCTTCAGTCCTGCCTTGTGCGACCTTTCCACAAGCCGTTCGAACTCCGACATCCTGTCGTCAATATTGTTAGCCAGGTCAGGGTCAACGTCGTAGTAGTCTGTTATCGCGTAAGGCGAGCCTGCGTTGCCTTTCACTACGGCCGGATGCTGGCGGGGAATGCCGTATGCAGAATAGTCGGTTTTTGAGGCATGGCGGATTATTCCTGTGTACCATACATGTGTTACGCCGAGTTTTTTTATCCTGCGCAATGTCGCAGCGTCGAAAAAACTCATCTTTCCGCATCCGTTTTCAGCCAATGTCCCGTTTTCTTTCCGCGTTGTATTGCTGTTGCCGAAAAGCCGCGTGAACACTTGGTATATGATGATTTTATTGTTCATGGCTATATATAATAAGGTGTAATGGATAAAAACAATAAAGGAGCAAGCGTGGCGACGTTAGTCTGTAGCCACTTGCTCCTTCATTTCCTATCTGCTTGTTGTCTTCAAGACGTTACTACATTCAGTCTATTCCGTGAGCCGCCACGTTCTTGTCAATCCTGCCAATCATGCCCTGCAAAGCCTTGCCGGGACCGCATTCTGTGAAGTCGTCAGCTCCGTCAGCAATCATTGACTGTACGCATTTTGTCCATTTTACCGAACTTGTGAGCTGAGCGATGAGGTTAGCCTTGATTTCCGCAGGGTCTGTGTGCGGCATTCCGTCAACATTCTGGTAAACGGGGCACTTCGGCGTGCTGAATTCTGTCTTCTCGATGGCTGCCTGAAGCTCGTCTTTTGCAGGCTGCATCAGCGGAGAGTGGAAAGCTCCGCCCACCTTCAGGGGCAGCGCGCGCTTTGCGCCTGCGGCCTTAAGCTTCTCGCAAGCCTCGTTGATAGCCTCTACATTGCCGCTTATTACGAGCTGTCCCGGGCAGTTGAAGTTGGCAGGAACGCATACGTGGCCTTCCTTGTTCACTTCCGCGCAGATTTCCTCAACCCTCTCGTCAGGCAGGCCGATTATGGCCGCCATTGTAGAAGGAGCTGCCTCACAGGCCTTCTGCATGGCCATTGCACGGGCATATACCAGTTTCAAGCCGTCTTCGAAGCTCAATGCGCCGGCAGCAACCAGTGCCGAGAACTCACCGAGCGAGTGGCCCGCAACCATAGAGGGAGCAAAGTCGTCGCCCATGCACAATGCGCTGATTACGCTGTGCAGGAATACGGCAGGCTGTGTAACCTTTGTCTGTTTCAGTTCATCGTCAGTACCGTTGAACATGATTTCGGTGATGTTGTAACCGAGAATATCGTTGGCCTTATCAAAAAGTTCCTTTGCCAAAGGATTGCTGTCGTACAGGTCTTTACCCATTCCTACAAACTGTGCTCCCTGTCCGGGAAAAACAAATGCTTTCATTTCTTTAATTTATTTATAATGAATTATTTAGCGTGCAAAGGTAAGTTTTTTTTTCAATACATGCAAGCAATCAGGCATTTATGAGCCGTTTTCAAGTCCGAACAGTGCCGATACGGATGTGGTGAGCCGTCCAAATGGCAAGCTTTTGCCGTGAATGCTCACCATTTGCGCCGTCAACGCGCATTGCTTTTGCGGCGTTAAGGCTTCAGTTGCGTAACCCGTTGATTTACAGATTGTTGCAAGGTGTGCTGCAAAAGACCGTGTTTTACAAGCTGAAACACGGTCTTCCGCCTTGCAATATGTGGCATATTGCAGGCTGAAACACGGCTTTTTACAAGATGCCGCCTGATGATGTTGTCTTTGACACATCAGGCGTCCGATGACAGAAATTATCTGTTTGATGTTTAAAATGATATTGCAATTTACAAATTTTGCACCGTTACTTTTCCTTAGCATCATTATTTTGTGTATTTTTGCAACTTGTAATAAGATTTATGCAATCAAGCATATTTTAATATGAAGTTATGACGAAAGTGATAAAAACACGCAAAGGACTTGACATCCGTCTTAAAGGCTCTGCCGAAAAGGTGACGACACATGTCGGCCTTAGCGGTGAGTTCGGCCTGTCGCCGGAGTCGTTTCCCGGCTTGTCGCCGAAAGTGACGGTGCGTGAAGGCTGCCATGTCAAGGCAGGCGACGCGCTTTTTATCGACAAGAAGCATCCGTCTGTAACTTTTGCCTCACCCGTAAGCGGTGTGGTTACCGAGGTTGTCAGGGGTGACAGAAGGAAGGTTCTGGTTGTCAAAGTAAAGCCTGACGGGCAGCAGGAGCATGTGGATTTCGGCTGTAAAGATGTTGAAAGCCTCTCCGGCAAGCAGGTAATCGATTCACTTCTTGCAGCAGGCTTGTTCGGCTACATCAACCAGTTGCCATACGCCATATCGGCAAATCCTGAAGCTTTGCCTAAAGCAATATTTGTAAGTGCGTTGAGAGACAAGCCGTTAGCAGCCGATTTTGAATTTGAGCTGAAGGGCAACGAACGCAGTTTTCAAACAGGTTTGACGGCATTGTCGAAGATTGCGAAAACCTATCTCGGGATAGGGCGCGGACAAAGTGCCGAAAGCCTGCGCCGTGCAAAGGATGTCGATGTAAACATATTCGACGGCCCCTGTCCGGCCGGCAATGTTGGCGTGCAGGTAAACCATATCGACCCTGTGAACAAAGGTGAAGTCGTATGGACGGTAGAGCCTACTGCGGTAATCTTTTTCGGCCGTCTGTTTGATAAAGGCATTGTTGACTTGCGCAGGACTGTAGCCGTTGTGGGAAGTGAAGTGAAGCGTCCGTCGTATGTCGATGTTATGGTTGGGCAGCAGCTTTCGTCTTTCCTTGACGGCAATGTTTCTGACGGAAACATAAGGATTATCAACGGGAACGTGTTAACAGGACGGAAATGCAGCATGTCAGATTATCTTGACGCGCATGCTTCCGAAGTAACGGTGATACCCGAAGGCGATGATGCCGACGAGTTTTTGGGATGGATAATGCCGCGTTTCGGCCAGTATTCCGTCAGCCACAGCTATTTCAGCTGGCTTATGAAAGGCAAGGAATACGCGCTTGACGCGAGGGTTAAGGGCGGTGAGCGCCACATGATAATGAGCGGCGAATATGACAAGGTGCTGCCAATGGACATTTACGCCGAGTACCTTGTAAAGGCCATCATTGCAGGAGACATCGACAAAATGGAACAGCTTGGCATATATGAGGTGTCGCCGGAAGACTTCGCCCTTGCTGAATTTGTAGACTCTTCTAAACTCGAACTGCAGTCCATCATACGCACCGGGCTGGATTTGGTCAGGAAGGAGAATGAATAAAAGGTGCAGTGGCACAGCTATGACAGGTTTACATATCCATATTTTTGCCACGTACCAACCCGTTATTAAAAATTAGGATTATGCTTAAAAAATATCTTGACAGAATAAGACCGGCTTTTGAAGACGGCGGAAAACTGCATTGTTTCCGCAGCGTTTTCGAGGGCATGGAAAGTTTTTTGTATGTCCCGAACACGACTTCAAGAAGCGGAACGAACATTCACGACGCCATTGACTCGAAACGTATAATGAGTATTGTGGTAATAGCCTTGCTGCCGGCAATGCTTTTCGGAATGTACAATATCGGCTATCAGAACTATGTTGCGGCAGGAACTTTGGCCGAAGCGCCGTTCCTTGAAGTGTTCGCTTACGGTTTCTTCGCCTTGTTGCCAAAGCTTCTGGTCAGCTATATAGTGGGCCTCGGCATCGAATTTGCATGGGCGCAGATGAAAGGCGAGGAGATACAGGAGGGGTATCTTGTCAGCGGCATACTTATCCCTTTGATTATTCCGGTAAACTGTCCGTTGTGGATATTGGCATTGGCCGTGGCTTTCTCTGTGATATTCGTCAAGGAGATATTCGGCGGAACGGGCATGAACATATTTAATGTAGCCCTTGCTGCGCGTGCCTTCATGTTCTTTTCGTATCCTACGGAAATGAGCGGAGACAGCGTTTGGGTTGCACGTGATACGATTTTCGGGCTTGGCAACACTTTGCCTGATACCTTTACACAGGCAACACCGCTTGCACTCGTCTCAAAAGGAGCTGACACGGGCTACAGTATTCCTGACATGGTTTTAGGTTTTATACCAGGTTCGGTAGGAGAAACAAGCGTCGTTGCAATAGCCATTGGCGCATTGATATTGCTTATAACGGGCATAGCAAGCTGGAAAACCATGTTAAGCGTGTTTGTCGGCGGAGCTGTCACAGCTGCAATGTTTCATGCTGGTGGCATGACAGGAATTCCTTGGTACGAGCATTTGTTCCTTGGAGGGTTCTGCTTCGGCGCAGTGTTCATGGCTACAGACCCGGTTACTTCTGCACGTACCGAAACCGGAAAATACATTTACGGGTTCTTGATAGGTTTCATGGCAATAGTTGTCCGTGTGATGAACCCGGGTTATCCGGAAGGTATGATGCTTGCTATTCTGTTCATGAACATGTTTGCTCCTTTGATAGATTATTGTGTTGTTCAACGTAATATCTCGAAAAGGGCTAAACGTTCTGTCAGGAAATAATGAAAGGAGGATATCGTCATGGGTGAAAAGAGAAAACTGAATACCAATTCAAATACTTATACTATTTTTTATTCGGCCGTTCTTGTCGTCATTGTTGCCTTTCTGCTTGCGTTCGTGTCAAGCGCATTGAAGCCGACACAAGACGTAAACGTGGCCTTGGACAAGAAACGTCAGATATTGGCTGCGCTAAACATCCGTAATCTTGACAACAACGCCGTTGCTGACAAGTACAGGCAAATAATTGTAAGGGACGACATCATCAATGCGGATAATAAAGTCGTTGCAAAAGGTACGCAAGGAGGAGAAGCAGCCGGCTTCAAGCTTAACAGTGCGGACTTCAAGGCCGGGAAGCTTGCCGTTTATATCTGCAATGTTGACGGAAAGACAAAATATGTGATACCAGTTTACGGCATGGGCTTGTGGGGACCGATAAGCGGATACATCGCAATCGACTCAGACAAGAACACTGTCTACGGTGCTTATTTCACACATGAAAGCGAAACAGCAGGATTGGGTGCCGAGATTAAAGACAATGTGGCATGGCAGGAGCAGTTTCACGGGAAAAAACTTACATTGCCTGAGCATGAAGGCATTGCACTCGAAGTGGTGAAGAAAAATGAGGTAACCAATCCTTCCGTGCAGTGTGACGCTGTGACCGGAGCAACGCTTACAACCGACGGAGTCAGCCGTATGCTGCAAGACTGCCTGGGCAAATATGTTAAATTCTTGAACGACAAAAACATTTAAGGAGGCCGTATATGAGCGAATTGTTTTCAAAGAAGAATAAGGAAGTTTTCAAGAAACCGCTTAGCGAGGACAACCCGATACTTGTTCAGGTCTTGGGTATCTGTTCCGCGCTGGCCGTCACTTCACAACTTAAACCGGCCATCGTGATGGGTTTGGCCGTGGCTGTTATTACGGCGTTCTCAAATTTAATCATAGCTGTAATAAGGAATACCATTCCGAACCGTATCAGAATTATAGTCCAGCTTGTTGTTGTGGCTGCTCTTGTAACGATTGTCAGCCAAGTATTGAAGGCTTTTGCATACGATGTAAGCGTCCAGTTGTCGGTATATGTCGGACTTATCATTACAAACTGCATTCTTATGGGGCGTCTGGAGGCTTTTGCAATGATGAACAAGCCGTTGCCAAGCTTCATCGACGGATTATCAAACGGCTTGGGTTATGCCTTCATTTTGGTGGCAGTAGGAGCTTTCCGTGAGTTTTTCGGCCGCGGCTCTTTACTCGGTTTCCAGATTATACCTGACAGTTTCTATGACGCAGGCTATATAAATAACGGTATGATGACCATGCCTGCAATGGCGCTCATACTCCTTGGCTGCGTCATTTGGATACACAGGGCATATTTAAGCAAGTAAGATGTTGGGGCCGTTAGCGATAAAACCTCAAAGCAGTACAACCATGAAACTTAAAAAGACATTATGGAACATATAATAAGTTTGTTTTTCAGGTCTATCTTTGTAGACAACATGATATTCGCGTTCTTCCTCGGAATGTGCTCTTTCCTTGCAGTTTCAAAGAACGTGAAGACATCTTTGGGACTGGGGCTTGCAGTGACATTCGTGCTGTTGATTACCGTACCTGTAGACTATTTGCTTCAGGTTTACGTATTGGGACCTGATTGTCTTGTTGAAGGTGTAGACTTGTCATATCTTAGCTTTATACTTTTCATCGCAGTGATAGCCGGCATCACCCAGCTGGTAGAGATGGCAGTAGAGCGCTTTTCGCCGTCGCTGTACGCGTCGCTCGGCATCTTCCTTCCGCTGATAGCCGTCAATTGCGCCATAATGGGCGCGTCGCTGTTCATGCAGCAGCGCATCAATCTCGACCCGTCAAACTCCCAATATATAGGCAATGTCTGGGACGCCATTGCGTATGCTGTTGGCAGCGGCATAGGCTGGACGCTGGCTATTGTCGCAATGGGGGCAATCCGAGAGAAAATGCAATACTGCAAGGTGCCGCGTCCTTTGCAGGGATTGGGCATAACGTTCATCACCGTAGGGCTGATGGCAATGGCGATGATGTGCTTTTCCGGGCTTAAAATATAATGTAAATCACACAACAATAAAAATATGTTACAGTTCATATTAACGAGCATATCTGTTTTTCTTGCAATCATTATCTTGCTTGTTGTGATGCTGCTGATTGCAAAGAAATACCTTTCACCGGGTGGAAATGTAAACATTGAGATTAATGGTGACAGGACAATATCCGTGCCCCAAGGCTCGTCTTTGATGAGTACGCTCAATGAAAACGGCATATTTCTTCCTTCAGCCTGCGGCGGAAAGTCAAGCTGCGGCCAGTGCAAAGTCCAGGTATTGGAAGGAGGAGGCGAAATACTCGACTCCGAACGTCCCCATTTTTCACGCAAGCAAATCAAGGAACATTGGCGTCTCGGATGCCAGTGCAAGGTAAAAGGCGACTTGAAAATCAAACTGCCGGAGAGCGTGCTGGGCGTGAACGAATGGGAATGTACGGTCATCAGCAACAAGAATGTAAGTTCGTTCATAAAGGAGTTTATTGTGGCACTGCCTCCGGGAGAGCACATGGACTTTGTCCCCGGCTCGTATGCGCAAATCAAAATCCCTGCATACGACACCATCGACTATGATACTGATTTCGACAAGAACAGCATTGGAGACAAGTATCTGCCTATGTGGGAGAAGTTCAACATGTTCTCAATAAAGGCGCACAATGCCGAATCTACCATAAGGGCGTACTCAATGGCAAACTATCCTGCCGAAGGCGACCGCATAATGCTGACCGTAAGGATTGCCACTCCGCCATTCAAGCCGAAACCGCAGGTGGGCTTTCAGGATGTGCCTACGGGCATAGCTTCGTCATACATCTTCAGCCGCAAGCCCGGAGACAAGGTTATCATGAGCGGCCCTTACGGAGAGTTCCATCCCATATTCGACAGCAAGAAGGAAATGATATGGGTCGGCGGAGGCGCAGGCATGGCTCCGCTGCGCTCGCAAATCATGCACATGACGAGAACGTTGAATGTAAGGGACCGCGAGATGCACTATTTCTATGGAGCGCGTTCGCTGGCCGAGGTGTTCTATCTGAACGATTTTATTGAACTTGAAAAGGAATTTGACAACTTCCATTTCCATCTTGCGCTCGACCGTCCTGACCCTGAAGCCGACAAGGCCGGCGTGAAATACACTCCGGGATTTGTGCATCAGGTAATGTATGAGACGTATCTTAAGGATGTTGACGCTCCTGAAGACATTGAATATTACATGTGCGGTCCTGGTCCTATGAGCAACGCTGTCGTGAAGATGCTTGACAGTTTGGGAGTTGACCCGGAGGCAATAATGTACGACAATTTCGAATAAAAACTCCCGGATGAATGTATTTATTGTTCGCAATGATAGCGGTGGCGCCTTCCGTCAGATACGGAAGGCGCTACTGTTTTTGTTTTCAGACGGTGTTCCGGTTGTCTTTACCCAATGCTTTTGCCACAATATGGCAATAAGAATGTAAGTGCCTGATTTATAGAAGTTTGAACAGTCAAACATTACTTTGTAGGCTCGAGATAAACGGCGTATGCTGACTGTATTTCCAAAAGGCGGCATTTTAGCCTGCAAAAGACCGCCTTTTGGAAAATAAAAGATGACCTTTTGCAGGCTAAAACACCGTCTTTTGGAAATAGTGCAGGCAAAGACCGCGGCAAGCATCCCGTACATCCGGATATTGATATACGGCGAATAGGGTAAATAGTTAAAATTAAACTCGTTTCATGACACATTGTTTTGTTTTACGCTCAATATTGATTACCTTTGTAGGCAGATAAGTTTTTCCGAAACGAATGTAGCATTATGGAGGACAAGATAAGGATAAAAGACATAGCAGAGCAGTCGGGCGTATCGGTGGGTACTGTAGACAGGGTTCTTCACAACCGCCCCAACGTTTCCAAGTCGGCACGGGAGAAGGTGGAAGCGGTCTTGAAAAACATCAACTATCAGCCTAACATGTATGCAAGTGCGCTTGCCTATAATAAGTCTTACACATTTTATTGCATCATTCCAAAACACGGGTCGGAAGCTTATTGGGACGAAATAGAGGAGGGAGCCAACAAGGCGTGCGAGGCAAGGCGCGACTTCAACATATACGTAAAAATAATGTATTACGAGCGGTTCAATACCTCCACTTTCAATAAAAAATGCAAAGAATGCCTTGACGGCAATCCGAGCGGCGTGATAGTTGTACCGAGTGAACTCGGAATTACAAAAAAAATCACAGACAAGCTGCACGAGCTGGGAATTCCGTTCATATTGCTCGACTCGTATATGCCGGACTTGAAGCCTCTTTCTTTCTTCGGACAAGATTCGTTTTGCAGCGGATATTTCGCGGCAAAGATGCTGATGCTGATAGCGTCTAAGGAAAAGGAAATCATGCTCATGAAGCAGACCAAGGACGGAAAGGTGGCAAGCAAACAGCAGGACAACCGCGAGGTGGGTTTCAGACACTATATGCAGGACCATTTCCCACAAGTGAAGATACTTGAACTTGATTTGCCTTTGGGCGAAGACAAGGACAAGTATGACGGCATACTGGAAGACTTTTTTGAAAAACATCCGCACATCCACCACTGCATAACATTCTGTTCGAAAGGGCATATCGTCGGCGAGTTCCTGCTTAAGACCAACAGGCGCGATGTTCAGATTATGGGATATGACATGGTGGAAAGTAATGCAAAATGCCTGCGTCTGGGGTCAATGTCGTTCCTTATTGCCCAACATGCTTTCATGCAAGGGTACAATTGCGTTGACACTTTGTTCAAGGCCATTGTACTGAAAAAGAAAGTAGACCCTGTGAATTATATGCCGATAGAGCTGCTTTCAAAAGAAAACGTTGACTTCTACCGCAGAACCCAATTGTAACTACAATACTTTAAAACAAATCATTTTTATGGAAAAAGCGTCTTTTATAAAAATCAACAGGGCGGACACTGTTGTCGTCTGTCTCAGGAACTACACAAAAGGAGAAACCATCAACGTGGACGGGAAGGACATTGTTGTGGCGCAGGACACCCCAATGGGGCATAAAATCTTAATCAGCGACACTGCTGCTGGTGCCGATATAATAAAATACGGTTACCCTATAGGCCATGCGAAAGAAGAGCTGAAAGCCGGTCAGTGGGTCAATGAAAACAACCTGAAAACGAATCTTGCCGGTACTTTGACATACGAGTACAAGCCTGTAAATGAGCAGCTTAACATTCCCGATGAGCATCTTACATTCAACGGATACCGCAGGAAGAACGGCGAAGTGGGCATACGCAACGAGGTATGGATTGTACCTACTGTAGGCTGCGTGAACGGCATTGCCGAAAAATTGGCAAAGATGCTCGAAGAGGAGACGCGGCTTGAAGGCATAGACGCCGTACACGCATGGCATCATAACTATGGATGCTCGCAGCTTAGCGGCGACCACGAGAATACAAGAAAAGTGCTTCGTGACATAGTGCTCCATCCTAATGCCGGTGCTGTGCTTGTGTTGAGTCTTGGATGCGAGAACAACCAGCCAGACCAGTTCGAAAAGTTGCTTGGTGATTACGACAAAGACAGGATTAAGTTCCTCGTCACACAGAAAGTGAAGGGAGACGAAGTCGAAGAGGGCATGAAGATACTTCGCGAGCTTTACAGTATTGCCAAGAACGACAAGCGCACAGCTTGTCCGTTGAGCGAATTGCGAGTAGGCCTGAAATGCGGTGGCAGCGACGGTCTGAGCGGCATAACTGCAAACCCGTTGGTTGGAGAATTTTCCGATTTCCTTGTTGCTCAAGGCGGAACGTCGATATTGACGGAAGTGCCTGAAATGTTCGGAGCGGAGACTATTTTGATGAACAGATGCAAGAATGAGGAGTTGTTCGGTCAAACGGTGAAACTTATAAATGACTTCAAGGAGTATTTCCTCAGTCATGGGGAACCGGTAGGAGAGAACCCCTCGCCGGGCAATAAGGCCGGTGGTATTTCCACTCTTGAGGACAAGGCGCTTGGCTGTACACAGAAATGTGGTCGCGCACCAGTCAGTGGTGTCTTAGGGTATGGCGACAGGCTGCAAGTGAAAGGGCTGAACCTTTTGTCGGCACCGGGCAATGACCTTGTTGCTGCAACCGCCCTTGCGGCAGCAGGGTGTCAGATAGTGTTGTTTACAACAGGACGCGGCACGCCTTTCGGAACATTCATACCAACGATGAAGATTTCGACAAACAGCAATTTATTCAACAACAAGCCTAACTGGATAGATTTCAATGCCGGTGAGTTGGTGGACGGTGCGGACATGGAGTCGCTGTTACGTAAATTCATAGGCAAGGTCGTTTCAGTTGCAAATGGTGAACGTACGTGCAATGAGAAGAATGGATACAGTGAAATTTCAATATTCAAGAACGGCGTGACGCTGTAATTCATTTAGAATGAAATATTAGGGGATGATGCCTGGCCGTTCGGAACCGTGCCGGTATCATCCTTAATTTTTACAGGACAAAAATTCTGACGGGAAAAGATGAAAATAATATGCAGAAACTTTACACGGCTTTTGTCGGTCGGCGCATTTGGGGCACATTGCCCGCTTGAGGCTATGTCTGAATTCAAATGGAACAGGCTGTTGTCCATCGCCGAGGGCCATGGCGTATCTGATTTCATCTATTCGGGACTCGTCCAGACTGGCGGCAAAACCATTCCATGCCGCATATTGGAGGATGCAAAAGCGAAAATGCGTCCATTGAAAGACATCTGTAATGAAGATGACAAGAATTACGGATATTCTGTAAAGCGGCAGGTAAAGAAGTTTTCCAGCATATATCTGAACAAACGTTACAATAAGTTGGTATTCAACGAGATACACAGCATTGACACATCGATAAATTCGCTGATATTGTTGAACAAGCTCATTGACAACATCAATGCTTTACTCGACTATGGAGTTGACATCCGTAAATTGGCTGAACTGGGTTCTTATTTAAGAACTTATGGAAACAAGATTGATTTTGTTAAAGTTGAAAACTGGATAAAGACACTTAAAATAAGCAATATTTGCAATTTTATTGCTTGCCATCTCGTCTTTCTTTTCAGGTTTGAAAACAGCGAGTTGCCTTTTCTGCGTGATGTCAATTATAAGTATTTGAGTTCAATACAGCGGGCATTGGAACAGAATATGAGCATTTGTACAATATCTGTCAAGCCTAACATAAAAAGGTCTGGCAGTCAAGTTTCAATCAATCCGATGCACAAATTCAATGCACATCCGTTGGAATATGTCCGTTTGTTTCCTGTTGAAGCAGTGAGCCGTTACGTTTCCAACATATTCAAAAGTCTTTCAAACATTGATGAATAACTAAAATTCCATAATTTTTTTTGCCGTCAGAATGATATGGCGTACCTTTGCAAAAATAAGATTTTTAGAATGAAACGACATATATTTTTCCTTATTAACATTCTTTTTTTCGGCGTGCTGCATTCTGCCGGGCAGGTTACTGAAAGTTATGTACAATGTGAAGACACATGCAGACATGTCCATGGAATTGACTTGAGCCATTACCAGGGAGACGTGTTTTGGGAGACAGTTGGCGCGAATAGCAAGATGGCATACGTGTATTTGAAAGCTACAGAAGGCAGTACACACATAGATGAGACTTACGAAAGGAATATAGAATTGGCTCATCGCCATGGATTGAAAGTAGGGTCATATCATTTTTTCCGTCCGAAAACCGAACTGTCCAAACAGCTTGACAATTTCATGTCCCAATGTCAGCCAGGTTCTCAGGATTTGATTCCAATGATAGACATTGAATCCACTGGAGGATTGAAGACCGAAGAATTCTGCGATTCTCTTTTCAAATTCCTCGACTTGGTGGAAAAAGCGTATCGCCAGAAACCGTTATTGTACACATATACAAACTTTTATAATAAGCATCTTGTAGGTAAGATTGACGGTTATCACCTGATGATTGCCCAATATTCTGAAGAAATGCCCAAATTGGCAGACGGCCGGGATTATACGATGTGGCAATATACCGCCAAAGGTAAAATTAACGGTATAAACACGTTTGTAGACAAGAGCCGTTTCATGGGGCGGCACAGTATGAGGGAAATAAGGTTCAAACATTTTTAAGGAAAAAGATATAAATAAAAGTAGAGGATTAGAAATGGCTATAATCAAGTGCCCTGAATGTGGTCATCAAATCAGTGACAAAGCTCCGGTTTGTCCTAATTGCGGAGTAGAAATTGCAGGTAAAATAATTAAATGTTCCCATTGCGGGCATGTTTATTTCAATGACGAAGCATCCTGTCCGCATTGTCATACAGCAAATGCTGATGCCGGTACGGAAGTTCAGGCTCCGCATTTGGCATCCGGCAACGTTGTAACCGATTCGGAGAATGCAACAAATGTTGATGATACTGCGCTTCAACAAGAAAATACTTCTTTACCACAAAAGCCGGATAATGCCAACGTGCAAGGCTCTGAAACGAAGAAAAGCAGTAAAGCGAACAAAACCATATTGATTGTTTCGCTGATAATAGCGGTTGTTATTATCGGCGTATGCCTGTTCTTCTATCTGAATGCGAAAAACAACAGGGAACAAGAAGAATATGCTTACGCATTAGGCAGCAACGACATAGAGATTTCCCAAGCATACCTTGACAACTACAAAGACGCGCCGCAAGCACATATTGATTCAGTGACAGCACATTTGCAGGCATTGCTTAAACAAAATCAAGATTGGACAAATGCCGTAGTCAGCGGTTCAAGAACAGCTTTGGCGGAGTTTCTGAATGCATATCCTGAAAGTCCTTATGCGAAAGAGGCGGTTGACAAAATCGACTCAATGGACTGGAAACAATGCCTCAAGCAGAATACACCAGATGCTTATCAGACATATATCGACACTCATTCTGACGGTTTACACAAAGATGAAGCATTGGCATTTCTGAACAAACTCAAGGCCAATGAAATAAGCCCGGAGGAAAGGTTGACGATAAGCAATATATTCCATGATTTCTTCATCAGCATAAATACGAGAAATGAAAGTACCCTGACCGCACACATCGGAGAGTACATAAACTTTCTGGAAAAGCAGAACGCTACGCCAAACGATGTTGTGTCTTTCATGAACAAGTTGTATAAGGACAACGTTGAAAGCATGGTTTGGAGCATCCCCGGTAGTTATGAAATAAAGAAAAAAGAAACAGGCGACGGGTTATATGAATATGATACAACATTCATGGTGGAACAGAAGGTAAACGATGTTGACGGTACAGAAACAACAAACAAGTTCCGCATTACGGCAACGGTCAATCCCGACGGCAAAATAACAGAAATGTCAATGGTAAGAATTGTCGAATAGCGATAAAACCGTTAATATGCAAAAATTCGCCTTCCAACTGCAGCGGGCAGCCATATTGCTTCTGCTTGGTTGCTTTAACATCATGACAATGGCACAGACGAAGACTGTTGAAATACGTATCTTGCAGACAAGTGACGTACATGGAAGCTTTTTCCCCTACGACTTTATCAGCCTAAAACCTGCCGAAGGTTCTATGGCACGGGTGTCAAGCTATGTGAAAAAACTTCGGGAAACATACGGAGGCAATTTGCTTTTGTTTGACAACGGAGACATACTTCAAGGCCAGCCTACATGTTATTACTGCAATTACATAAAGCCTTCCATCCCCAATGTGGCCGCTTCCGTGATAAACTATATGGGCTATGACGCGCAGACCGTAGGCAACCATGACATCGAAACCGGGCATGCGGTGTATGACAAATGGATTAAGGAAGTGGAGTGTCCGATGCTGGGTGCCAACATAATCGACACATCAACGGGCAAACCTTATCTGAAGCCTTATGAAATATTTGTGCGCGACGGAGTACGCATAGCCGTTATCGGCATGCTGACTCCGGCCATCCCAAACTGGCTTAACGAGCAGTTATGGAGCGGAATGCGTTTTGACGACATGACGGAAAGCGCGAAATTCTGGCTGGAACATGTCAAAACAAACGAACATCCAGATGTCATAATCGGCCTGTTTCATTCGGGATGGGATGGCGGAATTAAAACAGATAAATACGAAGAGAATGCAGTTTTGCGAATTGCGAAAGAGGTTCCGGGCTTCGACCTTATATTATACGGACACGACCATAAAAGCCACAAGGAAGCTGTGGACAATGTTTCAGGAACCACTTTGTGCCTTAATCCGTCGTCAAATGCCGAGTTCGTGTGTGATGCTTCAATTATAGTAACCTATAATGACGGCCACATTACATCAAAGAATGTCGAAGGCAATGTCGTCGATATAAGGCAGCAGCCTATAGACCAGGACTTTATGACGCGTTTCAAGAGTGATATTGACAGTGTAAACACTTTTGTAAACCGCAAAATCGGGACGTTCACCAAGTCGATATATACCCGCGACTCGTATTTCGGAAACAGTGCATTCTGCGATTTCATACATGACATACAGCTTAAAGTCACAGGCGCAGACATATCGTTCAATGCCCCGTTGTCTTTCGACACGAGCATAAATGCCGGCGACATACATGTCAGTGACATGTTCAACCTGTATAAGTACGAAAATCAGGTTTATGTTTTGCGCATGACAGGAAAGGAAATACATGACTACCTTGAGATGAGTTATGCCCTTTGGACAAACACCATGACATCTCCCGGCGACCACATCATGTTGCTTGAGCGCAACGGAAACGGACACAACGGCTATGGTTTCAAGAACCTGGCGTTCAACTTCGACAGCGCGGCCGGCATAGATTACGAGGTAGACGTGACTAAACCTGCAGGCAGCAAAGTGAGGATTTTGAGGATGTCAGACGGCCGTCCTTTCGATGAAAACAAATGGTATAGGGTGGTAATGAACAGCTATCGCGGCAACGGAGGCGGTGAACTGCTGACAAAGGGAGCCGGAATACCACACGATTCATTGCCCGGCAGAGTGGTGTACGAAAGCGAGCGCGACCAGCGTTTTTATCTTATGAACGAAATAGAAAAAGCTGGAACCATCGACCCGCAGCCAGGCAGCAACTGGCGTTTTGTACCTTCACAATGGGTGGATGAAGCCATACGGAGAGACAAGAAGCTGTTGTTCGGCGTTGAATGACGCCGACATTCATATACTTCTTAATACACAACAAAACCAAACAAACAGGCTGATGAAAAAATATTGGTTTGTATTCTGCAACTCGGAATTGATGCTTGAAAAAACATCCGACGGCGGTTATACCATACCCTTGCAGGAGGAAGCGCCAGCAGACGTGGCAGAACCGACAGGCGAAATACACAACATAACTCCCCTCGGCAGTACAGAGGTAAAGGCATACAGTACCGGCAGCATACGGCAGGATGTCCGTTACGAATTGTGTGGCCTGCGCGCGTCTTACAAGAAGCTGCCGTTGGAACTGTACATGAAGGCGGGCAAGTGCGCGGAGATACTTTACTGGGATGCGAACACGCAATACTGCGGCAGATGTGGAGGACGGATGAAACTTCATACCGACATTTCCAAAGTTTGTACGAAGTGCGGACGGGAGGTGTGGCCACAACTGTCAACAGCGATAATTGTGCTCATTCACCGTGGAGACGATGTGCTGCTTGTGCATGCAAACAATTTCAAGGGGCATTATTATGGCTTGGTTGCCGGCTTTGTGGAGACCGGCGAGACTCTTGAACAGGCCGTAGTCCGTGAAGTTTCAGAAGAAACGGGCTTGAGCATACGCAACTTAAGATATTTCGGTTCGCAGCCGTGGCCCTATCCTTGCGGCCTGATGGTAGGTTTCCATGCCGACTATGACGGCGGCGAAATAAAACTGCAACGCTCAGAACTGGGTGACGGCGGCTGGTTCAACAAGGACAATCTGCCTGAAATTCCTGAAAAGTTGTCAATCGCACGCCGGCTGATTGACGACTGGTTGGGTACTGCATAACAAGCCCGTAAACATCTGCCATAAAATAATCACCACGCTTTCAAAACATAAAAAGCTGTTGGTTTGAACAACACCCATAAACATCAGATAATCCCCTGATTTTCAGCGACGTTCTAAAAGGCCATCTTTTACCCGGTAAAAGATGGCCTTTTAGCGTATAAAAGACGACCTTTTGCAAGGTAAAAGGACAACTTTCATAAAACACTACAGTCAAACCTAAAAAGCAACTTCAATCCTCCCGAAAGGAAAGAGCTTGATTACCATTGTCAATTAAAAGCCAAAGTACAGGCCAAAGTAATCAAACCCAATTCTTTCAGAAGGGTTTGTTTTCGGCACAACCGCGGCAATTGATATTGTTTTTCACTTACAATATGGTAATAGCAACGAAATGAAAGTATTTTAATAAAATAAGTTATAATTTATTTGCATCGTTCAATTATAATCTTTACCTTTGCAACTGTAAAACAAAAAGACATGACACGTTGCATCAACATATCAGGCATCATTCTACGACTTCGATACGGAGGCGGAAGTGATGAAGTATGCTGTTGACAAATGTGCCAATCAGGTTTGACCTTTCTCACTTCCAAGTGCGAAAGGTTTTTTATTAATCAAAAAAACATCAGACATGAGTGACAGATTATTCATCTTCGACACAACGCTGAGAGACGGCGAGCAAGTACCGGGGTGCCAGTTGAACACGGTTGAGAAAATACAAGTGGCAAAGCAGCTTGAACAGCTTGGCGTTGACGTTATAGAAGCCGGTTTCCCCATATCCAGTCCGGGCGATTTCAATTCGGTTATAGAAATATCCAAAGCTGTGACGTGGCCGACAATCTGTGCACTGACACGCGCTGTGGAAAAAGACATCGACGTAGCTGCAGAGTCGCTGCAATATGCCAAGCGTAAACGCATCCATACCGGCATAGGTACAAGCGACTCGCACATCAGATACAAGTTTAACAGCAATCGTGAAGAGATTATCGAGCGTGCCGTTGCGGCCGTAAAATATGCAAAGAAGTATGTGGAGGATGTTGAGTTTTACGCTGAAGACGCCGGCAGGACTGACAACGAGTATCTTGCAAGAGTTGTTGAAGCCGTGATAAAAGCCGGCGCAACAGTTGTCAACATACCAGATACCACAGGTTATTGTCTGCCAGGTGAATACGGCGATAAGATTAAATATTTAGTTGAGCATGTAGACAATATAGACAAAGCGATAATCTCCACCCATTGCCACAACGATTTGGGAATGGCTACGGCAAACACGTTCAGCGGTATAGTGAACGGCGCAAGGCAGGTGGAAGTGACAATAAACGGAATAGGAGAGAGGGCAGGCAACACCTCGCTTGAAGAAATAGCGATGATTTTGAAATGCCATAAGCATCTCGGTATTGACACGAATATAAACACAACGAAGATTTATCCGGCCAGCCGCATGGTAAGCAGCCTGATGAATATGCCTGTACAACCAAACAAAGCCATTGTGGGACGCAACGCATTTGCCCATTCAAGCGGCATCCATCAGGACGGAGTGCTTAAGAATGTGGACACCTACGAGATAATGAACCCGAAAGATGTAGGACTTGACGACAACTCAATCGTGCTCACGGCGCGCAGCGGCAGGGCTGCACTTAAATACCGCCTTGGAGTACTTGGAGTAAATATCGAAGACGAGAATAAAATTGATGCAATCTATCAGAACTTCCTGAAACTGGCCGACAAGAAGAAAGAAATAAACGACGACGACATACTTATGCTTGCCGGAGCCGACCGTGCAGAAGCCCATTCGGTCAAGCTCGACTTCCTGCAAGTCACTACGGGCATGGGAGTCAAGAGCGTTGCAAGTATCGGTCTTGACATTTCGGGGCAGAAATTCGAGGAAGCGTCGACAGGCAACGGCCCCGTTGATGCGGCCATAAAAGCCTTGAAGAAAATCATACAGAAGCAAATGACGCTGAAAGAATTTACGATACAGGCTATAAGCAAAGGCTCTGATGACATCGGAAAGGTACACATGCAAGTGGAATACAACGGCAATGTGTATTACGGTTTCGGCGCAAACACCGATATTGTGACGGCTTCGGTAGAAGCATATATCGACTGTATAAACAAATTCAAATAAAATAAAGACGGACAATGAATACTTTGTTTGACAAGATTTGGGATAAGCACGTAGTCCAAATAATAAAGGACGGGCCTACACAATTATATATAGACCGTCTGTATTGCCATGAGGTAACTTCTCCACAAGCGTTTTCCGGCCTGCGCGAACGTGGCTTGAAATGCTTTAGGCCAAAGCAGATATTCTGCATGCCTGACCATAACACGCCGACGCACGACCAGGACAAGCCGATAGAAGACCCCGTTTCACGCAAACAGGTGGAAACTCTGAAAGCAAACGCAGAGGACTTCGGCCTTACATATTACGGCATGATGGATAAGGACAATGGCATAATACATGTCGTCGGGCCGGAAAAGGGACTGTCGCTTCCGGGCATGACGATAGTCTGCGGCGACTCCCATACAAGCACGCACGGAGCCGTCGGGGCCGTAGCATTTGGCATAGGGACAAGTGAAGTGGAAATGGTTATGGCGTCACAGTGCATCTTGCAACAGAAGCCAAAGTCAATGCGCATAAGCATAAACGGCAGACTTGCCAAAGGTGTGACCGCAAAAGATGTGGCTCTTTACCTGATGTCAGAGCTTACAACATCCGGTGCAACGGGGTATTTCGTTGAGTATTCCGGCGAGGTCGTACGTGAAATGTCGATGGAAGGGCGCCTTACATTATGCAATTTGTCGATAGAAATGGGTGCGCGTGGCGGCTTTGTCGCCCCTGATGAGACGACTTTCGCATATCTTAAAGATAAGGAGTACGCTCCAAAAGGCAAGGATTGGGATGATGCCGTTGCTTATTGGAGAACCCTGAAGAGTAGCGATGATGCCGTATTCGATAAGGAAATAGAGTTCGATGCGGCGGATATTGAGCCGCGGATAACGTATGGAACCAATCCGGGAATGGGCATAGGAATAACCGAAACAGTACCCAATCTCGATGAAATCGCCGAAAACGGCAAGGCTTCTTTCGTTAAGTCATTGGACTATATGGGCTTTAAGCCCGGCGAGAAGCTGCTTGGTCATAAGATAGATTATGTTTTTCTGGGTGCTTGTACGAATGGACGCATTGAAGATTTCAGGGCTTTTGCTTCCATAGTGAAAGGAAAAAAGAAAGCGGAAGATATTGTTGCGTGGCTTGTTCCCGGCTCATGGGCTGTCAAAAGACAGATACATGAGGAAGGAGTTGACGAGATTTTGACTGATGCCGGGTTTGAAATACGCCAGCCGGGCTGTTCCGCTTGTCTTGCGATGAACGACGACAAAGTGCCTGCTGGCAAGTATTGCGTATCTACAAGCAACAGGAATTTTGAGGGCAGACAGGGGCAATGGGCGCGCACAATACTTGCAAGTCCTCTTGTTGCAGCCGCTGCGGCGATTACAGGAAAGATTACCGACCCTCGTGATTTAATGTGAGTGACAAGCTTTTGGTTCATAAAAATATCGGAAAAAATGAAACAGAAATTCGATGTTATTACAAGTACTTGTGTACCTTTGCCGTTGGAAAATATAGACACAGACCAGATAATACCGGCACGCTTTCTTAAATCTACAGACAAGGAAGGGTTTGGTGAAAATCTGTTTCGTGACTGGAGGTATAATAAAGACGGGACTCTGAAAAAAGATTTTGTATTGAACAATCCTCTGTATGGCGGCGTAATACTTGTTGCCGGAAAGAATTTCGGCTGCGGTTCAAGCCGTGAACACGCAGCCTGGGCGATAGCAGGCTATGGCTTTAGAGTCGTTATCAGCAGCTTCTTTGCCGACATACACAAGAACAACGAGCTTAATAATTTTGTATTGCCGGTCGTTGTCTCTGATGCGTTTTTGACCGATTTGTTCGACTGCATAGCAAAAAATCCTAAGACAGAGGTCGTGGTTAACCTGCCCAATCAAACCGTAACAAACAAGGAAACGGGCGTTAGTGAGCGGTTCGAGATTAACGGATATAAGAAACATTGCCTGATGAACGGCATCGACGACATAGATTATCTGCTTCAAAACAAGGACAAGATTGAAGTATGGGAACAACGGAACAAATAAATTCTTATACCCGTATACCGCCGTTCATCGAAATAATGGACAGCACGTTGCGCGATGGCGAACAGACCAACGGGGTGTCATTCCTGCCTCATGAAAAGCTGATGATAGCGCGGATGTTGCTTAACGACATCAATGTTGACCGTATAGAAGTAGGCTCGGCACGTGTTTCGGAGGGAGAAAAGGATGCTGTCAAGATGATATGCCGGTATGCAAGGCAAATAGGGAAACAGGAAAATGTCGAAGTACTTGGCTTTGTTGACGGTGGAAAAAGCGTTGAATGGATTGCCGAGTGTGGCTGCAAAGTGATAAACCTGTTAGCCAAAGGTTCGCTAAAGCATTGTTCAGGACAGCTGAACAAGACACCCGGCGAACACATCAACGACATTATAGAGACGCTGGAATATGCCGGGCAAAAGCAGATTAGCGTAAATCTTTACCTTGAAGACTGGAGCAACGGGATGAAAGATTCGCCCGAATATGTCTACAACATGCTTGACATATTGACAACAAAGAATATAAAACGCATTATGCTTCCTGACACTCTCGGCATCTTGAATCCTCTTCAGGTGATTGAATATATGCGTAAAATGGTTAAAAGATACCCTGCAACGCACTTCGATTTCCACGCCCATAATGACTACGACCTTGCCGTAAGCAACTCGCTTGCCGCCGTATTGAGTGGTGTAAAAGGCCTTCATGTTACGGTAAACGGACTCGGAGAACGATGCGGAAACGCTCCTTTGTCAAGTGTCCAGGTAATTCTGAAAGACCAGTTTCACGCAAAAACAAACATCCGTGAAGACCGGCTTAACGACGTCAGCAGGCTTGTTGAGGGGTATTCAGGTATCGCCGTTGCCCCCAACCAGCCTATTGTAGGCGAGAATGTCTTTACGCAAGTGGCCGGCGTACATGCCGACGGAGACAACAAGGCTAATCTTTACAGCAACGCCCTTGTGCCTGAACGCTTTGGCAGGAAGCGTGAATATGCACTTGGAAAGACAAGCGGCAAGGCCAATATCGACCGCAATTTGCAGGAACTCGGCCTTGAGCTGACACCGGAACAAACCCGTTTGGTGACAAAGAGGATAACCGAACTTGGCGACAGGAAAGAGATTGTGACGCAAGAAGACCTGCCTTTCATCGTCAGCGATGTACTGAAACACAACGTGCCTGACGACCGTGTGAAACTTGTAAGCTATATGGTTTCATCGGCATACGGCCTGAAGCCAATTGCGAGCGTAAAGGTGGAAATAAATAAAAAGCAATATGAAGCCGACGCCATGGGCGACGGCCAGTATGACGCATTTGTCAAGGCGCTACGCAAAATCTATAAGAAATCGCTGGGACGGACATTCCCCGTGCTTGAAAATTACAGTGTGACGATACCGCCCGGCGGCCGGACTGACGCCCTCGTGCAGACCGTGATAACATGGAACAACAACGGCAAGACCATAAGGACACGAGGTCTTGACGCCGACCAGACAGAAGCGGCTATCAAGGCGACATTTAAAATGCTGAACATCTTTGAAGAACAAAACAACTGATATAAAACAATATACGTATGAACTTGAAAATAGCGGTGCTACCCGGAGACGGGATTGGGCCGGAGATTATGAAGCAAGGCATTGCAGTAATGGATGCAATCGCCGAAAAATTCGGACACAGTGTTGAGTACAAGGAAGCCGTCTGCGGTGCTGACGCTATCGACAAAGTGGGTAATCCGTTTCCTGACGAGACGTTTGAGACATGCAAATGGGCTGACGCCGTACTCTTTGCCGCTGTCGGCGACCCCCGTTTTGACAACAATCCAACAGCCAAAGTACGTCCGGAACAAGGACTTTTGGCAATGAGGAAAAAGCTCGGACTGTTTGCAAATATCCGTCCGGTGCAGACATTCAAATGCCTTTTGCACAAATCTCCGCTAAAGGACGAACTTATACGGAATGCCGATTTCATCTGCATACGTGAACTTACCGGCGGCATGTATTTCGGTGAAAAATACCAAGACAATGACAAGGCGTATGACACAAATTATTATACCCGCCATGAGATAGAGCGTATTATCCGCGTGGCATACGCTTATGCACGCAAACGCAAACGCCACCTTACTGTAATAGACAAGGCTAACGTCTTGGCTTCAAGCCGTTTATGGCGACAGGTTACAAAAGAACTTGAAGCCGAATATCCTGATGTTGTGACTGATTATATGTTTGTTGACAACGCTTCCATGCGTATGTTGATGGAACCTACGTTCTTCGATGTAATGGTAACCGAAAACACTTTCGGTGACATATTGACTGACGAGGGCAGCTGCATTTCCGGCAGCATGGGGCTGCTTCCCTCCGCATCTACGGGTGAAAGTACGCCTGTGTTTGAGCCTGTGCACGGTTCTTGGCCGCAGGCTGCAGGCAAAAACATAGCCAACCCGCTGGCTCAAATCCTATCCGTAGCCATGCTTTTTGAGCATTTTGACTTGAAAAACGAAGGTGAGTTAATACGTAAAGCTGTTGATGCGTCGCTTGACGCCAATGTCAGGACACCAGAAATACAGGTTGAAGGCGGTGCAAACTACGGGACAAAGGAAGTAGGAGAGTGGATTGTTGACTACATCAAGAAAGCGTAATAACACCGCATGCCATTTCCGAAGTTAATCCAATGTTGAATAAACGGTTATTAAACCGCATAGAGAAAACCGTCCAAACAAACTGTAAAGGCCGTCCGAACCATGTGTTCGGACGGCCTTTACCATATCGTTGGGCAAGCCTTAGCTGTTTTTTCCGTAGATTGCTACTTTTATAACCCCATCTTGCCTGTTTTCAAATATGCTGTATGCTTTCTCTATTTCGTCAAGGCTGAAACGGTGGGTGATAAGCGGTGTGGTGTCGATTTTGCCTTGTTCTATAAGACGCAGTATTTCATCGCAGTCGCAACCGTCAACACCCCCGGTCTTGAAGGTCAGGTTTTTTCCATACATGTCAGGCAAAGGAAGTATCTGGGGCTTGTCATACATGGCAACAACTGTAACCGTGGCATTTGGTCTTGCGCACCGCCACGCCATTTCAAAGGTATCGTCAGCCCCGGCAACCTCCATCACAACGTCAGCTCCGCCGTGGTCACTGTGCCGCATGACAAAATCCTCGCATTCATCGGGCTTTGTCACCAACACTTCGGGATAATGCTCACGTACAAAACGAATGCGCTCGTCCGACTTTTCGCATACAATGATACGCTTCGGATGCCTCAACATAGTACAGAGCAAAGAGCAAATGCCTGTAGGGCCGGCACCGATGATTAGAACCGTGTCTTCAGTCGTTATGCCGGATATGCGCGCAGCCCAGAACCCAGTAGCAAGTATGTCTCCAACAAAAAGAGCCTGCTCGTCGCTAACACTGTCAGGTATCCGGCTCAGGCCTTGTTCCGCATGTGGCACACGGACATATTCAGCCTGTCCGCCGTCGATGCGGCAGCCGAGCGCCCAACCGCCGTCAGGGTCGGTGCAGTTGTTGACGTATCCATGCTTGCAGAAAAAGCATTTTCCACAAAAAGTCTCCACGTTCACCGCAACACGATCGCCTGGTTTAAACTTCGTTACGGCTTTTCCAACTTGCTCTACAACGCCGACCATTTCGTGCCCGACGGTTATTCCCGGGACTGCACGCGGCACATAGCCATGCTTTATGTGCAGGTCGCTGGTGCAGATGCTGCCCAGCGTGACACGTACAATGGCGTCCCGCTCGTCTTCCAGTTCGGGCATCGGCTTTTCTGTCAATGCGAATTTGTGCGCTTCAATATAAGTATATGCTAACATGTTCTTTATCAGTTAAGAAGGTTCTGATACTATTAAAGCATCCCGATGAAACCGCAGGTTTCCCGAAAGGCGGCAAATCAGGATGCAAAAGACGGCCTTTTGGCCGATAAAAGGCCACATATTAAAAGCTAAAAGGCCGCCTTTTGCAAACCGTTGAATGTCAACACTTTATGCAGGGGTTGAACAGACTGCGCCCGAACGGCCCAAAAGCTCCATTCCATCGTACTTTTTCAGCCTTTCTTGCCGTCGGCCTTTGTTTGGAATTTTTCTGAATAGACAATAAAGCGTTCATGTGTGCCTGTACCGATAAGACCGGTTTCATCGAATACTTCCGCCTTGAACTTCAGGCATCTTCCGTCAACACCAACCAACTCGGTCTCGCACTTTACAGCCATTCCTACGGGAGTAGGGGACAAGTGGCTGACGTCAAGTTTTGTACCAACGGTGCATTGTCCGTCTTCAAGATACGGTTCTACGCTCCGCCATGCGGTTTCTTCTATTAGCGCAATCATTGCAGGCGTAGCGAATACGGCAAGCGTTCCACTGCCCATTGCGGCAGCCGTATTGTCGTCGTTCACTTCGATTTCAATAACATTTTTTATTCCGATTTCCATAATTTAATATTTTTTACGACAATAATTGAAGCGTGAAAATCCGGCAAATAGCCAGTCTGATGCAAAAGTAATATTTGTGTTTGAGATTATGGAATTTTATCAACTAAAATTTTGAGAACAAATAGAATTACCTTACTTTTGCATAAATTTGAGCATAATAAATGAAGAGGCTTTTAATAATAGGTATAGTTTTGGCTGTCAGCGTTTCTCTTAACGCGCAGTTAAGATGGAACTCACGTTATCAGGCATATATCGACAAATACAAGGATTTGGCCATAGCCGAGATGCTAAAATATGACATCCCGGCAAGCATAACCCTTGCACAAGGATTGCTTGAAAGCGGTGCCGGCATGAGCGAACTGGCCTTGAAAAGCAATAATCATTTCGGAATAAAATGCCATGATTGGCGCGGCGCCACAACACGTCATACCGACGATAAGGAAAATGAATGTTTTAGGGCGTATGATGACGTATACGAAAGCTATGAGGACCATAGCCAATTTTTGACCAGCCAGCCAAGATACAAAGGCTTGTTCAAACTGAAACGAACCGACTATAAAGGATGGGCACGCGGCTTGAAACGGTGCGGATATGCCACAAATCCCGCATACGCGAATCAGCTAATCGATATAATCGAACTGTATAAACTGCATGAATTTGACAGGGCTACGAAATATGACCGTTTCATGGTTGACCGTTCCGAGGTTAAAGGCATTGCTCCCGGCACGAACCTGCATCAGATATATGTTTACAATAAGAACTATTACCTTACGGTAAGGCCTGGAGATACGTTCAAGTCGATAGGTAAAGAAGTCGGTATCTCATATAAGAAAATAGCCAAGTACAATGAACGTGACAAGGATGACAGTCTTGTTCCTGGAGAAGTGATTTACCTGAAAAAGAAACAAAAGAAGGCTGACAAAGTTTATAAAAATCGTCCACACCGCATAAAGGCAGGTGAAAGCATGTATTCAATAGCGCAATATTATGGCATAAGGACTGAGAGTCTGTATAAGATGAACAAGCTAAGTCCGGACTACACAATAAAAGTCGGCGACTATCTTAGAGTTCGATAATCAATAACGAATATCCGGCAGGAAATGGATGGCTGACGCCCCACCTTCTCAAAGACGCCCAAATGCAAACTAACGGGCATTATGATAAATAGGTGGCAGCGGACTATGCAATATCCCCTGTTCTTGTTTGGATTGCGATTAAAAAAGACAACAAATGGGTTACTGCATAGAATTAAGAAATGTACGGGTGAATAACCTGAAAAACGTATCGCTTGAAATTCCCCAAAACAAATTGATTGTGATTACTGGCGTTTCAGGTTCAGGCAAGTCATCATTGGCTTTCGACACATTGTACGCTGAAGGACAACGGCGCTATGTGGAAAGCCTTTCGGCTTACGCGCGGCAGTTTCTCGGCAGAATGCATAAGCCGGACTTCGACTATATAAAAGGCCTCCCACCAGCGATAGCCGTAGAACAAAAGGTAAACACAAGAAATCCACGCTCTACCGTGGGCACAAGCACCGAAATATACGACTACCTCCGCATGCTTTACGCACGCATCGGACATACGTATTCACCGGTAAGCGGCTTGGAAGTGAAAAGGCATACAAGTGAAGACATACAAAAATGTATAAGTTCCTTTTCTGCAGGGACAAAGTTTGTAATCTTGTCCAAATTGCATACTGATGCAGGAAAAACGCTTGAAAGACAGTTGCAAGTTTATTTGCAACAGGGCTTTTCGCGTATTTATCATAATGGAACATTCATTCGGATAGAAGATGCCATTGCCGACATATCACAGTTTGGCAATGACGACATTTACATTTTGATTGACAGGCTTTCAGTAGACAGTTCTTCAGATACTGTTTCGAGAATTAATGATTCTGTCGAAACGGCTTTCTTTGAGGGTAATGGCTCATGCAGGCTTGTATTCATCCCGTCAAATATTACGTATGATTTTTCCGATAAGTTTGAGGCTGACGGAATGCATTTTGAAGAGCCAAACGACAATATGTTTTCTTTCAACTCCCCTATCGGAGCATGTCCTGTTTGTGAAGGATTTGGAAATGTTATCGGCATTGATGAAAAATTAGTCATACCAAATCCGTCATTAAGCGTATATGAAGGTTGTGTGCAATGTTGGCACGGTGAGAAAATGGAGAAATGGAAAGATGAGTTTTGCCTGCAAGCGGCTAACGACAAATTTCCTATATTCGAGCCTTATTACAGCTTGTCTGCCAAATATAAGGACTGGCTATGGCACGGGCTACCGTCTCAAGCGTCAAAAGACATGCGCGAGAAAGTTTGTATCGACTCGTTTTTCCAAATGTTGAAAGAGAACCAGTATAAGATACAATACCGGGTGATGTTGAGCCGCTACCGTGGCAAGACGGTATGTCCTGAATGCCATGGAACAAGACTAAAAAAAGAGACTGACTATGTAAAAATCAACGGGAAAAGCATAAGCAACCTTGTTGAAATGTCAATCGACAATCTGAAAAGCTGGTTTTCTTCGCTTAAATTGGATGAACATGAAACGAAGGTAAGCAGAAGGCTTTTGACGGAAATAAACAACAGGCTTCGCTTTCTTGTTGAAGTCGGCTTGGGATACCTTACGCTTAACCGTGCGTCAAACAGCCTTAGCGGCGGTGAAAGCCAGCGCATCAACCTTACAACTGCTCTCGGCAGCAGTTTGGTTGGCTCACTTTATATATTGGACGAGCCAAGCATCGGATTGCACAGCAGGGACACATACAGGTTGATAAACGTTTTGAAAGAGCTTAAATCCATCGGCAATACGGTAATTGTTGTTGAGCATGATGAGGACATAATACGTTCGGCCGACTACCTGATAGACCTCGGTCCGGATGCCGGTACAAACGGAGGAGAGATTGTATATGAGGGAGTACCGGCCGAAATCACCAACAACGATATTGAGAAATATGACAGAAGCCACACCATTAAATACCTTTTTAATAAAGAAACCATCCCCGTTCCGACAAGCAGAAGGGCATGGAATAAAAGCATTGTGGTGAAAAGCGCGATGATGAACAACCTGAAAGGCATAACCGTGGCCTTTCCGTTGAATGTCATCAACGTCGTTACCGGTGTCAGCGGTTCGGGCAAATCGTCTTTGGTCAGGGGCATTCTGTACCCGGCATTAAAGCGTAAACTTGACGAAGTTGCAGAGATACCGGGCGAGTTTGCCGGCCTTGACGGAGACTGGAAAGACATAAAACACGTTGAGATGGTGAGCCAAAACCCTATTGGCAAAAGCTCGCGTTCAAATCCTGTTACATACGTCAAGGCGTTCGACGACATTCGTCAGCTGTTTGCAGAACAGCCATTGGCTAAGCAAATGGGCTTCTCGGCGCAATATTTCTCGTTCAACACGGACGGAGGACGGTGTGAAACCTGCAAGGGAACAGGCACTATCACAGTGGAAATGCAGTTCATGGCCGACTTGGAACTTGAATGTGACGCCTGCCATGGAAAGCGTTTCAAGTCAGATGTTCTTGATGTCCGGTTTTGTGGGAAAAACATATATGACGTACTGGAAATGACTGTCGAAGAGGCCATCGATTTCTTCACGCAAAACAACCAAAGTCAAATAGCACGCAAGCTGAAACCGTTGAATGATGTCGGACTTGGCTATATAAAACTGGGACAAAGTTCATCAACGCTGTCGGGAGGAGAAAACCAGCGAGTAAAACTTGCCTATTTCCTCGGCCAAGAAAAGTGCGACCCTACCCTATTCATTTTCGACGAGCCTACAACCGGACTTCACTTCCACGACATAAAGAAACTTTTGAAAGCATTTGACGCCTTAATCTCTCACGGGCATACCGTCATCGTGATAGAGCACAACCTTGATGTGGTGAAATGTGCAGACCATGTCATTGACCTTGGACCTGACGGTGGAGACAAGGGAGGTAGCCTTGTAGCCTGCGGAACACCGGAAAACATCGTCAAATGCAGCAACAGCATTACGGGCAAATACCTGAAAGAAAAACTGGCGCAGTAAGAAACTGCGCCAGTTTTTTTATGGAGTAAAAACATAAATGCAGACTATACAGCACAAATTACACAACAACTTAATAATCAAAGAATAAAAAGAAAGCAAATTGTTGTGTTTTTCGTGTCGAGCGGTAAACGAGGCTCGAACTCGCGACCCCCAGCTTGGGAAGCTAGTGCTCTACCAACTGAGCTATTACCGCAAAGAGCCGATACCGGGACTCGAACCCGGGACCTATTCATTACGAATGAATTGCTCTACCAACTGAGCCATATCGGCGTTGATTTTTTCAACGGTGCAAAGGTAATACTTTTTATTGATTATAAGGAAAGTCGGCCAATGCAAACGCTAAATTTTAACTTATTTTTTCAAATTGGAGATATTAAAGACACAGTAAACCGCAAACGTCTTATAATGAAACAGAACAAGCATCCCAATAATCCAATGCATTTATGATTGAATCCTGTCTTTCTCGGTCTAATCGATTGAAAAATAATGTGTCTTTCTCACATCCATTAGCTTTGAATAAAGTGTCCAAAGAATCTTTCATATAGTGACATTTTTAATCTTTTTTATTCTAATTTCTGCATGTAGGCGGAGTTGTTCGCGCTTCCTCGTGGCAGATATTTACGGTTTGTTGCATTTTAACGGCTTTTGCTTACGGTTTTCATTTGCTCCCGACAAGTTTGCAAAAGGCATCCTTTCATAGTGTGAAAGACGGTCTTTTGAAAAGCAAATGGCCGTGTTTTACAGGCTGAAAGAATACCACTTGAAACTGTAACCATCGCCGTACCACTCAAAATAATTCCACCTACTGGGTCAAGGAAGTATCAACCATCCTATAAACACTCTATCATCATCCTCTTCACAGCACACGGCCAACCCTGTCACAATAAGGGACGTTACAAGCAAAACTCCGAGAATATCTTTTACTTTCATTGTTTATCAATTATAATTGTTCTTATATGTACACAAAAAAGATGTTCCTCTAATCAAGCACAAAAATAGGACTATTTTATGATTACCTACATTATTTAGGCAAAAACTTGCCCATGAAGTTTTATTTGCACAATCTTTTATTTTCAAATCGTAGAAAATATTGATTTTCAATCCCAATAAAAATGATTATATCAATTGTTTGGCGTATCTCACATATTTTTCCTAACTTTGCACAACACACCAGCAAAGATTTGAACTATTAACAATTTCAAAACAGACAAAAATATGGAAACGTACAAGATACAGACCAACGCGTCTGGAACAAGAAGCATGACTATCAGTAGTTATCATTTGGCAACAATACGCAAATATGCCCTGTTTGACAACCTTGTTGACAGCAACGGCATAATTGATGAAAGCGTGCTTGACAAGCTGAAGCTCAACATACGAGCCATGCTTGAGTCTGATTCTGTCATGAACAAGCAATTGTTGGACTTATGCCTTGACGTTGTGTACAACAACAATATGAAAGCATTTGGCCTTAACCAGCTTGTAACATTATACGAGAAATGGGAAAAGAAACAGGATACAGAGGAGAACGCATAAAACGCCAAACGGCTAATGGACGGCCGTCTGCTGTGTCACGGACAAATTCCAACGGCACAAACGCCTTTAATTCCGCCAATGCTGACATATATGAAGGCATGAAGGCGTCACAATGGTTGCCTACAACCAAAAAGGAAGCCGAGGTCAGAGGATGGGACGAACTTGATGTAATACTATTCTCGGGCGACGCTTACGTTGACCATCCGTCATTTGGCGTTGCCGTAATAGGCCGCACTATTGAGGCTATGGGGCTTAGAGTCGGCATCGTGCCGCAACCAGACTGGCATGGCGATTACCGTGACTTCAAGAAATTCGGACGGCCTCGCCTGTTCTTCGGCATTGCTCCCGGCTGCATGGACTCAATGGTTAACAAGTACACCGCCAACCGACGCCTGCGCTCGGAAGACGCATACAGCCCGGACGGCAGGCATGACTGCAGGCCGGAATATCCGACAATCGTATATAGCAAGATACTGCGCAGCCTTTATCCGGACGTTCCAATTCTCCTTGGCGGCATAGAAGCGTCGTTAAGGAGGCTCACGCATTATGATTACTGGAAGGACGAACTGAAGCGGTGCATACTATGCGATTCTGGCGCGGACATGATAATTTACGGTATGGGCGAAAAGCCTGTTACGGCCTTGTGCAACGAACTTATAAAAGGACGCAGCATCGGTGAAATACACGAAATTCCGCAAACAGTATATCTTTGCAGAGAAGACAACATCCCCGGAGGCATCACTGACGATGACATCATGCTGCACTCTCACTCTGAATGCCTGCATGACAAACGCGCACAAGCGGAAAACTTCAGGCACATCGAGGAAGAGTCGAACATGGTTCATGCGCACAGGCTGTTGCAGGAAGTTGACGGCAAATATGCCGTTGTCAACCCGCCATATCTCCCGATGACAACAGAAGAGCTTGACCGCAGCTACGACTTGCCGTACACCCGCCTGCCCCACCCCAAATATCGTGGTAAACGCATACCGGCATACGAGATGATACGCCATTCGGTCAACATTCATCGAGGCTGCTTCGGCGGTTGCGCCTTTTGCACGATAAGCGCCCATCAAGGCAAGTTTATTGTTTCGCGCAGCAAGCAAAGCATATTGAAAGAAGTCGGACAAATAACCCAAATGCCTGACTTTAAAGGCTACATAAGCGACCTCGGCGGCCCTTCGGCAAATATGTACGGCATGGGCGGACGCGACAAAAGCATCTGTGCAAAATGCAAACGGCCTTCATGTATCAGTCCGCGCATCTGCCCCAACCTTGACACCGACCACAGCCGCCTGCTTGACATATACCGTTCTGTTGACAAACTCCCGGGAATAAAGAAAAGCTTTATCGGCAGTGGCGTGCGTTACGACTTGTTGTTGCACAAAAGCAATGACGCTAAATGCGACACGGCTGCACGTGAATATACACGCGAACTCATAACCCGTCACGTCAGCGGAAGGCTCAAAGTAGCTCCTGAACACACATCAGACAACGTGTTGAAGCTGATGCGCAAACCCTCATTCAGCCAGTTTGAGGAATTCAAAAGAATTTTTGATGAAATCAACAAACGTGAAAATCTCCGCCAGCAGATAATCCCCTACTTCATCAGCAGCCATCCGGGATGCAAGGAAGAAGACATGGCCGAATTGGCCGTAATAACCAAAGGGCTTGACTTCAAACTTGAACAGGTGCAGGATTTCACCCCGACACCGATGACAGTCAGCACGGAGACATGGTACACAGGGCTTGACCCGTACACGCTGCAACCGGTATATTCTGCAAAAACGCAGAAAGAAAAGTTGGCACAACGGCAGTTTTTCTTCTGGTACAAGCCGGAAGAACGACGCAACATAGAGCGCGAACTTATGAGGATTGGCCGCCCCGACCTCATAAAACGGCTGTATGGCGACGTGCATTTCCATAAAAAGGTAAATACCTACAATGATAAAGATAATAGAGAAATCAGTAATAGGCAAAAGGAACGAGGCAGAATGCGAAGACGGAATAATCGTTAACGACAACTTCGTTGCCGTCATTGACGGAAGCACAAGCAAAACACCCAACAGGGTGAATGATGCCATGTCAAATGGCAAATACTGCACGGAATTAGTGAAGCAATATATCAGTAATATGCCTGAATACACTGATTTACCGTCGTTTTGTGAAGGTATCACGCAATATATACATTCCACATACAAGGCTTTCAATATCGACATAAAGCGGCTGGAATGCCATCCTGAAGAACGGTTGACGGCAAGTGCGGCCATATATTCACGGCATTTCAGGCAAATATGGCTGGTTGGCGATTGCCAATGTATCGCTGACGGGTTATATCATGACAATTCCAAACCCCAGGAAAAGGTATGGGCAGACAAGCGTTCATCATTCCTTTTACAGGCAATGAAGCAAGGTCTTACGGTCGAGGAAGTGCAAAGTAATGACCCGGGAAGAAAGCATATATTGCAGGATTTGACAGAAAGTTGCAAGCGGCAGAATATTGATTACGCGGTAATCGACGGTTTCAGCATTCCTTTTGAGAAAGTAAAAGTGATTGAAGTTGCCAATAGTAATGAAAGCATAATCCTTGCTTCCGATGGCTATCCGTTTTTGAAAAGTACTCTTGCAGAGAGCGAGAGCGCCTTGGAAGCATTGCTGCGCGATGACCCTTTGTGCATTCATGATTTCAAGGCGACAAAGGGATTAGTGAAAGGAAACAAGTCGTTTGACGACAGGAGTTATATAAGGTTTGTTGATTTTACGGCCTGAACTGATGCTGGCCATTGCCGCCGCATCTTAATACAAGGGTCTTGAACCAATCCTTTAACACTCCACGATAGCCATTTTGCGAGTCGCTTACCAATATTAATACCTTGTTGCCATCTGCAAGTGTCGGGCCAAGGCACATTCCTTCATAATTAGCCAAAGACCTGTCAAAAAGCTTCAGCTTGGTTGTAAACGAATACACAAGGCGTTTAGGAAGAAATTTTGTACTGTCATTTATCACATTGCCGGTTATGGAATATTCATCCTCCGGCTTTATTTCGTACAACTTGCAAGTGACAAATGCCCCCAACTTGACTTTAGGTACATAAAACTCACGCTCCAATACAAGAAGACAGCCGTTGCCGACAGTAGCCAATTCGCTCACCCCCATTGCATATTCGCTTGATTTTGAATGTGCAGTCGGCGCGTCCATCATGTATGCGTATTGCATTTGGGGTTGTAAACTGTCATTAAACGACTGTAGTCTGAGAATGTTGCGCACAGAGTTTGTCGACGTCGCCTGCTTGCCGTCTTCCGGCAATGTGCTCTCGTTTATTGTCCAAAACAACTTGTTTTGTCCGTCATACGCCAACGATTCAAGTCCGTATGCGCCATTTCCGTTCTTATAGACAGTAGGAAGGTCAAGGCTTCGCCCGGTTAGTTTGCCTTTGAAGTCATATTCAACAATAGACGCTTTGGCTTCTTTGGCTATGAAAAAAGTTGAAGATGAAGCCTTGTAAGCTATTCCCTCGCAATCGCCTCCTGATATGCTGTCGCCTAAAAAGCCTTTTACTTTTGCATCGGAAATCTCCCCTGTAATGGAATCAATGTCAATATTTATGATAAAGAAACCGTCATTCTCCGACTTGTCGGAAACAACAGCGTAATCATTACCTCCAATATGGGTTATCCCACTGTAATTACCAGCCGGTATCTGCTTGGGAAACGCCTTCTGACTGCATTCGCCTACAAGCTCAACTTGAGCCTGGCTGATGTTGAATGTCAATATGAAGCAGGCAAGCAATAATGATTTTCCGAAATTCATTTTCATGGAAAAATGGGGCGATTTTCATCACCCCAATCATTCAATCCCTTCTGAATATGTCCCTTGTGTACACTTTGTCTTTCACGTCGTCGAGACACGAATCATAACGGTTTGCGATTATAGCCTGGCTCTGACGCTTGAAAGCATCAAGGTCGTTGACAACAACGCTGCCGAAGAAGGTGCTGCCTTCTTTCAGAGTAGGCTCATATATTATTACTTCCGCGCCCTTTGCCTTGATACGCTTCATGACGCCTTGGATGCTCGACTGGCGGAAATTGTCACTGTTCGATTTCATTGTAAGGCGATAAACACCTATCACGCATTTGCGCTCCTCTGTGGGATTGAAGTCGCCGCGGTTATAATAATCATAATATCCGGCTTTGTGCAATACACGGTCCGCAATGAAATCCTTTCTCGTGCGGTTGCTTTCCACGATGGCTTGAATCAGGTTTTCGGGCACATCGGCGTAATTGGCAAGCAGCTGTTTGGTGTCCTTAGGCAGGCAGTAGCCGCCATAACCGAACGAAGGATTGTTATAATGTGTGCCTATACGCGGGTCAAGGCATACGCCGTCGATGATGGCCTGCGTGTCAAGTCCTTTCATCTCCGCGTATGTGTCAAGCTCATTGAAATAAGACACGCGCAGGGCGAGATAGGTATTGGCAAACAGTTTTACAGCTTCGGCTTCTGTCAGCCCCATGAACAAGGTTTCAATGTTTTCTTTTATAGCCCCCTCCTGCAGCAAGGCTGCGAATGTGCGGGCAGCCAGGTCAAGACGTTCGTCGCCGTCGGGACGCCCTACGATGATGCGGCTTGGATAAAGATTGTCGTAAAGGGCTTTGCTTTCACGCAGGAATTCGGGAGAGAATATGACATTATCCGTGTCGAGTTTTTTGCGTATGCTCTCTGTATAGCCAACGGGAATGGTGCTCTTTATCACCATTATAGCGTTTGGGTTTACTTTTTTCACAAGCTCGATAACCTCTTCAACGTGGCTCGTGTCAAAATAATTTTTCACCGGGTCATAGTTTGTCGGCGCCGCGATGACAACGAAATCAGCGTCGCTGTAAGCCTTGGCACCGTCAAGTGTGGCCGTGAGGTTCAAGTCCCTCTCGGCCAAATATTTCTCAATATAATCGTCTTGTATCGGCGATTTACGTCTGTTTATCAAGTCTACTTTCTCAGGAATAACGTCAACGGCTGTTACCTGGTGGTGCTGGCTAAGGAGAGTGGCAATGCTAAGTCCCACATATCCGGTTCCAGCTACGGCTATCTTGATGTCTTTTTTCATAATGCTTCCACGTATTGAATGGTTCTTACAATATTTGTTCATCAATTTGAACAAATGGTTTCACCATTGCAAAAATACATATTTTTGTGAATATAGGCAAGCTTAGTTATAGCTTTTTCTTATTGCCTGATAACTCATTGAATATCAGTACATTTGCAATATGCCGTCTTTTGTCTTGCAATATGCCACATATTACAATGCAAAAGACGGCATTTCACAAGGTAAAAAGCCGTCTTTCGTTGCTTTATGAAATAAAACCGGTAATACGTTTAACGGTAAAAAGCATACTGGCGAATGAACTGAAATTGGAAAAGACAGCAGGATTTCATCATCCGTCAGAACTCAAACGACGCCCTCACGTTTATCTGCCGTCCGGTGAGATAGTTAGGTACGGCATACTGCTGGTTGGTTACGTCTGTCACCCAATAGTATGAATTGACGTTGTTTATGCCAAGCAGGTTAAGGCAGTCCACACCTATCCAGATATTTTTGAACACGGACTTGCGGCTGCGGTTGTCATTGTCCAACAGCCTGTAACTCATGCCTATATCCGCTCTTTTATAGGCTGGAGCGCGGAACGGCATTGTGTCGAGACTTCGGTGAGGGGCACCGAATGGCAAGCCGTCGGCAAAGGCCAGGCGCAAAGACATACGCCAGCGCGTCGTTCCCGGGAAATAATCTGTAAAAAACAGGTTTAACGAATATCTCTGGTCGGTTGGCAGAGGTATGCTTTTGCCGTTGATGCCTATCTTTGTATCCATTAGTGACAGGCTGACCCACGAATCCGTGCCCGGCACAAATTCTCCATAAAGTTTCAAGTCAAGCCCCATGGCATGACCGCTGCACTGCTGGCTCGCATCATATACAATCTTTACGTTGTCAACTGTATACGGCACTATGTTCGACAAAGCCTTGTAATACGCTTCGGCCGTGAACTTGTAAGGGCGTTTCTTCATAGTGAAACGGTAGTCAAGTCCGGCAATAAAGTGTATTGAACGCTGGCTTTTTATGTCACGCCTTAGTGTGGCTACCGTAATTCCGTTGACGGTAGCCGTGTCACGAAGCTCCTTAAAAAACGGTGCCTGATAGTAAATGCCGGTTGCAAACCGCAAAGTCATGTCATGGTTGAATGCAGGAACGACACCAAGTGACACCCTTGGGCTTACAATGCTTTCCTTATTGAAGTTCCAATGACTGAACCTTACACCATAGTTCAGAGTGAAAAAAGTATGTCCGCCTTTGCTGCTAAACCGCCAAGTGTCCTGAATATAAGCTTCTATGCGGTTGGCGTCAAGCCTGTTTCGGGCATTGAGCGAATAAATCATATAAAGGTCTTGCCCGGTGTGAGGAATGCTGTAACCGCTCGAATCGCGCATCTCGTACTCCTTGCTATTCTCCTTGATTGATTCAATCTTATATGTCAGGCCGGCCATGATGTCATGCTTGCCTGCTTTGTGTGTCAAGGCCATTTTGACACTTTTCACCGTAGCCTTTAGGTAATTGCGGGCATGCTCCATATATGTGCCCACTCCAAGGTTCTCGCTTGTTTCGGTCTGTGTCAGCCAATACTGTCCTTGTATGTCATATTTTTCCTGCTCGTTTGTGTGAAAAGCTGACGCCATAAGCGCGAGACTTGTGTTCTTACCGAATTTGCGTGTTATGCTAAACGAGCCAAAATATGTGCGGAATATATCTTTTTCCCATCCGTCAAAATAGACTCTGAACGACTTTACGTCTTCCATCGTTCCGAAACGGGTCTCGCGGTCTTCCGGGTAAAAATTGTAATGGCTCTCGGATATGTCGCCCATAAACTCAATTTTCCATCTGTCGTTTGGCTCGTATGTCAGATAAGTCTGGTAGTCAAGGAAATTCGGACGGTACTCTCCCTTTGTTTCAAGCGTGCCGAGCAAGTATCTGTTTGTTTTATACCTTATGCCGTTGCTCCATGAAAACTTTTTTGTACTGAAGCCGACATAGGCGCTTGCGCCTAACAAACTTCCAGATGCTTTAGCTTCGAACTTTTTGGGCTTCTTGTATGTTATGTCGAGCACGGATGACATCTTGTCGCCATATTTGGCTTCAAATCCTCCGGTGGAAAAACCTACAGATTCAACCATGTCAGGATTGATAATTGACAATCCCTCTTGCTGGCCGCTACGGACAAGGAACGGTCTATATACTTCCACATTATTTATATACACGCTGTTCTCGTCAAAACTTCCACCGCGCACATTATACTGTGATGACAGCTCGCTGTGTGTAGACACTCCGGCCTGCGCCTGTATCATGTCTTCAACGGCATTGCCCGTAACACTTGGCGTGTTCTTCATGTCCTTTGTGTCGAGTTTCTGCGTCTGCCCCATCTGCACCTTCTGTCCGGTAACGGTTATTCCGTCAAGCTGGCCGTCAGAATATAGTTGTATCTGCAGTGTCTGCCGTCCTCTCGGACGCCTTAATACACGCGTCTTAGTCTTGTACCCGACCATGGAGAAACGAACGACAATGCTGTCAGCCGACCTCAGTTGAATTGAATATTCTCCTTTTAGGTTAGTCATTGTCATCCTGCCCTGTTGCACTACGGCCACGGTGGCAAGTTCAATGGGATTCATCTGTTCGTCAGTGACACGCCCTTGAAGTGTGAAAGTCTGTGCTTTTGCTGCAAGCATGCACAAAAGCGACATTGCAATTATGAGAAAACGTTTTATTGTCATTTCGTATATAACGAAACCATGCCTGAAATATTGCATTTCATCATGCAAGATGGATTTTTCGTGGCAACTGTTTATTAGGGCAATACATATAAACAAGGATTGTTCAGACAATCATCAATCCCTGTAAATCCATGACAATAGCTTGTTTATCCATTTGAACGAACAGCGGAACCATCGATAAGTCCCGACCGGTTTCCCTCCGAAACCAAGAATGAAATCGCGGAATTTATCCTTCTTGAAAGGCAGGCCTACGTCCATAAAACACATGTGCCAGCAGCCTTTGGCGTAGGCGTGTTTCATTGCTGTCCAGATAGTTAGCGCATTAGCACGCTTCATGTAATATTTATGCTTGGCCGCCAAATACCAAAGATAACAATTGCCGTTTGAATACACGCAGATGCAACCGCTTGTAAGATTGCCTTTGTAGCTTGTTGTATATAGGTTGCAACAGCCCTGCCTGATTAGTTCGATAAATAATTTGGAATCCGGTATGAACCGTCTGATTCTAAATGAAATATGCCCTCTTAATATTTTCAGGAACTTGTTTACGTCGTTGTCTGTTTTTGCCTCAACAGTCTTAAGCCCCAGTCTTTTGGCATTTGCAATATATTTTGCAGTTTTTGATGTCAGCCGTCTTGTCGGACTCATGCTGTGCAATGAATTATGAACTTCCATCCAATGCACAGGGAAAAAGCCGTTGACTCTGAATTTACCGTAACCAAACATCTTTGAACTTAAATCGCTAAACTCTATATACAGACATAAGTCACGCCGTAGTTTCCTGACCGTATGTTGAAGCATAATGCCGAAAATGGCTTCACGGTCACAGTCTGAAGAATATTCGCCTTCTCCGTAAACACGGCCCTGGGTAAAAAGATAAGGAGGGAAAAACGAACCTCTGCGACGCAACATAACCAACATGTGCCCCACGATATTCGCACCGTCATACGCAATCACCATATAAGGCCTTTGTCCGGGTGTTGATTCAACAACCCGAAAGAGCACATCGCTGTGAAAAAAATCATGGCACTGCATCTGAGGCAGCTCCTCGCTTTTTGATATTATGACGATTTTTATTTCGCTCATTGCGCAAAAATAATAAATCTTTTCTAAAAAAACGATAAGTATTCATTTTTTTGACACATAAATGCCTACCTTTGTACCACCATATCAGCATACCCGACAAATACGCAGCACGTGGTAAAATTAAGAAATATCATAACCGGGCAACATGCCTCAAATGCTGACACTAATGAAGCAATAATACAGTCAAAATGAAAATAGTATTGATTGGAGCTGGCAATCTTGCTACAAACCTTGGGAAAGCCTTGCTTCAGCAAGGACATGACATGCTACAAGTTTATAGCCGCACGTTGACTTCTGCGTCAATTCTTGCAGAAATGCTTGGAGCTTCTCCAACAAACGACCTTGACAAAATAAATCCTGATGCAGATGTGTACATCATATCCATAAGCGATAACGCAATCTCTGAAATAATCCCGGTTTTGTGCAAGGGTAAGGAGAAAAAAGTGTTCCTGCACACTGCAGGCAGCGTTCCGATGACCGTCTTCGACGGAATGGCCTTACATTATGGAGTATTATATCCTATGCAGACTTTCTCAAAGAGTAAACAAGTCAGCTTCAAGGATATACCGTGTTTCATTGAAGGAAATGACAAGATGGCATTTGAAACCATACAGAGCCTTGCAGGCGGCATATCTGACAATGTACGCCCTCTTGATTCCAACACTCGCAAATACTTGCATCTTGCGGCCGTTTTTGCTTGCAATTTCGTAAACCATTGTTATGAAATATCGTCCGAGTTGCTGGCAAAACACAATATCCCATTTGATGTAATGCTACCGTTAATTGACGAAACATCAAGGAAAATACACACATTGACACCGCTGAAGGCTCAGACTGGCCCTGCAATACGCTATGACAAGAATGTTATAAGGATGCAGTCTGACATGCTTAAGGATAATCCCATGTTCAGGCAAATATATGAATGTATGAGTATGAGTATATATCGGACTTCACAAAAAGAAACTGATTCGTGATGATAAACTATGACTTAAATAAAATCAAGGCAATTGTTTTTGATGTTGACGGGGTTTTAAGTAGTGAGACTACGTCTCTTGATTCTGCTGGCGAACCTATGCGAACCGCTAATATCAAGGACGGATATGCCATACAACTTGCACAAAAGCAGGGACTTAGGATAGTTGTCATGACAGGAGGAAATGCAGGGAACATCCGCAAACGCTATGAACATTTGGGAGTGAAAGACATCTACATGGGATGTTCAATAAAGATTGACTATTATAATGCGTTTGTCAAGACGTATGGGCTTGATGACGAAGAAATAATATACATGGGTGATGACATCCCTGATTATGAAGTGATGAAAAGGTGCGGATGTCCGTGTTGCCCGGCAGATGCATGTGCGGATATAAAGTCAATAAGCACATACATCAGTCAATATAAAGGCGGACAAGGATGCTGTCGTGATGTCATTGAGCAGGTTCTCCGCGTACAAGGAAAATGGTTAAACGATTCAAAAGTATTTGGATGGTAAATATTTTTATTCATGTTGAAAGACTATCATATTATTTTAAGCAGCAACAGTCCGAGACGTAAGGAATTACTTGCGGGACTGGACATAGACTTTGAAGTGCATGTTATTAAAGGCATTGACGAATCTTATCCGTCAAATCTTCCGGCAATGGAGATTGCCGAGTACATTGCAGTCAAGAAGGCTGAAGCTTACAAAGAAGAATTGCATGGCAATAATCTTGTTATAACCGCAGACACTGTTGTCGTGGCAGGTGATGAAATTTTAGGCAAACCTAAAAATATGGATGACGCTTGTGCCATGCTTGAAAAACTTAGCGGACAGACTCATAAAGTTGTTACAGGAGTATGCTTGACATCAGCAAATAATCAAAAACATTTTTCAGTTGTCACAGAAGTGACATTCAAAGTCCTTTCGTATGAGGAAATAACATATTATGTCAACCATTATAAACCATTGGACAAAGCCGGAGCTTACGGCATACAGGAATGGATTGGCTACATAGGGGTGACATCAATCAGCGGCAGCTATTTCAATGTTATGGGATTGCCTGTTCAAAGAATATATGAAGAATTAAACAGGTTTTAATATTGCAACTACACTTTTTTAGGCGAAATCTGCAATCAGTCAGTTTATAATTTGTAAAATAAATTATAAGTCTGTAAATTTGCACAAAATTTTATATCAAATGAATTCAGCAGAATTATTCAAGTGGGTATTAGAGAATTTGGATTATTGGGTCGTAACAATATTTATGGCCATAGAAAGTTCCTTCATCCCTTTTCCTTCAGAGGTGATTGTGCCTCCGGCAGCATGGAAATCAATGGCAGACGGCAGCATGAACATCTTTCTTGTTGTCGTATTCGCCACGATTGGTGCAGACATCGGAGCGTTGTTCAATTATTATCTCGCACGCTGGTTGGGAAGGCCTATAGTCTACAAATTTGCAGACAGCCGCATCGGGCACATGTGCCTTATTGACGTGGAAAGCGTCGAACGTGCCGAAGAATTTTTCCGCAAACATGGTGCGGCGTCAACATTTTTCGGCAGACTGATACCGGCAGTAAGACAGCTTATCAGTATTCCGGCCGGATTGGCAAAGATGCGTCTTGACCATTTCTTGTTATATACAACGCTTGGTGCCGGAATATGGAATTGTGTCTTGGCTTTGATTGGATTCTTGATTTATCAGTATACCGACCTTAAGACAACCAATGACGTATATGTTTTAGCTACAAAATACAGCCATGAAATAGGATATGTATTGTTGGCATTGGCCGTAGTTGTTGTAGGCGTACTCCTGTATAAAGGGCTTAAAAAGAAAAAGAAGCAATAAACCTGCATACTATTCAATTGCCGATACATATCTAACTGACAATTTGATAAAAGCAATATTTTCAGCCGTTCAAATTAGGCATATCTGTCGCATCTCGCGGATATGCCTAATTTGATTATATGACGGAACTAAAATTGTTGTAACAAATCAATGGGGTAATTTTATCCATAAATTCTTAAATGTTGCCCAAACTTTATATGAAATAAAAAGCAATAAACCTTATTAACAAAAGTACATGTTTAATGACTTCTTTTATACATCAAATATGTTTTACAATAACACTATGTCTATCATGATGTATCAGATGAAGACAAAGAGATTTATGAAGATTTGTGAAATCAATGTCACACTGTCACGACGTGTGCTAAAATGTTGATAATTAGAGACTTACAACGTGACAGTAATATGCGTTTCACTGTCACATAAAATTTTATTATCACTAACAATGCGGTATGTTTATCTGTATACACATACAGAATACGTGCTCAATAAAACAATGATGGTGACAATTGTAACATGACTTTCATTTTACTGTCACATCATAAAGCGTTGATTATCAATATACAAGATGAAGTTGTGACTGTGTGACAGTAGAAATAGATTATTTTCTGCTTTTACAAGATAGTGACAAATTGATTACTTGTCTCCCAGCTTGTAAAGCATGTAATTATAATAATCTTTCGGCTTCATACCTTCAGGAAACAGCTTGCCGAGTAAACGTTCTGCCTCTTTCGGTGAATATCTTACCGCTTTTTCCAAACTATCAAGAAACTCATGCTGTTTGCCCAAATCATAACAGCAGGCAGCAAAATACGCATAACCGTCAGTCCAACCGGCGTTGGCCGAAAACAGTGTCTTGAACATGTTATATGAAACCTCTATATCGCCACTCTCATACACGATTGTAGCTATATTCATAAAAACCTTTGGAGAATAGCCGGAACTTTTTATCGCACGTATAAAATACTCCTTGGCTTCTTCATGATGCCCGGTACCCAGCAGAAGGCTTCCCTTGTAAACCAACATCTCATTTTGGTCGCAGTCCAACAGACTTGCCTTGTCAAGCACAGCCATACATTCATCCATCCTGCCAAGGCGGCATAAAGCAAAAGCCCAATCCTTATATATGTCTACAAGATTAGGAGATTTATGGTCAGACAACGCCTCGGATTTTTCAAAGTGCCTGATAGCTTCTTCGTATTTGTCGAACAACAAATAGCAGAAACCAATAAGCATTTCGCCGTATTCGTCGTTGGGGCATAGCTTGTTATATCTGAGATAAAACTTCAATGCTTCCTCGTAATTCCCCAAATTATACAATCCGTTAGCCTTGTTGAGCAAGGCTGATACATTGTTCGGATTGATAGCTATTGAATATTCGCTGCTGCGTATCGACTCCTCTATTTTGTTATTGAAAAACTGGGAAGAAGCAATAGAGTTCCAATATTGTGTTGAATACGGGTTCTCGTCAATGAGTTCATTATACAATTCTTCGCTTTTCTCATAATTGCCCTTTTCCAGCATTATCCTTGCTTTCTGCTCTTTATAGTCTGCGGAATTGGTGTCATTCGAGCGTTCAAGCCATTTTCCTCCCCTTGCGATGTCACTGTAATCAATGAACAATGCTGCGACATCTATGGCAAAATAATCCTGTTCGTCTTCGTCAATTTCGTCAAACTTTGCTTCAAGATATTCATCCGCCATATCCGCATGTCCGTCGGCCAACATGATTTCCGCCTTCATGTAGTGATAGTCCACATCCAGCTTGTCGGTTATCTGTTCGGTGTACATTTCCGCTGTCTGGCTGTCATGGTGCTCAATCAGAGCTATACGTGCCTTGAAGAGCAACGGTGCGGCGCTTCCCGGATAGACGGACAGGGCTGTTTCGATTATGTCCAAAGCATATTTGACGTTGCCGTTATTATAATAATACTCGGCAACGTCAACCAGTTCGTCTGAATCAAGCATGGCATAAGTGCCGTTTGCTTCAGCTTCTGCAAATCTCTTCAGAACCGACTTAAATTCGCTTGAGAGGAAATAATCTTCTGAATTATATGACATTCACATTTATCCTTTGTTTATTTTCGACCATGTGTCTTTCAGTCCGACCGTCTTGTTGAATACAAGATGGTTGGCAGAAGAATCAAGGTCGGCCATGAAGTACCCGATACGCTGGAACTGCAGATACTCTCCCGGCTTGCAGTTGGCGGCGTAGTCCTCAACATAACAGTCGGGATTTACCGTGAGTGAGTCGGGGTTGAGCAGTTCCCTGAAATCTCGTTCGTCAGCAGACGGGTTCTCTACATTGAACAGTCGGTCGTAAATCCTTACCTCCGCCTTTTTGCAGTGGTCGGCGCTGACCCAGTGCAGAGTGCCTTTCACTTTGCGGTTTGCCCCTTCCATGCCGCTCCGGCTTTCCGGGTCATACTCTGCCTGTATCTCCACGATGTTGCCATCGGCATCTTTCGTACAACCTGTACATTTTACAATATAAGCGTTCTTTAGGCGCACTTCGCGTCCCGGAGTCATGCGGAAGAACTTTTTAGGAGCATCTTCCATGAAGTCGTCACGTTCTATCCACAAGTTCTTGCTAAACGTAATTGTATGTGTTCCGTCAGCCTCATTCTCCGGATTGTTAATAGCTTCCATCTCCTCCGTCTGTCCGTCAGGATAGTTTGTTATGACAAGTTTTACCGGATTAAGCACTGCTGAAACCCTTATTGCCCGCTTGTTGAGGTCGTCACGCACAGCCGCTTCCAGCAGGGCGACGTCGTTAAGCGCGTCAAACTTGGTGTAGCCAATGCTCTTTATGAAATTCCTGATGCTCTCAGGCGAATATCCGCGGCGGCGCATTCCGCACAGTGTAGGCATACGCGGATCGTCCCAACCGTTTACAAGACCTTCGTCTACCAATGCATGCAGTTTACGCTTGCTCATCACCGTATAAGTGAGGTTGAGGCGGTTGAACTCAATCTGCCTCGGGCGGAAGTCGTGCATGTTCTCCTCTTCGCCCTTGTATATCTTGAGTTCGTCTATGAACTTGTCATAAAGCGGACGGTGAGGCACAAACTCAAGGGTACAGATTGAGTGGGTCACGCCTTCGAAGAAGTCGCTTTGTCCATGTGCGAAGTCATACATCGGATAAGCGTGCCACTTTGTCCCGGTGCGATGATGGGGCGTATGTATGATGCGGTACATTATCGGGTCACGGAAATGCATGTTCGGATTTGCCATGTCCAGTTTGGCCCGAAGAACCATCGAACCCTCCTTAGCCTCCGCCGTATTCATCCTATGGAACAATTCAAGGCTTTCTTCAATCGGCCTGTCCCTGTATGGCGACGGAGTTCCTGGTTGCGTCGGCGTGCCTTTCTGCTCTGCAATCTGTTCGCTCGTCTGCTCGTCAACGTATGCCTTTCCCTGCTTTATCATCCATTCGGCGAAGTCCCACAGCTGCTGGAAATAATCAGATGCGTAATATACATTAGCCCAATGGAAGCCAAGCCATTTTATATCATTCAATATGGAGTCGACATACTCTGTATCTTCTTTGCTCGGATTGGTGTCGTCAAAGCGCAGGTTGCATATTCCACCGTAATTTTCGGCAACACCGAAGTCCATGCAAATGGCCTTGGCATGTCCGATATGCAGATACCCGTTTGGCTCCGGGGGAAAACGTGTTTGTATGCGGCCTCCGTTCTTTCCTTCGGCCAAATCGTTCTCCACCATTTGCTCTACGAAGCTAAGTCCCTTTTTCTCTTCTGTATTTTTCTCTTCTGTAGTCATAATTTATTTACGGTTTTGAGGTTATATGGTTATGAGGTTTTACGGTTTTGAGGCTATATGGTTTTATGGCATGCTGTCCTATAACATAAAAAACGCATAACCTCAAGACACTATAACCGCAATTATTTTATTCCCCTTTTGTTCAATGCCGCCGAATACTTGGCTGCGTTTTGCAGATGTTCGCCATAAGTTTCCGCAAAATTGTGTGTTCCGCTAAAGTCCTCTTTAGCGCACATATACAGATACTTATGGTGTATATGGTTGAGCACGGCGTCAATGCCGGCCACCGAAGGAATCCTGATAGGCCCGGGAGGCAAGCCCGTATTCATGTATGTATTGTAAGGGCTGTCCACTTTCAGCATATTGTGATATATGCGGCGTATGCCGAAGTCCTTGAGGGCGAACTTCACCGTAGGGTCGGCCTGAAGCGGCATTCCGGCTTTAAGCCTGTTGACATACATTCCTGCCACCATCGGCTTTTCCGCATCGTTGGCGGTCTCTTCATCCACAATGCTGGCCAAAGTCATCACCTCCTCCTTTGTAAAGTCCATAGCCTGCGCCTTCTGTGTACGCTCAAAGTTCCAGAATTTCTTGCTTTCCTTGTTCATCTTGTCGAGCAGGCTTTTTACGGATATGTTCCAATAAACCTCATAAGTGTTGGGTATGAACATGCATATTACCGTTTCCGGCGTATAGCCATACTGTGCGCAGACAGCCGAGTCAGTCAAAGCCTTGTATATGGAGGCGCTGTCAGCCATTAGTTTTCCGGCCAGAACACCGGCAAGCCTGTCTGTTGTGCGCACACTCGGCACAGTCAGCCTGACTGATGTCTGCAACCCGTTCTTAAGCTTCCTGAACACGGTTATGGCACAGTCGCCTGGATAAATCTCGTAACATCCGGTGCGGATATGCTCCTCATAGGAACTGTGACGGGCCAATGTCTTGAAGGCCGCCATGGCATGGGCTGATGATATTTCATCCAATTTCACATATACGGAATCAATGTTGTCGTCATTGTCAATATAAACAAGGCGGCGGTCATCACCGTGAAGCATCGATGTGAAAAAATAATAATAGCACAAGAATAGTATCACGGCGAAGCAGAGCACAACCGGTATTACAAATTTCTTTTTGCCAACTTTCTTCATTTCTAATCTTTTTGTGCGCAAAATTACATTTTATTTTTGAAAAACGACCTTATATTTGATTATATTTTCATGTAGCGATGAATGCGTTTTTGCAACCAGACTCCATGCAACATGTACACGGCCTTTGGATGATTATGGAAACGCCTGTCATTCAGGGAATTGCAAAACACGGTCTTTTAGCTTGCAAAAGACCGTCAAACGCCTTGCAAAATGTGACCTTTTGCAGGCTAAAAGACCATGTTTTGCAAGGCGCTTGTTTTTAGCCCGTCTCCTCATTGCATATACAATAAAAAACACCTGGATACCGTTATCAAAATAAAAAATCATGAGAAAAGCCTTGATTATGTTGCTGATGGCTGTATGTGGCATATCTGCCAAGGCACAGACGAACGAAATATACGACAAAGGTATTGCCTCGCTGCAAGTCGTGGCAGGCCAACAGTGGCTGGCGTTGCCTGTAATCAAACTCGGCGGACACAGCCCCAACGACAGGCTCTACATAAGTTTTGACGACCTTACACATTCTTACCGGCGATACACTTACAAGATAGAACACTGCGAAGCCGACTGGACGGTTTCGTCACAGCTTTTCCCCGGTGATTACATTGCCGGTTTCCAGGACGGCAACACAATTGATTACGGAGAAGAGTCAATCAACACAGACACTCTGTACACTCACTACACCCTGTGCATTCCTAACGAGCAGTGCTCCATCAAGATGAGCGGCAACTACAAACTGACGGTTTATGACGAAGACGACGGCAACCGTCCTGTCTTCACGGCGTGTTTCATGGTGCTGGAGCCAATAGCCGGCGTATCGCTCGACGTAACGACAAATACCGACATCGACATAAACAAGGCTCATCAGCAAGTGTCAATGCAGGTAAACTACGGCGGTCTGACAGTGACCGACCCGTCATCGCAAATAAAGACAGTGATCATGCAGAACCGGCGATGGGACAACGCAAGGATAAACGCCCGTGCGCAATACGTCACGGCGGACGGCCTGAGGTGGGAACATTGCCGCGACTTTATATTTCAAGCCGGGAACGAATACCACAAATACGAGATACTTGACGTAGCTTATCCTACAATGGGAATAGACCGTATCGTATGGGACGGTTCCGACTATAATGTGTACCCCTACCCTTGCGAACCCCGCCCAAACTATCTTTATGATGAAGATGCCAACGGCGCGTTCTATATAAGGAACGGCGACAACGTTGAGAACGACATATCTTCAGAATATGTCTTCGTACATTACACGCTGAAGACGCCGGAAAAATACGACGGCAACATATACGTCAACGGAGCATGGACAAATGACAAGTTCACCCCTGAATTTCTTATGAAGTACGATGAGTTGAACAATATATACACAACGACGATAATGCAGAAGCAAGGATATTATTCATATCAGTTTGTCCTGATTGGCAGTGACGGAACAAGCCGGGTTGTGCCGTCTGAAGGCAGTTTCTACCAAACGGAAAACAAATATCAGGCTCTTGTGTATTATCGCGGACGTGGAGAGAGGACAGACAGGTTGGTTGGCTATCAGGAAGTGCAATTCAGGTAATGGCAACATATACGCTCTGAAGTCTCGACCGTATTTACACAAAGTGGCTTACAATGAGATCGGACTTGCTTTGGCTATGCCAGCAAAACAATCTTTCATTGTAAGCCACTTTGCTTGTTATCCCTCAAATGTCTGTTATCCAGAATATGTCACATTGCCTAAAACATTCCGCGCATACTTCGCGGACCGCCAGAATTGTGCATCCTGCGAGGGCCTCCGCCGTCTCTGCCGCGGCGTTCTGGCCCCGGGTCGCCATTACGGCCGCCACCGAATATGTTGACCCGGTAGACTGCATGCAGCATGGCATAGCTGTTAATGCTGTTATACCGCGTGTCGCTGCGTTGCATGGCATTGATTGTTCGGCTGAAATTGCTTTGCTCGTTCAGGATGTCATACAGCTGCAGTGATACCGTTAGGGCGTTGCCCTTCAAGAAACTCTGGCTCAACTGCATGTTCCAAATCAGTTCGTTGGTATTCATTGAACTGTCATTGTAACCGCGGCGGCTGTTCTGGTGCAGGTCTGTAGACAAGCTCATGCCCCACGGCAGATACAGACTGAAGTAGCCGCCGTATGCAAACTGCCATGTGTCGAGATTGTTCTGGCTTTGTAAAAGGTTGCGCGTATGGGTATAATCAACCGAACCGTCAAGAGAGACTTCAAGCCAACTGTTGCGGAAGCTGGCTGTAAGCTGCTCGCCTATGGTTGTTGTCTTAGTCGTGTTTTTACGCGAGCCGGAGTACTGGTCCAACGCCAAATAGCCTACATAGTTGTTATATCGCACATTGGTAAATGTGCTGACAGTCCAATATCCGACAGAATCGAGCGCGGTGTTGAACATCAATGCGCCAGATATGTTCCAGTTCCCGTTGATGTTTTCTGGACGTGTGGTTCGCCCTCCGGTCTCTTCATCATAAGTAACCATGTTGCTTATGCTGTTGCGTGTGTTGCTGTAATTCAGGTGAACCATTGTCGCACGTTGGTGTTCTTGCGTGTAGTTGTTGAAAAACAGACGCAATGTGTTTGTGAAAGAAGGTTTCAATCCCGGATTACCCATCGTGATGTTAAGGGGGTCGCTGTCGTCGCGGATGTCAAGAAGGTCGGTCATGCTTGGCTGTGAAGTGGTGCCCCGATAGTTTATTCGAAGATTGCTCAACTTGGAGAAACGGTAACGGAAGTCAAGTGTAGGTGTCACATTGACTACGTTACGCACCGTGTCTGTATTTATCCCTTGGTATCTCTGTATGAAACGTGTCTTTTGCGGCTGCACCATAACACCGACGTTTAGCCTGTATTTCTCACGAATAACCTTTAGCATGAGCTGTATTTCATGTATGTAGTTCTTGTATTCCGAATACCGGCTAAGGCTTTCGTCAAGGTAATTGTCAAGCGGCTGGTCAAGGCGTGACAGGTAATTGTCCCAACCGCGGTAAACATTGTCCACGCCGGCGAACATGTTTCCGTCAACGTTGCTGAAGTCGAAAGTCGAACGGTCGCTCTTGTTGTATTTGTAATTGAACTTGTAGCTTAATTGCAGGAACATCGCCTTGAAAACAGGTTCGCTGTAAGTGAATTGCACGCTGTAGTTCAACGTCTTTGTAGGAGTTGTGTTGAAACGGTTAGTCTGGTATGTAGAGTCATTGCCAAACGCGTCTTCCACCTGATACAGATGTACGTTCGATGTGCTCAAACTCTTGCTGTCGCCCTCTCCATAGCTTATGTCTGTGCGTAGCGTAGCATTCCTGCCTTTGCTGTTCAGCTTGCGGTTGAGCTGAAGCATCGCACCGATTGACAGATTGTCAGAATATGTTATAGAGCTGTTTTCACGATGGTTGACCATCAATCCTTTTTCATCCATTATTGAAATCGACTCCTGTGACAACGGGTCGGAGACATAAGAATAAGGGTCTTCGTTGTATGACGCACTTGTTCCTGATGTAAGTCCGTCGCTTTTGGAATAGCTGAACGACGGACGGAACATGATGTTTGTCATTGTGTCAGGTGTCCATTCAAGACGCATTCTTGCATTCCAATTGTCTGAACGGGTATAATTCTGATTCAGACTGTTTGAGAAAGACCCTGCTGTACTTACGAAATTCTCTACGGACTGTTCTGTACGTTTGTCGCCGTTTGAATGGTTCCAGCGTACACTTCCGTCAAGTTTCAATTTGCTGCTCGGCTCAAGATTGAAGTTTGCGCCGGCCATTTTCGACGTGTTTAACCCTTGGGCGCCACGGCCAAAGCGGCCTCCTCCACCTCCGCCGGGGAAACCGCGGTCGTTGACATTGTTCAAATTGCCCATGAGCATGACTCTTGTCTTGTCCTTGAACAAAGCCCCCATGAGACGTTCTGCATACCTGTCTTGCGTACCAACGGAAGCATCCACATTTCCGAACACGCCCTTGTTCATGCCTTTCTTGATGCCAAAATCGAGTACGGTCTGCTCTTCCCCGTCGTCAATGCCCGTCACTTTAGCCAAGTCGCTTTTTTCATCATACGACTTTATCTTGTCAATAATGGAAGTTGGAAGGTTTTTCAATGCCGTCTGTGTGTCTCCTGTCATAAACTCTTTTCCGTCGACAAGCACCTTTTTCACCTCTTTCCCATTTATAGTAATTGTACCGTCGTCACTTACCTGGGCGCCGGGAAGCCTCTTGACCAGCTCTTCTACAACGGAACCTTCAGGTGTCCTGTAAGCCGAAGCATTATATACGAAAGTATCTTCTTGTACTGTAACGCGTGCTGCCTGGCCTACAACGGTGGCCCCTTTCAGCATAATCGCATCGGCATTGAATGTTATTTTGCCAAGCGCAATATCCTTTTTCCCGTCCACTTTTACAGTCTTTGTCAAAGGCGTATAGCCTACGCTTGTGAACTTTAGGATATATGAACCTGTGGCTGACGCTTCAATAGAAAAGTTACCCTTTTCGTCACTTAATACGCCGCTTACGTAAGTGCTGTCTGGTTTCAGCATCTGCACAGTGGCAAGCATGACACCTTCTTTTGTGTCACGGTCAACCAATGTTCCTGTTATCTTTATCCCTTGGGCGGATGCGGCCATAGAAGCAGAGAGCATAAGGCAGACCGCAAAAAATATTCTTCTTAATTGATTACACATTATTAAATTATAAAATAAAATCCGTTAAGCTTTTACACTTTTAGACGCTTCCAGCTCAAAGTAGTTTAATCCATAGAATATTAAAAATTTTGTAAAAACAGATTTTATCAGCAAAAATGACTACTTTTGCGGCAATTACCATTTCTATATGTTTATGAAACAGAGTATTATTATTTCCAAATGTATAATTCAAGACCTTGGCAGGGTTGTAAACGAATGCCAACATGACAAGGTTTTCATTATAACCGATGACACGACAAAAGAAAAATGCCTGCCATTGCTCAACGGAGTTGAAGGCATCTGCCACGCGGAAGTAATTTCAATAAAGCCTACTGATGCGAATAAGAATATAGAGAGCCTTGCTCATGTATGGAAAGAACTGAGTGAAAAGGGAGCGACACGCCACACTTGCATAATCAATCTTGGCGGCGGCATGGTGACCGACCTCGGAGGATTTGCAGCATCAACCTTCAAAAGAGGGGTGAACTTCATCAACATCCCTACAACCCTGTTGGCTATGGTTGACGCGTCAGTAGGGGGAAAGACCGGCATAAACTTCAACGGACTGAAAAACGAAATAGGCGTGTTCAACAATGCCAAGGCCGTAATAATCGACACGGGCTTTCTCAAAACATTAGATTCCAAGAACATTTGTTCCGGTTATGCGGAAATGATTAAGCACGGGCTTATCAGCACCGAGGGCACATGGAGCAAGCTGATGCAGTTTGACATACTTGAACTTGATTACATAAAGCTGCAAGAAATGGTGGCGGAAAGCATCGCCGTAAAAGAACGCATAGTTGAAAAAGACCCTTACGAAACAGGCATAAGGAAAGCCCTTAACTTCGGACACACCGTCGGCCATGCCTTCGAGTCGTTTTCACTTGCAGCAGGACGCCCCATTCTTCACGGCTATGCTGTAGCCTTCGGGATGGTATGCGAACTATATCTGAGCTGCATTAGGACGGGCTTCCCTACTGTAAAAATGAGACAGACAGCCACATATATCAAGGAAACATACGGCACTCCTCTTTTCACATGCAACGATTACAAGCGTCTGCAAGAACTGATGAGACATGATAAAAAGAATACTTCGGGAAATATAAACTTCACACTGTTAGGCGATATTGGCGACATAAAGATTAACCAGACGGTTACAGAAGACGAGCTTTTCGAATCACTGGACTTTATCCGGGAAGGAATCTGACGACAGGACGACATCGGTTAAAACCGCACCAGAAACAAGTTATAAAACAAAATGCCGAGTTTTATCTTGTAAAACGCGGCATTTTACAAGCCAAAAGACCGTCTTTTACAACACAAAAGGCCATCTTTCAGGTTTTGAAAGATAGCCTTTTTGTCAAATTCCTGATATTCAATGCTTTTGTCGCAGCTATACATCCTTACGCCACCATATCCTCATCATTTTGCGGTGAATTGCAGCCAAGTTTGCAACAGACACGATAATGAACAGCACTAAGCCAAGTGTAACGGAAGGAAGCATTGACCCGTAATCGCCCTGTGGAAACAATGTCTCAACCACTTCCATATAATAACCGCGCAACAAAGCCACTGCTGTGATTGCAACAATAAGGACTATGGCGTTCAGGCTGATGGTAAGCAGTCCGTAAGGCAAAGCCACACGGAACGGACTATATCCAATAAGCAAAAGGTTCTCAAGCTTACTTGTATTCTTTTGCACAAGAAGGTATATGCTCAACATCAAGATGTAAAAACTTAAAACGCTTATCACAGCCCCGACAAGCATCACCACCATGACCATCATGCGAAGGAAATAAGTAGTCTTTTCATTCTGCAAGTTGTCGTCTTCAACCTCAAAACCGTTATCGTCAAGATACTTTGCAATGTTCTCGTCGGCAGGATTTGACACTTCTACAATGAGGCGTGTCGGCGCAGACTTGCCATCTGGAGCATAAACAGAGTTACTCCAGTCCATGAATGACTGTGGGACAAGTATTGTGTTGAGCCTGCTTGAAAAACCTATAACCCGGCCCTTAAACTCGTCATACCGTCCGTTGCCATGGATGAAAATGCGAAAATCTATCAGGCCGACAAGACCTTCGCTTATTTTCGGTAAAGAATGTGTCTGGGCAAACCCGAAATTATACATGTTGATATATGTCCGCGGCAATATCACGGGAACCACATTGCTGCCTTGTTCATACTTCCAGTCAGTCAAAGGCACATCGACAAAATTATCGGGAACGCTCTCGAAAAATATCTCGGAACTTAATATCGGTTGTCCGCCTATACCCATTTTCGCGTCGACACGGTATTCGGCAGATGTAAACTTGCCCATTTCCCCGGCGAACTTACGGCTTGCCAGGTCTTCTATTTCCCCATCGGTGAAAACATTAGAACGTCCTGACAATGTTCCTGCGACACCTACTTTTTTGCTTACAATGATATAGTCGGACTTCATGAAACTGTCTTGCGACGTGAAAACGGGCAGTACATCGCAATAAAACTGATAACCAAGAAGGACTATGAGCATTCCGAACAAGTTGGCGAATGCAAATCCAGCGAACTGTGGGACACTGATATGTTGACGCAATAATTTCCAAACTAAACTCATAACCTGAAAACTTTATCGTAATCCAAATCCATGTGTTTGCCTATACTCGTAACAATGATGCCAGCCCCCTGCGCCTTGGCTTCGCTCACCATAAGCCGCCCCATGACCTCGGAATTGGCATCGTCAAGATGGCTGATAGGCTCATCGGCCAGAATAAAATCGAACGGCTGGGCAAGAGCACGCATCATGGCCACACGTTGCTGCTGGCCGAACGACATGCGGCTGATTTTTGCATCAAGCTTGTCGCCTATTCCAAGAAGTTCAAACCATTCAACAATTTGTTTACGTGTCTTAAAACCGGTAAGCTTGTTTTTTATCTCCACATTCTCGTATGCCGTGAGTTCCGGGAAAAGGCGCAGCTCCTGAAACAAATATGCCAAATGATGTTTGCGCAGTTCAATCCAGTCAGATACCTTGAATGACGATGCCGGCACAGTGTCAAACATCACGCTGCCCGTATAATCATGACGATACCCCATTGCATAACTGCAAAATGTACTTTTGCCCTTTCCACTGTCAGCCTCGACAAGGTATAGGCCGCCTTTTTCAAAAGAAATGTTTTTGCACCATATATCTGAAGACAAAGAATCTGTGCATTGTGCAAATATTTGTGGAACAACCTTGTTAAATCCTATCGTGTTCATTATTTCATGAAATATAAAACTGTGTCCGCATTCCCCAGCAGCTCATTGGCGAAAGTGTTGTCTCCTAATAAATCGCGAACATTAAAAAACACAGCTAAGCGTTCACCTTTTATTTTTTCCTGGACTCCGGAAAGCAATGGCGTTGCCGATTTAGACAATATCTCCCGTGCACAATCTGCAGAATGACCGGAATAGAATTGCATATCGCTGGAAACTCCAAAATAAAAAGCCCTTTCTCCGTCAGTAAAGCAATAAGCGTCATTGTCCCAATCTGTTATTTTGCTACCTGCAGGACAAGACTGTTTCCAATAACCTACATCGTCAAGAAATCGTTTGCTTTTCAGTTTGGCAGCCATACCCCACCCCTTTTCACCTTTTTCTGAAGGAATAAACATGGCAACGTCACCATCAAAACTTTTAATTATGTTGTCCATATCCACTGCCATATTCATTCCGGCAAGCAATGCTTGGAAAGTTTTATTTGAGTGCAAGAGTTTTATAAACTGGCTGCCGTCAACGTTCATAAATATCCCTGCAAAGGAATTTCCCGGAACATTGCCGACGTAAGCGCCCTTTATCGGACGGAATATACTGTTTGATGCGCGTAGTTCGTTGTCTATATCCTTGTCAAACGAGAACGACTCGCCCCGTATTGTCAAGCATGTCTTGTCGCTTGTGTCAAGTTCTGCCGCAATCATGATTTGTGAAGCGTCAGCATCCTTTGGAGCGCAAAGAGTAAACGGAACAGCTAATTTTTCAGGTAATGCCGAAGCTTTGGCAACAAGGGCAACAGGGCTGTTCATGCTATCAAGCCGTGCAAACAATGGCGAGTTCTTAATGCCTTGTTCTTCGCTGTTACCAAGATATTTTGCTATCTGCTGTTTTAGCTCTGACTGTTGTGCTGGCAATGCCGGCCCCATTACAATCAGGGCATTAGGGGAAAAACCGGCAACCCACGCATCTTTTATGACAGAAAACTTGAAATCCTTGTATTCTGATACATTTTGGCAATATCCTTTTTTTTCTAATCTGCCCATACATTTTTCCAACTCCCCGTCGTCAGCTACTTTGGCGGAAAAGCCGATATTGCCTTCGATTGTCTCAAAAAGATATATTTTCGAAGACAAATCCAGCCCACAATCCCCGATGTCTTTTGTCTCAAGCAAATCTGCAATCCTTTCAGACATGTCTTTATCTGAAAGGTTCTGCACATCTACAGCCAATAATGCAGTGCTGTTTTCAGGAATCGCATTCAAATAATCGTCGTTGGAACAAGACGACAAAATTAAGAGCATCGGCAATATGACCGCATAAGAAACAAAAGCCCTATAACAAATCTTTTTCATCAACCTTAAATCCTAATAACGAAACAAGTGAGAAGTCCAATTAAGCACGCAATCACTATTTGCGTAATGCCAATTGGGCAATCATGGTAGCTGACAATGCGGCCGTTTCGGTTCGCAGTCTACTTGACCCTAATGTTACAGACTCATAACCATTGCTAATGGCTAATTTAACTTCTTCCAGCGAGAAATCACCCTCCGGTCCGATAAGTATAGTAATATCTTCACCTGTTTCTGACGAAATAAGGTCATAAACTTCAGAAAACAAGTCTTTACGCATAATCTCTTCATGGCAATGTGCGATAAATTTCCGCCCACTGCGTGATGCCGTCACAAAATCCTTGAAGGATGTCATGGCGTTCAATCTTGGTTTCCAAGGTTTACGGCTCTGCTTGACTGCAGCCACAACTATCTTGTCCAAACGGACTGTCCTCATAACCTTGCGCTCTGATTGCTTGCAGTTCAAGAACGTAATATCATCAATACCAATTTCGGTAGCTTTCTCGCAAAACCATTCGACCCGGTCCATCATTTTTGTTGGAGCCATTGCAATATGTATATTGCCCTTCCAGCCTTTTTCTTGTGGAAGAACCTCTTTTATTTCATACATGCAACGCTTTGTCGCAGCGATAGTGACTTCTGCACGGTAGAAATTACCATCGCCGTCCATCAGGTACATCTCGTCACCGCTCTTAAGCCGTAAGACGCGCAGAGCGTGAAGTGCCTCTTCCATGGGCATTTCTGTGAGTGTCGCTGCTGACGGAACATAAAAAAACCTTATTTCTTTCATAATCAATATCAATATTAATTTTAATTGTCGGAATTTTCGCTCTTCTTGCTTCTACGTCTCTTTTCATCACGTAAATGCGAAGCAAGTTCATAATTTTCGTCTGCGATGGCTTTTTCCAATGCAGCCTGCAACATTTCGTCGCTAATCGTATTTACAGGAAGTGATACTCCACGCGCATTTTCATTGTACACGACAGATTGCCTTTTCATAAGCCCAGTTTCAATGTATAATGGGATATCGGCAACGATTGACAGCAACACTGCATCAGAAGCTCTTATGAGCAAAGACTCCATTGTTTCTTTGTTATAAAGAATTGTCCTATATTGCCCGTCCACAATATTGTCAATAACCAATTCAAAATTGAAAGCAATATTATTTTTCAGCAAAGTGCATAAAACTTCTGGCAACATTATTTTCGTTATCGGAATATTCTTTATCCTTAACTCTAACTGTATCGCCATGGCCTTATCGCAGACAATTGTTATTTGCCGCTCCTTTGCTGTATCTGTAAGTATCAACAAACCAAGGTCTTCCGAGCCTACGATTTCTGATACACCTTTGAATATCAATCTTTCTTTTGTCATACTCAAAACTTAATGTCAAGACTTGACATTTTCTTTCTTCGGCTTGAATACAATAGCGAAAACAAGCCCTATAAACAAAGCATAACCTGCAAAAATAAACCAGCAAGTATGCCAATCGCCTACAGTATAAAAATCTTCACCTATTTGTTTGCCTGTAGTATAAGCGTTGATTACAGCCTGTGCACCGAGAGTTCCTATCGTCGCGCCAATACCGTTGGTCATGAGGAAAAATAATCCTTGTGCACTTGAGCGTATCGACGGGTCTGTATTCTTGTCCACATAAAGCGAACCGCTCACATTGAAGAAATCAAATGCGACTCCGTATACAATCATTGATAATATGAAAAGCCAAACCCCACTGCCTGGATTACCTAAGCCAAAGAAGCCGAAACGCAATACCCAAGCGAACATTGCAATCAACATGACATTCTTTATGCCGTATCTCTTCATGAAGAACGGTATCAGCAAAATGCAACACGTTTCACTTATCTGCGACAATGAAATCAGAATATTCGCATGTTGCACACCAAATGTATCGGCATATTCAGGATATGCGGCAAAGCTGCTTATATACGGATTTGCAAATCCGTTGGTAATTTGCAAACTAACCCCCAACAACATGGAGAAAATGAAAAATATGGCCATATCCTTTCTCTTGAACAAGGCAAAAGCTTTCAGGCCAAGAGCATCTGCAATACTTTTCCTTTCACCGGTTGAAACAGGACATGCAGGTAAGGAAAATGTATAAAGGAATAATACAAAACTAAGTATAGCGGACACTATAAATTGGTTCTGATTAGCTTGAAAACCCATAAGGTCCACAAACCACATAGTGAGTATGAAACCTATCGTTCCGAATACTCTTATGGGAGGAAAATCCTTGACTGTATCCATTCCGGCCTGTGTCAACGCATTATACGCTACAGAATTGCTCAATGCCAATGTTGGCATATAAAACGCAACGGAAAAAGAATACAGGGAAAACAATATTGAGAAATCCGAGTTTCCACTTTCAGTCATCCCATATATTGCAGCTAACATCATGAAAACTCCGGCAATCAGATGACAAAAACCAAGCAAGCGCTGTGCCTGTATCCACCTGTCTGCAATAATTCCCATCAATGCGGGCATGAATATGGACACTATTCCTTGCATGGAATAAAACCAACCTATGTCGGTACTCATCCCTATATTGCCGAGATAGCGGCCCATAGATGTTAAATAGGCACCCCATACCGCAAATTCGAGGAAATTCATGAGTGCCAAACGGACTTTCAAATTCATAATTCAATACTTTTCAGTGCACACAATGCACAATATTTGTTGCACTTCTATCACAAATATATTGAACACATATTAACGGATGGAAAAGAATCCTCTTCAGGCAAATTGTTCCAAACGTCTCATTCCTTTACAAGGGAGATACAAATGAATGCGATAAATACGTGTTTTCTACTTGTTTGTGCAATTTATTATTTATGCAAAGATAGCGCAAAAAAAAGTATCGTCAAAAAAAATAACATTATTTATAATAAGGGGCAATCGGCTATTGGCGCATTTTCTTCAGGATACTGCTCACCTCCTCAAATTTGCGCCCCATGTTAAGGCGCAGATAAATATTATATAATGATTGTGCCCAGTTTTCTTTCTTATCAGGAGCCAGTTCCCGGTATCTTTCCATATAGGGCAATGCTTTTTTATAGCAATCCAGTATTTTTTTCCGGTTCTTCTTCTTTGACTTTGCATCAGCTTCCAATGCCAAGGCCATGTTGATATAAGAAACTCCAGCATTAAGATATACATCTGCAATTGTATCATTCCGGGCAATAAGCGTATCACTTATTGCAATGCATTCAGGATATCTGCCCATGTTTAACAACAGATTGCTCTTTGCAAATAAGAAAAGCCCGTTGTCGCTATCACACATTAATGCTGCATCAACAACTTTTCTTGCAGAATCAAGCCTGTTCTTGCTATTATAATAATCCATAAGGCGGCCAAAAAAGAATTTTGATGTCATATTCTCATTAAAGCCGGTTTGCAACGTTTCAACATATTTAGCAGTATCTTTTTTCCATAAATATGCGTCAGAAAGATACATGAAAGTACGCCTTCTGTATTTTTTGTCCTGCAATGCCAAATCTGAATATCTTAAAACGCTGTCCGCACGGTTAACTTTATAGCCACAGAAAACAGCCCAAAATGCAGACTTTATATATAATGAATCCACATTATAAGTTGGATAGTCGGTAAATAATGGTTGACGACGAGTATCAATATAGGTGTCGAACATCCCATAAGCAGCGTCATAGTCAGCCTTTTTGGCAAAATACAAGCCTCCGTTATAAAGATTAGACCTGTACTTGTTCAAATATTCGGCATTCTTTTTCCTGTAATTAAGCCTAATATGCCCTTTTTTGTCTGGTATCATGTCTATGCTGTCCAAGCTTTCATAGGCATGAAACATTCTACGGGCTGTATTAAAGAACTTCGCCGTGTCAGCCTGTGCCTTAAGATATAATTTTTCGTTTTCCGCTTCATATTGCGCACGTACGGCGTCAGCTAAAGTTACGTATATTTTTTCATTATATATATTCGACGAGTCCTTCAATAAGTTACGCATTGAAGCCTCCGCATTTTCAAGGTTTGCCTTTTTCTTAATGTCGGAGCGAGCCTGACGTATTTCTTTTTTCTGTGCAAAAGCTGTAGAAAAAAACAATAATGCAAAAAACAAAGACATCAAACGCATCATATAACAAATAGAAATAAAGCGGAAAACAACACTTTAATATTTATGAAGCCAAGGAGTTGCCTACATTTGGCTTATCTTACATACAACTCCCTGGCTTTTTATCTTTTAATAAACTCTTATTTTTCTGTTACTTTGTCAAAGCCTCAGCCTCTTTGGTCTTGGCGTCATCAGGTCCCAAAGCCCTATAGCAGCAAGTGTAGAGGGAGTAAGCCCAAACACTCTTGAATTGCATGGTTGTGTCAAGATTCTTAGCTTTTTCAAGATAGCTGATAGCCTGCTTGTATATATCTATAATTTGCGCTTCAGTTTCAGGAGACAGTCTCTTTCCACCCTGTGTAGCAAGCTCTACGGCTTCCTGTGCCTTATACATATAGCTGTTTCCAATCGAAGCGACTACAGCAACATTTTCAGGCTGTACACTTTCTGCTTTTGACAGTGCAGCTATTGCATCGTCCCACTTATGGTCATTCATATAAGCCTGTCCTGTCATAGCCAATGCTGTAAAGTTGTTCGGATCCGTTGCCAATTTTGCTTTTACTATTTCATTCAAACCCGTCTTATCATTGATTGAAATGTACATTGAGCATATAGTGCTGAAAATCATTTCATTGCTTTCATCTTTAGAATACAGTTCCTTCAACTTGGAGATATATGTCAGTGTGTCCTCATGCGTCTTCAGCTGGCTCTGCATTACTGCAAGTTTTACCTGCAATGCTTCCTGAGCCACAGCTGTATCGGCAAGTGCGATGTCTGCATATTTCTCAGCCTTTGCGTAATCTTTTGCAAAATAAGCCGAACGTGCGGCATAGTATGCGATTTGTGTCAGATTCGTATCTTTGCTCTTGTCTTGCTCCTTGAACAGGGGATAGTCGGCGCTTTCAACATACGTTGCCAAATACTTATACGACAAGGCTTCATTTGTTGTCTGGTAATAAATGCCGGCATTGATTAGATGATAACGTATTGGATACAGACGCTCTGCATTTGATTTGTGGAATTTAGGCTTGACTTTGCCCTTTTCGTTTGGCTGCATGTCAAACTCATCGCAAGTAACGCCATTCTCTATGGCCTGTAACACCGCATCATACAGTCCTACGGTATCATACGGAGCAACCTTTGTGCCCAGCTGCGCAGCCATCTGGTTCTCTGTAATGGTACCCTGTTCCTTGACTACCTTGTCGTATGCAAGGTCTACCAACACATTGTAGCATTTTGCTTTCTCCTCTGCAGACAAACTGCCAAGATTAGTCTGCAAGAGATTATAAGCCTCCTTATAATCTTTGATTTTTGAGAGTTGCTTGTACACATCTTGTGCAAAAGCAGACGCGCTGAATACTACAGCAAGCGCCAACATTGTTAATTTTTTCATAATCAACTGTATTTAATTAAACTTGGATATTTCATCGCTATCTTCAAAGTCCTCGTCGTCTGTACCATCCATTTCGGCATTGTTGTCTGCCGGAACAGCCAACGCGTCGTTTCTTATAGCCTCGCTTGTAGCACTCCATTCCTTTCGGCTTTCTGCTTCAGCTATGGCTTCGATGTCAGAACTCATAACTTTGCAAACGCTTGATATTACATCATTTTTCTTTGTCAGGTTTATCAACCTTACACCTTGAGTAGCCCGACCCATGATTCGACATTCTGACACCTTCAAACGAATTAATATTCCACTCTTGTTTATTATCATAAGGTCGTTATCGTCGGTAACCACCTTGATAGCAACAAGCCGTCCGGTCTTCTCTGTAATATTAAGGGTCTTTACACCTTTACCGCCTCGGTTTGTCCTGCGATAGTCTTCAACCTGGCTGCGCTTGCCATAACCATTCTCACTTACCACCATTATGGTTTCAGTTTCAGGCTTGTTTACAACCACCATGCCTACAACCTCGTCGTCTCCATCGTCGAGTTTCATGCCGCGTACTCCGGTAGAGACACGTCCCATGGCGCGTACAGTGTCCTCATTGAACCTCACGGCACGTCCGTTCCTATCAGCAAGCAACAGTTCGTTGTGTCCGTTTGTCAGGCGCACTCCTACAACTTCATCGCCTTCAAGCACATTTATTGCTATCACACCGTTTGCCCTCGGGCGACTGTACGCCTCAAGACAGGTCTTCTTTATCAAACCTTTCTTTGTTGCAAACACAACATAATGGCTGTTTATGAACTCCTCGTCGTCAAGACTTCCACGCAGACGCAGGAACGCCTTGATGCTGTCGTCGCTTTCGATATTGAGCAGGTTCTGTATTGCACGGCCCTTCGAGTTCTTAGCACCTTCAGGAATTTCATAGCATTTAAGCCAATAACAGCGTCCCTTATTGGTGAAGAACATCATCGTGTTGTGCATTGTTGCCGGATAAATGTACTCTGTAAAGTCATTGTCACGGCTGTGAGCGCCTTTGCTGCCGACTCCTCCACGCGCCTGCTCACGGAATTCTGACAACGGGGTGCGCTTGATATAGCCAAGATGGCTGATAGTGATTACAACGGGGTCGTTTGGATAGAAGTCTTCAGGATTGAACTCCTCGCTTGAATATTTTATTTCTGTGCGACGCTCGTCTCCATATTTCTCCTTGACTTCCTGCAATTCATCCTTCATCACCTTCTTGCAGAGTTCGGGGTCGTCAAGTATCTGCTGCAAATATGCAATACGGCGTTCAATCTCTTCATATTCCGCATGCAGTTGGTCCATACGCAAGCCCGTAAGCTGGCTCAAGCGCATATCCACAATAGCTTTTGACTGCAGTTCATCAAAGCCGAAACGTTCCTCAAGATTGTGTTGCGCATCCGACGGAGTCTTTGAACCGCGTATGATATGTACCACTTCGTCGATATTGTCACACGCCGTAATGAGTGCCTGCAATATATGCTCACGCTCCTTAGCCTTGCGCAACTCAAAGTTTGTACGGCGGATTGTAACGTCATGCCTGTGGTCTACGAAGTAACGCACACAGTCTTTCAGCGTAAGCAGGCGCGGACGGCCCTTAACCAAGGCGATGCAGTTGACAGAGAATGAGCTTTGCAATGCGGTCATCTTGAACAACTTGTTCAAAATGACATTAGCGTTAGCGTCTTTCTTCACATCTATCACAATGCGCATACCGTGGCGGTCGCTTTCGTCATTGGCGTTGCTTATACCGTCGAGCTTGCCTTCCTTCACCAAATCTGCGATGTACTCAATAAGCTGTGCCTTGTTGACACCGTAAGGAATTTCTGTGACAACAATCTTGTCGTGTGCCTCACCGCTTTCAATTTCAGCTTTCGCACGCATCACAATACGTCCGCGACCTGTCTCGTATGCGTCACGCACACCTTGTATTCCATATATATACGCCCCGGTCGGGAAGTCAGGTGCTTTTATATATTGCATAAGCCCGTCCACATCAATGTCCGGATTGTCTATATATGCACAGCATCCGTCAATTACTTCGCCAAGATTATGCGTGGGTATGTTGGTAGCCATACCCACAGCAATACCGTTTCCGCCGTTCACAAGCAGGTTGGGTATTTTCGTAGGCATGACTGTAGGCTCTTGCAGCGAGTCGTCAAAGTTGTTCGTCATGTCCACCGTTTCCTTATCAAGGTCGTCCATGATGTGTTCTCCCATCTTCGAAAGGCGGCATTCTGTATAACGCATGGCTGCAGCCGAATCACCGTCCACACTACCAAAGTTTCCCTGCCCGTCGACAAGCGTATAACGCATGTTCCAATCCTGAGCCATACGCACCAATGCACCGTATACAGAGCTGTCTCCGTGAGGGTGGTACTTACCAAGCACCTCACCTACCACGCGCGCGCACTTCTTATAAGGTTTGTCGCTTGTGTTGCCTATGCCCATCATTCCGTACAAAATACGCCTGTGCACGGGTTTGAATCCGTCGCGCACATCAGGCAATGCACGGGCTACAATGACAGACATTGAATAGTCAATATAGGAGGACTTCATCTCCTCCTCAATGTTGATTTTAATTATCCTGTCCTGGTCAAACGTATTGTTGTTGTCCATTTACAATTAGTTATATTAAATTTGTCAAAAATGCCGTTTTTGGCAGTTTCCTTTCGTTCTAAGACGTTTTTAACTTGTTTTCAGCGTGCTAAATTACGGTTTTTTCACGAACCGTGAAAATGATTTGAGGCAAAAATTACAATTTTAAACTTTATTTCAGATAATGTCTTTTTAATTAAAATAGCAGGATGTTGTGCGTAATTTTACGTTCTTTTCTTGACGTATCCGTAAACTAAGATTTTACAAATTTCATCATCACATGTAATTTGTCTGCCATTTTCGTCTTACATTGTCAAATTAGATTTCCGAAAATCCAGCCAGAAAGAGTTGCCATAACGATGACTAATGCCACATATACCGCTGTTTTCCTAAAGCCGAGTACTTGATTGATAACAAGCATGCTGGGCAAAGACAACGAAGGACCCGACAGTAGCAATGCCAACGCCGGCCCTTTACCCATGCCTGAAGCCAATAGCCCCTGAATGATTGGGACTTCTGTCTGCGTTGCAAAATACATAAAAGCCCCTGTAAAGCTGGCGAAAAAGTTTGATAATAAGGAGTTTCCGCCTACTGCCCATTGTATCCACTCATTGGGAACAATGCCGGCAATAGAGACGCTGTCATGTGTAGAGCCAAGCAAAAATCCAGCTGTAATAACACCAACGGCAAGCAATGGTATAATTTGTTTGGCAAAGCCCCAAGACGAATACAGCCAATCACGGTTTTCAGCATCATTTTTGTCTGACAGCAAAATCACAGATAAACAAGCTATTGCCACAAGCATGGGGACAAGCGGAACCAAATTCCCTTAGGTATAAAGTAGCTGGACAGAATGGCTGAAACAACCGTAACGATTGCTCCAAGCAATATCCACATAGCTTTCAGCTTTAAAATCCTAACCAAAGACCAGCACAGCAAAAGTGACAGCATGCCTACCACATACCACTTATATGTAAATATTATTTGCCATAAGCCCGTATCGCCGGGAGACGGCGCGCCCCAATTGGCAAATACAAGTATAAGCACAAGCGTAAAGAAATGGAATGCAGTCTGCCACATCGGACGCTTTTCTGGCAAAGGCACGATTTTCATCTGATGCTCTTGCTTGTCTTTCTCTTCTTTTCTGAAAATAAAAGCCATGGCAAGACCGATTACAACAGAGAACATGACAGCCCCAACAACACGTGCGACACCCATTTCTATACCAAGTATCCGCGCCGTGAGGATGATGGAAAGCACGCTGATAGCCGGTCCGGAATACAGGAAAGCTATGGCCGGCCCCAAACCGGCACCGCGCTTGTAGATGCTGGTGAACAATGGAAGTATGGTGCATGAACAAACCGCTAATATGCCTCCAGATACGGCGGCCACTGTGTATTACAGCCATTTCTTGGCACTCGCTCCAAAATATTTCAACACCGAGACTTGGCTGACAAACACAGCTATCACTCCGGCAATGAAAAACGCAGGCAATAGGCACAGCACGACATGTTCGCGTGCATACCATTGGGCGAGGTCAAGCGTTGCGTTTATCGCAGTGGTGAACCGTGTGTTTTGCAACGGCATGAAGAATACCGCCGTAAAGATAGCCACAATCCAAAACAGGATTTTCAACTCTTTCTTTGTTTCCATATTTCTTTTATATGCCAAGGGCTTTCTTCACTTCCGCTTCGGTAGGTACATAACCCTTTATTTTTACAACACCGTCAACCACTACCGCAGGTGTACTCATGATGTTGTAACTCATCATTTCAATAATGTCATCCACTTTGGAAAGTTGCGCGTCAAGACCGTTCTCACTTATAACCTTTTCCACTGCCGTAAACAGGCTTGCAAAAGACCGTAAAATACAGGGCAAAAGGCCGTCTTTCAAACGACGAAAGACGGCCTTTTGCCCTGTTGCGGAATTTAATGAATATTATATCGGGTTCCAAAGTCCTTCGGATTCAACATTGATGCGTTGCTTGTCAATGCTCCAGACATTAGTGTTTATAGAACTTATCCTATTACAGGAACGAGATATTTTGCCATCAGATAACCTCCGGCGATGAGCCAGATGAAAAGGATGAAAGCGAGCAGGAACGGTTTGAAGCCGGCCTTCTTGAACTTGTCAATGCTGGTTTCAGCGCCAAGTGCGGTCATGGCCATGGTCAGGAGAAATGTGTCAAAGGTGTTGATGAAATCGACAAGGCCATGAGGAAGCAAATCGAAAGAATTGAAACCGATAACCACCAAGAACAATATTGCGAACCAAGGCAGCGATATCCGGCCGCGTCCTTCAGTGTCACCGTTTTTCAAAGCGGCACGCATTACGCTGTAGCTGATTATCAGCAACACCGGCACAAGCATCATCACACGAAGCATCTTTACAATGATTGCGGTATCTGAAACCTCCTTGCCCATAGCGTTGCCTGCTCCTACAACATGCGCAACCTCATGCACTGTTGAGCCTGTAAATATTCCCATGGCCTTTGTGTCAAGGTCAAACACACCGTTCCGATATAATATTGGATAGACAAACATGGCCAGCGTTCCGAAAATGACAACCGTCGATACAGCCACAGCAGTCTTGTATGGCTTCACACGGATGGCTGACTCCGTGCCGAGAACAGCCGCCGCACCGCATATAGCGCTGCCGACGGATGTCAATAGGGTTATGCCTCTGTCCATCTTCAGCAAGCGGCCGATTAAGATACCGCCGCCAATTGTTACTGCCACAACTATCGCGTCTATCACTATTGCCGGCAAGCCGACGTCAAGCACGTTTTGGAATGTCAGGCGGAAGCCGTAAAGTATTATGCCTATCCGCAACACCCTCTTAGAACAAAACTGTATGCCTGGCACCCAGGTATCAGGCAGATTGTTGCGAAGGCTGTTCGCATAAAGCATACCGAGCACAATGCCTACAATCATCGGGCTTAGTTGCAAACTTTTGACGAACCCCATGTCGCCGATATAGAATGCGGCGCATGAAAACAATGTGATAAGCAATACTCCGTGAAGCATGCTGCTACGCTTTTCTGTCAACATGTCTGAATAAAATTATTTAATGAAAAAATGCACTTCAACTGGTTCCGAGGGTGCAAAGGTAAGGATTTTTATCCAACAATATACAAAGGCACTATAAGAAAAAGCACATGTCAGCCTATGTTGCCAACCCAAGCTGACATGTCCATAACACTGTTGCCGTCAGGATTTACGTCGGAACCACGCGCTGCGGCAATGAGAAATGCCGAAATGACAACAACCAAGACAATGCCGAAAAATATAATGACAGCAAGCCAAACAGACCGCTTGCGCCCACCTTTTCCTTCATTCCTTAAACGCGGTATGCTGGCCGGACGTTCAGCTACATTGCGGCAAGTGCACATGCCGGCAACCTCCGCCATGGCATTGTCGCCTATGAGTTTCGCCATATCCTGCATTACTTTGCCGAACGAATAAACATCACAGCGCACGTCTGATTTCGCTCCCTTTTGCAACAACTCTGGTGCAATGTAGCCGGAAGTGCCTCCCGGTTGTTTCAGTACGACAAACGCATCGCCGTCGGCAAGACTGAAGTCCACTATTTTCACGTTGTGCCCATTATGGGTCACCATTATATTTGATGGCTTGAGGTCTCTGTGGATTATCTGCTTGCTGTGCATGTAATCAATAGCCTCAGAGGCTTGCCCGACAATCTTGCGCGCCAAGTCAGGGGTGAGCTGTCGGTTGTCCATAATGCTTTTGAGGGTGCAGCCGTCGATATGTTCCATCACAATGACAGAGCCGAGTCCGTCAACCTCTTCCATTCCGATTGTACGGCATATATAAGGATGGTCAAGCTGCAAACCAATCTCAAACTCCTTGACTAACGCCTGCCTGTATAAAGGAATATAAAGATAATCGGGCTTAAGGCATTTCAGCACATACGACTTGCCGTAACGTGATGCGTAAAACAGGCGCGTGTGACCGTGTGGCGACACGTAGAAGCAGTGTAAAGAGCTGAATTTGTCATGTACAGGCATAAACGATGTGTTCAGCTCAGCATCAAGTCCGTCAGTATATCCCGAAGTGTTTTCCGGCATGCCGCCTTCACCTTGTCCGCTCATGCTTTGTTTCTTATTACATTAATTATTGTCAGTCCTCCGTTGCGTCCGGCAACGAAAGGAGTTGTGCGGTATCCTCCACGCTCTATGAACGGAAGATACAGCGGCTGTTCCTTTATGAAGCATCCTGTCATGAATCGGTCGCCTGCAAGCAGTTTGCTGTTTAGCGAACTAACAACTTCGTATATGCTGTCACCGAGATAGTCAAGACGCACTATGCGGTTAGGACTCCATCCTATCTCGACCTCCGCGCCAGAATGCAACTCGCTGCTTGTAAGTTGCCGCGCATCGAAAAAAGAAGAATTGTATCTCGTGCTGGTCTTAAGCCATGTCTTGAAATCCGCGTAACTTTCATGGCCGATATAACGCGAGAGCACATCCAGAGTGCATTTGCGCGGAGCATGGCTGTCACCCACGTAGCCCCAAAGACGCTTCAACGTCGATGCAGACAGGCGCATCCCGAAATTACGTGAAAGATGCAACGAAAATTCTTCAAAGTCAGTTGTAGTTCCAAGTACGCGTTTGTACTTGCGCTCTATAAGCAATTTAAGCTCTTCTATCTCAGGCGTATTCATATTCATTCTATCCCTATGATTTTGTCAAAACGTCCCCACACATCGTCAAACCGATAAAAATCCAAGCTGCTTGACGGCACATGCAACGTACACTGTTCAAACAAGTCGTCGGCTGTTTGGCCGAAAGCATTACTGTAACAAACAGGTGGAAAAACAGGTGTAACATACAAATCTTCGAGAGGACAACCGTCAAAGGCGTATTCAGCCACAAGTTCTGTTCCTGCGCCGAGCCTCACTTCTTTTAGTCGGCTGCATTCTTGGAAAGTTCCCGAAGGTATAAGCGTAAGTCCGTCAGGCAAAGCAACATATTCAACCAAACTACCGTAAAACGCCCCCTTGCCTATCTCCTTGATGCCGTCAGGCAACACAAACTGCGTTATGCTGCAACTTCTGAATGCATAGTCACCTATCGACGTGACCGTTGACGGCAGCTCGTAATACCCGGTTTTGCCCATTGGAAACCATAAGATGTCGGTTACGCCTGCATCAAACAAAACACCGTCAACGCTTGCATACGTACTGTTGGCAGGCGAAACGTCAATGCTCTCAAGACCGACACATCCATCCGAATGCTCCACTGACGACACGGAAGCCGGTATCTGAATTTCTTTCAACGACTGACAGCCTTTAAACGCGTCCCTGCCGACCTTTACGGCCGTTGCAGGAAGAGCCACATCTTCCAATGCTGAACAGTCTGCAAAAAAGCCTGAACCGACCACATTGTCTTCAGTGTAATGCTGCATGTCATAGCTGCTGCCTCCAGCCACAATCCTTACATCTGTAATGTCAACATGAACCAGTTGCCCCGGAGTGTCTTCTCCTTCAGTGCCACGCCCCATCATGGCTCTAAGGCAGCGGAAATCGTCTCCATTCATGGGGCCTGCGAACGACAATTCTGTATACAGATACAAGTCGTCCACCATAAGTGATGCCAGCTCTCCAGGCTCACTGGTTTTCACTGCATAGCCTGTTGACAGTGAAAGAGCTTCGCCCTTGGTTTCTCCGACACTGTTTGACGCATACGGAAGCAACTCATATTCTGCCTTCTGTCGTAATCCACGTATTACAATACGGCATTCAGAACCTTCGTATTTATTGCTGTCATCAGCTTCAACCTTGGTCGTCTCGCCTGTCTCCATGTCAACGACATAGCACCCTGCATCGGTTATTGCTTCGCCGCCGTCATCCGTTATGCCAAATGAAACAATCGCGCTCATAGGGCCTTGGCTCAACAAAGACAGCCCGGTTATAGTTGGAAGGTCGTTAGGCATTGTCGTAAAAGTTTCAACTGCACTGCTCAATACAACTCTTCCGTTGTCGCCTTTAAGGCGAAAGTAATATTGTGTACCGGCATCAAGGCCTGTCAGCCGTGCCTTTACAGCCCCATTGTCACCGCCAACTGCAGGTACGGACATGTCCATCGAACTTTCATCCGTACCATACTCAAATGTGAACGTCGGCTTTGACTGATTGCCACGCAGGTCTGCGTGTCCCTCGACCGTTGCTTCTGTCCGTGTAATGTCAACCGCCCCATCCACAAAAAGTTTCGGCTCAAAGTTGTCAGGCCCGTCGTCATCGCTGCATGACACAATCATGAAGACTGCGAACAACTGCATCACATATATGAAAAATGACTTATTCATACTTTATTTCTTGGTTTTTCACAGTCTGACACCTACTCCAAGGCATACCTGCCACTGGTTGAACTTTATCGTAACCGCTGAAGCTGAAACACTGAAACGTCCGAACGACGACAGTATGCCGGCTTCCCCAGCCACGCCTTTATGTGTAAGACCTCCGTTAAGTACATATCCGCCGCCTTCGCTTTCGGCAAGTTGCCATGCCGTAGAAGTGCGTCCATAACCTGCGCCATAGAACACGTCAATCCACCGGCAAAGGCGATGCACAAGTCCGGCAGTCACCACATAGTTTGAATGGCGTGTTTTTCCAGTATAATACGGTTTTACATCGCTGTCCGGCAACATACCGTCGCGGTCGCAAGTCTGTGCTGTCTTTCCAATACTCCGCAGGTCGCTCTGTGCATGAACGTAAGCTCCGTGTCTGCGCAATACAGCAAGCATCAATCCCCATGACGGGCCGTGCTTGTGCATCGATACAGTGAACAATGCGTGAAAGGCCAACGGCATCTTGGGTTTTCTTCGTGATACGACAACTGTGTCGGTCACCGTCTTTGTCAAGACAATAGTATCCGGCATGGTCACCAGCTGTACTTTAGGCGTTGCTATGTTCATTTCGTAAGTGACATGGCTTTCCAACGGTTTTCTGAAACGGTAGTCTCTAATCACACCCCATTGCGGATGCTTTATTGTCAACAACTTGCTTCCTTTTGGCAGGTACAGCCAAATCTCCCCTGTCTTGTTTATTCTTTTCACCACGCCGAGCGGAGATGAAAATGCAAAATCAGTCGATGCAGCCACTTTTACCAATGCGCATGCCTCTCCGTTAAGGTCGTATACAGGCGAAATGAACGCGGTGACATCGTTAGGCAAAGTCCTGAAGCCGGAAACACTGAACTTTACCGATAACGTATCTCCGGGCATCATGATTTGGCCAGAACCATATCCAGCTGTGGCTACAGAAGGCACAGCCACAGAGGCAAACGCCATGCACAGGCATAATATGCGTCCAAGCGCTGCTCCTACGCATGCTCTGAACAATATGGAAAACCGCTCGGTCAACATTTGTCTCGTCATCATTCCATATTAAAGTCACTAATGCTTATGACATCATCACCGTCACTTACATCCGCCGCAGGCTGCCATGTCCTAACATGGATGCAAGGCATTGCCTCGTCGCGGAAATCCCACAGCAGGAACAGCCAACCGTCGTCAGAATATTTGTCACTCCTGTAACGCTGGCGCAGGCTCACTCCATAAATGCCGTCCACCGTAGGATGGCGCATTATCCGGAAATCGGAAAACCCTACGTCTATCCGCTTGTTGGCGGCAAACGCTTTCGCCAGACGCTTGACATATTCGTTTTTTGTACGCAGATAGTATTCCACGCGTCCTACAGGAGACACACCATGTCTGTCAGAAGAAGCTTCTTTCACCACGTTGCCTACTATTATCAACGCCTGTTCGCTGAACAATTGTTTGATAAAATCAATGTCTTTGGTGACGTATGCCATCCTAAAATGCTCGCAATAATTCAATATGACACGCCTGCGTTCGGCATCGTCTTCGCCAAGTTTCCCAGACAAAACTTTCACTGCCTCGCGATAAAACGGATTGTCATGTCTTAGCTTGCGCAAATCGTCGTCTCCCAATTTTCGTGAAGGCTGTTCCGTGTGTGCATTCCGTGCTGCACTATGATGCGTACCGTCAATTGTCTCCACTTGCTGTGGATGAAACGTGGCGCTGCCATGTTTTTCCTGTTCGTAACCGGTTTCCCGTCCCTCAAGAATGAAAGTAACCACGCCGTTTTTATCAATATATCCCAACCGGCCTGTGACTTTTTCACGGAAACGCAACAAACCGTCGCGGTAACGCACATCAAGTATGCAATTACGTACAGGCACGTCAAACACTTTATGTCCTCGGCTGTCCTCTACTACATGACATGTATCGCCGTCGCCGTCAACAACGGCGACAAGCTCGCGCCCCTCATATAATCCGAACCGCTTACATACATCGCCTCTGTTTGCAATCAAGGTGCGCGACAGCCATAAAGCTGCCGCAACACCCACTATAGCCAATGTAACTGCAAATAAAATGTATATAACGGTCTTCATTTTTACTGCCAGTCCTCGATTTCTCCGCCAACTTCAATCTTTACCTGGTCAGGATTGTCTGAAATGACGAAATTTACGAAATGGTTTGTACCCGGTTTGAACTGGAACTTGCTTTCATATACGTAAGACACACCTCTCATTATAACTTCTATAAGGGGCATCCTGTTTTCAACACGTTGCGGCACAACTATGGCCGAGAACATTGTTCCTGCGTCCTGCTTAGCCTTGATTGTAGCCCGTGTTCCGCGCACATATCGCGTTGCCACGCCCGCACTCAGGTCAATTGTGGCCGTCGGTACAGTGTTGTGTATATACACTTCGCCGTCCGTGGGCATGTCTCCTTCAAAGTCTTCACCCTTAACCAGGCGCACCGTCAGCTTGCTCATTATATGCCTGAATGTCAACGGCACTGGAGAGTTCGACGCACTCACACCTTCAGTCTTTGCATAGAGGAAATCGCTTGCCTCATAGCCGTCCAATCCGGTAGTCCCGTCAACAGCTCCTTGGTCTGTGCTTACACTGAAAGGCTGGTCTTCAATCGAGCTTACCTGCTGCATGTAAGGATAATATGCGTAGGCGTTGAACGTTCCCTCGTCCCAATAAAGCGTGCGTGAAGCTGTCCATGCACCGCCGCTTAGCGTCAGCTGCTCATTGTTTACAAGGTTGCCGCCTATTTCAAGCGGAGCATCAGCCTCGCTGACAAACACTCCTATCTTGTCGCCGTCCTCAAAATTAGTGTCTGTAACACGTGTGCGCTGCGCCGGATGTGTAACGGCGAACGTCATAGGCGTATGCTTGGCGTCAACAGGCTTGCCACCGTCCTCTTCTTGCGAGCATGCCGACAGCCCTGCAATAAATAACGCCAACGCTGCATATTTTATTATATTTTCTTTCATTTTTTCTTATTTTAAGTTGTTCATTACCTCTACAGCCAACCTGTTATCTTCTCTTTTTCAGCGGACTGCCCTTATGTATCTGCGGAGGAGCCTGACGGCTGTGCATCATGCTTCCGCTAACCTTTACATCCGCGCTGCGCGTCACTGCACCGGCATCGCGCTTGTCGTTGGCGACAAACTCCTCAAACGAATACGTCTCTCCGGCATATCGTTTGATGCGCTTCACTATGCTCTCGCGGCTTATCGTACTATAATAAGGTATGTCGTTATTCATGCAGGAGTTCTGCTCCGAGCGGAACACACCGCGGTTGTGCATAAAGCCACCCTCGAAGATGTCTACTATATCGCTGTAACGGTTATCGAAGATAAGATGACTCCAAGGCACTTCGTGCATCTTGCCAACCAACGAAAGGTTGTCATACCAGCCATTTGCCTTAGCCATCTCAAATTCAAATACGTGTCCACAGCAAGAACATCCACAGAAATCAATGAATGCATTATGATAGATGTACTCATCGCCAAGCTTGCCGAAACCGTGACCGCCTGCCTCATGCTGGATAACTCCGCGAGAGTCGAGCGGATAGCCGTATGTGCTTTGCGGACAGAAGGCTATAGCCGAGCCGTCTTCCCACATCTGGCAAATGCCTCCATAGTCAGTGCTGTTGGGAACGATGATGATTAGCGTCTCCTTCAGATTGTTTTCATTGACCGTAGGAGCGTTCAACGCGTATTCAAATATTTCATCATAGTCGGCACGCAAGCCCACTCCACCTGTGTAAGTCGTATTAAAACGGTTGTAACGTATGGTGTTTACCGTGCCGACACCTGTTTCCGTAGACAATGGGAACGCAGTGTACACATTGAAGTAATCGCGGTAAGTTGTATAAGGCTCAATACCAAAGAAATACTCAACTTCTTGCTTTATGTTCGTAAGATAATCACCGTCTGATATGTTCTTAGCGTCGTAGCCATCACCGAGGATTACAATATTGATGCCACCAGTATTGCCGCGCGTAGCTTTTTGCAGTGTCAGCCACTCGTCTTCGCCATACTCATAGTCGTATTGCGTAACGGCGCACTCGTGTGTGTATTCCTCGTTTTTCAGTTTGAACACAATCTTGCCTTCACGGTCGCCTGAACCTTTAGGCATCTCTTTAATTGTAAGCGTCACCTCTGTCTTGTCTCCGCCGCTTGTCTGCGACAGTTCGCACCAATCGGGTTTGCTTGCAACTTCCCATTCGCCTTCAGCATCAACAACAAGCGTCTGCTTATGTTCCGTATTCAAGGCGCAGGCCAACGATGGACGGCAGACAAGCTCGTGATGAGCGGCAATGCGCTTAAACTCGTTCCAACCTGCTGCAGACTGATACTGGTGAATAGCTGACTCTGGTACTTCAAGAGTGAAATTGTCTTTTGCAACACCATTAAACGCACCTACTTGTACATAAGGAGGTATTTCGCCCTTGCAAACAATGCTACCTATACCGTAACAATTCTCAAAAGCACCACCATCTTCTCCATAAGAAGACTCGTACCTAATACTTTCAAGTCCTTCAGGAAATATAATTCCCTCCAAACTACGACATTGAGCAAACGCACCTGCACCTATGGAAATGACATTTTCTGGTATTTCCAAAACACCCATAAGTCTCCAATTATATGCAAATGCACGGTCGCCTATAGTCGCCAGCTTTGTTGGAAGTTTCAATTCGCCAGAAAAATCATTATTATAGAAAACTCCAGACTCAATGGTTATCAAATCTTTCGGTAAATCCAATTCTCCTTTGAAGAAGCAACCACTGAAAGCATCTTTCTTTATTGAAACTATGCCATCGTGCAATTGAAGCGTACCTCCAAACTCGCATCCATAAAAAGCGCCTTCCTGAATAGTTGTTATAGATTGAGGAATGGTTAGATTTCCTGATAAGTTCTTACATCCACTAAATGCGTTTCTCCCTATTTCTTTAAGATTTTGTGGTAAACGTAATTCTCCATAAAACCCGGTACATCCCATAAACACCTGCGGTCCTATTTCTTTCAGACTTTCCGGCAATACCAATTCACATACAAAACCACAATTTAGAAAAGTATTTTCACCTTCTATTATTTCCAACGTAGAAGGCAATGACAACGTTCCCGTAAGTGAATGGCATGAGCCAAATGCCCCTGTCCCTATTTTCTTGACACCTTCAGGTATTACCAACGAGCCTGTAATACTTGTCGATTCTAATGAATGTGCATTGACTGCAACTAAAGTATCAGGAAAGACAAAGTTTGTCAAGCTGCTCTTATAACTAAAAGCATAAGTAGGTATTTCATCGTCTTCTCCATTTATATTATTACCACTCATAGCATCACCTTTAGCGTAGCCGCCTTTTATCCTAACTTCTTTTAAATTTAGAGCTTGCAGACTTTCCATTTCGTCACGCATGAATAGAAAATCCTCCGCGTTTATCTCACCCGTGATTTTCAAATTCCGTACCTGCGTATAGTCCTTATTTGCCGCCACAATTGAGTCTTTCAGATGACCGGCGGTAGAGTTTATGATGATGTATTGGCGTGTGGATGCGTCGTGACTTACAAGGTCGTTTTCCCACGCCGTTATGCTTTCGCTAATCAAGGTAAGGGTGTATTGACCGCTTGCAGCCTTCTTGTCAACGCGGATTGAAAAGTTGTTCATCTTTCCGGCCACGTAGGTAAACGCTTCGTTCTTCGAGAACTTATAGGGCACTCCGCCAATGGTTATGCTGAAGAGCGTCGCGCCCGATGCTACTGTCTGCGGCACAACGATAGCGCGCCACTCGTCGCCGTTACGGCTGGGCACAGTCATAGTCTGCTCCACTTCGCCAGCAGGCGTAACGGTACCGTCAGCCAAGTTGATGGTAGCCTCGCGCACAAGGTTGGCTGCGAGCACTGTTTTGTCGGTCTGCGCCCATTCTCCTGCGGCGAAGCCTGAACCCTCAACAAGGGTTACGCGGGCGTTAGCCATGCGGTGGCGCATGGGCAGACGGATAACGCTTGTTGTCGGAGCGACATTCTCAACCTTGCCCCACAGGAAGTCGCTGGCCTCATATCCGCCCATCTCCCCGTCTTTTGACTCCGTGCTTTGGTCGCGCTGCACGGTAAAGGGATAGGCGTCTATGCTTTCTGGAGAGCCGAAAGGATAATATCCGTAAACGTCGATTGGCGTATGCTTGTCTTTCCAATAAAGGTCGTATGCGGAGTTCCACTTGTAGGCATCCTCGTCGAACGTATGGCGCACGTTGTCGCCACGGTTGCCGCTCACTTGCAGAGTGCCGGGCGTGCTGCCGTTATAATCCACAATGTAGACACCCATCACGTCGCCGTCGCAAAAGCCGTTGTCGTTGACACGGGTTACGGCGAGCTGGTCAATCTCGCCCGACAACTCTATGCGGGCGGTTCCGTCGTTTACGGAACCGCCTTCAAACAAGTCATCAGAACAGCCTGAAAGGGCCAAAGCCCCAGCAAGCGCATATATAAAAACGTGTTGGTTGGTTTTCATTTATTCATTGGTTGATTATTTTAGGAGTTATGGGAATAATGTGACTGATGGGCGGAGGCCGTTATTCGGCAACGCCGCCGTTGTCTGTTCCGTCGTCTTCCCACGGGTTTATGTCGACATTTACTCCACTGCTTGTCTTGCTCAAGGTGACTGTAAACCTATGACGCTTGCCGCTGACAAAGGTGAACGCCTTGTCAAGGTTGAAGTCCCGGCCGTCTACGGTGACGGTTATGAGATTGCCTTCGGCCACGCTTTGCGGCACGATGAGCGCCTTGTAAGCATTGTCTACATGCAATGGCGTAATGGTTGCCGCGCTGCCTGTGGCCGTCACTGTAGCTGTAGAGAGGTTGACTGTGGCGGCAGTCTTGATGCCGTTTATTTTCACTGACACATCGGCTGCTGCAAGGCTTTCGTCAGTAAAGCCGTTGCCCGGCTCAAGCGTTACTAGCATCTGGCTCATAACGTGCTTTGCCTTTATGCTCACGGCGCTCTCCGTGGGGGCAACATTCAATGCCGAACCGATTACGACGTCGCCCGACTTGTAGGCAGTCTCCGTGCTTTGGTCGGCGGCAACGCTGTAAGGCACAGCTTCAACATCTGCCACCGAAGCCTTATAAGGATAATAAAGGTAGAAGTCGGCATGCGTCTCGTTGTCGAGCCAGTATATTGGCGAGGCCGGAGTCCACGTGCCGCTGTAGGTGAAACACATGTTGTCAACGTGGTTGCCCTGCGCCTGCAATGGTGCGGCAGAGCCGTCGGCACGGCGGTTGACAACGTAAAGTCCGGCCTCGTCGCCTGCCTCGAAGGCGTAATCGGTCACTCGAGACTCCTCCACCCCACTAACTGAAGTACTGATTGTTATGGGCAACTTACCCGTTGGTACGGGCTTTTCAGGTGTCTCATGGTCATTGCCGTCAGCACCGGATGAACATGCGCACAGTGCGCAGACCGCAAAAGCGGCAGTGAAGAAAGTCTTGTTTGTTTTCATGACTATCTGTTTATTTATAATATGTATAGGTTAAACTATCTGCATTATACCTTCTCGTAACCGGTGCTCACATTTGTTAGAGCTATCCGGCCTTTGTTTGTCTGTGCAAAAATAAACATTAAAAAAACACAAAACAAGTTCATAATGGTTCACAATATAAAAAAGTTTCAATAATTGCGGATTGGGCATCAGCGCAAACGTTGTACCTCCAGCTCACGCAAAAAATACGGCCTGAATGCCGGTGTCACATTGAGACGAATAACGGCTGCAGGCTTACACTTTGATTTCCGTTAACGCTACACAGCGGCGTTTTTCTGAAACGGAAACAAGGCGGACGGAAATACGCGATTCTGATGCGTGCAAATGTAAATACTTGACAACCAATATCTTATACCGAAAAACGGCTGATGTGTGCAACGGAAACGGCCAAAATCAAGCTAAAACACGGCTGTTCCGGGCCTTGAAAACGGCATTTCCAGGCGAAAATAACGGCTTTTGCTGCTGCAAAACGCCGTCTCCGACAGTATAAAAGGCGGCCTTTTGCAACATAAAACATAGCGTTTTGCAATGCAGAATGCCGCAAACTGCATGCCGGACAGGCCGCAATGACGGTACGGGCGAGCTGGTTTTGATGTTTTTACGGACAAAAGCGGATTTGACAAATGACATGAAAACCATACTTTCAATTGACAAGCGCGATAAGCGCCGACCAAAAGCATAATCAATGAAGGCGACACACGCGGCAGGCGGTTGAAACACTTTAAAAGACAGGCGGAATAAGGCCGGAAAGCAGGACGCCGCCAGTGCCGCAGCGTGTAACTGCGTGATTTATAGCGCATTTTCAACTTTAATTTAGCAAAAAAAGCAAAATAAATTTCCGTTTCACGACAAAAAGCAGTATATTTGCACGCTCAAAAAAGGATGCATATAAAAACAACAATATCGTAAATACATAAACGACATGACCAAAGCAGACATAATCGAGGAAATCGTGATGTCTACAGGCATCACAAAAAAAGACGTTTCCACAACTATCGAGGCGTTCATGGAAGTAATAAAGAACAGTATGCTCGAAAAGAAGGAAAACGTTTACTTGCGCGGTTTCGGAAGCTTCGTTGTAAAACACCGGGCGGAAAAGACGGCACGCAACATATCAAAGAACACCACAATGGTGATAGCGGCACACGACTTCCCCTGCTTCAAGCCCGCAAAGAGCTTCGTCTCTAAAATGAAAGGGGAATAAACGGTAAATTCGATAAATATCAAATAACTTTTAAAACTTATAATTATGCCAAACGGTAAGAAAAAGAAAGGCCACAAGATGGCTACGCACAAGCGTAAGAAAAGATTGAGAAAGAACAGGCACAAGAGCAAGTAAGGCGCGAGCCTTAAGCCTGTACGCTCAGGCTAACGGGCACACCGGCACCGTTGGACAACGAAGCCGGTATGCCCACTTTTATTGACAACCAAGTTGAACAACAAGAAATGACCAGCGAAGTAGTAATTGACGTCCAACAGAAAGACATCTCGATTGCTCTGCTGGAAGACAAAAATCTGGTAGAGTTCCAAACCGAGCAACGCTCGGCATCTTTCTCTGTTGGAAACATCTACATGGCAAAAGTGAAAAAACTGATGCCGGGGCTTAACGCCTGCTTTGTGGATGTTGGATTTGAACGCGACGCCTTTCTCCATTACCTTGACTTAGGAAGTCAATTCAGCTCTTACGAAAAGTATCTAAAGCAAGTACAAAGCGACAGAAAGAAACTTTATCCGTTCGCAAAGGCTACACGCCTGCCCGACCTGAAAAAAGACGGCAGCATACAGACAACGCTGAAAGTCGGACAGGAAGTGATGGTGCAGATTGTCAAGGAACCTATCTCGACAAAAGGCCCGAGGCTGACAGGCGAACTGAGTTTTGCAGGAAGGTACCTGGTGCTTATACCGTTCAACGATAAAGTTTCGGTTTCTTCAAAAATCAAAAGCGGCGAGGAACGCGCAAGGCTGAAACAGCTTATCAACAGCATAAGGCCAAAAAACTTCGGCATCATAGTACGTACCGTGGCCGAAGGCAAACGTGTAGCCGAACTCGACACCGAACTGAAAATCCTCTTAAAGCGTTGGGAGGAAGCCATTACCAAAGTACAGAAAACAGACAAAAGACCTCAACTGGTATATGAGGAGACAAGCAGGGTCGTCGCCTTATTGCGCGACCTGTTCAATCCCTCTTACGAAAACATCTACGTCAACGACGAGGAGATATACAAAGAGGTAAAGCACTATGTCACACTGATAGCCCCTGAAAAGGCTGGCATAGTAAAAATGTACACCGGCAATGTGCCCATCTTTGACAACTTCAACATTACAAAGCAGATTAAATCGAGCTTCGGTAAGATTGTAAACTACAAGCATGGAGCCTACCTAATCATTGAACATACAGAGGCCCTGCATGTAGTAGATGTAAACAGCGGCAACCGCACGCGTTCAGCCAACGGGCAAGAAGCAAACGCATTGGACGTAAACCTCGGCGCGGCAGACGAACTGGCACGCCAATTGAGACTGAGGGACATGGGCGGCATCATCGTGGTAGACTTCATTGACATGAACCTCGCTGAAGACCGCCAAATGTTGTATGAACGGATGTGCAAGAATATGCAGAAAGACCGTGCACGCCATAACATACTGCCGTTGAGTAAATTCGGACTGATGCAAATTACAAGGCAAAGGGTACGTCCGGCCATAGATGTTAACGTTGAAGAAACCTGCCCGACATGCTTCGGCACAGGAAAGATAAAGTCAAGCATACTTTTCGTAGAACAACTGGAAGGGAAAGTCGACCGACTTGTCAACAAGATTGGCGTCAAGAAGTTCTATCTTCACGTACACCCGTACGTTGCAGCCTACATAAACCAGGGCTTCATAAGCCTGAAAAGGAAGTGGCAGATGAAATACGGACGTGGAGTACATGTTGTTCCTTCACAGAAAATGGCTCTCTTACAATATGAATTTTATGATAAGGAGAAGCACTTTATTGACATGAAGGAAGAAATAGAAACGAAATGAAAAAGTGAGGGGATGCACGCAACGGCATCCCCTCACTTTTATATTACAGCTCACATGTCTTTCAGCAACACACCTCTCTGCCTCTCAAGGTATTCGGAACGCATGGCTATTATGCGCCTCCAATTGTTTGAATCAAGCAAAGCCATGTCTATCTCTATCGGCCATCGGCCTTTCGATTCCAACCTGTCAACAAGCGTTCCGACGCTTAACCTCTCAATTGTTTCAGCCGGCTGATACATTACCTCCTGCCCTTTCTCGTCACCAGTAACCTCAATTATGACGTGAACACGTGTCAGCTCGTACAGCAGGTCGTTAACAATCCTCACTGGAATGTCCGTCTTCAACTTCAGTTCCAAGGCAGTATAAGGCCTGCCTCCCTCGTCAAAACGCTTGCATATAAGGGATGCAAGCATCACGCTCATCATCAAGCGGTAACGGTGGCTGATATCTTTAGTCTTGGCCCTGAATGCAAAATCCTCAAGATTCTGACTGGTATAACACAGCTCCGCACCAAAAAGGCAAATAGTCCAAGATATCTGAACCCATAACATGAACAGCGGCAGAGCGGCAAAAGAACCGTATATCGCGTTATAGCTGCTGACCCATATCTGTGAATGTATGTAAACCAACTGCAGTCCCTGCATTGCCACACCAGCCAATATGCCGGGAACGATGGCACAGCCAAGCTTCACTTTGGTATTGGGCATAAACACATATAACGCCACAAAGACAGCTGACATGAACACGTATGGCATCAACGCTATGACAAACCTCATGACGGGAGCCAGCAAAGCATAGCCTTCCATACTGTCGGACACTGTCGCGACAAATATCGACAATCCTGACGTAACCACAATTACTATCGGTACAAGCAGGAACATCGCCATGTAATCAGTTACAGTCCGGAAGAGACTGCGGGGCTTCTTCACTTGCCATATATAGTTGAATGTCTGCTCGATGTTGCCGACAAGCATGAAAACCGTCCATAACATGAAAACAAGTCCCACACCGAGGAATACTCCGCTTTTCGTATGCACAAGGTAAGAATTGACGAAACCGACGATGACGTCGGCCGCCTGAGGCTGACTTGCAAGTGCTTCACGAAACCAACTCTCCATATATTTGTTGTAACCGAAGCCCCTCGCCACGGCAAAGACCACAGCCATTATAGGCACAATGGCCAACAATGTAGAGTATGTAAGGGCTGAAGCGGCATTCATCATACGCTTGGTTGTAGCCCGTTCTACTGCCAACAACAATTTCTTCGCCGCACTATATACAAAATATTTCCACGCCGGTACGTCCTTCCGTTTGACGTGCCATATTCCAACCTTGATGAAATCGACAATCCGCGCAATCCGTTTATTCATAATATGCCTGATTGGTTGACAAGAATTTCCCCAATACATGGGGAACAAGAAAAAAACGAACACAGTACCCCTGTAAGCCGGGTTCTGTTCCGCCGCAGCCTCACGGCGCACGACGGTGCCTGCCATTTATCTACGCCGCAAATCACTTTACGGCTCCAGCGTTCCACCCTCCGTCGTTGCAAGCATCGGACGGACAGCCCTCAGACGACGGTTTACGCGAACTTGCAGCCTCCAGATGGCACAGCCCGACAGTCACCTGCCGGCTGGTAGTCTCTTACACTACCTTCTCACCCTTACCTACAACGAGTGCAGGCGGTTATTTTCTTCTGCCATATCCTACCGTCACCGGCAGCTTCCATTTTCAGAAGTGGAGTGTCCTATGCTGCCCGGACTTTCCTCTCGCACCTGTATGATGCCAGCGGCAGACCGGGGTACTGTATTCATTAAGCCTGAAATGCCACAGCGGCGGATGCCTGCTTTACGCTACATATCGCCGTCAAGGCTTATCATAGTGCAAAGATAATACAAACCGAGCGCAATACAAAAGAAAAGTAAGAGAAACAAACTTTTCTTTTGTATTGCCGAGGTGCAGTTTATCTTATCTAAAGATAATGTGAAAATCTTACAAAAGACACACCCATTCTGAAAACTTTGATGTGGAAAGTCTTATAGAATAAGGATAAAACAAATAACTTTGCACCGTAATCATTTCAATGCAAACAATCAATACACGCTATGGCAATAATAAACATACAATCACTCGGACATCCGGGGATAGAAGTGTTTTCTTCACTGACCGAAGCCCAGTTGCGCAACCGGGCAGTTCCCGAAAAGGGCATATTTATAGCCGAAAGCCCGAAAGTTATACGCACTGCACTAAGCACAGGGCTTGAACCGACAGCACTGCTGTGCGAACGCAGGCACATTACAGGCGACGCGGAGGACATTATCGAACTGTGCGGAGACATTCCCGTGTATACCGGTGACAGGCAGATTTTAGCTCAGCTGACCGGATACACCCTTACACGAGGCGTTCTTTGCGCCATGCGCAGGCCGCGGTTGAAAACAGTTGAAGAACTATGCTTTGGAGCACGCCGCATTGCTGTGATAGACAATGTTGTCGATACTACCAACATCGGTGCAATCTTCCGCTCAGCAGCCGCGCTCGGGATTGATGCCGTATTGCTTACGCGCAACTCGTGCGACCCGTTGAACCGGCGTGCCGTCCGGGTTTCAATGGGTTCAGTGTTCCTTGTGCCTTGGACATGGCTCGACGATACGCCTGAAAGCCTTAAAGCGTATGGTTTCAAGACAGTGGCCATGGCCTTGACCGACAAATCAATACCGTTAGACTCCCCCACCCTTGCCGCCGAACCGCGCCTGGCCATCATAATGGGCACTGAAGGCGACGGACTGCCCCAAGACACAATATCAAAGGCCGACTATACGGTGCGAATACCCATGCATCACGGTGTAGACTCGCTTAACGTGGCGGCAGCTTCTGCCGTTGCATTCTGGGAATTAAGAAGTTCCAAAGCGGACAAAAACGGAGGCAAAACATAACATCCTGATAAACAGCATGTTAGCACAAGACATCTAAAAGGTGGCCTTTTGCAGTGCAAAAGGCCACCTTTTACATTGTAATAAGCCACATATTGCAACCTAAAAGAACGTGAGTTCGGTATAAGAAAACGATTGAAAAAGTTGTGGGAATGGAATATTTTTAGTATCTTTATAGCTGATAATCAATAAGTTACATAAAAACATCCATTCCCATGACTGATGCAAATTTAATAGAAATTTTCTGTATTCTCGATGAGTTCTGCAAATATTTTACTCCAGAATT
>ENA-ORSY01000085-ORSY01000085.1-human-gut-metagenome-genome-assembly--contig:-NODE-85-length-95230-cov-13.213733_pt1 | contig 95230 bp, 96 predicted proteins | sample MGYA00242193_ERZ509160 | MGnify/ENA primary metagenome ERZ509160 (study PRJEB26280, sample SAMEA2338670) | human gut metagenome | biome: human gut; feature: human-associated habitat; material: faeces...
GGTGGGGGTCGATGTAGTGGGTGATGGTCCCGCCGTCGGCGGAGAAGTAAATGGCGTTGGCGGTGGTGTATTCCAGGAAGGGGAACCGCAAACTGATCTTCTCCAGTTCCAGCTTTCCCAGGAGATTGTAGTCCCTGTCGTATGCCAGCAGGACGCACTGATTAAAATCGGCAGAATCCAGCGTCCGAAGGAAAATATAATCCTTGGTGTAGGACACATCAGCGTAATATACATCCATGGGAACCTTCACCGTCTCCTTGCCGGTGGCCTTGTCGTATTCACACAGGCCGACTCCGGCGCGGTGATAGTACAGCACGTTGTCAAAGTTTACGATAAAACTGTTTTCCCGCTTCCAGTCCTCAAATACCCGCTCGATACGCCCGGTCTCCAGGTTCCCTTCCGCATACGGGCGCTTGCCCTCGGATGTCTGGGGCAGGGGAAAGTAGAGGTACCCATTGCTGATGGACACACCGTCTGCTGGCCAGTCCGTGAGAAGCGGGATATCTTCCTGAAACAGCTGTGTGGTCTCCCCGGTCTCCAGCTGGATCTTGTAGACCGGCAGCGCATAATCCGGGTTCGATGTGCAGGGGAATGCCAGGAAGATGAGATAGCCGTTGTCGAAGAAGTAGCTGCCGCCGCCGTTGAAATTACCGCTGAGGTCCTTCTGCTCGGGCAGTTGGGTGATGACCCGGTGATTGGTGCCGTCCATGTCCATCTGGATCAGCTCAAAGTGATCCTGAAGCGTGACACCGTAAAGATGGCCGTTGTAATATCCGAAGGCCACCTCTAAAAACGCGTTGCAGTCTGCGCTGGCGTGGCCGCAGTTGGGCTTATTGCACAGAACGTGGAATTCGTGGCTGCCGGGCTCGGCAAAGTGGATCAATCCACCCCCCGACGGGTTCATGTAGTAGTTGCCCTTCTCTGTTTCCACGAAGAAAATATCGACGTCCTGATACCGGTATTCCCCCGGTTGGACCTCGAAGTCCGTGGCAGTGGGTGCGGTGGGTTTGGCGGCGCAGGCGGTGAGGGCGAGGGCCAGCATCATGCATATAAAAAAGAGCGTTTTTTTCATAATATCTCCTGTCATGGCTGCCGAGGGGAGCTTGCCGGTATGCAAGCTCCCCTTGGCGTTACTTACCTGGGCTGCACGCGTGTATCTTTATGCGGAGACAAAAATCGTCTCAAGAACATGGCTCCCCACTTTGAAGGTCGTGTTCATGGAGAAGAACTGCTTCACATCATAGATATTTTTTGCCTCAATAAAGCCTTTGCCATTTGCTGCTAAAACGCCTGTGGTGGTTTTTCCGTTTGGATGTTCATAAATAATTTGCCCACGAATGTACATTTGCTCACTGCTCTGCGTAGCCATCGTTGCCTTGCACTGGTGAGCGTAGCAGGTTGCCGAGCAGGTATAACTGTAGCCGTTGTAGTAGCCGATGTAGGTTTCGTTTTCGGCAAATGCGGTCGGGATGCAGCAGCACAGGAGCATGGCGGCTGCGAGGGTCGCGCTGAGAATTCGTTTGATTTTCATGTTTGACCTCCAGTCTTTTCACGGTGTGTTTGTGGGTACAGGTGGTGGACCATGGCATCCCTCCTTATGGCGTGGGGGCGGCTTCTGTCCGCGGGAAATGGCTGCATGCGCACGGCCCAGAAGAAACCCCTCTAATATCTAAACGCCTGAAACAGCAATTTGCAACAGAGTTTCCATAAACTTTCTAAAATTTTGTTGAATTAAACATATTGCGAGGGACGAAATTGTGAATAAAAGCAAGAAAATTGAGGCGTGTACAAGTCGGAGACTATACAAAGTCCCACATCTGCTCCTCCCGTCGATTTGTTCTGAAACGGCGATTGCGACTCTGCTCCCGTATTGCCTTTTGGGCAAAATCCGCCGTGCACCGTTTCCGACAGGGGAGGAGCGGCATAGGATGGGATACCCGCGCCGGAGTGCGGCGGGGGAATCCGGATCGTGAGGTGCGCTATGAACTGCATACATAATTCATCCGGCGGCTCCCTGCGGGAGCTGCTGAGCCGGAACGTGGGTCAGTACGCCGCAGCCAGCTTTCTGGTGGGCTCCTGTCGCCTGGTGCGGCAGGAGGGCGTTCTGGAGGAGGTGGGGACGGACTATCTGGTGCTGCGGCAGGGGAGCGCCCGCACCGGGTGCGACCTGTATGCCCTGAAATTTATCGAATTAACGGACAGCGCTGGAACATGACACCGTTGCGCCCGGCATCGGTTTGTGGTATGCTGGGGGCAGTGAGGTGAGGGCATGTACTACGTCTATATGCTGCGGTGCCGGGACGGGAGCCTGTATACCGGCACAGCGGCGGACCTGTGCCGGCGGATGCGGCAGCACGCGGGGAGAGGCTCTGCCTGCGCCCGGTATACCCGGGCCCATCCGCCCCGGGAACTGGCCGGGGTATGGCGCACGGAGCGGCAGGGGGACGCTCTGCGGCTGGAATACGCCGTGAAGCAGCTGACCCGGCGGGAAAAGCTGGCCCTCCTGCAGCGTCCGGATACGGCGGCGGAGCTGGTTTCCGGCGGGGCCGTGTTTGAGCCGGTGCCGGGGGTGACGCTGGATATGTGCCTGGAGGGAACGTTTCATGGATAAGCTTTACGCCGCCCCTATGGAGGGGCTTACCGGGTATTTGTGGCGGCAGGTCCACGCGGAGCTGTTCGGTCCGGCGGACAAATATTTTACGCCGTTTCTCTCCCCCAACGCCACCTGTACCTTCCAGCGGAAAGAGCTGGATGAGATCGACCCGGAGCACAACCGGGGACTCAACGTAGTGCCCCAGCTGCTGACCAACCGGGCAGAGCATTTCCTGTGGGCTGCCCGGGAGCTGCATGACCGGGGCTTTCGGGAGGTGAACTTCAACCTGGGCTGTCCGGCAGGTACCGTGGCCGCCAAGCGGAAGGGGGCGGGCCTGCTGGCCTATCCCCAGGAGCTGGACCGGTGCCTGGAGGAGATCTTTGCGGGATTGCCCCGGGGAATGACGGTGTCCGTCAAGACCCGGATCGGGAAAAACGACCCCGGCGAATGGCCGGGGCTGCTGGAGATCTATCGGAGGTACCCTCTGGCGGAGCTGATCGTTCATCCCAGGCTCCAGAAGGAATTTTACAAGGGAACGCCCCATCGGGAGGCTTTTTCCACCGTCTCCGGCCCCTGGCCGGTGGTGTATAACGGTGATATATGGACGGCGGAGGACGCTGCGGCGCTGTCCCGGGACTTTCCCGGGACAGATGCGGTAATGCTGGGCCGCGGACTCATGCGGGACCCCAGCCTGCTGCGGCAGCTGCGGGGCGGCCCCGCCGCCTCGGCCCGGGAAGTTCGGACGTACCATGACCGGCTGCTGGACGCCTACCGGCAGCGGCTCTCCGGCGATCTGCCGGTGATGCACCGGATGTGGGAGCTGTGGACGTACCTGGCCGACGGGTTCGACGGGGCGGAGCCGTATCTCAAGCGGATGCGCAAGGCGAAGAATTTATCGGAATATCAGGCCGCGGTGGACGCACTGCTCCGGGAGCAGCCGCTGGTATACAGCAAGGAGGGATGACCATGCGTCTGCTGATCGCGGAGGATGAGGCAGACCTGGCGGAGGCACTGACCGTTTTTTGAGAAAAATCATTTTTCGGCGGACGCCGTCCACAACGGGCGGGACCATTGCCTTTACGGCGCAGCTGCGATAAAAAACGCTTATGGAAACGTTAGAAGGTGAAAAGCGTGTATTTTGCATACGGAGAAGCCGAAGCTTCCTATTTGCGGCAAAAGGATAAGCGGCTTTGCCAGGTCATTGACCGCATCGGGCATATCGACCGCCCAGTGGATACGGACTTGTTTTCATCCGTCGTTCACCACATCATCGGGCAGCAGATCTCCACCAAGGCACAGGCGACCATCTGGCAGCGGATGCAGGATGCACTGGGCACCGTCAATGCCGAGACCATCCTGACAGCAGGTGTTCCCAAGCTGCAGGGACTGGGTATGACCTTCCGCAAGGCAGAGTATATTACGGATTTTGCCGAAAAAGTCCATACGGGCGCATTTGATCTGCATGCTGTGGAGCACATGAGCGACGAGGATGCGATCCGGGAATTAAGCAGCCTGAAGGGCATCGGCGTCTGGACGGCAGAGATGATTCTGCTTTTTTGTATGCAGCGCCCGGATATTTTCAGCTATGATGACCTTGCCATCCAGCGCGGGCTGCGCATGGTATATCACCATCGCAGCATTGACCGCAGGCTGTTTGAAAAATACCGCCGTCGCTTTCACCCCTATTGCAGCGTGGCAAGTCTGTATCTCTGGGCTGTGGCAGGCGGCGCAATCCCGGAGATGAAGGACTATAAGCCGAGTAATAAAAACAGAGGCAGCTTTTGAAGCGAGGTGCAGATCATGATATTTGTGCAGCATTACGATTCACCGCTGGGCGGCATCCTGCTGGCAGCGGACGGAATCGGACTGAGAGGTCTGTGGTTTGACGGACAGAAATACCTTGCCCGTGATCTGCCCGCAGAGCGTATCGGGCAGGATATACCCGCCCTTGCAGAAGCCAGGCGTTGGCTGGACATTTATTTTGCTGGCAGCCAGCCGGATTTTCTGCCGCCGCTGCACCTCGTCGGCACTGCGTTCCGGCAGTCCGTGTGGGAAATCCTTTTGCAGGTTCCCTACGGAAGGACTACGACCTACGGCGAGATCGCACGGCAGCTTGCTGAAAAGCAGAAGCTTCCCCGAATGTCTGCGCAGGCGGTCGGCGGTGCGGTGGGTCATAATGAGATATCCATCATCATTCCCTGTCACCGTGTGGTCGGCACAAACGGCAGCCTGACCGGGTACGCCGGGGGCATTGACAAAAAGAGGAAGCTGCTGGAATTGGAACATACCGATATGACCGGATTTTTCGTGCCGAAAAAGGGCACTGCACTTTTTTGACAAGCTGAAGGGGCGGCGTGACCGAAGTCACGCCGCCCCTTGAAAACACAAGGCTTTCCTCATTCTTGGATTTTACTGCTTTACGCCCGACCGGTATTCGGCTCCGGCGGATTTTTATGGGCAGCTTTATGCAAGAATGTCCGTCAGGTCGTCGAATACCTGGGACTTGGTGACCACCACCACATGGTCTCCCTCCTGAATCGTGGTGAGGCCGCCGGGAATGATGATTTTGTTTTCCCGGGCAATGGCGGCCAGCAGAACGCCCTTTTTCAGGGCCAGGTCCTTCAGAGGCTTGTCCAGCACCGAGCGGCTGGAGGCGGTGGCGGTGAACTCCAGAGCCTCCACGGAGCCGTCCAGCATTTTATACAGGCTCTCCACAGTGCTGCCCTGGGAATTGGCCAGAGCCCGGACATAGCGGGTGATCTGGTTGGAGGTCAGATCCTTGGGACTGATGATGCTGCCCAGCTTTGTCTCCTGCACCAGGTCCATGTAGTTGGGCCGGGTCATTTTGGCCAGCACCTTGGGGACTCCCGCCCGCTGAGCCGTCAGGGCCATCAGCAGGTTCTCCTCGTCCCGGTCCGTCAGGGCCACGAAGGCGTCGGTCTCAAAGATGTTCTCGCTGTCGATCAGGTCTGCGTCGGTGCCGTCGCCCTCAATGATCATGGCGCCGGGCAGGGAGGCCGACAGACGCAGGCACTTGTCGTGCTTCATCTCGACAATGCGGACCTTGGTATTGCTGCGGGCCAGCTCCCAGGTCAGGTACATGGTGATGCGGCTGCCCCCCAGAATGGATACGTTCTTCACTCTTTGCAGGGTGCGGCCGATGCCCCGGAGCATTTTTTGCAGCTCTGCCTTGGTGCCCACCATATAGAGCTTGTCCCCGCTGCGGGGCACGAAGGAGCCGTCGGGGATGATAAAATTGTCCCCCCGGTGGGCGGCGCAGATCAGCACCTCCGCCAGGCGATTGCGGTGGAAATCGTTGAGGGACACCCCGGCCAGGGTGTCCTGCTCCGTTACCTGAAAACCGATCATATCGATGCGGCCTCCGGCAAAGGGCTCCACGGAAAAGGCCGCCGGGAAGCTCAGGATCCGGGCGATCTCCTGGGCCGCCCCCAGATCGGGGTTGATGAGCATGTCCAGGCCGATCTCCCGCTTGAGCATGGTGTCATCCCGGCGATACTCGGGGTTGCGTACCCGGGCGATGGTGTGCTTGGCCCCCAGCTTTTTGGCGATGAGGCAGCACACCAGGTTTGTCTCGTCCAGATTGGTGACGGCAATGACCAGGTCCGCGCTGCGGACCCCGGCAGTGTCCAGCACGCTGATGCTGGCTCCATTGCCCTCCACGCACATGACGTCCAGGGTGCTGTCGGCCCGGTGCAGGGCTGCGGCGTCGTCATCCACGATGGTGATGTCGTGATCCTCTACCGCCAGCTGCCGCGCAATGGCATAACCGACCTTGCCGTTGCCTACGATGATGATTTTCATGCTTGCTCCTCTCCGCTGCCCGACGGCAGCCGGCTGCGCCTGCGGCGCAGGATAACGGCGCTGTATTCCGCGCCCATGATCAGCACCGTGCCGCTCATATACAGCCACAGCAGCACCACGACTATCGTGGCGATGGAGCCGTACAGCACGGAGTAATTGGCAAAATGCTCCACATAATAAGAAAACGCCAGGGACAGGACCATCCATGCCGCCAGAGAAATGCCTACCCCGGGAGCAACTTCCTTCAGGGGACGGCGCTGGCCTTGGGCCAGCATATACAGCACCGTCAGCATCAGGAACATCACCACGCCCAGAACGATGAAGCGCAGATAGCTCCACAGGTCAATGAAGCCCTGCGGCAGGGCAATGAGCCCGGACACGAACTCCAGGGCCCGGCGGCCCACCGTCACCAACAGCAGTGTCAGCCCGATGGAGAGGATCAGCCAGACGGTGAACAGCAGAATGGCCAGCTGGTTCAAAAGCATCTTCCGGGGCGGACCCACGTTGAAGGCCTTGCGCAGGGAGTGCAGCAGGCAGCTGGTGGCACGCATGGGGAACCAGATGGAAAAGACCAGACTGAACCACAGCAGCTGGCGGCTGGCGTTGGCGGATACATATATTAAATACGCCTCCAGCACCGAAACCACGTCCGCCGGGACCAGCTGGGACAGAAACTGAGAAATGCTGTCCACATCCAGCTTCAGAATGCCCAGCAGCGTGCTGACAAACACCATCAGCGGAAACAGGGCGAACAGCAGATAATACGTCAGCGCTGCGCTGTCGCGCCCCACGTCATGCAGATAATACCGGCGCACCAGCTGCACCGCCACTTGCCCCGCTGCGGTGCGGGGCAACCATGCCTTTTTCACAGGAGTCATCCCTCCTAATTCCTATACAGTGTACCACATAGCGGCCAAAATGAAAAGAGAAATTTGTCCTGTTGGCTTTCGACGGTCCTGTTTAGCAAATTTTTGTAAAAATTTTATATGTTTTTTTGTATTTCCCTCTTGCGAGTTCTCGTTTGCTTTGATATAATCATTTCATCCAGAGAGAAAGTCGTTTCTGGAATTTACGGTAAAGAGGGTCGAATTATGGACAAACTTACCAACATCGTACGGGACGAAATTTCCCGCCAGTACAAGAGCGTTCGTCAGTTCGCTTTTGCGGTTGGCATTCCTCTGTCCACCATCAACAGCGCGCTGCACAACGGCATCGGCGGTTCCTCCTTTGACACGGTGGTCCAGATCTGCCGCACCCTGGGCATCTGCGCTCTGGGCGAGGAGAACATCCACCTGACCGAGGATACCCAGCGGATCCTGGATCAGTATGCCAAGCTGGACGATTACGGACGCCACACCATCTCCTCCGTGATGCAGGTGGAGTATGACCGCTGCACCAAGACGTTTGAGGACAGCTCCGAGCTCCGGGGCGGCTACTCCAGCGTCAACCTGTCCGCTCCCATTGCCAATGACGAGCCCGTCTCCATGAACGTGCTGGCCAGCCGCGAGGACTGAGCGGATCACATCATTCGTCGGTAAACAGCATAAAAAGAGGGTCTTCGACAGGGGTCGGAGACTCTCTTTTTATACGTTTCCACCAAAAATGCGTGTGATTTTTGGCGATTTTACGGAAGATTACGCTTGAAATTCCACGGTGTATCTGATATAATACAGTGTAATTGGCGGAACAGCGGCATCTTGCCTGGGGAGATTCTCGCGTTCGCGCCACCTTTTCAGATGGGAGAAAGATGCATGAAAGCAACAAGAAAAACCGGCACCTGGCTGTGGGCACTGCTGGCAGCCGCAATACTGACGGCGCTGCTGACGGCCACAGCCTTTGCCGGAGGCAACGATTTCCGCTGCTGGACCGTGGACGCCCGGCAGTGGACCAACCAGGGATACCGTTCCGAAAAGGATGGGGTATGGTATCTGTTTCTGCCTGCCGATGAGAGCCTGGCGGACACGGTGCTGTCCTTCAGCGGCAGCGTGACGGCAGCTTCTGCCGGGACACTGGACCGGGAGCATGGCACCCTTACCGGCGCGTTTGCCGCCAGCGACCGGGTGACCCTGACGCTGGACGGCGGTAAAACGGTGCAGATCTGCGCGAAGCAGAGCAGTCTGCCCAGCTTGCGCCTGACCCTTAACGGTACCACGCTGGAGCAGGTGCACCGGGACAAGAACGTGAAATATCCCGGCAACGACCTGGTGGTGACGGACGGCGACGACGTTCTCACCGGCACCGTGGAGCTCAAGGGCCGCGGCAATTCCACCTGGAGGGAATATGCCAAGAAGCCCTATCAGATCAAGTTCAGCAAGAAAACCTCCGTGCTGGGCATGCCTGCGGCCAAGAAGTGGATCCTCCTGGCCAATGCTTCTGACGACAGCATGATCCGCACCCGCCTGGTGTATGATGCGGCGGAGCAGATGGGCTTTCCCTATGTGACGGAATATAAATATGTGGACCTGTGGGTGGACGGCGAGTATCTGGGTGTGTATCTCATCGGCGAGAAGGCCGAGATCGGCAAAAACCGCCTGAATCTGCAGGACCCTGCCGGGGCCATGTTTGAGCTGGATAACGGCTTTGCCACCGACGAGGACCACTATTTCTTCGAGGGGCGGCTGAACAGCTACTTTGCTCTGAAGGAGATCGTGGAGGAGGATGACGCGCATATTGTCCAGGCCATGAGCAATTTCCAGACCGCCATGACCCGCTTTACTACGGCGCTGACCTCAGAGGGTTGGGAAAATCTGTCCTTGGCCCAGCTCAACCGCATGATCGACGTGGACTCCCTGGCCCGGTACTATCTGATGAACGAATACGTCCTCAACGGCGAGTCCTTCTTCACCAGCTTCTTCTGGTATCAGGACGGCGCGTCCGACGTGCTCCATGTGGGTCCTCTGTGGGACTTTGACACCTGCATGGGCAACAAGCAGGAGAAGGTCACGGACTACAACGCCTGCGATACCTCCGTGCTCATGAAGAAGATGCTGAACATCCCGGCCTTTTATCAGCGGGTGCAGGAGCTGTATGCCCGGTATGAGCCGGTGCTTACCGGCATGGCCGGGCAAATTGACGGCCGGAAGGCCGAGATCGGCGTCTCCGCCGACCTGAATTACCTCCGCTGGAACACCCTGGGCACTGCAAACCCCAAGCCCGGCGGTATGCCCTTTGCTTCCACCTATGACGAGGCACTGGACCGGGTGCGTACCTGGCTCAATGGCCGCGCAGGGGCGTTCACGCCTGCCGTGCGTCCCCAGCAGCTGGGCTATTACTTCAACACCGCCCGCACAGTGATGTATCTGACCTATTCCGCCCCCCAGCAGACGGCCCTGCGTTTCGCTGTGTGGGGTGAGCAGGACGGGCAGAACGACCTGCACTGGTATCAGGCCAAGAAACAGAATGGCCGCTGGGTGGCCGAGGTGCCTCTGATCAACCACCAGGAGACCGGCACCTATATGGTCCACATTTACAACCAGAACGGCCTGCCCCAGGGACTTCTGGACCACGGCACCGTGGTGGTGGACAACCTGGTCCAGCCGGAAAAGCCCGCCCTGAAGGCGGCGCTGTCCGCTGACGGACGGTATCTGAACCTGACGCTTACCGGCGGCAGCGACCTGGCAAAGGTGTGGTTCCCCACCTGGAGCCAGAAAAACGGTCAGGATGACCTGCAATGGTACGAGGCCCGGAAGCAGGCGGACGGCAGCTGGACATATTCCGTGCTCCTGAGCCGCCACAACACCACCGGCACCTATTTCATTCATGCCTACGGCAATAGCAAGCAGAATCTGGTGGCCCATACCACCGCTTATGTGGAGAAGATTCCCGGGCCGGAGATGAAGGCCGCCGTGTCCGCTGACGGGCGGTATCTGGACGTAACGCTGACGGGCCGCAGTGATCTGAGCCGGGTGTGGTTCCCCACCTGGAGCCAGGACAACGGTCAGGACGACCTGCGGTGGTACGAGGCGGTGAAGCAGACAGACGGCAGCTGGACCTGCCGGGTGCCTCTGTCCAACCACGGCAGCACGGGTACGTATTTCATCCACGCCTACGGCAATGACAAGAAGAACCTGGTAGCTCACACCACCGCTTATGTGGAGAAGCTGGTGCAGCCGGAAAAGCCCGCCATGACGGCGGTGCTGTCTGCCGACGGAAGATATCTGGACGTGACTCTGACGGGCCGGGGCGATCTGAGCCGGGTATGGTTCCCCACCTGGAGCGCCGTGAACGGTCAGGACGACCTACGGTGGTACGAGGCGGTCAAGCAGGCAGACGGCAGCTGGACCTGCCGGGTGCCCTTGGCCAACCACAAGAACGCGGGGGGCTATTTCCTCCACGCCTACGGCAATGATAAGCGCAATCTGGTGGCCCACACCATTGTTTCCGTCGCTCAGGCCGTGTCTCCCCAGGTGTGGACCCAGCTGTCCGCCGATGGGCGGTACATGACTGTGACACTGACAGGCCGCAGCGATCTGAGCCGGGTGTGGTTCCCCGTCTGGAGCGCTGTCAACGGCCAGGACGACCTGCAGTGGTACGAGGCGAAAAAGCAGTCCAACGGTGACTGGACGTATACGGTGACGCTGGCCCGGCACAAGGGAGCGGGTACGTATTTCATCCATGTCTATGGCAATAGCAAGCAGAATCTGGTGGCTCATACCACCGCCTATGTGATCTGAAAGGAGGAACGAGCAGCCCGGAACACCTGATGGAGATCCCCTGCGACGAGTAGGAAATCAAAAATTGTAACGGAGGAAAAATATGAAGAAGGCATTATCTCTGCTTCTGGCGCTGATGATGGTGGTGGGTCTGGTCATGCCCCAGACCTGGGCCACCGGGCTCCAGGAGACGGAGCCGGACGCTGCCATTACGGAGACGCAGCCCGGCGACACCGCAGAACCTGACGCACAGCTGCCCCAGGCGGATACCATGTCCGGCAATTCCGCCGGGCTTACTCCCATCACCCGCACCAAGAATGCCGTGGCCAGCGGCGTGACCCTGGAAAAGGTGGTCATGCGCAACGTCAACGGCAGCCAGGTGGTGGGCTACCTTTCGGAGATCGACCTGAGCAAGGATGTGACCCTGAAGGCCAGCTACACCGGTTATTACTACGACGGCAGCACCGCTGCCCAGCGCAAGGCTATGGTCAGCAGCGGCCGGCTCAAGTGGGAGATGTCCCAGACCACCGCCCAGGCCGCCGCCTACGGACGGGCCTCGGATACCGAGGGCCGCGTGGTACTGGCTACCAACGCCGACTACTACAACATGCAGACCGGCGCGCCCACCGGCTACCTCATTATGGAGGGCAACCTGGTAAAAACCGGTAATGAGCCCTTCTTTGCCATTCTGAAGGACGGCTCCGCCGTGATCCGCAAGGCGGGCAGCGACACCTCCGACGTGGTGGAGGCCGTCTCCGGTCCCTATATGCTGGTGGAGAACGGCCAGATTGTTCCCGGCCTGGACCAGGGCGACCGCATGCCCCGCAACAGCGTGGGCATACGGGCCGACGGCTCCGTGGTATTCTTTGAGGCCGACGGCCGACAGGAGCCCATGTCCATCGGTATGAGCATGTATGAAGTGGCCAGTTTCCTGAAGGATGCCGGCTGCGTCACCGCTATTTATCTGGACGGCGGCGGCTCCGCCACCGTGGCAGCCTGTTATGAGGGCACCGACGAGCTGGTGGTTCGCAACAGCCCCAGTGACGGCCTGGAGCGCACCGTGTCCGACGCCCTGCTGGTGGTGTCCACCGCCCGCTTTGACGGCGATTTTGACCACGCGTCCGTGAGCCCCCAGAACGAGCTTTATACCCCCGGCAGCCGGGTGCCCTTCACGGCCCTGGGCGCTGACTCCGCAGGCGGCGCGGCCGACCTGCCTGAAAGCGGCCTGACCTGGGTGCTGGATACTCCCGCTGCCGGACGGATCGACGCCGCCACCGGTGTGTTTACCGCCGCCAGGGGCTATGTGGGCGATGTGCGGGTCCGCCTGACCTATCAGGGTCAGGATGTGGGCTCCGCCTCCATCACCATCGCCGAGCCCGATCAGGTGTCCTTCGCCGGCAAGACCCTGTCCCTGGACTATGACAAGACCAGCGACCTGGGCCTCACCGTCAAAAGCAGCCTGCGGGATATCCACTATCACGACGGCGACTTTACCTGGACCATCCGGCCTCTGACCGAGGGCACCACCGCCGCCGACATCGGCACCATCGTGGACAATCAGCTCCATACTGCCGCCAAGGCCAGCCAGACCCGTAAAGCAGAGATCACTGTCACCTATACCAAGGCAAACGGCCAGGAGCTTACCGATACCGTCACTGTGGAGATCGGCAAGATGCCCACCGTCCTTCTGGACTTTGAGGACGAGAGCTCCAAGTCCGGCGTGAACGTGGGTGCCAACGCCGTGTGGGGCAACCTGAATAGCTTTTCCGGTCACAGCGCCCATAATCTGCCCGGCGTCAGCGACGCGGGCTTCGGCGTGGCCGGTCAGGTCAGCAAGGACCCCAACGGTCTGGACATCCCCTACGGGCCCATTACCGATTTCGGCCTGGCATGCCCCGACTTTATCAGCAGCAACGCGGAATGGGACTGCAACTCCGCCGGCGCACCCTATAGCTGGGACTGCGCCCAGGACCCCGCTACCCTGTTCCGCTCCATGGGCTATGAGTACTATGTGGGCGCCATCTCCACCGCCCAGGAGGGCGCGTGGGATATGTATGCCCGCCGCGTAGCTTCCGACGAGGGTCCCGTGCGCTTCGGCCAGAAGTCTCTGGAGTATCATTACGATTATACGAAGATCTCCGGCACCAACAACACCAACGAATACCTGCGCTACAGCGGCGAGGACGTGGTCATCGAGGGCCGTCCCACCGCCCTGGGCATGTGGGTCTACGCCCCGGAGGGCACGCCCAACTACTGGCTCAGCACCAGCGTGTCCTATTGGAACGGGGAGAAGTACGTTTCCACCAGCTTGCTGCACCTGAAGACTACCACCGTCAACGCCGCAGGCGAGACCGTGGACACCACCACCCAGTACACCGGCATCAACTGGTCCGGCTGGAAGTATGTGGAGGCCGATCTGAGCAGCGTGTATGACAAGGCCCAGGACGTGGAAAACCATCCCCTGAAGATCACCGCCGGCCAGGTGCTGCTGTGGACCATCATCATCGAGGGCGGCACCGGCGACGTGGACGGCAACAAGATCACCTGCGGCTCCCGGGCTGCCGGAAGCCTGTATGTGGACAACATCCGCGCGGTGTATGGCACCACGGCTGACGACCTGGAGAACCCCGTCATCACCTCTGTCCGCGGCGGCAGCGCCTCCGTCACCGGCTACACGGATCTGACGGAGCTGGCTGAGGACGGTTCCACCGTGCTGACGGACAATGAGCTGCAATTCTTTACCGGGTATTATGATCCCCAGGGCGAGAACCGCACCGGTGTGTCCGCCGAAAACACGGTCATCACCATCGACGGCCAGGACATCAAGAACTTTGCCAACACCGACCAGGCCGTTACCGGCTCCGTGACCCTGCCCAATGGCCGCCACAGCATCAAGGTGGAGATCATGGACGGCTTCGGCAACCGCGCCAGCGTCACCCGTACCTTTACCGTCAAGGGTCGTGCCGCCATCCCCACGCTGACTCTGGACGCGCCGTCCTATGCGCTGGTGGGCGAGAACTATGTGGTCAACGTGACCTCCCCCAATGCAGGGAAGATCGATTCCGTCACCGCGCACATCGTATACGGCAACGTGGACCTGTTTGACACCGACGAAAACGGCGGCAAGGGCGCGTTCAACACCTGCGCTTCCCTGGGCTACGGCGAGGGCTTTGAGGGCACCAGCTCTGCTGCCCGCCGCACCACCACGGAAAAGACCGTCACCGTGAACATGAACCGTACCGGCTCTGCCGGGAAGGACCTGTTCACCTTCACCATGCCCATGCCCGCCGGGGTCACGGCACTGGACAGCCTGCCCATTTCCGTCACTGTGTCCTACACCTGTGACGGTGTCACCTATACCACCTCCACCGGCAGCCTGCGGCTGCCCATGCAGGGCTACTACGCCGTTACCTCCGACATTATGGTGGAGGGCGCGGGCGCGGCCAAGCTGTATGTGAAGGATATTGACGGCAGGGCAGCCTCCGGTGTGGACCTGTATGTGGGCGAAACCTGCATCGGCACCACCGACGGCTCTGGCCAGATCAGCACAGACTATTTCAACAAGCTGGCTGCCGGCTCCCGCACCGGTGTCATCGCCCGGAAGGACAGCCATCGCTCCTTCGAGACGATCATCGTCACCCGCCGCGCCGGCGGCAGCAGCGACGGTATGCCCGCATTCGTGCAGCTCAACGCCACCCCCAATGCCCAGAGCTGCCAGAACATCACCTGGGTGTCCAACCCCCTGACCGCGCAGGCCAAGGCCGTGGTTCAGTACAGCGAAAAGAACAGCTTCAAGGGCACCTTCTCCTCCAGGGCCCAGGGCCAGGTCACTCTGCGTGAGTTCACCACCTCCGGCGACGCCGCCTATGTCAGTACCGTGTCCCTGACCGGGCTGAAGTCCGGCACCACCTACGTTTACCGTGTGGGCGACGGCAGCAGGTGGTCTGAAAACATGACCTTCACCACCAGCCAGCCCGGCGCGGCCACCACCCGCTTCTTTGTCATCGGCGATACCCAACTCTCCGGTATCGCGGAGAGCGATCAGGAGGAGATCCGCCTGATGAACGCCATCGCCGCCAACATCAACAGCCAGCCCATGAACTTCGGTATCCAGACCGGCGACTTTGTGGACAACGGCGGCAACCTGGTCCAGTGGAACGAAATTCTGGATGTATTCTCCAGGAACTACGCCGACATTCCCGTGGTGCAGGTCATGGGCAACCATGAATATTACGGCGACCTGTCCGGCGGCAACGCCTCCAGCCTGTGGACGCTGCCCGACAAGCTGTATTACTCCGTGGAGTACGGCGATGTGTATGTGGCGGTCATCAACTTTGCCGCCAACCTGGAGGACGCCTGCCAGTGGCTGATCCAGGATGCGGCCAAGTCCAGCTGCACCTGGAAGGTGCTGGCCGTTCACCAGCCCGCATACTATACCAATCCCAACGGCAGCAGCGAGGCCTTTAACCGTTATATTCCCGCAGCCGCCGAGGCCGCCGGGATCAACGTGGTGTTCTCCGGCCACGACCACAGCTATGCCCGCACCATGGTGCTGAAGGATGGCCAGCCTGTGTCCGAGACCACTCAGAACGGCCGTCTGCCCGCCACCTACGGCAAGGGCGTGCTGTACTACATCTGCGGCGACCTGGGTGAAAAGTCCCGCAGCACCGAGTACAAGGCCGTCAATAATCCTGACTTCCACTTTGCCCAGATGTCCCAGGAGTACGACTCTCTGTACCTGGCCGTGGAGGCCACCGCGGACGCTATGACCGTCCGCACCTACTCTGTCAGCGCCGAGGGCGCCCAGTCCCTGATGGATACCTACACCATGCGGGTCCCTGCCAGCGTGTGCCGCGATAAGGGCCACGACTTCTCCGGCAAAACTGTGTATGCCCGGAACGGCAAGCTGGTATGCTCCTTCTGCGGCCAGACCGTGGAGCTGAAGGACGCGGGCTATACCGGCTGGGCCCGGGATGAGGCCACCGGCCTGCGGATGTATTGCTACAACAACGCCTGGCACACCGGCTGGTTCGTCATCGACCCTGAGGTGTATTGCTTTGACAAGAACGGTGTGGCCTACGACGGAAAGGTGACCCTGTACGGCAAGCAGTTCGTCTTTGACGACGGCGTGGTGGTCAGCGGCCCCACGGGCTTTGTCAAGCGCGACGACGGCAAGACTCTGTACTTTGAAAACGGCCGCATTGCTTCCGGCTGGAAGGACATCGGCAACGCTACCTACTACTTCGAGACCTCCGATATGGGTGATGACTTCGGCGTTATGTACACCGGCCGCCGCCTGATCGGCAGAACCTGGTACGAGTTCGGTGCGGATGGCCGTCTGTATGAGTTGGTCCGGGGCCGTCTGTCCGCCGACGAGAAGGAGATCGTGGTCACCATCACGCCGCCCTCCGGCCAGGGCAGGAATTACAGCAACATCATGGCCGCTGCCTGGAGCCAGCAGGACGGCCAGGACGACCTGGTGTGGTACAATGCCACCGCCAACGGCGACGGCACCTACACCATCCGGGTGCCTATGTGCAAGTACAATGTGGTGGGCCGCTACCTGGTCCATGTGTACAACCACGGCATCCACGGCCAGCTGCTGGGCGGCCTGACCTTCCAGAATACCCACACCGTGGGCCATACGGATGTGGTCAAGAGCGACTCCAGCACCTGCGTCAGCGCCGGCCAGGTACGATACGTCTGCCGCTACTGCGGCGCGGCCCATAGCTCCAGCACCCCTGCCAAGCACCACTCCGTATCCGCTGTGGTGGACAGTGAGTGCCGCACCATGACGGTGACCATGGACGCAGGCAACGGCCACGCCCACTCCAACGTGCGTTTCGCTGTGTGGAGCAGCGCGAACGGACAGGATGATCTGACCTGGTACACTGCCAAGAAGAACGGCAGTGGTCAGTGGACCTATACGGTGCCCCTGGTGAACCACAACAGCACCGGCACCTACTTCATCCACGCCTACTCCTCCGACTCCGGCCAGAACCGACTCATCGGCAACACCACCGCCCAGGTGGCCAAGCTCCCGGCTCCTGACAGTGTCACTGCCCAGGTGTCCGCCGATTACCGCACCATGTCTGTGCAGCTGGATACTGCTTGCAGCTACAGCAGCATCCGCTTTGCCGTGTGGAGCAGCGCAGGCGGTCAGGACGATCTGGTCTGGTACACCGCCAAGAACGGCGGCAGCGGCAGCTGGACCTATAACGTGCCCCTGGTGAACCACAACACCACCGGCACCTACTTCATCCATGTCTACAGCGGCAATAAGCTGGTGGCCCACACCACCGCCCAGGTGGCCAAGCTCCCGACACCTGATACCGTCACCGCGCATGTATCTGCCGACTGCCGCACCATGTCCATCCAGTTGGACGCTGTCCGCAGCTACAGCGGCATCCGCTTTGCTGTGTGGAGCAGCGCAGGCGGCCAGGACGACCTGACCTGGTACACCGCCAAGTCTGCCGGCGGCAACCGCTGGACCTATAACGTGGACCTGGCCAAGCACAACAGCACCGGCACCTACTTCATCCATGTGTACAGCGGCAGGACCCTGGTGGCCCATACAACCGCCCAGGTCAAGAGCCTGCCTCCCGCTGCCCCCGGCGTCAAGACCGGCCTGACAGCCACAGTTTCCTCGGACAACGCCGCCATCGAGCTGGCGCTGACCACCGCCGCCAAGTACGGCAAGGTACGCTTCGCCGTGTGGAGCAGCGCAGGCGGTCAGGATGACCTGGTCTGGTATGACGGACGGCTCAACGGCAATACCTGGTCCGCCGGTGTGAAGCTGCTGAACCACAAGACCCTGGGAGGCTACTTCATTCATGTGTATGCCGACGGCAAGCTGGTGGCCCACACCACCGCCAATGTACACGGCATGCCGCCGCAGCAGAGCGCCCAAGCCATTGTTACCGACGACTTTAACTGGATGCGGCTGTGTTTGTACAGCGCTGCCGGATACAGCAACGTGCGCTTCGCCGTGTGGAGCAGCGCAGACGGTCAGGATGATCTTACCTGGTACAAGGGCGAGAACATCGGCGGCGCCTGGGTGGCCGCAGCAAACCTGGCCAAGCACAACAGCACCGGCACCTACTTCATCCACGTTTATGCCGGGAACAAGCTGGTGGCTCATACTACCGTCACCGTGAAGTCCCTGCCCAACGGGTAAGGCTTATCAGATTATCGCAGCATAACACAGGCCCGCAGGCTTTCGCCTGCGGGCCTCAGCTTGTCAAAAAAGGACGCCGCCCTTTTTTGACAAGCTGAACGCCCCGATGCCGTGACATCGGGGCGTTCTTAATGAAATGCAGCTGACTGGCAGGAAGCTCAGTCGATCATGGACTTCAGGTTCTCGGCGACGGTGATGGGGGCAGCGGTGGCAGCCTTCACCTGCTCGACGGTGAACTCGGGATTGATCTCGGTCATGACCAGGCCGTTCTCGGTGACTTCCAGCACGCACATCTCGGTGATGATCTTGTTGACGCAGTGGGAAGCGGTCAGGGGCAGACGGCACTTCTCGAAGATCTTGGGGTTGCCCTTGGCGGTGTGCTCCATGCAGACGATGCACTTGCGGGCGCCGACGCACAGGTCCATAGCGCCACCCATGCCGGGCATCTTCTTGCCGGGGATGATCCAGTTGGCCAGGTTGCCCTGGGCATCCACTTCCAGAGCGCCCAGGAAGCAGGCATCCACGTGACCGCCGCGGATCAGACCGAAGTTGGAAGCGGAGTCGATGAAACCGCCGCCGAAAGCCACGGAGGAGGGAGAACCACCGGCGTCCACCACGTGGTAGGGATCATAGTTGGCGTCGCCTTCCTTGGGGGACTTACCGGCGGAGACGATACCCAGCTCAGCATGGATGATCAGCTCCACATCCTTGGGCAGATAGTTGGGGATCAGGGTAGGCAGACCGATACCCAGGTTGACAACGTCGCCGTTCTTCAGCTCTTTGGCGCAGCGCTTGGCGATAAAGCCTTTGATCTCGCTCTTTTCCATTACTTTCTTTCTCCTTCCACGATGTAGTCAACACACATACCATAGGTGTGGATATTCTCGGGCTCGATCTCGCCCACAGGAACCAGATACTCGGTTTCGGCGATAACGGTATCGGCGGCAGTGGCCATGACAACGTTGAAGTTGCGCATGGTGCCCTTGTACCAGCAGTTACCGAACTCGTCGCACTTATAGGTGCCCAGCAGGGCGAAGTCCGCATGGATGGGCTTCATCAGCAGATAGTCCTTGCCATCAACGGTCTTGCGGCCCAGGCAGAAGGGGCTCTCCTCCACCAGGGTGTCGATGCCCACGGGGGTCAGCACACCGCCGAGGCCGGCGCCGGCGGCGCGAATGCACTCAGCCAGGGTGCCCTGGGGCAGCAGATTGACCTCCAGAGTGCCCTCGGTGTGCTGCTGGCCGACCTCGGGGGTCATGCCAACGTGAGTGGCGATAACGCGCTTGACCTGATGATTGTGGATCAGCTCCGCGATACCGAAGAACTCCTCGCCCTGGGGGCCCACTGCGCGGCCCATATCGTTGGCGATTAAGGTCAGGTCCTTGGTGCCCAGAGCTACCAGCTCCTTGACGATTGCTCTGGCCTGGCCGCAGGCCAGGAAGCCGCCGCACATAATGGTGGCGCCGTTGGGGATCATAGCCGCTGCCTCTTTGGCAGTGATAACAGGTTTCTTTGCCATTTCAGTTCCTCCTTGTTATTTGTCGTTCTCCCAAAAAATAGAATCCCTTCTATTTTCTCATTTGTAATCATAGCACTGTTGGCGGGAAAATACAAGAGAAGATTGGATAACTTTTTCACAACTGAACAGATTCACCGTCGAAACAGCCATACTGTACGAAATGTGAAAAACGGATATTTGGAGACACGACCAGACGGCCACCGCAACAGTGGCCGTCTGGCGTAAGGTTAAATTTTACTTCATGCCACGCTTGACCATCTCGGTCACAGCGAAGGAAGCCACGTCGTCGGCATACTTGCCGGCGCCGAAGCCGGCGTCATAGCCCAGCTCCTTGGCCAGCTCATGGGTGATACGGGGACCGCCGCAGCAAACAACGAACTTGTCGCGCAGGCCCTCGGCCTCCAGCAGCTCGATGAGGTTGGTGAGGTTCTGGATGTGGACGTCCTTCTGGGTCACGGTCTGGGACACCAGCAGCACGTCGGCGTGCAGCTCCAGGGCCTTCTTGATGAACTCCTCGTTGGGAACCTGGGAGCCCAGGTTGTACGCCTCGATCATCTCGTAGCGTTCCAAGCCGTAATGACCGCCAAAGCCCTTGCGGTTCATGATGGCGTCGATGCCCACGGTGTGAGCATCGGTACCGGTAGACGCACCCACCATAACGACCTTGCGGCCGATATGCTCGCGGATGTAGTCATTGGTGTCTTCCATGCTCATGACGTCGGACTCCACGGTGATTACATGGATATCCTCATAGTTTACGGAGTGGACGCAGCTGCCGTAGACCACATAGAAGGTGAACTCCTTGTCCAGGGGGGTGTGGTAGGCCACGTTGGGCTCGTCCAGACCCATTTTCTTGGCGATCTGACGGGCAGCTTCCTCGCCGCGTTCATCGTCCTTGATGGGCAGGGTGAAGCTGGTCTGCACCTTACCGTCGTTCATGGTGTCGCCGTAGGGCTTCAGACGGGTCAGGTCCAGGGTGGTATCGAAATCGATCTTATGGGTGTTATACAGTCCGCTGCTCATTCTGCTGCCACCTTCCCTTTCATGACTTCAACAAAGGGATTGAAGTATTTGTCGTCCTTGACCACAACACCGGCCAGGCCCTTGCCGCCGTCCTTAGGACGCTTGACATCGGCGAAGATACCCTTTTCAATGGTGGTGAACAGGCCCAGCTTCTCGATCTCCTTCAGCAGATCGGTGGCCTTGGTCAGCACCTCGTTGGCGCGGTTGCGGATGATGCCGTTCTCCTTATAGGTCAGCTCGCTGCCCAGATCCTTCATGGTGCGGAAGATATACTGCGCATTCTCGATGGACAGGGCGCGGTCGGACATGAACGGGGTGTGGATGGCCTCGGTCATCATGCCCAGCAGGCACAGCCGCTGGTTGGTGAGGATGGTCACCATGTTGAACAGGGCATCCTGGATGTGGCCGCGGAAGATATTGCCGGTCATGAACTTCGTGGGCGGCATGTACTTCAGCGGGGCGTTGGGGAAGATCTCGCGGGCCATCTGCGCCTGAGCCAGCTCGTAGAGGAAGGTATTCTCCACGGCGGGGTCCATTTCAAAGGCATGGCCCAGACCCATTTGCTCCTCACGCATACCGGCGTCCTTGGCAAAGGCCTCGTTCAGGAACTGGGAGGCCAGAACGGTGTGGGCGGCGGTGATGGCGTCGTCGGTGGTCAGATAGTTGTCCTCGCCGGTGTTGATGATCACGCCGGCATAGCCGTTGATGACACGGGAGAAATACTGGTCCACGATGGTGCGCTGCATGTTGATGTCGCGGAACAGAATGCCGTACAGGGCGTCGTTCAGCATCACGTCCAGACGCTCCAGAGCGCCCATAGCGGCGATCTCGGGCATGCACAGACCGGAGCAGTAGTTGCACAGCCGGATGTAGCGGTGCTGCTCCTCGCCCACCTCATCCAGAGCCGCACGCATCAGGCGGAAGTTCTCCTGGGTGGCATAGGTGCCGCCGAAGCCCTCGGTGGTGGCGCCGTAAGGCACATAGTCCAGCAGGGACTGGCCGGTGGTACGGATGACGGCGATGATGTCGGCGCCCTGCTTGGCACCGGCCTTGGCCTGGATAATATCCTCGTAGATATTACCGGTGGCCACGATGATGTACAGGTAGGGGCCTTCCTTGTCGCCCCACTCCTTCAGGTACGCATTGCGCTTGGCAACGTTCTTGTTGATGCGCTCCACAGTGGCGTTGACCACGGGAGTGATGGCGGCGCGGATCTCCTCGTCGGAGTGAGCGGGAACCTTGGACAGGTCCAGCTCGCCCTTGTCGATGGCCTCAGCCACGGCCTGGGGATCCTTGCCGGTCTCGATCATAGCGTTGCCGATGGCCCACGCCGCGCCCATAGGCAGGAAGGACGTAGCCATCATGTGGTCCACCACCACGTTGGGCAGGGGAACGTCCATATCATTGACGCCGTCAATGCCCAGCAGGCGGCAAACCGCGCGCTCCACGGTGACCGTGGTGTGCTGGTCAATGAACCGCTGGGTGTCGTCTGCCACATGGGCAGCGGACTGGCGGGCCTGGTTGACCAGCTCCATATTCAAGCCGAGTTTGCTTTCCATAGTATTACCTCTTATTTCTTCACGTGACGCTCGTTGCGCAGCAGCTTGGTGGGCTCCAGATAGCGCTGCTTGGTGCCCTCGGCGACCCATGCCACGCCGGTCTTCTCCGCCTTCTTCTTGCCGGTGCAGACGTCGCAGTGGCAGTTCTGGACATAGTGCTCAGGCTGAGTATAGGAGGTGATGACGCCCTCGAAGTTGCGCAGGATGACCTTGCGGGGGGTCTCGGAGATCAGGTAGTTGGGCATAACGGGGGTCTTGCCGCCGCCGCCGGGGGCGTCCACCACGAAGGTGGGGATGCAGTAGCCGGAGGTATGGCCGCGCAGAGCCTCCATGATCTCGATGCCCTTGGACACGGGAGTGCGGAAGTGGCTCAGGCCCAGGGAAGGATCGCAGGCATAGATGTAGTAGGGACGCACACGCATCTTGACCAGGCCGTGGACCAGCTCCATCATCACATGGGAGCAGTCGTTGACACCGGCCAGCAGCACGGACTGGTTGCCCAGGGGGATACCGGCATCGGCCAGCATGGCGCAGGCCTTGGCGGCCTCATCGGTGAACTCCTTGGGGGTGTTGAAGTGGGTGTTCAGCCAGATGGGATGATACTTACGCAGCATGGCGCACAGCTCGGGGGTGATACGCTGGGGGCACACCACGGGGGTGCGGGAGCCCAGACGGACGATCTCCACGTGGGGGATGGCGCGCAGGCGCTTGATGATGTACTCCAGGTTCTCATCGGAGACCATCAGACAGTCACCGCCGGACAGCAGGACGTCACGGACCTCGGGATGAGCGGCCACATAATCGATGCACTTGTCGATCTGGGCCATAGGCACCTCGCAGTCATTCTGACCGGCAAAACGGCGGCGGGTGCAGTGACGGCAGTACATGGAGCACTGGTCGGTGATCAGCAGCAGCACCCGGTCAGGATAGCGATGGGTCAGGCCGGGGGTGGGGGAGTCGGTATCCTCGTGCAGGGGATCGGCATCCTCATAGTCGGCATACTCCAGCTCCTCAGCGCGGGGGATGGCCATCTTGCGGATGGGATCAAAGGGATCGTCCAGGTCGATCAGGGACAGGTAGTAGGGGGTCACGGCCATGCGCAGCTTGCCCAGGGTCTTGCGGACACCCTCCTCCTCGTCGGGGGTCAGGTTCATGTACTTCTTCAGATCCTCAACCGTCTCGGCGCGGTTGGCGACCTGCCAATGCCAGTCATTCCACAGATTTTCGGGGACATCGGCGAACAGACCATTGCGAGTCTTCATATTCGTATCTCCTTAATAAGAATGGATTCCAAAAAGATGGATAGGGCGAAGGCAGGGAGGCCAGAGACCTGGCCGCCCTGCACTCGCATAACTTCGTTTAGCAGTACTTCTCGTCGAACAGCTTACGCAGCTTGGGGTTCTCGCGCAGCACGTCCAGGGTGATCTGAGCATGGTTCTTGGTGTAGCCATTGCCGATGATCATGGTGACGTCCTTGCCGATACCCTCGGCGCCCAGGGCAGCCTTGGTGAAGGAGGTAGCCATGGAGAAGAAGTACACCAGACCGTCATCGTGGACGGGCAGGATGGCGGACATCTCGCAGGACTCGATGTTCACGCAGCAGATGGACAGATCGTACTCCTTGCCGTCGTTGGCAGCCAGAGCAGCCTCCATAACCTCAACGGGCTTGGTGCAGTCGGCCACGATCACATCGGTGTAAACGCCCAGCTCCAGCAGACCGGGAACCTGCTTGGGATTGCGGACGACGCCCACGACCTTGCCGTTGGGGCCGACCTTCTTCATAGCTTCCCAGCCGCACAGAACGCCGGACTTGCCGTTGGCACCCAGGATCAGAACGCTGTCGCCCTCCTTGGGCAGCTTGCGGGCCTGAGCGGGAGCACCGGCCACGTCCAGGGCGGCCAGGGCCAGAGGCTCGGACATATCCTCGGGCATCTTGGCATACAGGGCGGACTCGAACAGGATGGCCTTACCCACGATGTCAACGCGGTCGATATCCTTGTGGATAGACAGGATCTTCTCGATCTTCAGGGGGGTCATGGACAGGGAGACCAGGGAGACGATCTTGTCGCCTTCCTTCAGGTCGAAGCCGGGCTTCTTCTTCAGGTCCTCGCCGATGTGAGCGACGACGCCCTTGAACATACCGCCGGAACCGGTGACAGGATTCTGCTGCTTGCCGCGCTCAGCGACGATGCCCAGGATCATTTCGCCGATCTTCTTCTCGTCGCCGCCGCAGGCGTCGGAGATCTGGGTGAAGGAAGCGGAGTCGATGTTCAGGGAGGTGACGTCGCAGACGATCTCGTTGGAATAGACCTTGGACATGTCGTTGTCGACCTTCCAAGCAGCCTGGGTCAGAACGCCCTTAGGCTCGATAACGCGATGAGTACCGTACTTGTTGCCTTTCAGTTCAGCCATTGTTAAATATCCTCCTAATATATTTCTCTTAATTGTTTGTTGGGTTACTGCAGGGGCTTGAGGCTCAGGATCTCGCGGGCCTCGGCGGGCGTGGCGATCTCGCGGCCCAGCTCCTTGGCGATGCGGACCACCTTGGCCACCAGCTCGCCGTTGGACGCGGCCTTCTGGCCCTTGCCCAGATAGATGTTGTCCTCGAAGCCAACGCGGACGTTGCCGCCCATGGCGATGGCAGCGGCAGCCATGGTCCACGCAGCGCGGCCCACGCCGGACACGGTCCAGGTGGAGCCTGCGGGAATCTTGCTGGCGAAGAAGGCCAGGTTCTCCACGGTGGCGGGGGTGCAGCCGTGGACGCCCAGGACGAAGTTGAACTGCATGGGATGGGCAGGCACCTCACCCTTCTTGGCCATGCCAAGGATGGTGTCGATGTGACCCAGCTCGAAGCACTCGTACTCGGGCTTGATGTTGTTCTCCAGCATGCGCTTGCCGAAGGCACGCATGGTGGGCATGGTGTTGTCGAATACCTCGTCGCCGAAGTTGCAGGTGCCGCAGTCCAGCGTGGCCATCTCGGGGAACAGCTCGGTGGGCTGCAGACGCTCCTCGGGGGACATACCGGTGGCGCCGCCGGTGGAGGGGATCATGATAACGTCGGGCAGCTCCTTGCGGATGGCGTCCATGACCACGCGGAAGCGCTCACGGTCCTGGGTGGGGGTGCCGTCGTCCTCGCGGACGTGGATGTGCAGAATGGCGGCGCCGGCCTCGTAGGCGGACTTGGCCTCGCGGACCATCTCCTCCACGGTGTAGGGCACGGCGGGATTCTGCGCCTTGGTGACCTCGGCGCCGCAGATAGCGGCGGTAATGATCAGCTTTTCCATTTCTATCGCTCCCTTACTTCTCGATCTTTTTGCGCTGGCAATCCTTAGGAGTCACGCAGGTGCCGTGGGCGCGGCAGACAACGATGGGCTCTTCCAGAACGTCGGCGGCAGAAGCGCTGATGTCGGGACGGGACACGATGACCTTGCGGGCCTCGAACTTCATGGTGCGGGAGGTGTTGCCGACCTTCTCGATCTCGCCATAGGCTTCGATGTAGTCGCCGGCGTACACGGGAGCCAGGAACTCCACGTTGTCATAGGCACAGAACAGGCCCTCATCGCCGTCGCACTTGATCAGCAGCTCGGTGGCCACATCGCCGAACAGGTGCACCATGTGTGCGCCGTCCACCAGGTTTCCGCCGTAATGAGCATCCTTGGCACTCATACGCAGACGCAGCAGAGAAGTCATCTTTTCCATAAGTATTTTCCTCCTTCAGAATTTTGGGATCGCCTTCAACAGAAGCCGTGCTGCAAACGGGCCTTCCTTCTTCCGGCGTTCTTTCGGGCATAAAAAGAGCGCTATCGGTCAAGGTCATTGACCAATAGCGCTCCATGTTACAAACACAATAACATGACAGTAACGCAGCTTACGCAAGCGTCCCCAAGGGCAAGGTCACAGACCGACATTGTCCTTTCGGCGGGCGGCCCCTTTCTGCTCCGTTTGTAACGGATGTCTGTCCCCTGCGAAGCAGTACCCTGTCGCCCGCGCCTCTATTGATTGTAGTATGAACTTCTGTTGCACCCATTATATCGCGATGCGGAGGAATTTGTCAATAGAATTTGTGACAGAAATCACAATAACTTTTTTGTACATCTGACAAATTTTTCGCACCCTGTTTCCTTTGGATATAATGTTGGGGACGATATAGCACACAGGGGGAAATGTCCACGCTGCACGGACATTTCCCCCTGCAATAAAATCAATAGCTCTGCTCGATCTTTTCCAGAATTTCCGGCTTCAGCGACAGCATCCGGCAGATATTCAGCGCGTCCCGGGGGCAGTCGGACCTGCCCTCCACCCGGTACAGACCATAGTTCATGTGCCGGGCGATGACGGCCACGCCGTCCTCGTTGGTAGCGGCCAGCTCCCGGCGGATCTGCTCCGGATCCACATCCCGCAGGCCGATGATCTGGTAGTGGATGCGGGCGTGCTCGGCCACCTTGTCATAGTGGGTGGTCAGCAGGGAGATGGCATTGACGTCGTTTAAGTACCGGGTGACGGCCTGGACGATGATGGCGCCCTCATCGGGGTTGGTACCCCGGGCAAATTCGTCCAGCAGGAACAGGGAGTACCCCTGCTCTACCTCTGCCAGGGCCTTCTGGAACTGGACGATCTCGCTGCCGAAGCCGGACAGGCCCGACTGGATGGACTGCAAATCGTCAAACAGCATCTTTACGCTCCAGAACAGAGGCATCCGGGCCTGCTTGGCGCATACCAGGAATCCCGCCTGCAAAAGCAGCACGTTCAGGGCCACGGTTTTCATGGCCACGGACTTGCCGCCCATGTTGGCGCCGGTGATCACCGCTGCGCCCCGGTCCAGAGAGATGGACACCGGCACAAAGGAACGACCCTGCTCCCGTAAAAGATCGCACAGCTCCGGGTTGATCATATCCGTCAGCTCCAGAGCGGTGTCGGTGATTTCCGGCCGCACCCCACCGTACCGGTGGGCAAACAGCGCCTTCTGAATGAGAAAATCCAGCCGCCCGGCGGTGTCGGCGTCGGCCATCAGATCGTCGGCCAGAGGAGCCAGGGCCGCGCCCATGGCCCGGCGGACCTTCATCTCCTCGCTGTCCTCCTCGGCGCAGATGCGCACCCGCTTCTGCCGCAGATCGTCCTTCTCCGCGTCAGTCTGGGCCCGGTACAGCTGCTCCTCCACCTGCTTCTTGGCGGCGCGGATCTCCCGCAGCTTCGGCGTGGCGGCATCGGGGATGTAAAAGCCCCGGCTGCGGGTGTTTTCCGGGTCCAGAATGGCCAGAGCCGGAGCGGGATCATGAAATTCCAGGCCCGTAAGTCCCGCCGCATCCCGCAGCCGCTCAAACATGGGCCGCAGGGTCTCCAGCCGCTGGAGATAGCCCTTGAGCTCAAACAGCTCCACATGGTCCGGCACCTCCAGCTCCCGGCACCGGCGCAGGGAGCCGCGGATGTCCTTCATCTGGCACAGCACCACACAGATCTGGTCGTACAGGTCCTTCAGCTCCTCCGCATGGGCGGCGGCCCGCTCCACATTGTACAGCTCCAGCTCCAGCTCCTGCCGTTGGTCGGGGGTATAGTACCGCAGGCGGCGAATGCGCTCCTGGCCAAAGGGGCTGCACCCATGGAGACTCTCCAGAATATACTGCAGGCCGATTTTTTCTCTTTCCTCGAAACGGATCTCGATCATGCCAGCTCCTCCTTTACATTGATCACCGGAACGTCCACGGCCTCCCGCATCCGGGCCATGAACTCGTCTTTATCGAACTTCCACCCGTAGGCGGACACAGGGTTGATGGTCACGCACAGGGTCCGGGCTGCCTCGGCAGTTTCCAGCCGCACCTGCCGGGTCTGCAGCTTGTCCAGGGTATCCGGCGTCAGCAGCACCCGGCTGGGGTCCTTCACCACCAGCCGTCCGCCCCGCAGCACGCCGCTGCGCAGCAGGGGCACCACCATGGAGTCCGTCAGCGCTCCGGGGGCCAGGGCCTCGCCGTGCTCCTTCAGACATTTCTCCAGGCCGTCCTCCGCCTCCGGCGGCAGGGTCTCTGCCTTGGGCAGATTCATGATGCGGTAGATATTGGCGGTATCCGCCACCACCCTTTCCATGCTCATGTGATACGACGCGCCGGTGCACAGCACCACGCCCTCGGCAACTGCCCGGGCGCCCAGAGACTTCCGGCCCAGGGCCCCGTCGATGATGGACTTATCCGCTCCCAAATCAAAGAACATCCGGGATACCTCCCGCAGCTGGCTGGTGATGGATGGCCCTGCCAGCTGGACGTTTCCGGCGCTGCGGGCCCGAAGGATCACCACCTCACCCAGAGGCGTGGGAATGCCGGTGGTCTCCAGGATCTCCTCAGTCACATCGCCCAGCCGCAGCATGTCCCGGGCCGTGGCGATCAGGGTTCCCTCCCGGACGAAAATGCCGGGCTTTTCTGTACCCGTCACCACGTCGGTGGACTCGCCGTCCCGCCCGATGGACGTCAGCCCCAGGGTTCCCTGAAGCCGGTCGTGATGCAGCATCCAGTTAAGCATAGTGGTCTTTCCTGCGTTTTTGCACATGCCCACAATGGACATGGTTTTCACGCTGTTCAATATCTCCAGCAGCTGTGAGGACATGTTTTTCCCTCCCGGTGTAAATCGTTCTGAAATGGTATTATAGCGTATATTTCCTTAAAAGAAAAGGGGGGACCGCAGGATTTATTTTTTGCCCGCCCGGTAAGCCAAAGCACCCCGCAGGGCGGACCGCCAGGAGAGCGGTCTGCCGCACGGGGTGCGTTTATGGCAGCGGGAAAAGGGGCCGCGTCAGTTGGCGATGCCGTGGTGGACGGGCTTGGTGGCGGGGGTAATGGCCTGGATGCTGTAGCCGTTGGCCAGACAATACTGGATGATATCCGGCAGGGCGTCGGCGGTGGTGGACTTGGTTCCGGCATCATGCATCAGCACCACGTTGCTCCGGCCGTGGCGCAGGGCAGAGGTGACGGCACTGTAGATCCGGCCCGAGGAGGCGGGGGTGCCGGCAGCGTCGCCGCTGGATACATTCCAGTCAAAATAGGTGAAGCCCTCGTTCTGGACCCGCTGGGCCAGACGGCTCATGATGCCCACGCTGTACTGGCGGCTGACGGTGTTGGAGCTGCCTCCGGGGAAGCGGAGAATGGTGGCCTCATACCCGAAGTCTGCCCGAAGCCGGTCCCGGAGCCGGTAGACGTTCTGCATAAAGGCCTCGTCACTTTTGTAAATGGATGCATAGTCGTGGGAGTAGCCGTGAATGGCCACGGTATGCCCTTCGTCGATCATCCGGCGGATCAGAGCCTTACCGGACTCGCCGTAGTTGACGATGAAGAAGGTGGCGCGGACGTTATAGGCCTTCAGAGTGTCCAGCACCCGGGGCGTCACCCGGTCGCTGGGGCCGTCATCGAAGGTCAGGTAGACGGGGCTGGAGCCGGCGGCGGTATTTTCATATACGGACACCTGGCGGGTGGCAGAGGCAGTGTTGCCCGCCTTGTCGGACACGGTATAGGTCAGGGTATAGACCCCGGGAACGGAGGTGTCCACAGTGCCGGCCCGGCGGATGGCTGCGGTCAGGTCGCCGTCGGCGTCATCCTGGGCCGTGGCTCCGGGATCCTTGAGTGTACCGCCCAGGGGAACGAACAGTTCCCGCTGACCGGACAGCGTGATGGCCGGGGCTACCACGTCCCGGACCGTCACCCGACGGGTGGCAGTGGCGGTATTTCCGGCCTTGTCGGTGACGGTGTAGGTGAGAACGTGGATGTCGCCGCTTTCCTGGTCCGTTACCCGGATAGAGGCGGTGAGATCACCGTCGCAGCGGTCCCGGGCGGCGGCTCCCGGGTCCTGGAACAGGTCAAAGCGGGAGACGGTGACCTCCGTATCCCCGGCCAGCGTCAGCTCCGGGGCCTCCCGGTCCTCCACGCGCACCAGACGGCGGGCCGTGTAGCGCTGCCCCCGGTACTCCGCCTGATACGTCAGGGTATAGTCCCCGGGGACCTCGGTGTTCACCCGGCCTTCCACGGTGACGGCGGTATCGGTGCGGTTGCTGCCCCGCAGCAGCTGGGCGCCGGGGTCCGTGTAGGCAGCGAAGGCGGCGATGCGTTCCTCGGACGGGCCGTTGAGCTGGATGTGAGTGGGCGGTGTGAGGATAAAATAGCCCTTTGCAAGGCTCAGAACGCCGATGACGGCGGCTGCCAGCAGCAGAGCTCCGCCTGCCGCCAGAGCGGCGATGGTCTTTTTTTTCATGGATGCGATCCCCCTATAAACGATTCTGTCTGATATTGTAGAGAACTGCCGCCGGGGAATCAAGGTACATTCCGTTACAAGACGGTAACAAATGATTACGAAAAATTTTATCCGCGAAAGTGTGTGTATTCAGGCAGTGCAGTAAAGCCTGGGGCGCTGGGGGTTCAGGATTTGGCTGTCCCGGTACATTGAGATGGGTTTTTGTAGAGAAATTATTGAAAAGCACCAAATGGAACATGAAATTATCACTTCTTTTTGCTGAATTGACAGATTCGCCGCAATTGAATATAATAGATAATCAGGAAATATTCAACAAAGACAGGAGGCAGCTTATGGCATTTTATGATGTTGACAACGCAATGACGGTGAAATTGGATTACGACCTGCCCCCATATCCCACCTTCCGGGAGGGGATCCGGCGGGCCCCCAGGCGGGAGGCCCATCTGTCCCAGGCAGACAAGGCGCTGGCCATCCGCAACGCCCTGCGGTACATCCACCCGGACCATCATTTGCAGATGGCAAGGGAGTTTGCCCGGGAGCTGGAGGAGCATGGCCGGATCTACGGATATCGCTTCCGGCCGGAGGGCGCGCTTCACGGCAAGCCCATCGACCAGTATCGGGGCAACTGCATAGAGGCCAAGGCCTTCCAGGTGATGATGGACAACAACCTGGACTTCGACGTGGCCCTGTATCCCTATGAGCTGGTGACCTACGGCGAGACGGGGCAGGTGTGCCAGAACTGGATGCAGTACCGGCTCATCAAGAAGTATCTGGAGGTCATGACCGATGAGCAGACGCTGGTGGTTATGTCCGGCCACCCGCTGGGCCTGTTCCACAGCCACAAGCTGGCGCCCCGGTGCATCATCACCAACGGCCTGATGGTGGGCGCCTTTGACGACCAGAAGAACTTCAACCGCGCCGCCGCCCTGGGCGTGGCCAACTACGGCCAGATGACGGCAGGCGGCTGGATGTACATCGGGCCCCAGGGCATCGTGCACGGGACCTTCAACACTCTGCTCAACGCCGGACGGCTGAAGCTGGGGATTCCCGCCGACGGGAACCTGGCGGGGCGGCTGTTCGTGTCGGCGGGCCTGGGCGGCATGAGCGGGGCCCAGGGCAAGGCGGCGGAGATCGCCGGGGCCGTGTCCATCATCGCAGAGGTGGACGACTCCCGCATCGAGACCCGCTATACCCAGGGATGGGTCAGCCAGCGCACCGACAGCCTGGAGCAGGCGCTGGCTATGGCCCGGCAGCATCTGGCGGACAAGACCCCCTGCGCCATCGCCTATCACGGAAATGTGGTGGACCTGCTGGAATACCTGTATGACAACAACGTGCATGTGGACCTGCTCAGCGACCAGACCTCCTGCCATGTGCCCTATGACGGCGGATACTGCCCCCAGGGGCTGACCTTTGCCCAGCGGACGGAGCTGCTGGACCGGGATCCGGAGAAGTTCCGGAAGCTGGTGGATCAGTCGCTGCGGCGGCACTATGAGATGATCTGCAAATTCCACGACCGGGGGACGTATTTCTTCGACTACGGCAACAGCTTCCTGAAGGCCGTGTTTGACGCCGGAGTGCGGGACGTGTGCCGCAACGGCGAAAACGACCTGGACGGATTCGTGTTCCCCTCCTATGTGGAGGACATTCTGGGGCCGTGCCTGTTCGACTTCGGCTACGGGCCCTTCCGGTGGTGCTGCCTGTCGGGAAAGCCCGAGGATCTGGACAAGACCGACGACGCCGCCGCGGCGTATATCCTGGAAAACAACCGGCGGTATCAGGACTATGACAACTATGTGTGGGTCCGGGACGCCAAGCGCAACCGCATGGTGGTGGGCACCCAGTGCCGCATCCTGTATCAGGACGCCATGGGACGCATGAACATCGCCCTGAAATTCAACGAGATGGTGCGAAACGGCGAGATCGGCCCCGTGATGCTGGGCCGGGACCACCACGACACCGGCGGAACGGACTCCCCCTTCCGGGAGACCTCCAACATCAAGGACGGCTCCAACATCATGGCGGACATGGCCACCCAGTGCTATGCCGGCAACGCCGCCCGGGGCATGAGCCTTATCGCCCTGCACAACGGCGGCGGCGTGGGCATCGGCAAGTCCATCAACGGCGGCTTCGGCATGGTGCTGGACGGCTCGGAGCGGGTGGACACCATCCTGCGTATGAGCATGCCCTGGGACACCATGGTGGGTGTGGCCCGGCGCGGCTGGGCCCGGAACGACAACGCCGTCACCACGGCCATGGAGTATAACCGCCTGTATGCGGGGCAGGATCATATCACCCTGCCCTATGCCGCGCCGGAGGACGACGGCATCATCGCCGCCGTGCTCCACGGGGCCCAGTAAGGAGGGACCATGGGTACCTACATTACGAACATCGGTCTGCTGGCCACGCCCCGGGGCCATTCTGCCCGGCGGGGCACGCAGCAGGGAGACGTGACGCTGCTGCGGAACGCCTGGGTGGAGCTATGCGGCGAGACCATTGCCGCCGTGAGGCAGGGGACCCCTGCTCCGGCGGAGGGCGACCGGGTCATCGACGCCGGGGGACGGCTGGTGACCCCGGGACTGGTGGACGCCCATACACACCTGATCTTCGGTGGGTGGCGGCAGAATGAGCTGGGGCAGAAGCTCCGCGGCGTGCCGTATCTGGATATTCTGGCCCAGGGCGGCGGCATTCTCTCCACCGTTCGGGCCACCCGGGCGGCTACGGAGGAGCAGCTGGCGCAGAAGGCGGCGGAAGCTCTGGCGGAGATGCTGCGGATGGGTGTTACCACCTGCGAGGCGAAAAGCGGATACGGCCTGGACCCGGAGCAGGAGATGAAGCAGCTGCGGGTCATCCGGCGGCTGAAGGAAACGCAGGCGGTGGAGCTGGCGGCCACATTTATGGGGGCCCACGCCCTGCCGGAGGAATACCGGGAACGGCGGGAGGCATACATCCGCCTGCTGTGCCAGGAGATGATCCCCCGGGCGGCCCGGGAGGGGCTGGCGGAGTTCTGCGATGTGTTCTGCGAGACGGGTGTGTTTACGGCGGAGGAGTCCCGGACCATTCTGGAGGCCGGACTGCGCCACGGGCTGCGGCCTAAGGTCCACGCCGACGAGATCGACGCCATCGGCGGCTCGCAGCTGGCGGGAGAAATGGGCGCGGTCAGTGCGGAGCATCTGATCGTCTGCCCGTCGGAGGGCATCCGGAGTTTGGCCCGGGGGGGCACCGTGGCCTGCTGCCTGCCGGCCACCAGCTTCTATCTGGGGGCGGACTATGCCCCGGTTCGGGACATGGTGAATGCGGGAGTTCCGGTGGCGGTGGCCACGGATTTCAATCCCGGCTCCTGCCCCGGCAGCAGCTTGCAGCTGGCTATGAACATTGCGTGCCTGAAATATCGCATGACCCCGGAGGAGGTGCTGACGGCGGTGACGCTGAATGGCGCCGCCGCCATCGGGCGGGCGGACCGCATCGGCTCCCTGGAGCCCGGCAAGCAGGCGGACCTGCTGCTGTGGGACGCGCCGGATCTGGATTATGTATGCTATCGCTTCGGCAGCAACCTGGTGCACACGGTGATGAAAAAGGGACGGCTTGTGGGGTAACGGAACAACAGGAGGAAACACCATGATTTATATCAACGGACACGACCTGACCATTGAACAGGTCATCGCCGTCTCCCGGGAAGGGGAGACGGTGGCCATCGCCCCGGAGGCGGTGGAGCGCATCAACGCCGCCCGGGCCTATGTGGACCGGAAGCTGGCGGAAAAGGCCGTGGTATACGGCCTGACCACGGGGTTCGGCAAATTCTCCACGGTGTTCGTGCCGGAGGAGGAGACCGCCGAGCTGCAGCGAAACCTTATCATTTCCCACGCCTGCGGCATGGGCCGGCCGCTGCCCGCCCGGGTGGTGCGGGCGGCGATGCTGCTGCGGCTGAACGCCCTGTCCCGGGGCAATTCCGGCATTCGTCTGTCCACCATGGAGACGCTGCTGGCTATGCTGAACCGGGGCGTCCATCCCGTTATCCCGGAGAAGGGCTCCCTGGGCGCCAGCGGCGACCTGGCCCCCCTGGCCCACATGGTGCTGGTGATGCTGGGCGAGGGAGAGGCAGAGTATCAGGGCCGGGTGCTGCCGGGCCGGGAGGCTATGGCTGCCGCCGGCATCGAGACCATCCAGCTGGCCGCCAAGGAGGGTTTGGCCCTTATCAACGGCACCCAGATCATGACGGCCATCGCCTGCCAGGCGGTGTATGACGCCCGGGACCTGGCCAAAACGGCGGACATCGCCGCCGCCATGACCTGCCAGGCCCTGCACGGCATCCGGAAGGCCTTTGACCCCAAGGTACACGCCCTGCGGGGGCAGCCGGGGCAGATCACCGCGGCGGAGAACCTGCGCCGCCTGCTGGAGGGCAGCCGGCTGTCCTTCGCCCTGAACCCGGACAAGGTCCAGGATGCCTACGCCATTCGCTGCACCCCTCAGATCCATGGGGCCAGCCGGGACGCCATCGGCTATGTGTGGGACGCGGTAACCCGGGAGATCAACGCCGTTACCGACAATCCCCTGATCTTTCCGGAGGAGGACGAGGTCATCTCCGGCGGCAATTTCCACGGGCAGCCCATGGCGCTGGCCATGGATTTCCTGGGCATCGCGGTGGCAGAATTTGCCAATGTATCCGAGCGGCGGCTGGAGCGGCTGGTGAATCCGGCCCTGTCCGAGGGGCTGCCGGCCTTCCTGACGAAGCACGGCGGCGTACACTCCGGCTTCATGATCGCCCAGTATGCGGCGGCTTCCATGGTGTCGGAGAGCAAGGTATACGCCCATCCGGCATCGGTGGACTCCATCCCGTCGTCGGCCAACCAGGAGGATCACGTCAGCATGGGCACCACCGCCGCCCGGAAGGCGCTGATGATCCTGGACAACAGCCAGAAGGTGCTGGCCATTGAGCTGTTCGCCGGGGCACAGGCCCTGTGGCTGCGGGATGAGGACAAGCTGTCGCCCGCCACCCGGGCCGTGTACGACCGCATCCGGACCGTGATCCCCCCCATCGAGGAGGACGTGGTCATGCACCCGCTGATGGTCCGGGCGGAGGAGCTGGTAAAGGAGCACGCGCTGTCCCAGGCGGCGGAGGCCGTCTGCGGAGAGCTGAAATAACGAATCAGAGCACAGAGGACAGGGAGGAAAAATAATATGATGAAGCTTGTGGAGTGCATCCCCAATTTCAGCGTCAGCCGGGAGCGGGATGAGGCGGCCTTCAACGCCCTGGTGGATACGGCCAAGGCCGTTCCCGGGTGTACGGTGCTGGACGTGCAGTCCGACGGCACCCATAACCGGTGCGTGTTCACACTGGTGGGGTCCCCGGAGGGCATCGGCGAGGCAGCCTTCCGGCTGGCCAAGCGGGCCATGGAGGTCATCGACCTGACGAAGCATCAGGGCGCCCATCCCCGGATGGGGGCCACGGACGTGATCCCCTTTGTGCCCACCATGGGCATGACTGTGCAGGAGTGCGTGGAGCTGTCCAAGCAGGTGGCGGGGCGTATCTGGGACGAGCTGCGGATCCCCAGCTTCCTGTATGAGGACTCCGCCACATCTCCGGATCGGGTGAACCTGGCCAAGATCCGCAAGGGACAGTTCGAGGGAATGCCCGAGAAGCTCCGGCAGCCGGAGTGGGCCCCGGATTTCGGCGAAAGGAAGGTCCACCCCACTGCCGGAATCATCGCCATCGGCGCACGGATGCCGCTGGTGGCCTTCAACGTGAACCTGGACACGGACAACGTGGAGATCGCAAAGTCCATCGCCAAGGCCATCCGCGGCTCCTCCGGCGGGTTCAAATACTGCAAGGCCATCGGCCTGCTGCTGGAGGACCGGAACGTGGCCCAGGTGTCCATGAATATGGTGAACTATGAGGGGACGCCGCTGTATTACGCCTATGAGATGATCCGGGCCCTGGCGGACCGGTGGGGCGTGCGCATTATCGGCACGGAGCTGGTGGGCCTGACCCCGGCCAAGGCCCTGGTGGACTGCGCGGAATACTACCTGAAGCTGGAGAATTTTGACTGCCATAAGCAGGTGATGGAATATCACCTGGTGGGCATGGAATAAGGAGGACGTTATGCAGCTTTCTGAACTGACGGTACGGGGCTTTGCGGACCTGCTGGGCTCCGACGCACCGGCTCCCGGCGGCGGGTCTGCCGCGGCACTGGCCGGGGCCCTGGGCGCAGCCCTGACCGCCATGGTGGGGTCTTTGACCGTGGGCAAAAAGAAGTACGCCGAATTCGATGGCCTGGCACGGGAGACCCTGGAAAAGGCCCGGGACCTGGAGCACCGGTTCCTGGACGTGATGCAGCGGGACACGGAGGCCTTCAACACCGTGTCTGCCGTGTTCGCTATGCCCAAGGGCACCGACGAGGAGAAGGCCGCCCGGTCGCAGGCCATGCAGCAGGCCCTGCAGGGCTGCACCAGGACCCCCTTTGAGATGATGGAGCTGTCGCTGGAGGCGCTGCGCCTGACGGAGGGGCTGGTGGACCGGTCCAACGCCAATGCGGCCAGCGACCTGGGCTGCGCGGCCCTGCACCTGGGGTGCGCCATCCAGGGGGCATGGCTCAACGTCCTCATCAACCTGGGCAGCATCCGGGACGTGGCCTTTGCCGCCCAGTACCGCACCCGGGGACAGATCCTGCTGGACGAGGCCCTGCCGCTGTCCCGGCGGATCTATGGACGCATTCTGGAAATGGTGGAATAAACGGGAAAAATCCCTCCGGCTTACACCGGAGGGATTTTTATCCGAAACAATTTACTTTTCGCCGAACCAGCAGCGGACGAAGGCGGCCAGGCCGGGGATCAGATCCTTGATCTCGTGGCCGGAGGTGTTGACGCACAGATGGTATGTCTCCTTGGCGCCCCACTTGTTGTCGGCGAACATCTGGCGGTACTGGGCGCGGTTTTTGTCCACCTGCTTCATGCGGCGGGCAATGTCATTGCGGGACAGGTGCTCCCCCTCCGGGGCCCGGTCGATGCAGCGCTGGATCTTGGATTCGGCGTCGGCATAGACGAACAGGTTCAGGGGATGATAGTCCTTCAGGATCACGTCGGCGCAGCGTCCCACGATGACGCAGTCGCCCTGCTTGGCGAAATTCTCAATGATCTGCTGTTGGGCAGCGGCCACCTGGAAGCCCTGGTCCATGATCTGCACCGGCGGCATAGCGAACCGATGGCCGATGGTCATGGGATAGGCGGCCTCGATGCACTTTTCGGAGATGTTGGCCACATACCGCTCGTCGAAGCCATGCTCCTTGGCAATCAGCTCGATGATCTCGTGGTCATAGCAATGGATGCCCAGCTCCTCGGCCAGACGCTTGCCCAGCTCGCGGCCGCCGGAGCCGAACTCGCGGCTGATGGTGATGATTTTCATATGGATCCTACTCCTTTCGGGGGATAATTATGCGCTTTTGATCAATATTGGTAGCAGCTGCCGCCTACAAATTCACGGACAATGGAATTGCGGGGGACGTAGGTCGTGTGCAGCGGCGGAACTCCGCCCACCACCTTCATCAGATCCGTCAGGCCGTGCTTTTCCAGATATTCCGGCGTCAGCTCCTGGCGGAACTGGGGAATTTCGTTAAGGTACTTGGCCAGAATGCAGGGCTCGTAATCGTGGAAGGTGTCAATGTGGATAGCGGCGTTGCTCTTGTAGGGCATGATGTAGTTCACCTCGCCGCGGTCCACGCTCTCGGCCCGCTCCACGGTGTCCTGCAGGGAATGGCCCCGGGTGTTGTAGTCCCGGATCAGGCGGCGGGCCACCCGCAGCTGCTCGGGCCGGACAATCTTGTCGTCATTGGTGATGATACGGGTCCGGGGCGCTACATACACGCCGTTGGCGATACCCCGGAGCTTGTCGAAAATCAGGGGGTTGAGCATGTGGATGCCCTCGGCAATGACGATGCAGTCCTTGTCGCCCTGCATTTTTTTATAGCCGCCGGTGGTGCCATTTTTGAAGTCGTACCAGGGGATATCCGCCTCCATCCCGTCCAGCAGGCGGGAGATGCAGGTCAGCAGGGTGTCCACGTCCACGCAGTAGGGGGACTCCCAGTCTGTGGCCTCGGGCGGGCGCTTGTCCAGCGGCAGGAAGAAGTTATCCATGCTCAGCAGACATACCTTGATGCCCAGATTCTGCAGGTACTCCTGAAGCCGCATGGCGGTGGTGGTCTTGCCAGAGCCGGAGGGGCCCGTCAGGGCAACCACAGGCTTTTCCTGGCGGTTGGACAGAATGGCGGCGGCTGCGGCGCTGATCTTGTCGTGAAATACCTCCTCACAGCGCAGAACAAACTGCGTCTCGTTGCGCATGGCATAATTGATATTTTCCAGGTCGATAACGCGCATCGAAAAATGCTCCTCTCAATTGGATAACACGTATCCATCCTATGATATCGTTTATTATATCACAAACCTGACCGGGTTGCAAGCCAAAAAACCTCCGGAGATGAGAGACTCCGTTTTCCCCTTCAAAAGCCGCGGTGCAGGCACCCGGCGCCGTGCGCAGTAAACGCGGGAGGTTTTCCTCTGTGCCGTGGGACTTGACAGAGGCCGGGAATATGGTAAAATCCTGTAGAATCAACAGGAAATGAGGGATGCACCATGCCGGAGAAGCAGCTGAGGCGGATGAACGCACACTATGCCCTGATACAGGGCCTGTTCTGGGGCGGATACGCCACCATATGGGCTTTTTTGACGGTACTGCTGCTGTACCGGGGCTTTTCCAACAGCCAGATCGGCGTGGTATCGTTTCTGGCGCTGACGCTTCCTATCGTGGTGCAGCCGGGGCTGGCGGCACTGGCCGACCGGGACGGACGTTTCACCAGCCGGCGCCTGGGGTTGGCGCTGGTGTGTCTGGCGGCGACCGCGGCGGGAGTGATGTGGGCCTGGGGAGCCAACCGCCTGCTGACGGCGGTGCTGTATGTACTCATCGGCGTATGCCTGACGGCAACGCAGCCATTTTTCAGCTCCATGGCTATGGAGTGGCAGATGGCCGGGGCAGACCTGAACTTCGGGTTGGGACGAGGCATCGGCTCGGCATGCTATGCGGCGCTGGTGCTGCTCCTGGGTCAGCTGACGGAGCGGTACGCTCCGACGCTGGTGGTTCCGGTGTTTGCGGGGCTGTTTGCGATACTGGCCCTGGCGGTGTGGCGATTCCGGTCAGCGCCGGCTCCCAGAATGGAAGGGGAGAGGCCCCAGGTTCTTACCAACCTCCAGCTGCTGCGGAAATATCCCCGGTTTGTGCTGCTGCTTGCGGCATGCGCACTGCTGATGGCGTGCCACAGCTCCTCATGTACTTATATGATCCACATCGTGGAGAAGGCCGGGGCCGGGTCCGGAGCCATGGGTGCGGCTTTGGCATTGGCGGCGTTTCTGGAGCTGCCGGCTATGGGACTGTTCAGCCGGATGCGGCAGAGGCTGTCTCTGGCATGGCTGCTGCGTCTGTGCGCAGGTGCGTTTCTGGCGAAGATCGTAGTTTTCTGGCTGGCGGAGTCTATGACCGCCATCTATCTGGCATCGGTGCTGCAATTTTTTGAGTACGGGATCTTCACTCCGGCCACCGTGTACTATGTGGTGGAGCACATTGATCGGGGCAATCAGGTGAAGGGACAGGCACTGATCAGCGTGGCATCCTCCGGCGTTGGGTCGGCCTTTGGGTCCCTGTGCTGCGGACTGATCCTGGACCGGGCCGGGGTCAGCGGCATGCTGCTGTTTGAAGTAGCCTGTGCTGCTGCGGGATGCATCGTTATGCTGCTGGCCACCGGAGAAGGCAAGCGGAAATAATAGGAAAGAGCCTCCCGCCGGGAGGCCCTTTCCTATTGCTCAGGGAATTGCAGGCTTCGGCGAAAGCCGTCCTGCCCCAGGGATGTGATGTCCCCGGCTATGACCTGGTCGCCGCAGACGAACAGATTGGCCTGGACCCCCTGGGGGATATTGGGATAGTTCAGCACCGTATAGGTATACCGGGTGGCGGTCTTGCCGCCGCACTGGTCAAAGGGCAGCCCCAGATCCTTTTGCAGCGCTGTGTACTCCGTATGGCTGGACAGGTCCTCCGGCAGCAGGAGGCTCAGTGTCTCCAGGGGCTCCGGCGTCACCTGCCACCCCAGCCCCTCCAGATACGCCACCCGAGCAGCGTTATCGGCGGCCTTTACCGGCTCCGTCTTGCCGACGCCCCGCTGGCAGCCGGGGACGATGAGCAGCAGGGCCAGCGCGGCCAGGACCCCGGCAGCGGCCATGGCCAGCTGCCGCCGTCTCATAAATACCACCATACCATCACCTCGTACATTTCTTATTCCATTTTGCCCGGAACTATGCTATTCTTACAGAAGAAATCGCGGGAGGTGCGGATATGGAGCGTCTGGATAAGGTGCTGGCCGGGACCGGTCGATGGTCCCGGCGGGAGGTAAAGGACCTGGTGCGTCAGGGACGGGTGCGGATAGACGGCGTGACCGCCCGGACGGCAGAGGAAAAGCTGGACCCGGACGCCGCCGCCATCTCCGTGGACGGTCAGCCGGTGGAGACGGAGCGCTTCACCTATGTCATGCTCCATAAGCCCGCCGGGGTACTGTCTGCCACCGAGGACAGCCGGCAGAGCACGGTGCTGGACCTGCTGCCGCCTGAGCTTCGGAAAAGGGGCCTGTCCCCGGTGGGACGTCTGGACAAGGACACGGAGGGCCTGCTGCTGCTGACCAATGACGGGGCCCTGGCCCATCGGCTGCTCTCACCCAAGTCCCATGTGGACAAGGTGTACTATGCCCGGGTGGAGGGCACGCTGGAACCCGCTGACACAGCGGCTTTCGCCGCTGGGATGACCTTGGGCGACGGACTGTGCTGCCTGCCCGCCGGACTGGAGATCCTGTCGCCGGGAGAAGCCCTGGTGACCCTGCGGGAGGGAAAGTTTCACCAGGTCAAGCGGATGCTGGCGGCCCGGGGAAAGCCGGTGACGTACCTGAAGCGGCTGTCCATGGGGCCGCTGCGGCTGGACCCGGAGCTGGCTCCCGGGGCCTTCCGTGTGCTGACTCCGGAGGAAAAAAACGCCCTTGTTGACTGTCATTAGGTGTGTTTATCGACATAACTGCAAAAAAAGCCTAAAGAAATTTGTAGAAAAGATAAAAAAATACTTGCAAATCCGTGATTCTGACGATATAATAGGGGTAACGGCCTGACAGTTTGCACAAAATACCCACAGCCCAAATTATCGGCGGGAGGAACAAGAATGTCTGGAAGAATTTTTCAAAACGTTGTGCTGCAATTCAAGGAGACCACAGACCGCACCATCGGCGTCATCGACTCTGAGGGCACGGTGATCGCGTGCAGCGAGCTCACCGGTATCGGTAAAAAGTGGACCAAATATGTGGAGCCCATCGCGGCGGCGGAAGGCAACTGCGTGACCATGGAAGGTAAGACCTTCAAGGCCATGCCCGGCTGGGGATCCCACTTTGATTATGCGGTTTTCACCAGCGGAGATGACAGCGTGGGACGCACCGTATGCTCCATGGCCTGCGTGGCGCTGAACGCCGCCAAGGTCTACTACGAGGAAAAGCACGACAAGGGCTCCTTTATCAAGAACATCATCTCGGATAACATCCTCATCAGTGACATCTACATGCGTGCCAAGGAGCTGCATGTGGCGGCAGAGGTGCCCCGCGGCGTCTTTGTCATCCGCCCGGTGGACGATCGGTCCGAGGCCATTCCCGTGGACGTGGTGCAGAATATGTTCCCGGACCGGCAGAACGACTTTGTCCTCAGCGTGGGCGATGACGACGTGGCCCTGATCCACCAGATGCCCGAGAACTCCTGCGGCAAGGACCTGGAAAAGGTGGCCGCTTCCATTGAGGAGGCCCTGCGGGTAGACGGCGAGAGCGTGGTGTTCGTGGGCATCGGCACCCTGGCACTGCATCTGCGGGATCTGGCCAAGGCGTATAAGGAGGCCCAGATCGCCATTGAGGTGGGCAAGGTGTTCGACACCGAGCGCTATGTCATCAACTATGAGAACCTGGGTATCGGCCGCCTGATCTATCAGCTGCCCACCACCCTGTGCGAAATGTTCCTGCAGGAGGTTTTCAAAAAGAACCCCATCGACGCTCTGGATCAGGAGACGCTGTTCACCATCTACAAGTTCTTCGAGAACAACCTGAACGTGTCCGAGACTGCCCGGAAGCTGTTTGTCCACCGGAACACCCTGGTGTACCGGCTGGAGAAGATCAAGAAGCTGACGGGGCTGGACCTGCGGGAGTTCGACGATGCCATCACCTTCAAGGTTGCACTGATGGTGAAGAAGTATCTTACCAGCCGCGGCATCGACGCATAAATCAAAGCAAAAAAATCCTGTCCCTTGGGGGGACAGGATTTTTTATGCCGATTCAGTCCTTACGCAGGAGGTTGTTGTCCTCGAAATAGTCGATGCGCATGGCGTGGCGGACGTCGTGAAGGGTGGCGGCCGCCGTCCTGCGGGCGGTCTCGCTGCCGGCCCGGAGAATTTCGTACACGTCGGGCAGACGCTTCTCCCAATCCTCCCGGCGCTGGCGGATGGGGGCCAGCTCCGCCTGGAGGACATTGTTCAGGAACTTCTTGACCTTCACATCCCCCAGGCCGCCCCGCTGATAGTGGGCCTTCAGCTCATCCAGCCCGCTGTATTCCGGCAGGAACTCCGGGAAATACTCCGGGCGGCAGAAGGCGTCCAGATAGATGAAGACAGGGTTTCCCTCGGTGTGGCCGGGGTCCTCCCGGCGCAGGTGGGTGGGGTCGGTGAACATGGACATGACCTTGGTGCGGATGTCCTCGGGACTGTCGGACAGATAGATGCAGTTGCCCAGGGACTTGCTCATCTTGGCCTTGCCGTCAATGCCCGGCAGGCGCAGACACGCCTGGTTCCTGGGCAGGATGATCTGGGGGTCCACCAGAGTGTCGCCATAGACGGCGTTGAACTTGTGGACGATCTCCTTGCACTGCTCCAGCATGGGCAGCTGATCCTCGCCCACGGGGACGGCGGTGGCCCGGAAGGCGGTAATGTCCGCCGCCTGGCTGATGGGGTAGCAGAAGAAGCCCACAGGAATGCTGGCCTCGAAGTTTCGCATCTGGATCTCCGCCTTCACGGTGGGGTTGCGCTGGACCCGGGACACGGTGACCAGGTTCATATAATAGAAGGTCAGCTCCGTCAGCTCCGGGATCATGGACTGGATGAACAGGGTGGACTTTTCCGGGTCCAGGCCGCAGGCCAGATAGTCCAGGGCCACGTTCATGATGTTCTGGCGGACCTTCTCCGGATGCTCGGCGTTGTCGGTCAGGGCCTGGGCATCGGCGATCATGATGTAGATCTCGTCGAATTTGCCGGAGTTCTGAAGGGCCACGCGCTCCTTCAGGGAGCCCACATAGTGGCCCACATGCAGACGGCCGGTGGGCCGGTCACCGGTAAGAATGATCTGTTTCATATAACGCTCCTTCCGCGGCGGGAAACGGGGAAAACCGCCAGGGTGATTTTTACCTATTATAAGCGCAACGGGCCGCCGCGTCAACATCTTTAGCCGCCGGGAGGCAGATTATCCCGGAAAAGCGGGGGTTGACAAACCGGGAAGCAGCGGTTACAATGTATTTGATTTTTGCAAAAGACCGTGAAGGGAAAAAGACGGGACAGGTCCCCCTGCAGAGAGCCGGCGGATGGTGCAAGCCGGCGGAGGCGTTCCGTTGTACTGGCCCCGGAGTTTCCCACCTGAACAGGGCGGGACGGCTGCGCCCCGTTACAGGCGGCGCTCCTTATTGGAGGAGCCTATGAGGACTGCGGAGCGATCCGCGGCCGAAGCAGGGTGGTATCACGTTTTCACGTCCCTGACCGCACAGACGGTCGGGGACTTTTTTATTTGTCATTGATAATTCATCATAAGAAGGAGAAAACAGCATGAAGTACGATTTTGCCGCCATTGAGAAAAAGTGGCAGAAGCGGTGGGAGGAGACCAAGCCCTATGCCGCCGTTACCGGGGACAAGCGCCCCAAGTTTTATGGGCTCATCGAGTTCCCCTATCCCTCCGGCCAGGGCCTGCATGTGGGCCATCCCCGGCCCTTTACCGCCATGGACATTGTCACCCGCAAAAAGCGCATGGAGGGCTATAACGTCCTGTTCCCCATCGGCTTTGACGCCTTCGGCCTGCCCACGGAGAACTACGCCATCAAGAACCACATCCACCCGGCCATCGTCACCAAGCAGAACATCGCCAACTTCACCAGCCAGCTGAAAATGCTGGGCTACGGCTTTGACTGGGACCGGGTGGTGGACACCACGGACCCCAACTACTATAAGTGGACCCAGTGGATCTTTTTGCAGATGTTCAAGAAGGGCCTGGCCTACAAGACCACCATGCCTGTGAACTGGTGCACCAGCTGCAAGTGCGTGCTGGCCAATGAGGAGGTGGTCAACGGCGTTTGCGAGCGCTGCGGCAGCGAGGTCATCCGCAAGGAAAAGAGCCAGTGGATGCTGAAGATTACCGCCTATGCCCAGCGCCTGCTGGACGACCTGGAGGATGTGGACTATATCGAGCGGGTGAAGATCCAGCAGCGCAACTGGATCGGCCGGTCCACCGGCGCGGAGATTACCTTCGATACCAATATCGGTGACCGGGTCACCGTGTACACCACCCGGGCCGATACCCTGTTCGGCACCACCTATATGGTCATCTCCCCGGAGCATCCCCTGCTGAAGAGCTGGCAGCCCAAGATCAAGAACTGGGACGCCGTGGCTGCCTATCAGGAGGAAGCCGCCCACAAGTCCGACTTTGAGCGGGGCGAGCTGAACAAGGAAAAGACCGGCGTGCGGCTGGAGGGCATCGAGGCCATGAACCCCGTGACCCACAAGCCCCTGCCCCTGTTCGTGTCCGATTACGTCCTCATGGGCTACGGCACCGGCATCGTCATGGGCGTGCCCGGCCACGACCAGCGCGACTGGGAGTTTGCCAAGAAGTTCGGCCTGCCCATCATCGAGGTGGTCAAGGGCGGCGACATTACCAAGGAGGCCTTCGTGGCCAAGGATGACAGCGCCGTCATGGTGAACTCCGGGTTCCTCAACGGCATGACCGTGAAGGAAGCCATCCCCGCCATGAAGAAGTACGTGGTGGAGCAGGGCTTCGGCCAGGAGAAGGTCAACTACAAGCTCCGCGACTGGGTGTTCTCCCGCCAGCGGTACTGGGGCGAGCCCATCCCCCTGGTGAACTGCCCCAAGTGCGGCTGGGTGGCCCTGCCGGAGGAGCAGCTGCCGCTGGTGCTGCCCCAGGTGGACAGCTATGAGCCCACCGACGACGGCGAAAGCCCCCTGAGCAAGATGACCGACTGGGTCAACACAACCTGCCCCTGCTGCGGCGGCCCTGCCAAGCGGGAAACGGATACCATGCCCCAGTGGGCCGGCTCCAGCTGGTACTTCCTGCGGTATATGGACCCCCACAACGACAAGGCTCTGGCCAGCAAGGAGGCTCTGGAATACTGGAGCCCTGTGGATTGGTACAACGGCGGCATGGAGCACACCACCCTGCATCTGCTGTATTCCCGGTTCTGGCACAAGTTCCTGTATGATATCGGCGTGGTGCCCACCAAGGAGCCCTATGCCAAGCGCACCAGCCACGGCATGATCCTGGGCGAGGGCGGCGAGAAAATGTCCAAGTCCCGGGGCAACGTGGTCAATCCCAACGACATCGTGGCCCAGTACGGCGCGGATACCATGCGCCTGCACATTATGTTCATCGGCGACTTTGAGAAGGCCGTCACCTGGTCCAACGAGGCCGTGAAGGGCTCCAAGCGGTTCCTGGACCGCTGCTGGAATCTGATGGACCTGGCCCAGGACAGCGATGAGCTCTCCCAGAAGAACGAGGCCCTGATCCACAAGACCATCAAGAAGGTTACCGCCGACATCGACGACCTGAAGATGAACACCGCCATTGCAGCCCTGATGGCCATGGTCAACGAGTTCTATACCAACGGTCTGACCCGGGGCGACCTGGAGCAGCTGATGCTGCTGCTGTCCCCCTTCGCGCCCCACATGGTAGAGGAGATATGGGAGCTTACCGGCTATGCCGCCAAGACCGGCAAAATGGCCATGCAGATGCCCTGGCCCACCTACGATGAGGCCAAGACCGTGGACACCCATGTGGACATGGCCATCCAGGTCAACGGCAAGCTCAAGGGCGCCGTTACTGTCCCCGCCGGCAGCGGCCAGGACACCGTGATGGCCGCCGCCATGGAGCTGGACAAGGTGAAAAAGGCCACCGAGGGCATGACCGTGGTCAAGACCATCCTGGTGAAGGACAAGCTGATGAACCTCATCGTCAAGCCCGCGAAATAATTTTCGTTTTCATAAAAAATGTTGGAAAATGGCTTGACAAGGCAGAGGGTACACAGTATAATGCTATTGTTAAAGTCATGTCCAATGGCTCTTAAAGAGTATCCTGGATGAAGCCGGATACATCGGAGGGAGGGAAAATAGATGTCCGAAGTCCACGTCAAGGAAGGCGAGTCCCTGGACAGCGCTCTGAAGCGTTTCAAGAGAAGCTGCGCCAAGGCAGGCGTCCTGGCCGAAGTGCGGAGAAGAGAGTGCTATGAGAGCCCCAGCGTCAAGCGCCGCAAGAAGTCCGAGGCTGCCCGCAAGAACAGAAACAAGAGATATTATTGATCGTCTCAAAGCGTGCTGAACGTCTGCGTTCAGCACGCTTTCTTTCTATGGTCGGGACCGTAAATGGCGGGAGCTTTACGATTCTCCGGCGAACAGCGGGACCAGAATGTCCTCTACCTCCGGCAGCATGACCAGGGCGTCCCGGATGCCCTGGGACCGGGCCAGAGCCAGCTTCCGGCGGAGGGTCTGTGCGTCGTCAAACAGGATGAAGTGGGTCCGTCCCTCCCGGGTCAGGGTGAAGTAACGGGCGCACAGGGCGTCGGAATAGAAGGTGGAGCGGCCTGCCGCCAGGGCGGCCAGCTGGGACCGGGTCAGGGCCGTGCCCTGACCGCTGGGGCAGGGCACGGGAAAGTCCATAGCCAGCCGCTGAAGGTCCAAAGCCAGATGCTCCGCCCCGTACCGGGCCGCCGCCTGATTCAGCCGTCCCTCCAGGGTGCCGCCGGACAGGGCCGTACACAGCAGCACGGAGGCTCCGTGGCAGGCGGCGTAGTGCTCCGGAACGTACAGGGCACGGCCGCAGGAGGCCAGCAGAGGCAGCAGCGCCTGGAGCAGGGCGGCCCGATCCGGCCGGGCGGGCGGATCAAAGTCCGCCGCCGCCCCGGCGTAGCCCCGCCGCAGGCATACCCGGGCAAGCTGCCGGGCCAGGCGGTCCGGGTCGTCCAGCGGCGGGCAGTCCCAGTCCGACACCACCATGAGTCCGCCCCGCAGAGCGGGCGGAAGCGGGGCGGCCAAAAGCTCCGCCCCGGAGCCCAGACGGTAGGCCACATGGGCCAGACGCGGTGTCACAGCCCGGGCCTGAGCCAGCCGGTCCGGCGTGGCGGCAAGATACAGCGGCATGGATATCCCCCCTTGCGTTCCGACGAAAAAAATGCTACACTATAGCCAAACCTATGAGAAAGGGAACTGGTGTATGCGCATTTCTCTGGTACCGGACGGGGTATACGAGAGCTACCGGCAGATCACGCCGGAGCTGCTGCAAAGCAAGGGCATTTGCCTGCTGCTCAGCGATCTGGACTTTACCCTGGCTCCCAAAAGCACGCCCCGGCCGGATGCGGCGGTGCGGCAATGGATCGACGGGCTTCGGTCTGCGGGCATCCGGGTGATGATCCTGTCCAACAACCGCCGCCCCCAGCGGGTGGAGACGTTTTGCCGCGACCTGGGCATCACCTATGTGGGCCACGCCAAAAAGCCGCAGCCGGCGGGCTTCCGCCGGGCCATGGCTCAGGCCGGGACAGATCCCGCCCACACGGCCATGCTGGGGGATAAGCTGCTGACCGATGTGCTGGGCGCCAACCTCAGCGGCGTTACGGCACTGATGGTGGAGCCCGCCGGCGGGGCCCGGACCCCGTGGCAGAAGGTACTGCATGCCCTCCAGGCCCCCTGGAAGCACTTAGCCGGTGGCATCCACCGGATCTGAAAGGAGTTTTTGTACTATGAACCATTTTGCCAAAATCGCGGAAAAGCTGAACACCTATGGGCTGGACGGCATGCTGCTGACCTGCGAGGCCAACCGCTTTTACGCCTCCGGCTTCCACTCCACCGGCACCGACGGCGTGGCCCTGGTGACCCGGGAGGGGAATTTCTATTTCACCGACTCCCGCTACATCGAGGCTGCCCACAATAAGGTCCAGAACGCCGAGATCGCCCAGACCGACGCGGCCCATCCCTATGTGGACCTGATCAACGCCGCCATGGAAAAGACCCATGTGCAGAAGCTGGGCTTCGAGGATGCGTACATGACCGTGGCCGACTATCGCCACTATTCCGAGAAGCTGCATTGCGAGCTGGTACCTGCCACCGAGCTGCTGATCTCCCTGCGCCAGAGCAAGGACGCCGAGGAGGTGGAACGCATGATCGCCGCCCAGCGCATCGCCGAGGGCGCCCTGGACCAGATCCTCAAGGAGATCAAGCCCGGTGTCACCGAAAAGGAGATCGCGGCGCGTTTGCAATATCTGATGCTGGCCGGCGGCGCGGAAAATATGTCCTTCGATCCCATTGTGGCCAGCGGCCCCAACGGCAGCATGCCCCACGCCGTGCCCACGGACCGCAAGATCCAGGAGGGCGACTTTGTTACCATGGACTTCGGCTGCATCTATCAGGGCTATTGCTCCGACATGACCCGCACCGTGGCCGTGGGCCATGTCACCGAGGAGATGGAGAAGGTCTATCATACGGTGCTTCAGGCCCAGCTGGCGGGTATTGCCGCCGCCAAGGCCGGCGCTACCGGCCACGATGTGGACGCCGCCGCCCGGAAGGTCATCGAGGATGCGGGCTACGGACCCTATTTCGGCCACAGCTTCGGCCACAGCGTGGGTGTGGAGATCCATGAGGCCCCCAACGCTACCCCTGCCAACAACAACCCCCTGCCTCTGGGAGCCGCCGTGTCTGCCGAGCCCGGCATTTATCTGCCCGGCCGCTTCGGCGTCCGCATCGAGGACGTGTTGGTGCTGCAGGAGGGCGGCTGCATGGATATTACCCTGGCCAAGAAGGACCTGACTATCCTGTGAAGAGCCGGTTTTTCGGAAAAACGGGGAAAAAATCCCGGGAAGCTCTTGCAATAGCGCCTGTTATCGTGTAAAATAATAGGGCTGTATAGGCAAATTTTTGAATACGAGGAAATACTCCCGCTGAGGATTATTTTCTCATGACATGGGAGGATACACATATGGCAACCATTACCGCGGGCGATTTCCGGAACGGTAAGACCTTTGAAATGGACGGCAAGATCATGCAGGTGGTCGAGTTCCAGCATGTGAAGCCCGGTAAGGGCGCGGCCTTCGTCCGCACCAAGATGAAGAACATCGTCACCGGCGCCGTCACCGAAACTTCCTTCAACCCCACCGCAAAGTTCGAGGAAGCCTTCGTGGAGCGCAAGGATATGGCCTATAGCTATAACGACGGCGACCTGTATTACTTCATGGACCAGGAGACCTTCGATATGGTGCCCCTGGGCAAGGATCTGCTGGGCGACGCCTTCCGCTTCATCACCGAGAACACCGTGTGCAAGGTGCTGAGCTATAAGGGAAGCGTGTTCGGCCTGGAGTGCCCCAACTTCATGGACCTGGAGGTCACCGAGACGGAGCCCGGTCTGGCCGGCAACACCGCCACCAACACCCTCAAGCCCGCCACCGTGGAGACCGGCGCCGAGGTGAAGGTGCCCCTGTTTATCAACATTGGCGACAAGATTACCATCGACACCCGCACCGGCGAGTATCTGGGCCGCGCCAAGTAAGGACTGCGGTTTTCCCACCACCACCCATATCAGGAAAGGAGCATGAACATGGAAATTTCTGAGAAGGTAGCTTATCTGAAGGGCCTGGCCGAGGGCCTGGCGCTGGACACCGACACCAAGGAGGGCAAGCTCATCGCTGCCATCATCGACGTGCTGGACGACATGGCTGAGAAGTTCGTGGACCTGGAGGACGAGCTGTGCGACGTGGAGGACGGTCTGGATGCCGTCAGCGACGATCTGTCCGACGTGGAGGAGGCCCTCTACGAGATGGATGACGAGGACGAGGAGGACTACGATGACGATGAGTCCTATTTCGAGACCACCTGCCCCATCTGCCAGGAAGAAATCGTTTTCGACGAGGATACCCTGGACAGCGGTGAGATCCGCTGCCCCAAATGCGGCGAAAAGCTGGAGTTTGACCTCAGCGACCTGGCCAACGCCAAGGACAGCGAGGACGACGAGTAAAATAGCCGAAAAAAATGTGCCGCCTGCGGGCGGCACATTTTTTTTGCTGATTACGGGACTACTCCTTACATAGAGGGCCGCTGATGTCTATCTGGCCCAAGGAGGCGGCTACCTCGCCGTCCAGCAGCAGCTGGACCCGGTCCACGCTGGCGATGGAGCACAGGGAGTTCACCATACCCCGGACCAGCAGCTCCTGAGCATCCTGGCCCTCCGGCAGCAGGGAAACGTCCGACCGGGGCAGGTTCAGATAGCAGGTGCCGCTCTCTACGCGGACGGTCAGCACCTGGAAGCCGTCCGGCAGCAGGGGAGACAGGCCGTCGGCCTGGGGACCGGCCAGCAGGGCGGATACAATGGCCTCGGCGGAGCTGTCGCCCTCATGGAGTGTCAGGGTGCGGGATTCCGGCGTCAGCTGTCCGGTACTCTGGGCGGGGAAATACAGGCGGATGGCCAGGGTGCGGGACACGTCGTCCTCGCTGGTCATCAGCAGATCCTGAGAGCGCAGCAGACTGTGACTGCGATAGGCCAGCTCCTGCCCCTCCACGGTGATGCGCACCACGGACACGCCGGGCAGCTGGGAAAGCGTCAGGGTGACGCAGTAGTCCGCCATGGTCAGGTCGATGCCGGACAGCTGCTCATAGCCCTGGGAAAAATCCACCAGGGCCATGCCGCCGGTAAGCTGGCAGCTGCGCAGCTGGACTCCCTGGGGAATGGGACTGCGATAGCCGGGCTCCGTGCAGCCGCCCAGCAGCTGCTCCAGGGCGGCCTGGGCCTGCCGGTCCACGGTGAGGGACTTTTGCCCGGACCAGTCCACGGTGACGGCGGAGATGGCATCGCTGCCTGGGGTGTCGGACAGACCGTAGATCCGAAAGACGGGCATTTGCTCCTTGCCTGCGGCGCAGCCGGTAAGCAGCAGCGTCAGGCACAGGAGCAGGAGAAGCAGGCGCTTTTTCATGTGTCGTCCTCCTCTCGCCGGGCCAGGGGCAGCTCCACGATGAACACCGTGCCGCTGCCGGACTGCCGGTGCTCTGCCCGGATGGCACCGCCCCGGCGGCGGACCGTGTCGCTGACGATGCTCAGGCCCAGACCCGTACCGCCTACGGCCCGGGACCGGTTTTTATCCACCCGGTAGAACCGCTCGAATACATGCTCCATGTCCTCGTCGGGGATGCCGATGCCGTTGTCCTCCACGCGGATCTCCACGGTGGAGTCCGTGACATGCAGGGCGGTGTGAACAAAGCCCATGGAGCCGGAATATTTGATGCCGTTTTCTATGAGGTTATAGAGGATCTGGTGGATGTCGTCCTCCGTGGCCCGGACCACGGCGTCCTCGTTGACCTCGTAGGTCAGCGTGACCTCCTTTTCCCGGGCCACTATCCCCAGCATACGGACCACCCGCTCCAGCACCCGGGACACAGACACAGGATAGGCGGCGTCCTGAACGCCGCTGTCCAGCCTGGTCAGGCGCAGCAGATCCTCGGTGATGCGGCTGAGCCGCTGGGCCTCCCGGCCGATGTCCTCCACGAATTCCCGGATGGTATCGGCATTCATATCCTCCGTCTGGAGAATGGAGTCCGTCAGCAGCCGGATACCGGCCAGAGGCGTTTTCAGCTCGTGGCTGGCGTCGGATACAAAGCGGCGCCGGGCCGCTTCCGTGGTTTGCAGGCGGCCCGTGAGGCTGTTGAACTCCGTGGCCAGCTGGGCGATCTCGTCGTTTCCCCGAACCACGGCCCGGTGGCTGTAAGCTCCCTCCCGGACCTGGCGGATGGCCTGGAGCAGGTCCCGGATCTTCCGGGTGAAGGCACGGGACAGCAGGGCGCTGAGGGCTACCACCAGGATGCCGATGAACAGGGAGATACGCGTCAGGTTCGTTTGAAAGCTCTGGAGCAGCTCCGCCTGCTGGGTGTCGTATTCATAGGCGTATACCGCGCCGATGATGCGGTTGCGGTATACCACCGGGGATGCGCCCCGGCTCAGAAAGGCATGGCTGTCGTACCGGCAGTAAAAGGCATCGTTGCCGTCCAGGGCCTGGACGATCTCCGTATACGCGGCATACATGCCCCGGGCATTGCCGCCCTCCCGGCTGTCAAACAGGACGCGCCCGGCAGTGTCCGTTACCAGCAGGCGGGACACGCCGGTCTCCTCCACTGAGGCCAGAGCCTGCCCCACATTTTCCTCCGTCAGCTCCGGCAGACCGGACAGGGCCGACTCCACCATCTTGACGCTGCTCTTCATGGCGGTCTCCTTGGTCTGGAACACCAGACTCTGGGAGATCAGCAGCGGATAGGTGTTCAGAAGGGCCAGCACCGCCAGGATGATGAGGATATAGCTCATGCCGAACTTAAACTGTAGGCTGGTTTTCCCCCGCAAAATAATAACCAACTCCCCACTTTGTCATGATGTACTCCGGCTCCGCCGGTGTTTTCTCCAGCTTTTCCCGCAGACGGCGGATGTGTACGTCCACCGTGCGGTAGTCCCCGGCGTAGGAATAACCCCACACCAGGTTCATCAGGCTTTCCCGGCTGTATACCCGCCGGGGATTTTTCATCAGCAGCTCGATGAGATCATATTCCTTGGCCGTCAGGTCGATGGTGCGGCCGTCCCGGAGGGCCACCCGCTGCTCCGTGTCCAGGCTCAGGTCTCCCACCGTCAGCAGGGCAGGGCTGCGGCCCGCGCGGGAGGGACCGCCGGCCCGGCGCAGCAGGGCCTTGATCCGGGCCTTCAGCTCCAGGATGTTGAAGGGCTTGGTGACATAGTCATCGGCGCCGCAGGCGAAGCCCATGAGCTTGTCCGCATCCTCGCTGCGGGCGGTGAGCATGATGATGGGCACATCGGAAAACTCCCGGATCTTCATACACGCCTCGCTGCCGGAGAGCTGGGGCATCATCAGGTCCAGGATAATCAGATCCAGCGGCTCTCGCCGGGCCAGCTCCACCGCTGCCGCGCCGTCATAGGCGGTGAGCACCTGGTAGCCCTCGTTTTCCAGGTTGAATTTGATGCCCTTGACCAGCAGCTGCTCGTCGTCTACTACTAAAATTTTCATGGTTCCTCCTCTGTGGTGATCTGGGGGCGGATGGTCTCTAAAATGCCGGGGCCTATGCCATTGACCTCCAGCAGATCATCCACGGAGGCAAAGGGGCCGTTGGCATTGCGGTAGTCCACGATGCGCTGAGCCAGCACCTGGCCGATGCCGTCCAGAGTCTCCAGCTGGCCGACGGTGGCGGTGTTGATGTTCAGGGGGCAGGACTCCGGCTGGCGGGGGCTGTCGTCGCCGCGCTGAGCGGTGACGGTGTAGCCCTCCGACTGGGGGCGGCCGGTGAAAAACAGGGCCGCCGACAGGGCCGCGAACAGCAGCGTCAGGACCAGCAAAAATATTTCCGTTTTTGTAACTTTTCCCATAGGCTCTGTTGTTGACTCCCTGTTGGATTTTGCTTATAATGAAAGGTAATAAGCAGGGAACGGGCACGCTGACCTGATTCCCACCACCATTATAGCATAGATGGAGAAAAAGAAAATGAAAATTCGCCGGTTTTTATCTGTTTTTTTGCTGACGCTTCTGCTGACGGGCCTGTTCTGCGTGCCCCAGGCTTCTGCCGTGGAGATGCCTCAGGTAAACGCCAAGGCGGCGCTGCTGATGGACTATGAGTCCGGGCGGATGCTGTACGGCCTCAACGAGAAGGACACCGAGTATCCCGCCAGCATTACCAAGGTCATGACGGCTCTGCTGACTCTGGAGGCCGTGGACCAGGGGGTCCTGACCCTGGATCAGCCGGTCACTGCGCCGTCCCTGGTCAACGATATGGATCCCACCGGCAGCTCTGCCGACATCAAGGAGGGCGAGGTGCTGACGGTGGAGCAGCTGCTGTACTGCATGATGCTGGTGTCCGCCAATGAGGCGGCCTGCATCCTGGCGGAGACGGTGTCCGGGTCTCAGGATGCCTTTGTGGCCCTGATGAATCAGCGGGCCCAGGAGCTGGGCTGCACCGGCACCCACTTCGTCAACCCCAACGGGCTCCACGATCCCAACCACTATTCCACCGCCTGGGATATCTATCTGATTACCCGGGAGGCCATGAAGAACGAGACGTTCATGAAGATCTGCGGTACGGCCGCCTATGTGGTTCCCGCCACCAACAAGTCCGAGGAGCGGGAGCTGTATACCACCAACTCGCTGATCTCCAACTGGCGTATCATGGGCTATCAGTATGACGGGGCTGACGGCATCAAGACCGGCTCCACCGAGGAGTCCGGCTATTGCCTGCTGTCCACCGCCAAGCGCAGCGGCCGCCGCCTGGTGGCGGTGGTGCTGGGCTGCAAGGGCAGCGGCGCCACGGTGGAAAGCTTCTCCGAAACCGCAAAGCTGTACAACTGGGCTTATAACAACTTCTCCATGCGCCAGGTGGCGGCTACGGACGAGCTGTACCGCCAGCCGGTGGCCCTGTCCAAGCAGACGGACACCGTGATGCTGTACCCCGCCCAGAGTGCCGAGGCATTCCTGCCCAAGGATGCCAAGGATGAGGATATCCGCAAGACCGTGGACCTGAAGGAGGATGTGGTCAACGCGCCCATCACTGCCGGACAGGAGCTGGGCACCCTGACCATCACCTACAACGATCAGGTATGCGCCCAGGTGCCGCTGCTGGCTCAGGCGGACGTGTCTGCGTCACGGTTTCTGGTGGCCAAGGCTGCCGTGGAGGCCTTTTTTGCCAAGACGTGGGTGAAGCTGGCGCTGGTGGCCATCGTGGTGCTGGTGATCGTGTTTGTCCTGTGGCTGAAGCTGGGCCGCCGCAGCCGCCGGTATGGCAGCCGGGGCGGCAAGCGCCGCCAGCAACGGGCCTATCGGGGCCGCCGCCGCTGGTGAGTGATGGAGCCGCTGTATATTCTATATGAGGACCCGCACCTGGTGATCTGCTGCAAGCCGGTGGGCGTGCTGTCGGAGGACGGTCAAGCGGGACGGTGCATGCCGGAGCTGCTGCGGGAGCATTACCGGTCCCTGGGGCAGAAAAACCCCTATATTGCCACGGTGCATCGGCTGGATAAAATCACAGGCGGCGTTATGGTGTTCTCCCGCCGGAGGGAGGTCACCGGAAAGCTCACCGCCGCCGTGCAGGCCCATGAGATCGTCAAGGAGTACCTGGCCGTGCTGCGGGGTCATCCGGCGGAGCCAGCCGCCACGCTGACGGATCTGCTGTTCCGGGATGCGGGACACAACAAGAGCTATGTGGTGAAGCGTCCCCGGAAGGGCGTCCGGGAGGCCAGCCTGTTCTACCGGGAGCTGTCCCGGACGGAGGAGCTGTCTCTGGTGCGGGTGCAGCTGCATACGGGCCGCACCCACCAGATCCGGGTGCAGTTCTCCTCCCGGGGGCTGCCGCTGCTGGGGGACATCCGCTATGGCAGCAAGGACCCCCGCTGTACCGCGGCCCTGTGGTCCTGCCGCCTGGCCTTCCGCCATCCTGTCACAGGAGAACGGGTGGACGTGTTTTGCCCACCGCCCCGGGTCTATCCCTGGGACCTGTTCCCAGCGGTGGAAGTTTGAAGGGTGCTATAAAAAGAACCCCTTTGTCCTTGCGGACAAAGGGGTTCTTTTGGAGCTTGTGGCCGGACTCGAACCGGCGACCTGCTCATTACGAGTGAGCTGCTCTACCAACTGAGCCACACAAGCATATGGCCTCCCGGGGAAGTCACAAGCTGTATTGTACCATGTTTTCTGCCACCCGTCAACCATAAATTTCCCGCTCCGGCGGGAAATACGGGGCGTATTCATGACGGCGGGGATGCAGAAAGTTTCGCGGAACGATACGGAAATTTCCGGCGGCAGGGAGTTTGAGGGACTTGACCCACCGCCGGGAAGTACAGGAGTTTTGTCGAAATCCGCGCTTTCCATTACTTTTGTGTAAAACGAGGGAATGGACAAAAAGCAACATAAAGCCTGTACCGGGAAGGTTCTACAAAGAGTTATCCACAGTTTCCACAGGGTTTTCCACAACGGCTAAATGCTATGTACCGCAACCGTTTTCCGGGATTTTACCAGGATTTTTCCAGGACGGAAAACGAAGTTTTTCACTCCGCGAAAGCTGGGGAACCGGTTTACATAACCGCATAATTTCCGTTCTCCTGTTACAAGCTGTCATTCTTGCTGGCATAATAGGCGCTGATGCAGGCGGTCAGCCAAAATATTTATCCCGGAAGGGGACCTGGTCTACCTGGAAGCTGCGGCCCCGGAGATAGCCGAGGATCCCGGCGTCGGTGGGGAAGTCGAAGGTCAGGCGATAAGAGTACAGCGCCTGGCGGGTCTCGCCGTAGCGGCGGTTGGCCCTGCCGTCGCCGTATTTTCCGTCACCCAGCAGGGGACAGCCCAGGTCGGCCATGGTGGCGCGGATCTGATGGGTGCGGCCCGTCAGCAGCTCCACCTCCAGCAGGGACAGCTCTCCCCGGGTCTCCAGGGTCCGGTAGCGGGTGACGGCGGTCTTGCCGCCGGGGACGGGGCGGTGGTACACGGACACCTGCTTTTTCTGCTCATCCTTCAGCAGGAAGCAGGATACCTCCCCCTCTGGGGGACGGGGACGGCCCAGGGTGATGCACAGGTAGCGCTTGTCGATCTCCCGGTCCCGGATCTTCTCATTGATGATGCGCAGGGTCTCGGCATTTTTGGCGGCGATGACGATGCCTCCGGTGTTGCGGTCGATGCGGTTGCACAGGGCCGGGGTAAAGGCGTTCTCCCACCGGGGGTTCCACTCCCGCTTCTGGTAAAGGTACGCCTGGATGTGATTGATGAGGGTGTTGACCTTCTCCGCCTCGTCGGCGTGGACCACCAGCCCCGGCCGTTTGTTCAGCAGCATCAGGTTCTCATCCTCATATACGATATCCAGTGACGGCTTGAACAGGGTCAGGAAAAGATTATCCTCCCGGGGCTTGTCAAAGAACTCGTCATTGATGTATAATTGCAGCACGTCGCCCTCCTGCAGGCGCTGATCCCGCTGGGCCCGGGCGCCGTTGCACTTGATGCGCTTGAGGCGAATGTATTTTTGAAGCAGCGCCGGAGGCAGCAGGGGCAGACTTTTGGACACAAAGCGGTCCAGCCGCTGACCGGCGTCGTTTTTTCCGATGGTGATCTCCCGCATGAAGGGGCCTCCCTTACCGTAGAATTTCCAGTCTGCTCTTATTCTACCGTCTTTTTCAAAAAAGTCAAAATATTTATGAGAAAATGTTTGACAAGGGGAGGAAAATTCAGTATAATACTACTCGTGTCATTGCGAGGTGTACTATGATTCTGAATGTGAACTGGCTTTTGCATACTCCCGGCGCCAGCCAGGATTTCCATTTTGAGATGGACCTGTCCGACCTGGAATTCGGCGGAGAGAAGCCCGTGGTTCGCCCGGTTGTTGTGGACGGCAGGGTGTATAACCAGGCAGGCGTGCTGCTGTGTGAGCTTCAGGCAAGTACGACGCTTCGCTGCGTATGCGACCGGTGCATGGAGGAGTTTGACGCTCCCAAGTCCGCGTCCTTCTCGTGCGTTCTGGCCCAGGAGAAGCAGGACATGGAGAACGACGACATTGTCCTGCTGGACCACGATGAGGTGGACCTGGCGGACCTGGCCGGCACCGCGTTCATCCTCGATATGGACACGAAAACCCTCTGCTCCGAGGACTGCAAGGGCCTTTGCCCGGGCTGCGGCGTCAACCTCAACCGCGAGGCGTGCCGCTGCAAAAAGCAGGTCGATCCGCGGCTTGCAAAGCTGGCCCAGCTGCTCGCGCAGGACGACGAGTGAGCATATTACAAATACACTACTGCTCAGGCAGTTAAGACCAAGGAGGTGTCAACATGGCAGTACCTAAGGGAAAAGTATCCAAGCAAAGACGCAATAAGAGACGCAGCTCCGTTTGGAAGCTGGCGGCTCCCGGTCTCGTGGCATGCCCCAAGTGCGGCGCGCTGCATCTGCCTCACAGAATGTGCCCGGAGTGCGGTACCTATAACGGCCGCGAGGTCAAGCACGTTGAGTCTGTGGCAGCAGGCAAGTAAAAATACCGTGTGTCCTTGTTAGGAGGGAAGATTTTGGTCTTCCCTCCTTACTTTTTTGCCGGAAATATCCGGTAGGTTTAACAATATACGGCCTGCTCATGCCGTTTGAGAGGAATACCATATGATACGCCTGCGGCCCATAAGCGACGCATTCCGGAGCTGGAGCGGGGCATCGGTCTGCATATTCTGTCCCACACTGCCGGATCAGCCTCAGAATTGAATGATTTCCGCCGGAATGCACATGCTATCTCCGATAAGGAGGTGCGTTCCATGACGGAGGAACCCAATCATCTGCCGGAGCAGTCCGGCGACCAGAGCGCCCAGCGTCTTTATGACCTGGGCGCTGCCCTGGTGGAAAGTCAGCGGGGCAGCGTGTACTGCCTGACCATCATCGGCCAGGTGGAGGGCCACAGCGTGGCTCCCAACAACACGAAAACCACGAAATATGAGCATGTCCTGCCACTGCTGGCTCATTTGGAGCAGTCGGAGGAGGTGGACGGCGTGCTGCTGCTGCTGAACACCGTGGGCGGCGACATCGAGGCGGGACTGGCCATCGCGGAGATGGTGGCGGGGATGACGAAGCCCACTGTGACCCTGGTGCTGGGAGGCGGGCACTCCATCGGTATTCCCCTGGCGGTGTCCGGGCGGGAGACGTTCATCGTGCCGTCGGCGTCTATGACGGTGCACCCTGTGCGCATGACGGGCCTGATGATCGCCGCGCCCCAGTCGTACCGGTATTTCGAGCGGGTGCAGGAGAGCATCGTGTCCTTTGTGGCACGGCACAGCCGCATTACCGAGGATGCCTTCCGCCAGCTGATGTTGGCCGACGGGGATATGTCCAACGACGTGGGCACCATTCTGTACGGCAGCCAGGCGGTGCAGCTGGGGCTGATCGACCGGCTGGGGACCCTGTCCGACGCGCTGGAAGCCCTTTACGCCATGATCGGGAAAAACGGTTGATTTTATCCGGCCCTTGTGCTATACTGTGTACAAATTTACAGAATAGCGGGGGAATACGGGATGAATACCAATTTCAAAACGGCGTTGTTCGGCGGCTTTGACCGGGAGGACGTGATCAGCTATATCCAGCAGACCTCGCGGGAGAGTCAGCAGCGCATTTCCGCTCTGGAGGAGGAAAATCGCAGCCTGCAGGAGCGGAACCGCGCCATGGAGGCGGAGCTGAGCACCCTGCGCCAGTCCGTGCTGGAGAACAGCGCGGCGGCGGATACCTGCCTGCAGCTGCAAGATCAGTTCCGCCAGCTCCAGGAGCAGGCACAGAAGCTCCGGCAGGAGACGGAGGACCTTCGGGCCCAGGCAGCGGAGTATCAGTCTCTGAAGGACCACATCGCCGATATCGAGATCAGCGCCCACCGGCGGACGGAGGAGTTCCGGGCCAAGGCCATCGAGGAGCTGCGGACCATGGCCCGTCGGCAGGAGGATTGGTGCGCCCAGTCCCGGGATAAATACGCCGAGCTGAACCGCCAGTTCTGCCAGAAACTGGCCCTGGCCCAGCAGACCCTGGCCCAGCCGGACCTGTCCGGCTTCCACGAGATGGAGGAGGGCCTCCACCGGCTGGAGGAGAGCTTCGGCGAAAAGCCTGCCGCCGAAAAAAACGAACAGTAATCAAAATCGCCGCGACAGCTGTCGCGGCGATTTTTGCAGTGCGGATTTACTTCACCAGCTGGCAGAACAGGTCAATCTCGTCGGCCAGGGACTGGAGCCCCTGCCGCCAGAAGGCCTTGTCGGTCAGGTCGATGCCGGCAATCCTGGCAGTATCCTCCACGCAGGTGACGGAGGTGGCGTGGAGCATCTTCTTATACAGGGGCACAAAGTCCTTGCCCTCCTGCTGATACTTGGCGTACAGGCCCCGGGCGAACAGGCCGCCGAAGGCATACGGGAAGTTGTAGAAGCTCAGGCTGCCGCTGTAATAGTGGCCCTTGCACAGCCACATGTAGGGGTGCAGGCAGCTCTGGTCCAGCCCGTCGCCATAGGCCTTCTTCTGGGCCTCCAGCATCAGCTGGCACAGGCGGTCGGCGTCCAGGAACTCCTGGGGCCGGGCGGCAAACACGGCGGACTCGAACAGATACCGGGAATAGATGTCGCAGATGATCTGGCAGGCGTCGGACAGCTGGCTTTCGATCAGGGCCAGCTTCTCGTCCTTGCTCTCGGCGGCGTCAATGGCGGCGCTGACGGTGAGCACCTCGTTGAAGGTGGAGGCCGTCTCCGCCACGGGCATGGTGTACTCCTGGCACACCAGCGGGTGGGAGAACACCTGCTGATCGTGGAAGGCATGGCCCAGCTCATGGGCCAGGGTCACGATGTCGCCGAAGGCGCCGTCAAAGTTGGTGAGCACCCGGCTCTGCTTAGCGCTGGGCACGCCGCAGTCAAAGGCGCCGCCCACCTTGCCGTTACGGGGATAGAAGTCGATCCATGCCTCGTCAAAGGCCCGCTCCACCATGTCGTGCAGCTGGCTGTCGAAGCCGCCGAAGATATTCAGCAGATAATCCTTGGCGTCCTGGGTGGTATACTTTTTGTCGCTCTTGCCCATGGGGGCGAACAGCTCATACCAGGGCAGACCGTTCTCATAACCCAGGGCCTTGCCCTTGGTCCGCAGATACTGCCAGAACTTAGGCATGTATTCGTCCATGGCTCCCAGCAGGGCGTCCAGGGTTTCCCGCTTCATGCGGCTCTGATACAGGGCCTTGTCCAGGGGGGAGGCATAGCCCCGGACCTGGCACTCGTTGATGACCTGCATCTTGATGCTGTTCAGGGCGAAGGCTACGGAATCCTTGATCTTGTCATAGCACGCCAGCTCCGCCTCATAGGCGCTCTTGCGCACGGCGGGATCGGGATCGTAGGCCAGATTGCGGATGGCGGACAGGTTGGTGACCCCACCGTTATACTCCACCTTCACGCTGCTGGTCAGGTTGTCCCGCAGAGTCTCCCACGCCGAAGCACCGGAGATGTTCATCCGGGCGAACAGCTCCTCCTCGCCGTCAGACAGCAGGTACTTGCTGTCCCGGCGGATGGACTCCAGCAGGAAGCGATAGGGCTCCAGGGCCGGGTCGGCGTCCATGATGGCGTCCAGGTCCTCCAGCCCTGCCACCGTCCGGCGCAGGGATGCGTTGGCGGCGGCGCAGCCGCTGAGCTTGGCGCTGAGCTGGTCGCCCAGACTGTTGGCCTTGGTATCGGCGGTGTTGGCGCTGCACCGAAGGCTGCAGAAGATGAAGAGCTTGTTGGTCAGCTCCTCCACCCGCTCCTGCACCTGCAGGAAGCGGTGTACCAGCTGGCTGTGGTCCATGCCTGCCGCCTCACCGGCCAGGGCGTTTACTGCCGCGATGGCCTGGTCCAGGGCTGCCATGTCCCCGGTAAAGGCGGGGTCGTCAAAATCCTTGTACAGAATACTCAGATCCCAGGTATCGTTCATAGATTCTTCCTCCTATTTTGTGGTTTTCTATCGTCCATCATATCACGTTTTCCCGGTGGACACAATAGGAAAATGCGGCTTCAATTAAAATGCCTTAACTCCCGGAGGGCGGCAGCTTCAGAAGCCCGATGCGCTGTCGGTAGTCCGGCAGGGTGCCCTCTACCAGGCGATAAAAGTCCGGCCCGTGGTTTTTGTGGCGGATGTGAGCCAGCTCATGGACCACCACCGCATCAATGGCCTCCATGGGATAGCGCATCAGGAACAGGGAAAAGCACAGGCTGTTTTTTCCGGAGCAGCTGCCCCAGCGGGTCCGTGCGGCGGTGATCCGTATCCCCGTGGGTAAAACATCCATCCGTGCCGCCCAATAGACCACCCGCTCCGGAAGGATCTCCTGCCCGCGCCGGCGCAGCTCCTCCATTTCCTGTTCCGTCAGCTCCGGAGGCGATGCGGCCGGAGCTTCCCTCTGGCGCGCCAGGCTTTTTTCGATCCAGTCCCGGTGCTTTTCCACCAGCTGGCGGACTTCTTCATCGGTGGCGGCGTATGGGGCCCGGACCACCACCCGGCCGTCCCGCTTGATCTGAATGGCCATGGTCCGGCGATGGGACCGTACAATGGTATAGTTCATGGTTCAGTCTCCGATCCGCACGAACCGGGGCCCGCAGTATCCGTCCCTGTCCACGGTCTCCAGCCACATGGCCGCGGGCCGCACCCACAGACCGCCCTCACCGTATAGAGCCCGGTATACGACCAGCTGCTCCAGAGTCTCTGAGTGCCGGGCCATACCCAGCACCTGATATTCCTTTCCCTTAAAATGCCGCCACCGGCCGGGCTGAATGGCTTCGTATTCCATATGCAGTGCCTCCCTGTTTTTTTCAGTATACAGGAAATTTTCCCAAAAGGGAAGTCCTGGTGGAAAAATGCGGCGGCGTATGGTACAATAAAGAAAATAAAATGGGAGGGTACCACCATGCAGCATGAGATCACCACCGCAGGGCCCCTGCTGGACGGCAGCGGCAATCTCCGGGAGCCGGGCTATGCCAAGCGGCTTCTGCCCATCTATCGCCGGGCGGATATCAAGGCCCCGGCGTCCCGCATCAAGGAGTGGGACTATTATCTCATCGCCAATGACCACTTTGCCGTGGCTCTGACCATTGACGACAACGGGTATATGGGCCTGGACTCCATCTCGTTCCTGCATTTTGACCAGCGCTGGGAGCGGACCAAAAGCCCCATGCGGGCCTTTCCCATGGGTCGGACCGGTCTGCCGGAGAGCTCTGCCTCCGGCACCACAGCCACCTCCGGCAGGGGCTATGCCCTGGTGTTCCGCCATGTGCCCCAGGGCCGGGAGCTGACATTTTATATGGAGAATTTTCTGAACGGCCAGACCATTGACGGCTCCGTCACCCTGACGGAGGAGCCGGAGGAGTCCATGGTCATCTGCACACCGTTTCCGAAGCCCGGCTGCTTCTATTACAACCAGAAGATCAACTGCATGAGGGCCCGGGGCCAGGTGCAGCTGGGAGACAAGACCTATTGCTTCGACCCGGCGGATTCCTTCGGCGTGCTGGACTGGGGCCGGGGCGTGTGGACGTATCACAACACCTGGTATTGGGGCAGCGCCTCCGGTCTGGCGGACGGCGTGCCCTTCGGCTGGAACATCGGCTACGGCTTTGGCGATACCTCTGCCGCCAGCGAGAATATGCTGTTCTACGGCGGCAAGGCCCACAAGCTCAGCCAGGTGTGCTTCCACATCCCCCAGAGGGACGGGAGGGACGATTTCCTGTCTCCCTGGCGCTTCACCTCCGACGACGGCCGGTTTGAGATGAAATTTGACCCCATTCTGGACCGGGCCGCCTGCACGGACGTGAAGCTCATCAAGTCCGACCAGCACCAGGTGTTCGGGCGCTTCACCGGCGCGGCCACCCTGGACGACGGCCGGGTCATCCAGGTCCGGGATATGCTGGGCTTTGCCGAAAAGGTTGAGAACAAGTGGTAAAAGAGACAAAAAGCATCCGTATCCCCCGGGATACGGATGCTTCAGCCTGTCAAAGGCTATTCTTCCTGTAAATAGCCGAACTTTTCCTGAAACAGGCCGTCGGCAAAGGCCCGCAGCTGGCGGCAGTAGTCATCGTAGGCTTCCAGCAGCCGCTCTCCCTCCGGAGTCAGCTCCGCGCCGCCGCCGCCTCGCCCGCCGGTGATGGAGTGCAGCAGCGGAAAACCCAGGGCGGCCTGGGCGTGCTTGGTGATGGTCCACGCCTTGGAATAGGCCATGTTCATGGACATGGCTGCCGCCCGCAGCGAATGCAGCTCCTGCACCCGGTGCAGCAGCTGTGCTACCCCTGGCCCGAAGCATTTCTCGTCGGAAAACAGCCGGACCGTCAGATTGTACGTTAATTTCTGTTCCATGCCGTTATTGTATCAGCTTCCGGCTCCTGCGTCAACCTTGACGGTGGGGCCGGAACATGCTATTCTTGTAAAAAAACAGGGAATTGAGGGATTTTCATGAAGGTTCTCATTCGCGGCGCCGGAGATATCGCCTCCGGCATTGCCCTGCGGCTGCACCGGGCCGGGATGCAGGTGGTCATGACTGACCTGCCCGCTCCCACTGCCATCCGCCGTACGGTCTGCTTTTCCCAGGCTATCCTGCTGGGGGAGATGACGGTGGAGGATGTGACCGCCCGTCGGGCGGACAGCGTCGAGGAGGCGGAGAGCCTGCTGCGCCGGGGCCTGATCCCGGTGCTGGCGGACCCGGACTGTGCCTGCCGCGCCCAGCTGCGGCCCGACGCCCTGGTGGATGCCATCCTGGCCAAGCGCAACCTGGGCACGAAAATAGACGATGCGCCGGTTGTTGTCGGCATCGGACCCGGCTTCACGGCGGGGGAGGACTGCCACGCCGTGGTGGAGACCATGCGGGGCCATACCCTGGGCCGGGTGATCTACCGGGGAAGCGCCCTGCCCAACACCAACATTCCCGGGCTCATCGGCGGATACGCCGGGGAGCGGGTGCTGCGGGCCCCGGCGGACGGGATATTCTGTCAGAAGCTGGAAATTGGCGCGGTGGTCCGGGCTGGGGACATAGCCGGAGAGGTGGACGGAGAACTCATGAAATGCACCATTGACGGCGTATTGCGTGGGATTTTAGCCGACGGAACGCCTGTTTTCAAGGGGATGAAGTCCGGCGACGTGGACCCCCGGTGCAAGCCGGAGTATTGCACCACCGCGTCGGATAAAGCCCTGGCTGTAGGCGGCGGCGTGCTGGAGGCCGTCCTGAATCTCAGCGGGGCATTGAGGAGTGTAAGTCTCTAAGAGAAACTCTGGTCCTACAGCCAAGACGTACCTGGGGCAGTCTGTGTAGAAAATCTACCGATTTCTTCTATTGTCCAATATGTATTGTGGTCCTACATTCTGTCAATGCGGGAGGGGGGCTGCGCCTTGCAAAGGGGAGGGAGATATGGTATAGTTTAGGATAGTTATCTGCAAAGTGAGGAACTTTTTATGACCTTGATGGACTATTGCATGCAATATATCGACGAGATCATGGACGGGAAGCGGCCTGCCCCGGAGGGTATCACCCTGACGGAGACGGACCCTGTGGCCCGGGGCATGGAGCTGCTGCAGAAGGTGGGGGACTTTCCTACCCTGGCCCGGCTGTGCGCCGCCCAGGACGGCACCCAGATCCCTCAGGAGGTATACGACAGCTTTGACCCCGGCGCGGCCATAAGCATGTTCCTGGGCCGGGACGGGGAGCAGGAACCCCCGCAGGAGCCGCAGCCAGACCCGGATGCCGGAAAGCACGCCTTTCAGGTGCTGCTGGACTGCGTGGCCCTGGACGACGGCCTGGTGCAGTACCTGACCCAGGTGCTCCGGGACCGGGACTGGGCCGGGTTTTACAAGCTGTCCCAGATCACCACGAAAATGGACCTGAACCCGGAGGAATTTCTGTTCTGGCTGGGGAACAAGGAGCTGTGGGCCGACGATGAGGAACGGGCCTGCGCCGCCGTGATGGACGCCTGCCTGGAGCGCCTGCGGCAGGAGGGACGGCTGGAGCTGCTGGCGGCGTTGCTGTCCGGAGACCAACATACCTTTGAGACCTTCCGCTGCGAAGCGCCGGAGCTGGTCCACCTGCCCCAGGCCACCTATGACTGGTACTGCCGCAACTATCTGGACCGGGATTACCCCTTCCGGATGCTGCTCAAGTGCAACGGGGTGACGTTTCCCCGGCGAAAGGAGGGCTGACGCCATGGATTACCGCATTCTGGTCATCAATCCCGGCTCCACCTCCACCAAGATCGCCGTGTTTCACGGGCAGACGCCCTTGATGCAGAAAACGATCCGCCACAGTGGAGAGGAGTTGGCCCCCTTCGGAGCCATTATGGACCAGGCCCCTTTCCGCCGCCGGTGCGTGGAGGAGGCGCTGGCGGGCTTCGACCTGACCACTCTGGATGCAGTGTGCGCCCGGGGCGGTATGCTGCCGCCGTGCCCCAGCGGGGCCTTTGCGGTGGACGGGGACATGATCGAGTATCTGGCCGCCATCACCCAGGGGGCACACGCCTCCAACCTGGGATGCGTGGTGGCCCGGGACATAGCGGAGCCGCTGGGTATACCGTCCTTCGTGTACGATCCCGTGGCGGTGGACGAAATGCCGCCTATGGCCCGGATCACCGGGATTCCGGAGCTGCCCCGGCGGATGATGGGGCACGCCCTGAATACCCGGGCCATGGCCATTCGCTGCGCGGAAACGGTGCTGCACAGGCCCTTGGACCGGTGCCGCCTGATCGTGCTGCACCTGGGCGGCGGCGCGTCGGTGCGGCTGTTCATCGGCGGCAAAATGGTGGACAACGTCCGGGATGACGAGCTGCTGTTTGCGCCGGAGCGCTGCGGTGGGATCGCCGCCGAGCAGCTGGTGGGGCTGTGCTTCTCCGGGAAATATGACCGGGCAGGCGTCATGAAGCTGGTACGGGGACGGGGCGGACTGCTGGCCCACCTGGGCACCAGCGACGCCATGGAGGTGGAGCGGCGCATGGCCCGGGGCGATGAGAGGGCCAAGCTGGTGTACGATGCCATGCTGTATACCGCCGTCAAGTCCATCGGCGCTATGGCGGCGGCTGCCGGCGGCGACATTGACCGCATCATCCTCACCGGCGGCATAGCGCACTCCGCCTATGTGGCGGATTATCTGACGAAAAAGGTTCGCTTTATCGCGCCGGTGGAGGTCATGGCCGGGGAGTTCGAGATGGAGGCCCTGGCGGCCGGAGCCGCCCGGGTGCTGTCGGGACGGGAGACAGCCCACCGGTTCCGGGACCTTGCAAAGGGGGAGTGACCGGTGCTGAAGTCGTTTTTTGACCCCAACGGGGCCTTCGCCCGGGGTATGGAGCGGGTATGGAGCCTGATCGTGCTGAACGTGCTGTGGCTGGTGTGCTCCCTGCCGGTGGTGACCCTGGGCGCGTCCTGCGCGGCCCTGTATCAGGTGCTGGGAAAGGTCATCGACGGTGAGGACGGCCATGTGGCCCGGCGGTTCTTCCGTGCATGGGGCGAAAACTGGAAAAAAGCCACGCCGGTGTGGCTGATTCTGCTGGCCGTGGCGGTTCTGTGCGGGTTCGACCTGTATGTGGCCCGGCTGAACGACGCCTTTTTGTGGAAGGTGATGGCGGTGTTCGCCCTGCAATTGGCGGCCATGGTGATGACCTTCGTTTTTCCGCTGATGGCCCGGTATGAAAACACCTGGCGCAATCACATGAAAAATGCCCTGCTGCTGGCGGTGGGGAACCTGCCCCGGATGCTGCTGATCTGGGCCATTTGGGCGGTGCCTGTGGGGGTGTGCGTGTTTCTCCCGGAGGTGGGGTTTTATCTGAGCATCGTGTGGGTGCTGGTGGGATACAGCAGCCTCAGCTATGTGACGGCCCTGCTGCTGCGGCCCATCTTCCGGAAGCTGGACGAAAATGCGTAAAAAAAAACAGGACAGGCACACGCCTGTCCTATTTTTTTAGCCATTGCAGTGGTATCGGGAGGTCAGTCCACGATATCAACGGATGCCTTGACGCCTGTGCGCTGGGCATAGGAGCGCACCACGGTGCGGATCTCCTTGGCGATGCGGCCCTGACGGCCGATGACCTTACCCATATCCTCGGGGGCCACGCGCAGCTCCAGCGTCAGCTCGTCGCCGTTTTCCACCTCGTTCACAGTGACCTGGTCGGGATGGTCCACAAGGCTCCTGGCGATGTAGAGCAGCAGTTCCTTCATGGTGCCCCTGCCTTACAGAACGTCGACCTTCTTCAGCAGGGCGCGAACGGTATCGGTGGGCTGGGCACCGGTCTTGATCCACTCGCGAGCGCGATCAGCGTCGATCTTGATCTCGGCGGGGGAGACGCAGGGGTTGTAGGTGCCGATCTCCTCGATGAAGCGGCCGTCGCGGGGATAACGGGAATCCGCCACGACCACGCGATAGTAAGGAGCCTTCTTGGCGCCCATTCTTCTCAAACGAATCTTAACCATGATGTTTTTCCTCCAGAATGATAATAGAATTCAAATTATATAAATGCCTGGGCACTTATTTCAAACGTTTTTTGCGGCCGAAGCCCTGGAGCTTGCCCTTTTTGGCTTTGCCCAGAGTGGGTATGCCGCCGGGACCTCCGAAGCCGCCGAAGCGACCCTTGGAAATGGATTTGGTGAGCTGCTGGAGCATCTCGAAGGACTTCAGCAGACGGTTCACATCCGACACCTGCATGCCGCAGCCGGCGGCAATGCGCTTTTTGCGGCTGGCGTTGAGGATGGAGGGGTTCTCCCGCTCCAGAGGGGTCATGGACTGGATGATGGCCCGGGTGCGGCCCAGCTGCTTTTCGTCCAGGTTGGCGGCATCCAGCTGCTTGCCCATGTCACCGGGCAGCATCCCGGCAATCTGGCCCAGGTTGCCCATTTTTTGCAGCTGGTCCATCTGCTCCATGTAGTCCGTCAGAGTCAGGCGGTTCTTCTTGAGCTTTTCCTCCAGCTTGCGGGCCTGCTCCTCGTCGTACTGCTGCTCGGCCTTTTCGATGAAGGTGAGCATGTCGCCCATGCCCAGAATACGGGAGGCCATGCGGTCCGGGTGGAACAGCTCGATCATGTCCAGCTTTTCGCCGGTACCCACGAACTTGATGGGCTTACCGGTGGCGGCCCGGATGGACAGAGCCGCACCGCCGCGGGCGTCGCCGTCCAGCTTGGTGAGCATGACGCCGTCGATGCCCAGAGCCTGGTCGAAGGCAGTGGCTGCGTTGACGGCATCCTGACCGGTCATGGCGTCCACCACCAGCAGGATCTCGTTGGGATGCACCTTCGCCTTGATGTTCTTCAGCTCGTTCATCAGGGCCTCGTCCACGTGCAGGCGGCCGGCGGTGTCCAGAAACACCATATCGTGGCCGTGGTCCCGGGCGTATTTGATGGCCTCCTGGGCAATGTGCACGGGATTGGCCTGTCCCATCTCGAAAACGGGAATATCCAGCTGCTTGCCCACCACCTGCAGCTGGGTGATGGCGGCGGGACGGTATACGTCGCAGGCCACCAGCAGGGGGCGCTTGCCGAACTGGCGGCGCATCAGGCCCGCCAGCTTGGCGCCGTTGGTGGTTTTACCGGCGCCCTGAAGGCCCACCATCATCACCACAGTGGGACCCTTGGAGGCAAAGGTGAGCTTGGCGTTGGTGCCGCCCATCAGCTGCACCAGCTCCTCGTTGACGATCTTGACGATCTGCTGGGCAGGGGTGAGACTGTCCAGAACGTCCGCGCCGATGCAGCGCTCGGTGACCTGGGCCACGAAGTCCTTGACCACCTTATAGCTGACGTCGGCCTCCAGCAGAGCCAGGCGGACCTCCCGCATGCCCTCCCGGACGTCGGCCTCCGACAGGCGGCCCTTGCCCCGCAGGCGTTTGAATGTGGCGCTTAATTTTTCAGAAAGTCCCTCAAATGCCATAGGTATTACTCCTTCAGCGCCTGGGCGCTGCGCGTGATCTCGTCTGCCAGCCGCGCCAGCTCCGGATTGTCATACTGCCGGTAGTTGACGGTCTGGATCTTCTCGGCGGCGTCCAGGATGGCCTGCACCTGCTGCTGCATTTGCAGAAAGCGCTTCATAAGACCGGTCTTGTCCTCCAGGTCCGTCATGATGGCCTCGGCCCGGACGATCACGTCCCGGACACCCTGGCGGGAGATGCCGTAATTCTCCGCGATCTCGGCCAGGGAGAGGTCCTCATTATAGTACAGGTCGAAAAATTCCTTCTGCCGCGGGGTCAGGACCTCGCCGTAAAAATCGAACAGCATCGTCATGCGATAGGTCTGATTTTTCACGTCGGTCCCTCCTCTGTAAAGTTTCGGTGCTTTACAACTGAGACTATCATACAGGATTTTGCCCAAAATGTCAAGGCGAAATTTGGCGCGTGAGCCAAAAAAATTGGGCATACACCCATGATGAGCGGGTATACTGGTCGTGAAGGGAGGTGCGAAATATGCGCTCTGTGCTCATAAAGGACACCACCAGGGCCCAACGGGAGGAGATCGTGCGGCGGGCCCTGTGCGACGGCGGCTGCCAGGGCTGCGGCGGGTGCGGGAACCTGGGCGGAGGCCGGGCAGAGGAGATGTACCGCCCCTATATCGAGGGAAAGCGGGAACTGCGGGAAATCAACGAGTCCTATCGGGCGAATTTCGTTCGCGGATAGAAACAACATGTTGGCTAAGAAACCGTTAAGTTATACAATATATGTCACTTGCGCCAAATTAACATGCTTTTGTCGAAAATAAGTTATGAGCATTCGACAATTACCCCTTGAAAAACCTGTCCATTCCTGGTAAATTATATGCAGGCCAAGCGACAAATGTTGCTTTGTCGTGAAACTGGCAGCCTTGGCTGCGCAATCTGAGTGGAAAAGGAACGGGACAAGATGGAAAACAAGGTAACAGTTGTATTGGCGGATGCCAATGAGGAATTTCGGACCATGCTGCGCCAGCATATGGAAGCTGCCGGCGAGTTCCTGGTGGTGGGCAGCACGGACAGCGGTGAAGTCGCTTTGGACATGGTAAAGCGGCTGCGGCCGCAGCTGCTGGTGACAGACGTGGTGCTGCCGGGCCTGGACGGCTTCGGTCTGCTGCGGCAGATGAACCAGTTAAGCGGCGAACAGCCGCGATGCATCGTGGTGTCATCCTTCTGCAACCGGCGGACCGTGGCCCAGGCTATGGAGATGGGCGTGTATTTCTTCCTGCCGAAGCCGGTGAATGAGGAGTCACTGCTGGAGCTGATGCGGCAGGCCTCCACACCGGAGCAGGAGGAAGCGCCCTTCGCCCCGGCGCTGGAGGGGATGGTGACGGCCATCATTCACGAGATCGGCGTCCCGGCCCACATCAAGGGATACCAGTACCTACGGGAGGCCATCATGATCGCGGTGAATGACATGGATGTGATCAACGCTGTGACAAAGGTACTGTATCCGGAGGTAGCCAAACGGTTCTGCACTACCCCATCCCGGGTGGAACGGGCCATCCGTCACGCCATCGAGGTGGCATGGGACCGGGGCGACATCGAGACGCTGCAGAAGTATTTCGGCTATACGGTAAACTCCGCCAAGGGAAAGCCTACCAATTCGGAGTTCATCGCCATGATCGCCGACCGGCTCCAATTGCAGCGCAAGCAGAAACGGGCGTGAGGGAATGTCCGGCGGAGAAAACAAACGGCGCTCTGCACAGGAGATATCGCTCGGAAAACCGGCGCTGCAGCTTCCCCGTGCGGCGGTGGTACGGTGCGGCCTTCCAGGCCCCGGCGCATCCCAGACCAGCCGCGAGCGCTGCATATCCGTCAAGGAGATCCTCGCCCTGATCCCGGACAGTCTGACCGGACAGTCTGATATAAAGGAATATCTTCCGGAAAACGGCAAAAAGACATTGACAAGACCCGTTTTCTCTGTTATACTCTATAAGCCGCTTTGAATGGGTCATAAGTTCCGGCCACGCCGGACGCCCCCGACAGCGAGTCCGTAATAAAGGAAAGGCAGGTGCAACAAGTAATGCAGGCTATTATCGTGACCGGTGGTAAGCAGTACAACGTCTCTGAGGGCGACACCCTGTTTATCGAGAAGCTGGACGTCAACGCGGGTGATTCCGTGGTGTTCGACCAGGTCCTGGCCATCGTCGACGGCGAAAACACCAAGTTCGGCGCTCCCGTGGTGGAGGGCGCGAAGGTGGACGCCACCGTCGTGAAGAACGGCAAGGGCAAGAAGATCCGTATCTTCAAGTACACCCCCAAGAAGGGTTACCGCAAACGGCAGGGTCATCGTCAGCCCTACACCAAGGTGGAAATCGGCAAGATCTCCTTCTGAGTGACCGCATGACGACCGTTACATTCCTGACAGAGGAAGCGCGCATCGTCGGTTTCGATGCGCAGGGACACAGCGGCTACGCCGCAGAGGGGGAGGACCTTGTCTGCGCCGCCGTCACCAGCGCCGTGCGCCTGGTGGAAGCCACCGTCAACGACGTGATGGGTCTGTGTGCCGCGGTGAAGGTCCGTGAGCAGGACACTGCCATCTCCTTCCGCCTGCCCGGGGGCCTGGCTCCCACGGCGGAGAGCACCTGTCAGAATCTCTTGACGGGGCTGATGGTTTATCTGGCCCAGCTTCACGACGAGTATCCGGAAAACATTGAAGTAATGGAGGCGTGAACGTCTCCTGTTCCCCCGCAATCATCTCATAGAAAGGATGGTACTGCATCATGCTGAACATTGGTCTGCAGTTCTTCGCCCATAAAAAAGGTATGGGCTCCACCAAGAACGGCCGTGATTCCGAGTCCAAGCGCCTTGGTCCCAAGCGCGCTGATGGTCAGTTCGTTCTGGCCGGCAACATCCTGGTCCGCCAGCGCGGCACCCACATCCACGCCGGCACCAACGTTGGCATCGGCAGCGATGATACGCTGTTTGCCAAGGCCGACGGCGTTGTCCGCTTCGAGCGTCTGGGCAAGGATCGTAAGCAGGTTTCTGTTTACCCCGCCGAGTAAAAAACAAAGAAAGCACCGCCTGCGGGCGGTGCTTTTCATCTGTGCCGGGGCCGGTGGAATTTTCCACCGGCCCCGGTTTATTCTATCCTGTTAAGCCTCCGCCTGCTGCTCCTCCTGGGTCAGTCTGCCGTCCTGCATGCGCAGCTGAACGTCGGCCGCGTTGGCCACGGCGGGATCGTGGGTCACCACGATGACGCAGCGCTTCTCCTGATGGGCCAGGCGCTGGAGGGTCTCCACGATCATGCGGCTGTTGCCGCTGTCCAGATTCCCGGTGGGCTCGTCGGCCAGGATCACATAGCTGCCCGCAGCCAGGGCCCGGGCAATGGCCACCCGCTGCTGCTCACCGCCGGACAGTTGGTTGGGCAGCTTGCGGAAATACGACTCCCGGATGCCCATATCCGCCAGACGCTGCCGGGCCAGCGCCAGCGCCTGGTCCTTGTCCTCCTTCCGCAGGCGCAGAGGGTAACATACGTTTTCCTCCGCCGTCAGCAGCGGGAACAGGTTGAAATCCTGATAGATCACGGACACGGTATCCCGCCGCAGGGCGCTGCGGTCCATGAAGCGGGTGGGCTGCTCGTCAAAGGCGATCTCCCCCTCTGTGGGCAGCTTCAGTCCCGCCAAAAGGCTCAGCAGCGTGGATTTGCCGCTGCCGGAGGCGCCCATAATGCTGTACATTGTGCCGCTTTGGAAGGTATAGCTGACGGTGTCCACCGCCGTGACCCGCTGATACTTTCCGGCGTAGGTATAGGATACGTCGCGCAGTTCGATGGTCATATTCATTCCCTCCCCAAATTCGTTTCCAAAAACGTCCTTCGCATGGTCAGCAGATACGCCAGAGCCGTTCCGGCCAGGTTCATCCCCCAGAACACCGCCACCGGCCCCCAGGCCGGGGCCGTCCGGAAGGCGACGCAGAAGCCTCCGGCGCCTATGGCTGCGCCCAGCAGGCTCAGCAGCCCGTGCTCCACCAGGGCCCACAGCAGGATGCCGCCCCGGGCCTGGCCCAGAATGTATTGCAGCTTCAGCTCCCGGCTGCGATGACGCAGCAGCAGGATGCTGAACACCGCTCCCACGCCGAAGGCGGACAGTCCCAGCAGCCAGGATACCAGCCCCAGCAGCTTCTGGTTCTGGTGCAGCTGGTTCACGGTCTTGACCAGCGTGTCGTCATAGATGGCCAGGGCGAAGGGATAGGTGCGGTACATCAGGGACCCCTCCCAGGGCACCGGCGTGCCGTCACGGGTGGGCTCCACAAAATACCGGCTGCCGTACTCGTCCCAGAATTGGTCGATGCGCCGGTTGTCCGCCATGGCGGCGGACAGGCTGTCCATCGTGATGGTGCCGTACACGTCCAGGCACAGCTGGCGCGCCACCCACCAGGGGCAGTACAGCCGCCCGGCCCCGCCGGCATACGTTCCCACCACCAGAAAGCGGTGCTGCTCCGTTTCACCGGACGAAGGGGAAAACTCCAGGGTCACATAGCCGTCCTCATCCTCCCAGGCGGCCAGCTCCTCCGGCAGCAGCAGGGAATAGCCCCTGCCCTGGAACACCGAGGCGTCGAAGCCCTCCCGCCAGAGGATGGTGCAGCCGGAGTCCGGCTGCAGGGCGCTGTCCGCCGCCAGGCCGGTAATGCCGCTGAGGGCATGGGGCACCGTGCCGCCGGGCTGGGTGCAGTACACCGTGGAGCGCACCTGTACATCCCGGACATAGGGGGTGAACAGGCCGTCCTCCTGGAAGTTCCCGGTGGTCATGCCGGTGGTGAACAGCCGCAGCACCCACTCCGGCAGGTTCAGCCGGTCCGATTGGGTGCCGGTGAGGTTGGTGACGCTGCACCGGACCTCCAGATTGTCATAAACCTCCTCAATGCGCGCGGCCATCTGGTCCCGGGACCGCTGAAGCATGCACAGGGCCAGGGAAAACGCCAGCGCCGTCAGCACCACCACCAGGCACAGACCGGTCCGCTTGCGCATTTGCTTGAAAAAGTAGGGGGTCATCGGATCGCTCCCTTCTGCGTTTTACGCTGCCTTGCGGATGCCCCGGCGGGCGGCGAGGGCGCTGCACAGGGCCACGGCTGCCAGCTCCAGGACCAGCACCACGGCGCACAGGGCCGCCGTCTGCCACGGGGACACGGACATGGTGAGCTCCGATCCGGTCAGCTCCTTTAATTTACCGATGGCCCAGGACATGCCCGGGATGCTGACGGCCAGCGCGATCACCGTTCCGATAACCGCCACGGCGGCGGAGGACAGCCAGATGCTCCCGGTAATATCCCGCTTCACCGTGCCCAGGGTCCACATCCGCAGGGCAGTTTTGCCCTCCTGCAGGGGGAACAGCACGCAGTAGGCCGCCAGGACCACCACCCACAGGGCCAGCCCCACCCAGAGCACCGTCCGGGATACCCGGCTGAAGCCGTCCAGGCTCTCCACGATTTCGCTGTAGCCCTGGTCATAGTAAGTAACAACACCGCCCAGGCCATTTTCCTTCAGCCGGGCCTCCATCTGATCGGCGGTGCCGTTTTTCAGGATCATCGTCTCCCAGACGCCGTAACCGCCGGAAACCGTCTGACAGGTGACGCTTTTCTCCGGCACGAACACGCTGTTGGGGGTAAAGCTGGTGGGCGTGGTGACCCACTCGCTGCTCTGGCGATACAGGCCGATGACGGTATACTCCGTCTCCTGCTGGAAGCCCCGATCCGGCAGATACAGGAAGGATCTGGGATTGTATTCCGTCAGATAGGAATACGGCAGGTCCCGATCGAACTCATACAGCGACAGCGGCAGCGTATCCCCCACGTTCAGCCCGCTTTCCCGGGACAGAGACTCGGAGATCAGGCACACCGCCGCGCCGTCGCGGTACTCCTCCTGGCTGATGCCGCGCCCCTGGGTGATCTGGGCCCTTCCGGAGGCGAAGTCCGCCACGGCCTCCAGATGGTTCACCGCCAGCACCGGCACGCTGTGGTCGCTGACCCGGATGGCTTCCACCGCCTTCTGCCAGGTGGGGGAGGAGGCGATCAGCTCCTCCGCCGTGACGCCGTCCGGCAGCAGGGTAAAGGACGCCAGGTCATAGTCCGTGTCAAAGTGGATGACCCGCCGGACTTCATACTCCTGGGTCTTTTCGTTCCAATCATACTCCATCCAGGGCTGCGACATGTCGGTGACATTGCAGGAGATGGTATGGAACCGATCCATGTATAACGGCTCCTCTTGCCCGGTAACGGGGTCCTTATACAGGAGCGCATCGTCCGGCCAGGGATTTCCCTCACCGTCCGTCATTTCTACGATCTCTTTGCGGTCGGCATAGCGGATGGTGTTGCCGTCGATGTCCAGGCTGCGGGGGTCTATTTCCTCGCCGCGCCTGCTGTCGCTCATCAGATCCTGGGCAATGAGCATGCGCTGCTCAAAGTCAAGATCTCGATAGCTGCGGGTAAACAGCAGATACCGCTGCCCGGGCTGTATGGCCTTGCCCGCTGCGTCGGACGCGCCCTTGACCTGCAGGAAAAACAGAATATTGCGGTCGGTGGGATCATCCCAATCGGGATGCATGGCCTGCACGCTCAGGACCTTGCCGTCAACGGCCCAGTCGTAATAGGCGTTTTCCTTGATGGACTCATAGGCATACGAGGTGGTCTCCGGTCCCACCCGGGTGATCTCCACCTCCAGCACAGCGAAGTCATAGGGCGCGTTGGGAAAATCGTCTATGCGGGTGTCGGATTTATCCGCGGTGGAGGCGTAAAATTTATTCAGCGGGCTCAGCTGCGGACTGTATCCACTGACAAGGCCCATTGTGGCCTGGCCGCGGACGATGCTCCAGTTTTGCTGGGCGGGCTTCTGCAAAAACGCATTGGCTTCATATGTGTTGCCAATGTCCACCATCACAATGTTGCCGCTGGCCACAAGCTGCTGCATGCCGCCGGTGACCACCGCCACCGTGGTGTAGTTTTCCTCCACTGCGGCCCGGGTCTGGGCAGCGGCCCAGTATTGGCCGCCGGATAGGCACAGAATGGCCCCGGCCAGGGCCAGCAGCAGAACGCCGAAGGCCGCCTTCACTGGCCGCCGGGTCAGTTGGTGCAGAGGGTTCATGGGCGGGACTCCTTTCTGCAAAACAGGCTACTTATGTTAAACTACACAGATAGTCTATCATAAGTAGCCTTATATGTCAAGCTTTATTTTAATAAAGAGGGTGGGCGGGGCGGCCGAAGCCGCCCGCGCCCGGGAATTATGGCAAATTGATATCGTTACACCGTCACAGGGACAGGGTCAATGCGCTGATATTCGCGGCAACCGGATGAGGTGCAGCCGGTCAAAACTCTGTCCTCATTAAAAACTCGAAAGCAATAATTGCACTGCTGCTGCTTGATACAATAATGTTTGGCGGGGTTGGCCAGAGAATGGTTACTGGATACAACTTTCCACGGTCCAATGTCGTGGATAGAAGTGGTCTTGGACTCCGGTGCTACATTTGTATAGCTGCATTTGCGGCATCGGGTGGTTACCTGCCGGTGTTTAATGTGATTTGCAGCGCCGTTGTCCGTATACCAAACGGAGACCGTATCGTAGTAATCATGCTCGCAAGGAACCGCAAACGCGGGAACCGCCAGGGAAAGGGACATGGCCAGTGCCATCATCAGGCAGAGAAGGGTCTTTACCATTTTCTTCATGACAGGGGTCGCTCCTTTCGTTTTCTCTCTTGTTTTGGTGGGAATTGCCGCTGGGAATAGCTTGCTTACTGTTTGGGCCTCGCCCCCTTTCAGTCGTTTACCCGTTATCCGGGGCAGGTTCCCTTGGTGAACACGGAACGCTGCCATTGCCCGGCCACAGACCAGGTCAGGCTCATGGTATATTCGCAGCCCTTTTTCACCGGGACGGATTCAGAAATGATGACGCTCCCGGTGCCCTGGGCGCTCCAGGATGCAACAACGTTGGAGCCCTGATACAGCATGACATTTGCCACGACCTTGTCGGTGGTTAAATCCGATTTACAGTAGGCATAGCAATAGGCTGTAGTACCGGAAAATGACAGATCATAACGCCGTTGGTTTGCTCTTTTCTCGGCGGCACTTGCCATTGAGACCACGGACAGAAGCATCAGCAAAAACAAGACACATTGGATTTTCTTTTTCATAGGAGCTCTCCCATTTTCTTTCAGAATCTTAAAAACTCAACGCCTTCTGCTATATTAACGAACGAGGGGCACAAATCCTTACAAGAAATTTCTACAATTTTTTCACTTTGTAGAATTGCACAAAGAAACGCTTTCTGCTATGGCTATTATGCTGACCTCGTCGATGGCGGCCGATACAGTGAACTGCATATTGCTGGCACCATCTATCCATGTGACATAGGAGTCATGATCCTCAAGTGAGGAGAGGATCAATTTTCCCGGCATGCCGGATACCCGGATATCCGACACGGTGTCTGTATTATCCAATATAAAGCCGTCATGTGCGCCGTCGTGCATATATGTATAGCTGAGAAGGATCATATCTCCATCGGAATTTTTATACGTCACATTTCCGGCGGCAAATGCATCTGTCCGCTCCGTCTCCACATATCCCTCCGGCAGGGCGGTGATCTGATATTGCGGAATGGGCTGGGCGGGGGAATCGCCGCGGAACTGGAAGTCCAGGACGTTTCCGGTCTGCTCCGCCACCCAGCGGGTGATATCCGCCCGGGCCCGGGGGCTGACCGTCACCAGCACCGCCGCCGACAGCACCAGCACCAGCAGCACCGCCGCCGCATGCCGTGCCGCCGTGCGCAGGGCGGGTCTCCTTCGGCTCCTGGCCCAGGCCAGGGGGTCCCGCAGCATGGCCCGCATGCTCCGGCCATGGCGGGGCGACAGCTCCGGCGGCTCCTGGGGCAGGGCCTCCGCCTCCTGGGCGGCGGCGTCCAGCAGCGCCCGGCGCAGCATCTGATCCAACTCCTGATCGGTCATGGTTCGATCCCCTCCTCCTCAAAAATTTTACGCAGCAGCGCCCGCCCCCGGGAGATCCGGGTGTTCACGGCGCTTTCCGTCAGGCCCAGCCGCCGGGCGATCTCCGCCCCGCTGTACCCCAGGAGCAGCTTCATCTCCAGGGCGGCCCGGTATGTCTCCGGCAGGCGGGCAAACAGCGCCACCAGCGATGCGTAGTCCGGCGCGTCCCGGGCCTGGCGTTCAAAGCCCGCCCAATCCTCATCCAGGGGCAGATGGTCCCGCCGCCTGCGCAGCATGGTGATGGCTTCGTTCCTCACTATAGTAACGAGCCAGGCCCCCAGATTCTTACAAGGAATTTCATAAATTTTTGAAAAATTTTCAATCACCCGGATAAAAGCCTCCTGCACGGCCTCCTCCGCATCGCGCGGGTCCTGCAGAATGGCCAGAGCCGTCCGCTCCATCACCCCGTGATAGCGGCGGTACAGCGCCCGGAAATCCTCCTTGTCCGCGGCGCTTTCCAGGGCGGACAGATAGAATGAAAGCATGATGTCAGGCACCTCCTGTGCGCCCTGCCGGGTCCGGCAGGGTGTCTCTATCCTACCACACGACCCGGGCCAATTCAAGAACCCCTGCTTTCAACAGGCGAAAGCAGGGGTTTCTTGACACTTTATTTGCAGGATTACTTGACGATCTTGCGGGCCTCGATATAATACCGCTTGTCCTGGGCGTGGCCCATGGAGAAGGTCTTGCGGGGCAGCACGCCGTCGGCCATGACGGTCTTGAACAGCTGCTCCTTGCCCATGGCGGGCAGCAGGAAGCCCATGTTGCCGGGCTTGGAGCCCAGCTCCCGGGTCACGTCGTCGCCGTGGATATAGTCCACCTCGCCGCCGTTGTCCTGGAGATACTGGTCGATAACGCCCTGAAGGGTGCCCACGGCCAGCTGGACCTTGGGATCGGGAACGGTGATGAAGTGGCTCTCGCCGTTCCACACGAACTCGATGGTGTGGCCGCTGCCCTGACCCTCATAGGCATTGGGATAGGCAGCCCGGAAGGCGTTCATGAACTTCTCGTGGTCCACGCCGAACAGCACCCGGTGGATGGGCTCGAATTGCAGGGCATCGTCGTGGTTGTTCACCACCTCCACCAGGGCGAAGCGGGAGGGCAGGGCCAGGTATTCCTGGGGGGTCTTGCCCTTCTTCTGCTCCTCGTAGCAGGCCTTGGCGGTGGCCAGGGAGTGGTTGCCGTCGCCCACGGCGAACAGCAGGGGAGCCACGCCGGACACGCCGTACTTCTTCTGCATGGCCTCGTCGGAGGTCAGACCCTCCAGAGCGTCGGCCACGGCGTTTACCTGGCGATCCGTCAGCTTATAGCCGCGGATATGACCGCCGTTCTGCATCAGGTCGAAGTCATACAGCGTCTCCATTTCGCCGGAGGCGGCGGTCAGGGGCTCGATAACGGTCTTGTCGGGGTCGTCGATCAGCAGCATCACATGGGGCAGCTCGATGGGAGCGTTGCGGCGCACCCGGGCCCGGGGCGGGATGCGGTCCAGCACGGTGCCCTCGGTGGCGCGGATCAGGGCGCCGGAGCCGGGAGTGAAGTCGTAGGCGTCCAGGTCCACCATGCCGATGAGGCCGTGGCGGATGCGGCCGTCAGACTGCTGGCGCTCGATGTATACCAGGGACTCGGGCAGCACCTGGAACACGCCCTCCGTCAGGTATTTGTCCATGGAGGCGTTGATGTCGGCGATGTACTCGTCCACATTGGGGGCCTTCAGGTTGGCCTCCGGCAGGATCAGCCGCAGGGTGGACGGCGCGTCGCCCACGGTCTGCTCCACGGCCTGCCAGTATTCCGGCTCGGACGTGAACTGGTCGCAGGCCACCACGGCCCACTTGGTCATGTCCTGATCCTTGGGCAGCAGGATGTCTGCCGGGTAAAAGCCCAGCTTCTCGAATTTCTTGTTCATGAAAAACTCCTCCTCTTTTGTTCCGAAAGGTTCGGTATGTTCGCTCATATGCCCTATTATACATATCCGACCCGGGGATTGCAATCCGAAACGGCAGAAATTAGAAAAATTTTCAGCCTGGCAAAAACTTTTTGCATATTCCGGTCCGCCCGGGGCAGGCTAAGCCATATATCCTGTCAGGAAACGGAGGGAGACCCTTTGAAGATCATTGACCGCATCGCGCTGATTTTGGTCATCATCGGCGCACTGAACTGGGGCAGCGTGGGCTTTTTCGCCTTCGACTGCGTAGCATTTATCTGCGGCGGCCAGCTGGCGGCCCTGAGCCGCATCATCTATGCCCTAGTGGGCATAGCGGGCCTGTGGTGCATTACCCTGCTGTTCCGGGAGCGGGACGGCGAGGAATAAAAAAACAGCAAGCTGCGCTGCGCCCCCGGCTTCCGGCCGGGGGCTTTTGCTGTCATACGCCGGGACGAGCCCGCATACATTGGACCATCACACGAGAAGGAGCGTGGAACATGGACGAGAGCTATGCCATCCGGCGTTATGAGCAGGCGGCGGCACTGCTGCCGCTGCGGTGGCAGCAGCAGGCCCGGCAGCTGGCCCCGGGGCAGATGGCCCTGGCAGAGGAGCTGCGCCTGCGGGCGGGAAGACCCATGACGGTGCTGCTGCCGGAGGGAGAGGTGGTCCCGGGCCCCAGCGATCTGCCGCCTACGGTGACCCAGTCGGACCTGGAGCAGCTGTGCGACGCGGTGACGGACTATTCCCGCTACGCCGCCGGGGAGACCCTGAGCCGGGGATATCTCACCGCCCGGGGCGGGTTCCGGGTAGGCGTGTGCGGCACCGCCGTGCTGCGGGACGGGATAAACACCAACCTGCGGGACCTGTCGTCGGTGACCATACGCATTGGCCGGGAGCAGCCGGGGCTGGGGGATGCCGTCCTGCCGCAGCTGTTTCGGGACGGGCAGTTTTGCAGCACGGTGGTGCTGTCTCCGCCGGGGCTGGGGAAAACCACCCTGCTGCGGGATCTGATCCGGGGCCTGTCCGACGGAACGGAGGAACTGCCGTGTCACCGGGTGTCCGTGGTGGACGAGCGGGGGGAGATCGCCGTGATGTACCAGGGAATCCCCCAGATGGCGGTGGGACGGCACACCGACGTGCTGGACGCCTGCCCCAAGGCGGTGGGCATCCCCATTCTGCTGCGGGCGGCCAATCCCCAGATCATCGCCGTGGATGAGATCACCGTTCGGGAGGATCTGCTGGCCATGGCCGCCGCTGCCAACTGCGGGGTGCGCTTTCTGGCCACCATCCACGCCGCCGGCCGCCAGGAACTGGGGCGCAGGCCTCTGTTCTCCCAGCTGCTGAAGGTGCGCGTGTTTGAAAAGGCCGTCACCATCCGCCGGGAGGGCGGCCAAAGACAGTACATCGTGGAGGAATTGTGGTAGGAAAGCTCCTGGGCGGGGGATTGGTGCTGCTGGGGACGGCACTTTTATGCCGGGCTGAGACCCGGACCCGGCGGCAGCAAACGGAGCGGCTGGCGGAGCTGTCGGCGGCCCTGTCGGAGATGGCGGCGGGTATCCGCAGCCTGCGGCGGACCCTGCCCTGCCTGCTGCGGCAGCAGACCCGGCGGCCTTTGTGCGGCGCATATTTCGGCGCCGTGCTGGAGAGTCTGGAAAGCGGACAGCCCCTGCCGGACGCCTGGGCGGATGCCTTCCGGCAGCTGGAGCCGCCGGAGGCGGGCCGCGTGCTCCGGGATACGGAGCTGACTGGCGACGAGGAGCGGATCGTATCCGCCCTGACGTCCGCCGCCTGCCGGCTGGACCGGCTGGCGGATACCCGGCGGCGGGACCGGCGGCAGCAGGAGCGGCTTTTGTGGACCGCCGCCCTGTCCGGGGCGGCACTGTTTATCATCTTACTGATGTAGAGGACGACACATGGATGTGGATCTGATTTTCAAAATAGCCGCCGTGGGGATTCTGGTGGCGGTGCTGAACCAGCTGCTGGTGCGCAGCGGACGGGAGGAGCAGGCCATGATGACCACCCTGGCGGGACTGGTGGTGGTCATGATGATGCTGGTGCGGCAGATCAGCGATCTGTTCCAGCTGGTAAAGTCCCTGTTCGGGCTGTGACCATGGAGACGGTGCTGCAAATCGCCGCCGTGTGCCTGGTGGGCGCGGTGCTGGCGGCTGTGCTGCGGCAGCGGAGCCCGGAGGCGGCGCTGCTGCTGGGGCTGGCGGTATGCGCGGCGGCAGGCGCCCTGCTGCTGCGGGGGCTGGCGGACGTGCTGGACATGCTGGAGGACCTGGCCGCCGCCGGCGGCCTGCCGCCGGAGCTGCTTGCGCCGCTGGTCAAGACCCTGGGCATCGCCCTGGTGTCCCGGTTGGGCACCGAGATCTGCCGGGACGCGGGACAGGGGGCCATGGCGGCGGTGCTGGAGACTGCCGGGGCCTTCGGTGCGGTGCTGGTGTCCCTGCCCCTGGTCCGGGCGGCGTGGGAGCTGCTGAGGTCGCTGGTATGAAGAAGGTTATTTTGCTGCTTTTGCTGCTGTGGGCGCTGACGGTGCCGGCCTGGGGAACGGAGCTTCCCCGGGAGGTGCGGGACGCCCTGCCCGCTGCGGCAGAGGATATTACGGAGCATATGGACGACTCCGCTTCCTTTTCGGAGGGACTGAGCCTCCTGTGGGAGCGGGCCTGCGGCTATCTGACCGACGCCCTGCGGGAGAGCATCAGCGGCGGGGTGCTGCTGCTGGCGGCGGCAGTGCTGTGCGCCCTGACGGAGGAATGCATGGACGCCGCCGGAGGAAAGGTCCACTTTGTGCCCATGGCCGGGGCTCTGGCTGTCACTCTGGCGGCAGCGGGCAGTGTAAGGACCATGATGGGCCTGGGCCAGGAGACGGTGGAGGAGCTGAACACCTTTTCCAAGGCGCTGCTGCCCACCCTGTCCGCCGCCGTGGCCGCCAGCGGGGGCATCCTCTCTGCCAGTGTCCGGCAGGTGGCCACGGTATTCTTTGTGGACCTGCTGCTTTCGCTGATCCGCGGGCTGCTGCTGCCGCTGGTGTACTTTTATGTCGCCGCCGCGGCGGCGGACGCCATGCTGCCGGGGCGGCATCTGGCGGGGATCAGTACCGCCATCCGCAAGGGCACCGTCTGGCTGCTGACCGGAGCGCTGGCACTGTTTACCCTGTATCTGACGGTGTCCGGCGCGGCGGCGGGCTCCGCCGATACGGTAACGGCCCGGCTGGCCCGGGGCGCCGTGGGAGTGTTGCCGGTGGTAGGCAGCATCCTGGCCGACGCGGCGGACACCGTACTGGCCGGGGCGGGAGCCGTGAGGAATACGGTGGGCGTGGCGGGACTGCTGGCGGTGCTGGCGGTGTGTCTGCTGCCCCTGGTGCGGCTGGGGACGCAGTATCTGGTATACAAGGCAGCGGCGTTTCTGGCGGGAGTCCTGGGGGCCGAGCGTCTGACGGGGCTTATTGACGCCCTGGGCGGGGCCTTCGGGCTGATCTTCGGCATGACCGGGGCCTGCGGACTGCTGCTGCTGATCTCCATTTCGTCGGCGTTGGGGGTGGTCACGGGATGATGGATGGAATCCGGCAGTGGCTTCTGGGCGTGCTGGCGGCGGCCATGGCCCTGAGCCTTCTGTATGCCCTGCTGCCCAAGGGAGCGGTGCGGGGCGCGGCCAGGGCCACCGGGGGCCTGATTCTGCTGCTGGCGGTGCTGGGCCCGGCGGCGGGGCTGGATCTGTCGGATCTGGCCCTGCAGTACCAGGACCTGAGCCGGGACATGGAGCGGCAGGCGGAGGCGTACCGCCAGGAGGGCCAGGCGCAGCTGGAGCTTGGCATACAGCAGCGTACTGCCGCATATATATCGGAAAAAGCGGCGCAGCTGGGACTGAGCTGCCGCCCCCGGGTGGAGACTGCCTGGCGGGACGGTGTGCCCTATCCCAGCGGCGTGACGCTGGACATCGCGGAAAACCAGGCCCTGGCGGAGGTCCTGACGGATGAGCTGGGCATTCCGCCGTCGCAGCAGCACTGGCTGGGGTAAGGAGCGTATGAAAAAGTGGAGCATTGGGAATTTATGGAAAAAGTACAAATATGTGGGCCTGGTGGTGCTGGCGGGGATCGTCCTGATGGTGCTGCCCGCCGGGACGAGCGCACCGGACCCGCAGAAGGACAGCGGTGGGTTCTCTCTGGAGGACACCGAGCGGCGGATGGAGGAGCTGCTGGGCCGCATGGACGGCGTGGGGCGGGTGCAGGTGATGCTGACCCTGAAAAACGGCTCCTCTCTGGAGCTGGCCGAGGACGCGGACAGCACGGAGCGAGACGGCGAGACCCGGGCTCAGCGGGAACCGGTGACCCTGAACCGGGGCAGCGGCTATCAGGACGTGGTGGTGACCCGGGAGACGTATCCCGTATACTTAGGCGCGGTGGTGGTGTGTCAGGGCGCGGGCAGCAGCGGCGTTCGCCTGGCGGTAACGGAGGCGGTGGCGGCACTGACGGGCCTTCCCGCCGACCGCATCACGGTGGTGCAATGGAATTCATAACAGGAGGGACGGATATGAAGAAACGATGGAAGAAGCCAGCGGTGGCGGCGGCGGTGCTGCTGCTGGTGTGCGCGGCGGTGTACATGAACTGGCGCTACACGGACGATATCCAGAAAAATGCCGGAAAGACCCTGGGTCAGACCACTCTGGTCAGCTCCCAGGACGGGGAGAAGGGGACGGAGCCAACCACCGCGCCGGCGGAGGACGACTATTTCGCCACGGCCCGGCTCAGCCGCAAGCAGGCCCGGGACAACGCCATCAGCATGCTCAAGGAGGCGGAGCGTGATGAAAACGCCCAGCAGAGCGTCCTCAACGAGGCGTCCCAGACCCTGCAGGTGCTGGCGGCCTACACCGTGGCGGAGTCCCAGATCGAGAGCCTGGTAACGGCCAAGGGCTATGCCGACTGCGTGGTGTTCATGGGGGCCGAAAGCGTCAGCGTGGTGGTGGCTCCGCCGGAGGGCGGCCTGACGGCCACCGACGCCGCCCGCATCAAGGACATCGTTATCAGCGAAACGGACTATACCGCCCAGCAGATCAAGATCATGGAGGCAAATTAACAGTTGTAATTCCCGGGGAGAGATGGTATACTACTCTTATATTGGGACTCTATTGAAAATACGAATGAGGAGTTTTGCAAGCTATGGCTGATAATAAAGAATACATGACCCATCAGGAGAGCATGGGTACCATCCAGATCTCCGAGGATGTGGTGGCCTCCATCGCCACCTCCGCCTGCCTGGAGGTAGAGGGCGTGGGCGGTCTGATGAACGCCAACGTTTCCGACTATGTCACCGGGAAAAAGATGACCGCCAAGGGCATCCGGGTGGAGATGGACGGCGAGGGCATCGTGGTGAACCTGTTCATCCTGCTGCGGTACGGCTGTGCCGTGTCCGAGGTGGCCCAGAAGGTCCAGAGCAGTGTGTTTGCCGCCCTGGAGGGTATGACCGGCTTCCAGGTCAATGCGGTGAACGTTCACGTGGGCGGCATCAGCTTCGACTGAGCCCTGAATCCAGAAAGAGAAAAGGAATTTACGACTATGACGCGGAATACGGCACGGGAGATCGCCACCCATCTGGCATACGAGCTGAGCTTTACGGACCTGCCCATCCAGGAATTCCTGGATCAGCAGCTTTCCCGGGAGAATTTTGCCGCCCGGGCGGAGGAATGCAGCATTTATGCCGACACCCCCAATGAAAAACAGGAGAAATACATCCGCCGTCTGGTCACGGGCGTGGCCCAGCATGCGGCGGAGCTGGACACCTACATAGAGCAGTACGCCAGGGGCTGGCGCTTTGAGCGCATTTCCCTGGTGGCCTCTGCCATTATGCGGGTGGCCATGTTCGAGATCCTCTATATGCCGGATATTCCCCACGGCGTGGCCATCAGCGAGGCGGTGAACATCGCCAAGGATTATGAAACCCCGGAAGTGGTGAAGTTCATCAACGGCATCCTGGGCAGCTTCCTGCGGGCGGAAGTGAAGGAATGACCCACAGCAGGCAGAGCGGCAACGCTCTGCCTTTGTTTTGACGCCTGAAAGGAGGAACGCCCCCATTGGATCAGCAGCATATTTTTGCCGTGTCCGAGGTCAACGGTCTTATCAAGGACCTGATCGACGGCACGCCGCAGCTCTCCGGGCTTTACATCCGGGGCGAGCTGTCCAACTACAAGATCTATCCCTCCGGCCACCACTACTTCACCCTGAAGGACGGACAGAGCGCCCTGCGGTGCGTCATGTTCAAGTCCAGCGCCGTGAAGCTGCGGTTCCGGCCGGAAAACGGCATGCAGGCCGTGGTATTCGGCCGGATCAGCGTGTTTCCCCGGGACGGTGCATATCAGCTGTACTGCACCCAGCTGTCGCCGGACGGGGTAGGGGACCTGTATGTGGCCTTTGAGCAGCTGAAGCAGAAGCTCCAGCAGGAGGGGCTGTTTGACCCGGCTCACAAGAAGCCGCTGCCTTTGTACCCCCAGCGCATCGCCATCGTTACCAGCGGCGCCGGGGCGGCGGTCCACGATATGATCCGCATTCTGCGCCGGCGCTATCCCATCGCCAAGGTGCTGCTGCTGCCGGTGCGGGTCCAGGGGGCGGAGGCCCCACCGGAGATCGTGGGCGCCATCCGGTACGCCAACCGCTGGAAGCTGGGCGACGTGCTCATCACCGGCCGGGGCGGCGGGTCCATGGAGGACCTGTGGGCCTTCAATGACGAGCGGGTGGCCCGAGCCATCTACGCCTCGGAGATCCCGGTGATCTCCGCCGTGGGACATGAGCCGGATGTGACCATCTCCGACTATGTGGCGGACCGGCGGGCGTCTACGCCCAGCAATGCCGCGGAGATCGCCGTGCCGGATATGGCGGAGCTGCTGCGTTATCTGCGCGGGGCCGACAACGCCATGGCCCAGAGTGTGCTCCACCGGCTGGAGCGGGAGGAGCGGCGGCTGAAAATGCTGTCGGAGAAGCGGGCGCTGACGGACCCCATGGCCTTTGTCCAGGACCGGCGGCTCCAGCTGGATTATTTACAGGACAAGATGACGGCGGCGGCCCGGACCCATTGGGACCGGGAGGCCCGCCGCTTTGCGGGGGCCGTGGCCAAGCTGGACGCCCTGAGCCCCCTGAAGGTGCTGGGCCGGGGCTATGCCGTGGCCCGGACGGAGGACGGCGGCATTCTGCGCAGCAGCGACCAGGTGCAGCCCGGCGATCGGATACGGCTTCGCCTGGCCCAGGGGAGTCTGGGCTGCCGGGTGGAGGAGAAGGAGGATAACCATGGCGAAAAAGAGCTTTGAGGAAAACATGGCCCGTCTGGAGGAGATTGTGGCCCTGCTGGAAAAGGGCGACGCCCAGCTGAGCCAGTCCCTGTCTCTGTTCGAGGAGGGGACGAAGCTGGCGGCGGCCTGCCGCACGGAGCTGGACAAGGCCGAGCAGCAGGTGGTGCGGCTGATGAAGGGACCCGACGGCGCGCCCATCGAAAATGAATTTGTTAGCGAGGAATAAAAATGGAATTCAAGCAGCAGTATGCGGCCTATCAGCAGGCCATCGAGGAGTATCTGAACGGCATTTTCACGGCGGACAAGCCCTATGGCCGCCTGCAGGAGGCCATGCGTTACAGCATTCTGGGCGGCGGCAAGCGCATCCGGCCGGTGCTGACGCTGGAGTTTGCCCGGCTGGGGGGCATCGACTGGCATCTGGCGCTGCCCTATGCCTGCGCCCTGGAGCTGGTACACAACTATTCCCTGATCCATGACGATCTGCCCTGCATGGACGACGATGATCTGCGCCGGGGCCAGCCCACCACCCACAAAAAGTTCGGCGAGACTCTGGCGGTGCTGGCGGGAGACGCACTCCAGCCGGAGGCCTTCCGCCTGATTGCGGAGGCTCCCTGTATGTCCGACGGCAGCCGGGTGGAGGCGGTGCGGGTGCTGGCCCGGGCCTGCGGCGCCGACGGCATGGTGGCCGGCCAGGTGCTGGACACTCTGTACGGCATCCATACCGAGGAGCAGCTGAAGGCTATGTACCGGCTGAAGACCGGGGTTATGATCTCCGGCGCGGCGGAGCTGGGCTGTGTGGCGGCGGACATGCCTGCGGATATGCGGGCTCAGGCGGTGGAATTTGCCGACCGGCTGGGCCTGGCGTTCCAGATCCGGGACGATATGCTGGACGTGGTCGGCGACCAGCAGGTGTTCGGCAAGCCCATCGGCTCCGATAAGGAGGAGGGCAAGATCACCTATGTGGACGTAGACGGTCTGGAGGGCTGCGCCCGGGCGGTGGAGTCCTGCACCCAAAAGGCTAAGGACGCCGTGGCCCATTGGCCGGAGCACGACTTCCTGTTCGCTCTGGCGGATCAGCTGGTGGACCGGAAAAAGTAAGCACATGCATTGATCTGTGAAAAATAGAGCCCGGGTCCGGCGATTGCGCCGGACCCGGGCTCTTCTGTGGATGCTGTCTGCGGCTCAGAAGCTGCCGATGGGGATGGAGCCGTCGTCGGTCCCCTTTTCGATGGAGAGAATCTTCAGCCAATAGCTCCGGCCGCCGCCCATGTCCACCTGGACCCGGTCTCCGGCCCGTTTCCCCAGCACTGCCTTGCCCACCGGGGACTCCTTGCTGATGAGTCCCTTCAGGGCGTCCTGGCGCAGGGTGGTCACCAGCTGGATTTTCCGGGTCCTGCCGGTGTTTTCCATGAGAATTTCCACCGTGTCATACAGGCCCGCCGTGTCCGCCCGGGAGCGATCCTCGATGACACGGGCGGTTTTGATCATCCGCTGAAGGTACCGGACCCGGCTGTCGTTGCGGTTTTTCTCCTGCTTGGCGCACTTATACTCAAAGTTCTCGCTGAGGTCGCCGAAGGCCCGGGCCGTCTGTACGTCCTCAATGAGCCTGGGCCGCAGCACCTGCACCCGATAGTCGATTTCCTCCTGCATTTTCTGGAGATCCTGCCTGGTCAATTCGTCATACATGATGGTTCCTCCCATATCTGCGCCAGACGGCGCAGTCCCTCCGGCAAGCGTTCCATGTCAATGCCGGCATAGTTGACAACTAAAATGTGCTGGGGTGCGGTGTCGGGCCGGCTGTAGTAGTCCGACAGCAGCGCCAGCCGCAGGCCCGTAGCCTCCGCCCGCTGCCGCAGGGCGTCATCGCCGAGCTCCGTGTGCAGATGCATGAGAAAGTGCAGCCCTGCGTCCTGCTCCCATACCTCCACCCGTCCGGAAAGGGGACTGCTGCCGATGGCGTCGATGACGGCATCGCGCTTTTGCCGGTAGCGGGTTCTCATGCGATTGAGATGCTGCTCATACCGTCCCTGCTCCAGAAACCGGGCCAGGGTATACTGCTCGAAGCTGGACACGGTGCAGGCGTAAAAGCCCAGCCTTTCCCGGTACCGGGCCAGCAGCTGCGGCGGCAGGATCATATAGCTGATGCGAATGGACGGGGCGATGGTCTTGGAAAAGGTGTTCAGATAGATGACCCGCTGATTTTCGCTGACGGAGAACAGCGTGGGGATCGGCCGCCCCACAAAGCGGAACTCACTGTCATAGTCGTCCTCCAGAATGTACCGCTCCGGCTGCTCCGCCGCCCAGCGCAGCAGCTCCTGGCGGCGGGTTATGGGCATGACGATACCCGTGGGATAGTGATGGGACGGCGAGATGTGTACCACGTCCGCCGGCTGGCGGCGCAGCAGCGTGATGTCCAGCCCCCCGCCGTCCAGGCCAACCCGGCACAGGGGCACCTGGTGGGCCTGATAGATCTTGGCGATCTTGCCGTAACCCGGGTCCTCCACGGCGTACCGCTTGTCCCGGCCCAGCAGCTGGATGATGAGGGTGTATAAAAGCTCCGTTCCCGCGCCGATGATGATCTGCTCCGGGTCCACGTCCATGGCCCGGAACTGACGCAGGTGAGCAGCGATGGCCCGGCGCAGGGCCGGTGCGCCGTTGTATGGCGTGGAGCGCAGCAGCTCCGTGTCCTCCTCCAGAATGGTCTGCCGCATCAGCCGGGACCATACGGTGAAGGGAAAATACGACCGGTCCAGAGACCCGGTGGCCAGGTCCAGAAACACCGGCTCCGCAGGGCGCTCCGGCACCGGGGGCGGCGGAGCCGCCGGGGGCAGGGGACTCTCCAGCGGGCTTACATAATAGCCCTTTTTCTCCACGGTGTAAATATATCCCTCTGCCGCCAGCTGCTCATAGGCGTTCTTCACCGTGATGACGCTGACCTCCAGATGCTGGGCCAGAGCCCGCTTGGAGGGCAGCTTCTGCCGGGGCGGCAGGGCGCCGGACAGAATGTCCCGGCGGATGCAGCCGTACAGCTGGGTATACAGGCTGCTGCTTCCGTTTTTCTCCAGCGCATAGGTCAGCATGAAAAATCTCCTATCTGGTATTATCAAATAATATCAATATGGTTATTTCAATAATACCAGTTTTTACTATAATACAGACAGAATCAAAACGCAAGGAGATTTTTCCTATGAGAGACATGAAAATCAGAAAAATGGTACTGGCCGCTCTGATGGCGGCGCTGACGTATGTGGCAACCATGGTGGTGCAGATTCCTTCCCCCATGCAGGGGTTTGTGAATCTGGGCGACTGCTGCGTGCTGCTGTCCGGCTGGATCTTAGGGCCCTGGTGGGGCGGCGCTGCCGCCGGTATCGGCTCTATGCTGACGGACCTGCTCAACGGCTATGCCCACTACGCCCCGGGCACCCTGGTCATCAAGGCCCTGGATGCCATGGCGGCGGCGCTGATCGTGAAGGCCCTGGGCCGCAAGCCCTACGCCTATGTGGTGGGCGGCGTCGTGGGCGAGCTGATCATGGTGGCGGGCTATTTCGGCTATGCCTGCCTGCTGCTGGGCAAGGGCATCGGCGCGGCGGCCAGCATCCCCGGCAACCTGGTGCAGGGCGCTATGGGCCTGGTCATCGGTCTGGTGCTGTTCGTGCTGCTCAAGCGCAGCAAGGCTCTGGACAAGCTGAACATTCAGTGGTAAAATAATTCCGAATGGGGGTTCTCCCCGCGGAAAGGAAGTTATATCATGGCTGGAATCGTTCATGAAGTGGAAAATGCCGATCTGCTGGCCCGGGTGCGGCAGGAATCGGCCAACGCCGCCCGCCAGCTGGCGGAGGCCGCCCGCCTGCACAGGGGGCAGATCGTGGTGGTGGGCTGCAGCACCAGCGAGGTGGTGGGCCACCGGGTGGGCAGCTGGTCCACGCCGCAGGTGGGGCAGGCTATCTTCGACGGGCTGCACAGTGTGTTCGGGCCCATGGGCGTGTACATTGCCGCCCAGTGCTGCGAGCATCTGAACCGGGCCCTGATCGTGGAGCACGAGGCGGTGCCTCAGCTGGACATCGTCAACGTGGTGCCTCAGCCCAAGGCCGGCAGCTCCTTTGCCACCGCTGCGTATCACACCTTCCGCCATCCCGTGGCGGTGGAGGAGATCCGGGCCGACGCCGGTCTGGACGTAGGCGGTACCCTCATCGGCATGCACCTGAAAAAGGTGGCGGTGCCGGTCCGGCTGGAGCAGGACCACATCGGCGGCGCCATTGTGCTGGCGGCCCGGGTGCGTCCCAAGTTCATCGGCGGCGAGCGCGCCGTGTATGATGAAACACTGAAGGACGGCTATCCGGAATTCTGATACGACACGCGTAAAAGGGACCGGCTCAAACGGAGCCGGTCCCTTTCAGCTTGTCAAAAAAGCCTCGCAGAGTTCGCGGCCCGCAGGCCGCGAATAGTGTTCAATCCATTTTTCGCGGCGGCATGTACGTCGCGAAAAATACTTTTTATATCCCGATCAGATAGAAGAAGATCAGGTTGTGCAGCAGGTGCGCCCAGGCCAGCGTCACCAGCCCTGCCCCCTTCCGCCGCAGCAGCAGATAGTATGCGGCGATGGCTGTGCTGATACACAGCTGGATCACGTTGCCGTTCATGAAAAAGTGCAGCCCGCCGAACAGCAGTGCCGGAACGGCTGCCGTCAACCAGGGCGGCAGCGCCAGGGCCTCCAGCTCCTGGGGCAGGAATCCCCGGAAAAACAGTTCCTCCGCCCCGGCAATGAGCGCCTGCAGGACCACGGTGCCCAGCACGGCCCCGGCGGCATAGTCCCTGGGCGGCAGAAGAGAGACGGGGCGGCCCATCAGAAGGAATCCCCCGTCAGCGCGGCGGCAAAGCCCAACGCAATGGCTGCGCCCCACAGCAGCTGCCGCCGCAGGGACCTCCGGCCCTGCCGGGGCGTAAACAGCAGCAGCGCCGTGCCGCCCAGCAGCACATTATATAGAACGCTGGCCCCTGCGGTGACCCGTCCCCGGAGAAGCAGCGGCAGTCCCACCAAAAACACGGCGCATACTGCCGCCAGACGCAGCCATCGCAGCCCCCGGCTCACAGGCTGCCCTCCTGCACATAGTGATCGTACCGCTCCTGAAGCCAGGCCTTCAGCTGCTCCACCCCCTGGTCGTCCCAGGGGAAATCCTGCTGCTGAACGTCGTTGGCTGCCTCGAAGCAGTACACGGTGTACACCGCCGTATGCAGCACTCCGGCGTCTTTATCCATGGCAAAGCGATAGCGAAAGTCGCCGATGCTGCCGGTGTACACAAAGGCCCGCTTGAACCAGCGGGGGGTCAGCTCTGAAAATTGCGGATGCATAGAATCGCCCTCTCTTATATAATGATGTCACACCAGGTCATACAGCTGCCGCAGATCCCGGATCTCATAGTCGATCCGCAGATCACCCGGTCGAGCTGCCTTCTTGGGATTGTACCAGCAGCAGGGAATCCCGGCGTTGTTGGCGCCGCGTATGTCGCTGGACAGAGAGTCTCCCACCAGCAGGCAGTTGTCCCGGGTAATGCCGTCGATATGGGAAAAGACATAGTCAAAATAGGCGGCGCTGGGCTTGCTGGCTCCGGCCTCCTCCGAGATAAAGGCTCCGGAGATATACGACGCAATGGCGCTGCCTTCCAGCCGGGACCGTTGCACCGACGCAACGGCATTGGTGACGATGTAAAGCCGGTGCTCCTGGGACAGCATCCGGCATACCTCCTGGGCATGGGGCAGCATCAGGGTGTTCTGTCCCAGCACCTGCAGATGCAGGTCGTTGCACAGTACCGGGTCCCGATCCAGTCCCATCTCCTTCAAAAAGAGCCGAAACCGCTCTACAACCAAAAAGTCCTTGGTACACTCGCCTCGGTCAAAGGCTGTCCACATGGCATTGTTGCACCGCTCATAGCACAAAAAGCTCTCATCCGTGTCAGGGATGTCATACCGGGCGCATACCTCGTGGAACGCATGCCGGTTCCCGGCGTCAAAATCAAATAGCGTGTTGTCTGCATCCAGCAGCAGATAGGGGTATTTCATGTCATTGCTCCTATGAATATAAGGTATATAGGAGTATATCATAACCGCAAAACAGTTGCAAGAGAAAAGACATAACCGCATCTTCTGGCAGGGATAAAAAAGATGAAAAAAGAGGGAAAAAGGTGTTGACAAAAGGGGGAAGGGGTGGTATTCTAACAAAGCTGTCGGCGAGAGCGGGCGGCAGGGACGCAGACGAGCGAAAAAAGTTGAGAATTCGATAAAAAAGTTCTTGACAAAGCGGCTCGGATGTGATATCCTAAATAAGTCGTCTGTGATGGCGGCTAACGACAAACGGTTTCAGAAATGTAAAGAACGTCGAAAAAAGTCCTTGACAAAACGGATGATCCGCAGTACAATAAGTCTGTTCCGCGAATAAGTGGAGCGTGTATCTTGTAAATTAAACAATGAACGAACAAAGCACCAGACGGGAGCACATGAAGATGTGCAACTGAAGAGCTTGAGCACTGGGGTTCAGTCAATTACCCGGTGTTTGAGCAAGAGTTTATGAAGCTATGGAAATAGCTCTGTAAAAGAGATTAGCTCAGCGGGAACGCTGTGTTGATACGATTTATAGAGAGTTTGATCCTGGCTCAGGACGAACGCTGGCGGCGTGCTTAACACATGCAAGT
>ENA-ORSY01000106-ORSY01000106.1-human-gut-metagenome-genome-assembly--contig:-NODE-106-length-86840-cov-8.500547_pt1 | contig 86840 bp, 75 predicted proteins | sample MGYA00242193_ERZ509160 | MGnify/ENA primary metagenome ERZ509160 (study PRJEB26280, sample SAMEA2338670) | human gut metagenome | biome: human gut; feature: human-associated habitat; material: faeces...
TATCCCAGACAGTCTCGACAGTGGCTCCGCCTTCGATATCAAAAGTATCAAGAATTTCTTCTGCTTTTGCACGGATGGCTGCCTCATCAGTGATATGATCTGCGATGGCCCACATTTTCTCCCAGTCAAACTGCTTGGTATACAGACCCATACGGTTGTAAAGATTGGTCTCATCAATGTAGAGATCCATCATGCCCGGATACGGTCTGCCGATCTGTGCAATATTGGTATAACGGAATCTTCTTCTTACCTGAGCAGCCTTGCACCAGTCTTCGATCTCAGCCTGAACTGCAGGATCTCCGCCTTCTACAACGCCTGTGATAACCGCATGTCTCTTGCCTGCTCTCTCAAGGTCAGCAACTGCCTCGCCTACAGCACCGCATGCATAGCCTTCACCCAGCCAGGAGGCAATGTCAGTGTGCTCATAATCCAGCGCTTTGATCTTCTGAACGTTTACAAGAACAACCGGAACATCCAGATCACGGATCGCCGGAAGCATGTTGTAGGATGTTGCGTATGTCAGCATCTGAAGAAATACAAGGTCAACATCTGCTGCACGGAACTTATCTCCTGCCACCATTGCCTGCTCTTTTGTTGTCACCATTCCGCCGTCAACGATCTCTACTGTATCCGGGATCGTTTTCTTGAATGCGTCGTACTGTGCCTCAAATTCCGGCACCAGTGACGGGAACTGCGGAAGATATGCGCCTAAAGCAATTGAAAATACACCAACTTTTGCCTTTGTGTTAACTAACATAATAAAACCTCCAGTTATTTTTATTTATGCTTTGTATACTTTGATACCGAAGGACTCATGGATGGTTGTACGAGCCTCCTCGATCGTTTTAAACTCCTCGGCCTTCAGCATCTGTGCTGTGATATTACCGATTGCAGTAGCCTCACCAGGGCCTGCATGGATTTCTTTCTTTGTAGCTTTTGCAGTCAGCTCATTTAAGTATCCTGCATTGGAACCACCGCCTACGATATGGATACGGCTGTAGGTTCTTCCTGTCATCTCCTCGATTTCTTTTGCGATCTTAGCGTAGCAATCTGCAAGGCTTGTATAGATAACGGTTGCAATCTCGCCAAGAGTTTCCGGAACCTGCTGTCCTGTTCTGCGGCAGTAGTCCTGAACCTCTTTTGTCATGTTCTCAGGAGAAAGGAAGCACTCATCGTTTGCGTTTACTCTTGACGGGAAGTCTTTTGCCTCCTCAGCCATCTCGCAGATCTGTGCAAAGCTGTACGCATCATCAAACTCATGACGTACAGACTGGATCATCCAGAGACCCATGATGTTCTTCAGATAACGGAAACGTCCTGCATATCCACCCTCGTTTGTGAAGTTCATCTCACAGCTCTTCTCAGAGCAGTCTGCTTCTTTTCTCTCGATTCCCATCAGAGACCATGTTCCGGAACTGATATAAATGAAATCGTCATCATTTGCAGGCACAGCCAGAACTGCAGACCCTGTATCATGTGTAGCCGGTGCTACAACCTCAAGATCAAAGCCAACTGCTTCCTTCACTGCGTCTGTTAAATGTCCGATGCTTGTGCTAGGCATGATCAGCTTCTGGAATATCTTTCTTGGATATCCCAGCATATCGATCAGCTCATAATCCCAGTCCTTGGTTGTCGGGCATACAAGCTGTCCTGTGGTTGCCTCTGTGTACTCGCAAGTTTTTTCGCCTGTAAGAAGAAAATGGAAGTAGTCCGGTACATGAAGAAGTGTCTCAGCCTGCTCCAGATACTCAGGATGTTTCTTCTTCACTGCCATCAGCTGATATACTGTATTGTAGATTGCTTTCTGGATACCGGTTCTTGCATACAGATCCTTCAGGGAAATTGTCTTATAAACTTCCTCGTCCATTCCCTCTGTACGATGATCACGGTAGCCTACCGTGTTGCCAAGAACCTTGTCATCCTTGTCTAGAAGCACGAAGTCAACACCCCAGGTATCAACACCCATGCTTACCGGGATCTTGCCGATCTCTTTACATTTCTTAAGACCATTTACGATCTCGTTGAAAAGGCGGTCAAACTCCCAGCAGAGCTCTCCATCCTTCTTAACCATGCCGTTCTCAAAACGATAGATTTCTTCCAGGATCATTTTTCCGTTTTCCATATGTCCCAGAATGTGACGTCCACTGGATGCTCCGATATCTACTGCTAAATAATATGTTGCCATTTTTAAATCCTCCTCAATATGTAAGCTTCTGATCACTTTCATATCTGATGTTGTATTTATCATACATCAGGATCCTTCCGGTGATAAGAACCTCTTTTGTCAAAAAAAGTGTCTTTATTTGCCAATAATACAGCGATTATTTATGAACTACTACATTATTTGTTTAAAAAATCCGCTGACTGAATCAGCCAGCGGATCTCTTATTTCATACGTCCGTGAACGCAATCCGCGTTCATTATAACTTCACGATCTTATCAATTATATGATTTGATTAATCATAAAGGTTAGGAGCGATATCCTCGTCTTCCATATTTGTTGCATCATACCAGTAACCCTCTGTAGGAACATCCTCAAGCTTCTGGCCGTTTGCTGCTGCTGTCAGAGCGTAGATTGCATAGTATCCCATCATAAGAGGAGACTGTGTAACAGCACCAATGAATGTGCCATCTTTAACAGCTGCTTTGATGATAGAACCAGCATCGAAACCAACACCAACTACATCACCGTTTGCCGGGTCAGAACCAAGAACGTTAAGGTTAGCATTTGCTGCAAGAACACCCTCTGCAGAAACCTGGTTGGAACCGAATACTGCGATACAGTTCTCCTGGGAAAGGATTGCCTGAGCCTCTGTGGAGCAAAGCTCTACAGTTGTCTGTGCCGGAACAGCTACCTGGATAACAACGTCTGCGTCTTTAGCATCAGCATCAGCACCCTCTGCTGCGTTAACATAGAACTCGTTACCGCTTACTGCTACAGTCTTGCCATCAGCCTGAAGAAGCTCGATCATCTTGTTGATGAATCCAGTACCACGCTGCTGAATGTTCTGAGCTGTTGCATCCTGGTTAACCTCACCGATGATAACCTGTCCGTCAGCATCTTTAACAACGTCTTTAATGGAGTTGTACATATTCTCAGCTGCTACTGCACCAGCCTGTGCGTTGTCTGTACAAACCTCGCATACTACAGATCCTTCCGGAGCATCAGCGATACCTGTATCGAAAGTTACAACCGGGATACCTTTTTCTGCACATGTCTTAAGAGCATCCTGAACAGAAGATGTATCGCAAGCTGCAAGTCCTAATCCAACAGGATTGGAGCCGATAGCTGTGTTGATCATGTTAACCTGGTCAGCGATATCGGACTCACTGTTCGGTCCCTGTGCTTTATAAGTAACGCCCAGCTCCTCAGATGCTTTCTTCATACCTTCCTGAGCTGCATCCCAGTATGTAGACTGGAAAGATTTAACCATCATCGGGAACTCATAAGCTTCGTTTGCTTTCAGTCCGTCGAACTGTGCGGTAGGATCCTCAGCTGCTGTGGAATCTGCGGATTCCTCTGTTGCTGCATCTTCTTTCTCCTCAGCTGCAAAAGCTGCTGTTGCGCTCATGCTTGTTACCATTGCTGCACAGAGCATTAATGCCATAACCTTTTTTGCTTTCATATAATATTTCCTCCTTAAAATATATTATATAGTTTTTTATGTTCATACGCCGTTGCTACCCCTTGGCGTTTCACATCTTTGATTATCGGGTGCTGTTCACATTTCTCTGTAAACAGCACCCTTACTTATTATACACACTTCTTAATATCAATGTGCTGCTTTTTTCTCTTTCAAGATATCGATCAGAACGGCTACGATCAGAACGATACCAGTGATGATCTGCTGCCAGTTTGCCTGCAGGCCGATATATGGAAGACCTGTTTTCAGAAGCATGATGACGAAGATACCAACGAATGTACCGATCACGGAACCATATCCACCGGTAGCTGCTACACCACCAACGAATACACCACCGATAGCATCCATCTCAAGTCCGGCACCAGTACCAGGCTGTACAGTAGGTGTTACTGCTGCGTATGCGATTGCTGCAAGACCTGTAAACAGACCGCAGACAACGTATACCATTACGTGATAGAACTTTGTATTGATTCCAGAAAGGGCTGCTGCCTCTTTGTTGGAACCGATTGCAATTGTGTAACGACCGAATTTGGTGTGGTTCAGGATGTACTCCATAAGAAGAACCAGAATGATCATCCACAGGAAACCGAGCGGATAACGTGAAGCACTTCTTCCTGTACCAACGGTTACTTTAAAGATTGTGTGGAACCATCCACCGTCCTGTGTAAGTCCCGGCCAAGGTGTCGCACTGCAGAGAGATCCGGCACCACGGGTAATCATACAGGTACAAAGTGTTGCCAAAAATGGCGGCAGGTTCATAACACCGATCAGTACACCGTTCAGTGCACCGACTGCGATACCAAGAACAATACAGATCAGCATTGCCAGAGCTACCGGGCAATTGTTGTTTCTGATCAGTGTTCCTGCGATCAGTGCGTATGCTACCATACCAGTTCCGATTGACAGGTCAACACCACCAGTGATAAGCGGGAATGTAACTCCGATCGCCATAAGAAGATCGTAATATGAGAAATCCAGCATACTCAGGATCGTGGTGTACTGTCTGAATTCTTTACTCAAGCCTGAGAATATTGCACACAGGACAATGATAACGAGCAAAACAATAAATCTCTGATCACTTAAAATACTTTTTTTCTTCTTAGTCATGACTTTCCTCCTTAATCGATATTCCGTGTGGCCTTGTCCATGATGTTTTCCTGGGTTGCCTCGGAGATATCAATACATCCGGTAACTTTACCCTCACACATGATGATGATACGGTCACTCATTCGGAGAACTTCCGTCATCTCAGAAGAAATCATGATAATGGATTTTCCTTCTGCTGCCAGTCTGTTCATTAATTTGTAGATTTCGTTCTTAGCACCAACATCGATACCTCTGGTAGGCTCATCGAAAATAAGGATGTCACTGTCTCGTGTCAGCCATTTTGCGATAACTACCTTCTGCTGGTTACCACCGGAAAGGTTAACTACCAGCTGGTCTGTAGTAGGTGTCTTAGTTGCAAGTTCGTTTACATATTTCTCAGCAACTTTTTTCTCTTTTGCTTTGTTGATAAAGATACCATTGGTAAACTCTTCCATTGTTGCCAGTGTTGTATTCTCTGTTACAGATTTCTGTACAACACAGCCGTATCTTCTTCTGTCCTCTGACAGATAACCGATACCACATTTAACAGCATCCTGCGGGCTGTTGATGGTCACCTCATGAAGCTGACCGTCTTTACCCATAATGGAGATCTTACCACTCTGCTTCGGATCTGCTCCGAACAGTGCTCTGGCTGTCTCGGTACGTCCTGCGCCCATCAGTCCTGAGAAACCAAGGATCTCGCCTTTTCTCAGCTCAAAGCTTACATCCTGAACCATCTTGCCTGCGTTCAGATGCTCAACCTTAAGAACTACCGGTGCATCTGCCGGAACTGCACTCTCCTGCTTCGGATCCTCATAAATAACACGGCCAACCATCATGTTGATGATATCTTCTTTTGTACTGTCTTTTGTGATGAGGGTTCCTACGTAACCACCATCTCGCATGACTGTTACACGGTCTGTGATCGTTTTGATCTCATCCATACGATGTGAGATATACACGATACCGAGATTTTTCTTACGAAGGTCACGGATGATCTCAAACAGATCTGCGATTTCCTTCTCGGTAAGTGCTGCGGAAGGCTCATCGAAGATGATGACCTCAGCTTTATGAGAGATTGCTTTTGCGATCTCACACATCTGCTGTTTTCCGACTGTCAGATTCTTCATCTTTTCCTTCGGATTGATCTCAATGTTCAGATCCTGGAAAAGCTTCTTTGAATCCTCGATCATTTTTTTGTCATCGATACGGAAGCCCTTCTTCGGCTCACGTCCGATAAAGATGTTCTGAGCAACGGTAAGATCACCTACCATGTTCAGCTCCTGATGTACGATTACAACGCCGGCATCCTGTGCCTCACGTGTATTGTGGAATTCTGTTTCCTGTCCTTTGTAAACGATGGAACCTGAATCCTTCTGATAAATACCGGTAAGAACCTTCATCAGTGTTGATTTACCGGCACCGTTTTCTCCCATAAGTGCATGTACTTCGCCGCGTTTTACTTCGAAATTAACGTGATCCAGAGCATGAACTCCAGGAAAGGACTTATCAATGTCCTTCATAGTTAAAATAACTTCACCCATTGTCGCATCCTCCCTCTAAGATCAGTTCTTTCTGCGTCTTGCAGAAACGTCGATATAAACTGCAACGATAACGATGATACCTGTGATGATCATCTGCTGTCCTTTACCAAGACCAAATGCCATGATGCCCTGCTGAAGAAGAGAGATGATGAATACGCCGATTACAGTACCGCCGATGGAAGCAAGTCCACCAACCATGGATGTACCACCCATAACGCAGCCTGCAATAGCCTCATTGTTGTACTGATCGCCATAGCCAGGCTGAACAGTTGTGTATGTAGCTACAAAGAAGAGTGCTCCAATACCTACCAGGAATCCGCAGATCACATAAGCAAGCATTTCCCATTTCTTTGTGTTAACACCGGAAAGGCGGACAGCCTCTTTGTTGGAACCAAGGCAGAGGATGTAACGTCCCGGTTTTGTGTTGTAAAGAACGATACCGCAGATAACTGCCATTCCCAGGAAGATAATAATTCCTACAGGGAAGCCGTTTACGGAAACGATATTACGGAACCAGCCGTTTGCATCGCCAGCTGCCGGCCAGCTTACGGACTGTGTTTTTGTGAATACAGAAGCAATACCTTTTGCAATGTTCATGGATGCCATGGAAATAATGAATGGTGGCACTGACATGTAAGAAACCATCCAGCCATTAAAAATACCAAAGCAGAGACCGATCAGAATGCAAAGGATCATGGCAACTGCACATGGAACCTTGTAAGATGTCATGCAGTAACCGGATACCAGTGCACAGCAGAACATTACAGGTCCGATGGAGAAATCAATTCCTCCTGTAGCGATTACGAATGTAACGCCAAGTGACAAAAAGCCCAGGAAGTACACATAGTTCAAAGTAGATCTGATACTATCAACAGCCGGAAACTTGTTTCCAAGAACTACTTTAAAAACCAGGAACATAAGAATCAGAACACAGACAAGCAGTATTCTGTTCAATCCGAGCTTCTTAACGATTGGATTTTGTTTTAAGTTTTCCAATTTTTACCCTCCTCACGTTTTGCACGTATCTTGTGTTTTCTTGGTTATTATAATACCGTCAAAAATCAATAATTGTAATAGAATATCTTTCAAAAAAAGGTTAAATATTTACTGTATGGTAAATATTTAACCCTTTTCTTTGTGCATTTATGACTATTTACGGTGTAAGATCACCATATGTTTTTAACGTATTAAACGGAAAAAGCAGTTTTTCGATCTCACTGGTATACATATTGTCAGGAGTCACAAGCTGGCACCCGGAATTAATATTCTTCTTATAGTCTTCTCCTCGCAGCATCTTAACAGTTTCCCGAACACCCACATACCCCATTTTAAATGCCTTCTGTACAACGATTCCCTGGAAGATTCCGTGTTCCATCAGCTGGACGGCCTCCTGTGAGCTGTCTACTCCCACCACCCTGATCCGATTCTCTGCTTTTGCTGCCTTTACTGCTCTTGCAGCACCTACAGAGGAATATTCATTCATTCCCGCGATCATCTTGAGATCCGGATATTTTTTCATCAGCTCTTTTGTAAGCTCATAGGACTTGTCATACTGAGAATCACAGTATACCACATCTACGATATTATCCTTCAGACTGCCAAGTCCTGTCCGGAAACCTTTTTCTCTTTCAACTGCCGTAGATACACCCTTTACATGTGAAACGATCGCAATCTGATCATCCGTTCCCACAAGATCCTTCGCAAACCTGCCAAGGATCTGTCCCGCTTCCAGATTATCGGTCGCAACGGTAAGATCCTGGACCTCTTCCTGTGTGTAAGAATCAATAAATGCGATATGTATTCCCTGTTCCTTTGCCTTCTTCAAAAGCTGGTCGGATTCAGTGAAGCTGGACGGCGAGATCAGGATCGCGTCCGGTTTTTCTTCTGTTGCCCTTTCGATCAGCTTGTTCTGCCCATCCACATCATTCTCTTCCTCAGGTGCCCATACGCGGATATCTGCATTATATTCCTTTGCAGCCATCTCCGCCCCCTGGATCAGTGATGTCCAGAAATCATTGGTACCGTCCACAACCTTCGGAATATAGATCAGCGATAGTTTTCTCTCTTCTTCTACCTGTTTATAATAGACTATTCCGGCTACAAGCCCCGCCACAAGGCAGATGACCACTCCTAAAGTCAGGAGTTTTCTATGTTTTTTCATATTGATTCCTCCTGTATTCCCGGAATGATGATCGTGGCAGTGGTTCCGACACCTTTTTCACTTTCATAGGTGATCCCGTAATTTTCTCCATAATAAAGCTTCAGACGTTTCTGTACATTGTAAACACCCACACCATTGGAATGATAATTCACCTTATGCTTATCATAAATATGTGACAATGTTTCCTCATCCATACCTACACCGTTGTCGATCACCTGAAGAACTGCATTTCCGTCCTTCATAAAGCCTTTTACCTGCAAAAGTCCCTTACTCTCTTTATATTTCAGTCCATGATAGATGGCATTTTCAATGATCGGCTGGAGAACCAGCTTGATCAGAGGGATATTTAATATAGAAGGTTCTACATCGATCTCGAATTCCAGCTTGTCCTTGTAACGCATCTTCTGGATCGTAAGATAACCCTTGGCATACTCCACTTCCCTTGCAAGAGGAACCACTTCATCTTCATTACTGATGCTCTGACGAAGAAGACGCGCCAGGGATGCTGTCATCAGAACAACCTCTTCGTACTTTCTGCCCTCTGCCATCCAGATGATCGAATCCAGGGTATTGTAGAGAAAATGAGGATTGATCTGGGACTGAAGGGCCTTAAGCTCACTTTTTCTCTTTGCTTCCTGATCTTTTACATTCTGCTCCATCAGATCCTGTATCCTGTGTGTCATTACATTGAAGGATTTCGTCAGACTGCCGATCTCATTCTCCGAATCGATCTCCACATCTGCTCCGTCAAAATGCCCCTCCTGTACCCTGGACATGGAATCCCTGAGACGCTGAAGGGGATAGGTAAGACTCTTTGCCAGAAATCTTGAAAAAAGCAGAGCCACTATCATCAGAAGTGCAGATATAAGTACATAAATACTCTGCGCCTGATTACTTTTTCGCAGAAGCTCGCTGACGCTCATACAGCCCACAACGGTCCATCCGGTTTTATTGGATCTGGAAATGGAATACAGCTTTCCTCTGTTTCCCTTTCCGGTACGCACCGTATCTTCTTTTGATTCCACGATCAGGTCGATATTCTCCGTCTGCAATTCATTGTAAAGCTGTTGCTGCTGCGGATGATATACAATATTTCCGCTTTCATCCAGAATAAATGCATATCCCTTTTTCCCAATCGTATTCTGATCACAGAGTTCACTGATGGCACTGTAATTCAGGTCAATAAAAAAGACTCCCTCTTTCTCACCACTGTTGGAAAAATTACGGATCCCCCTGCTTAAAGTGATCACCCACGGGCGTTCTCCGCTGATGATGTGCTGTACATGGGAAGATGTAAGAAGCGGGCCTTCCGGCTTCTGCAAAGCATCCAGGTACCACTCCTGGGTTGAAAGTTTCAGATCCGGATTCACAGACTGTTTGCCGTCGTTGATCAGTTTCCGCCCATTAATTCCAATGATTCCCAGATTTCGGATATCACTTCGCCCGTCCAGAATTGTCTTGAACTGGTTGATCAGACGTTCTCTTGTGTCATCATCCACATTTTCGCCGAAAAGATATTGCTGCACATCCTCGTTGCTGGAGATCATATAAGCAATATTTTCCATGTAGTCAATATAAGAATCTATATTCTGATTCATCTGCTGCACGATATTCTGGGTGTAGACAGAGGAATTTTCAAAAATAGAATTGCGGGTATATCTCATAGAAACACCGGTTATAACCAGCACCGCACTTAAAAGCAGCACCGTCACCACCGCAAAGATCGCGCTCTGGATACTTTTGAATTTTCCTATGATCTTTGCCGCAAACCGGATATCTCTCATTTACGTTTCTCCCTTGCATATTCTGTCGGGGTGCAGCCTGTCATTTTTTTGAAGGAGATTCCAAAATAATGGGGGTCTGCAAATCCGACTTTCTCGGCAATTTCATAATTCTTCATGGTTGTATTTTCCAGAAGCTCCTTCGCTTTCTCCATTCGGGTACGTATCAGAACTTCTGTGAATGTTTCTCCTGTAAGGTCTTTAAAAATTGTGCTGAAATAACTGGTACTGATATTCAGATAGGAACAGATACTGTTCAGGCTCAAATCCGGATCCATATAATTCTTCTGAATATAGTCCAGGGCGAGCCTTGCCTGTCGCTGTCCGCTGGAACTGTTGGCATCGGAAAGCGTCTGAAAAATTTCTCCCACATGAGATTTTACCAGTTCAAATGCACTGTCAAAAGAATTCTGCTCTGTGACCTGCTGCAGAAGTGCTTCTCTTTTGGAAAAAAGCTTACTGTCCGGAACCATATCCTCGCAGGTTTCGTCTGCTGCACGGATGATCTGCTGCAGATAAACACAGGCCCTGCTCTTATCCACGCGTGCCGCTTTGATGTCGGATGAAATTTTTTCTAAAATATGATCCGCATTTTCTTTCCTGCCTGTTTTCAGTGCGGTTACCAGAGCCTCTACGACATTCTTTATGGAAAGCGTATTCTCCTCCGGCTGTTCCTCCATATCGATCAGAAGCCTTCCACCAAGAAGATATCTGTATTCGATTCCCTTTTCTGCCAGCTCATGAGACACCAGAAGCTCCTGCTGTGTCCTTGCCCAGCTTCCCACACTGATTGAAACATCCAGAGCCATCAGCTCTTTAAGCTTGGACTGGATCATCTGACAGATTTCCATAATTTTTTCGCCAAATTCTCTGGTCCGGTTTCCCATAAACAATACGCAGACCTTATTGTTTCCTTCCTGATAGGCAACACCTGCCTTCTCCCTGCTTACAATCTCATCACTGACATTAAAAAGGACAAAGGACATCAGTGCACTCTCCTGCCTTTTCTCTGCGGTGATCTGTGTTCCGTCCGAATACAGATCCAGATCAAACGCCGCCACGCGATAGCAGGCAGCTTCCAGACTGATTCCAAGCCCGGAAAGTTCCTCAAGGCTTTCTTCTCTTGTTTTAATGTTTTCCACAAAAGCCTGCAGTGCTCTGGACCGGATCACAATCGCATTCTTCTGATAGTTCTCCGATGTCTGCGTCAGGCGCTCGATTTTCTGTTTTTCTTCTCTTCGCTGATCCACTTTTTTCTTCATTTTTTCGATGACTGCACGGAGTTCCATGGCAGTTACAGGCTTCAGCATGTATTCACTGACGTCATACTGGATCGCCTTCTTGGCATATTCAAACTCACCGAATCCACTGAAGATCACAATTACAATATCCGGATAGTTATCATGGAGAAAATGGCTCAGTTCCATACCATCCATATATGGCATAAGAATATCTGTAAGTACAATGTCTACCGGATGGGTCTGCACAAATTCCGCTGCTGCCTTCCCGTTGTCACAGTCTCCTACCAGCTCGCAGTCCATGGCTTTCCAGTCAATATTCTCCCGGATCGCATCGCGAACAAGTATCTCATCGTCTACCAGTAAAATACGATACATAATTTCTGTCGTCCCCCTCTGTTCAGTTTCTGTTGCTTTTTTGTACATCCCCCTGGCAGATACCTCCCACTATATCTGCCATTTACATTGTTAAAAATTACTGTTTTCTATGTAAACAATAACTGTTAATTCTTTCTACATGGTAACATGTTTGTTGATAATTTACAACGGAGTTTCTTAGTCCACTTTACAGGCAGTACTGTGCAAAAAATCCCATGTCCAATATATTGGACACGGGATTTCATCGTATACAATATTACGCTGGCTGTTCCGCGATTTATTTTACAATAACGCCATCTTCATCCCAGAGGTCATGCCAGTCGTTTGCACCATGCCACAGGAATACCTGTCCTTTTACAAGACGGTTGCCTTTTTCCAGGGTTGCGATGGTTGCCATTTCCTCATCTGTAAGAGGATCCTCGGTGACACATTTCAGGTTGCTTGCATAGTTATGGACAGAGAACGGAATGGAGATCTCACCTCTCTGATGTGCCCATTTCAGAGCGATCAGAGCCGGATGAACACCATGTGCTTTTGCGATTGCCTGCATTTCCGGAACTTCCAGATCCGCAACATCCTCCGGACAGATATCTCTCTCAGGTCTGCGTGGGGAACCGATCGGCATGTAACCTACCGGCTGGATGTTATGTGCTACCAGATAATCATAAAGCTCCTGCTGCTGGAAGCATACATGCAGCTCAAGCTCGCAGGTTGCAGGTTTGATCTTCATAAGTGGAAGAACTGCCTCAAGTTTCGGAATGGTCATGTTGGAAATACCGATGTAACGGATCTTTCCTTTTTCTACCAGAGCCTCGCACTGACGGTATGTATCCATGAACTCCTCAACACTGAACGGCTTGGAATCCGGATTTCTGGAATCTACATCACATCCCGGTGCATGATAGTTCGGGAATGGCCAGTGGATATAATACATATCCACATAGTCACACTGAAGGTCTTTGATGCTCTTGTCACAGGCTTCCTCTACTCTTCTGTGCATGTCGTTCCATACTTTTGTCATGATGAAGAGATCCTTACGCTCTACAACGCCTTCGTCGAACGCATCCTTAAATACCTGGCCGATCTCATGCTCGTTTCCGTAGCATGCGGCACAGTCGAACATACGGTAACCACTGCGGATCGCGCCTGCAACAGCTGCAGATACATCCTCGGCGGATACACGGTCGGAACCGAAGGTTCCCATTCCGACGCATGGAACCTGTTCGCCGGAAGGAAGTGTCACTTTCGGCACGATTGCCGGATTGATAACTTCTGCCATCTTTACATCTCCTTTTTTATGAAAAAATTTTTCTTATTATAAACTTGTTTTACAGCCTCTATAATTTTTTGATTTCAATCTGTGGAAGAAGTTTCTCCATATCTTCCATCACAAAGAAACCGGTCTCCTCACGCATGGCTGCTGCCGCTGAGATCGCGCTGGCCCTGCGCAGGGTCTCTTCCAGGGAAAGTCCCTCGCTTAATCCAAGGGCAAAACCTGCGATCATGGAATCTCCACAGCCTACAGTATTTACTGCATCGATCTTCGGAACTATCGCACGGAAAATCCCCTCCTCGCCAACTGCCAGGGAGCCATCTGCTCCAAGAGAAACCGCTACGATCTCCACGCCACCGGCATGGATGGCTTTTGCCGCTTCGATGATATCGTTGATGTCATCACAGTGCTTTCCCGTAAGCATTCGGATCTCGTCGATATTGGGCTTGATCAGTGTTGGTGCTGCCTTGATTCCCTCTTCCAGAAGCTTTCCGCTGGTATCCAGGATCACCGGTTTTCCTGCGTCTTTGACAATCTTCACAAGACGCTGATAGGCAGTTCCGTCAAGTCCTTTGGGCACGCTGCCGGACATTGCAACAACAGAAGCGTCTTTTACAAGCTCGCGGAATTTTTTCTCAAATCCCTCAAAGTCTGCCTCTGTGAGAGTAAATCCCGGCTCCAGGAATTCGGTCTGCACGTGATTCACTTCATCCCAGATATTGATGCAGGAACGGCTCTCCGCGTCCACATGGTAAAAAGCGCTCTTGATGCCAAAAGGTTTCAGGGCATCTTCAATATAATTGCCTGCGTGGCCGCCCACAAAACCTGTGGCAACCACTTCGGCACCGTAAATGGACGCCGGCTTGGAGACATTCAGTCCCTTTCCGCCGGGAACATAGGTACATTCCCGTACCCGGTTCACTTCGCCCACTTTAAAATCATCTACTACATAACGCTTGTCAATGGCAGCGTTTAACGTTACAGTCAGGATCATATCAGTCTTCCTCATTGGAAAGAAGGATCTTTCCTTTTACAAGGCCCGGGGTCTTGAACAGCTGGAATGCTTCCTGTGCCTGGCTCATCGGGATCTTTTTATAGATAAATCCTGGGTCAAATTTCAGCTGGCCGGTTGCAAAGTAATGCGCGGTCAGATCCCACTCACGTCCCGGATATGGTGCACTGTAGGACATCCAGGAACCGGTAAGTTTGAACTCTTTACGGTTCATATTCTCCCACTGTTTCGGTGTGAAAGTAAGGTTCTCATGAGGAGTACCGATAAAGCATACATGGGCTTTGTTTGCAGCAAGCTCAAATGCCATGTGCATAGTCGGAACCTGTCCGGCTGTCTCGAATACAAAGCCGTATCCTTTGCCGCCTGTGATGGCCATGGCCTTCTCCATGTAGCCTTCTTCTTTTGTGTTGATGACTTCATCTGCGCCGAGACGTTTTGCAAGGGCAAGTCTCTCATCGCTGATATCAAAAACTACAACTTTCTTGGAGCCGAAGATCTTTGTCCACTGCATGGTAAACATACCAACGGTACCGCCGCCCAGGATTGCCACATACTCACCGCCGTGGTAATCATTCTGGAATACACCGTGGATGGCTACGGTTGCAGGCTCAAACATAGCGCCCTGCTCATATGGAACATTGTCTGCAAACGGTACGGCATTTTTCTCAGGAACTACTACATAGTCCGCATTTGCTCCCTGCTCTCTGGAACCGATGAAGCTGTAATGTTTGCAGAGGGAGTAATTACCTTTCTGGCAGTCGTCACATTTCATACATGGAAGAAGCGGTGCACCGGATACACGGTCGCCGACTTTTACCTTGGTAACGCCTTCTCCGACTTCCACTACATCACCGGAAAACTCATGTCCAAGTACGATCGGATAAAAATGTACGCCGTGGTTTAATACACGAGGGATATCAGATCCACAGATTCCGGAATATCTTACTTTGATCTTTACGTGACCCGGAGTTACCTGTGGTTCTTCCACTTCCTGGTACTGGACATCTTCATTTGCTACTACTACTGCTGCTTTCATGATTATTTTTCCTCCTCATTTCTCATCATAGGTTCAAGAGATTTATAGAGATTTAAATAGGTTTTATAGGTTTTCTCATAAACGGCCCTGTTATCCGGGTTCGGTTCATGTCTTCTTGTTTCTTTTACGGTAAGGCGGATGGCTTCATCATAATCCTGATACATTCCAACGCCAATACCTGCCAGGATCGCTGCGCCAAGGGTTGTGGCTGTATCGGATGACGGTACTACGATCGGCTTGCCGGTAATATCGGATTTGATCTGAGTCCAGAGAAGAGAATTGGCGGATCCTCCCATTGCACGGAGAACTTCCACATCTGCTCCTGCTTCCTTTGCCACCTCCAGGTTGTGCTTCAGGGAAAGTGCCACGCCTTCCATGCAGGCACGTACCATATGGCCCTTGGTCTTGGCGAAATCCAGTCCATAGAATACACCTTTTGCGTTCGGGTTCCAGATTGGGGAACGCTCGCCGGACATATATGGAAGAAATACCACACCGTCACTGCCTGGAGCAATTTTTTCCGCGATCTCATTGAGCTGATCCAGGGAAGACCCTTTTTCCTCAGCTACAGAGCGCTCATAATCTGCAAACTCACGTTCAAACCAGCGCATTACACCACCGCCGCCGGTTGTGCCGCCCTGAAGGAGCCACTGTCCCGGAACTACGTGATATCCGAGGATCAGTCTGGGATCTGCCTTGTACTCGTCCATGCAGATACTCATTCCTCCGGCCTGTCCGCCCTGTTCCTGTGTCTCTCCCGGATGGATCACTCCGGCCCCCAGCGTTCCACATGCCGCATCCAGACCGCCGGCAACAACCGGTGTTCCCACAGCAAGGCCGGATTCTTCTGCTGCTTTCTCTGTAACCGTTCCCACAACATGGTCACAGTCGCAGATCTCAGGAAGAAATCCCATGGGGATTCCAAGTTTTTTGCACATTTCCTCATCCCAGGCTGCTTTTCTCATGTCAAAGCAGTGCAGGCCGTATCCCTGTGAAACATCCTGACTCATCACACCGGTCAGTTTGTAGGCAATGTAGCTGTTGGACTGCAGGATCTTGTCGATCTTTGCGTAAACTTCCGGGAGATTTTCTTTGTACCAGAGGATCTTTGCGGTTGTGTAGGATGGCTGAAGAGAATTACCGGATACTTCAAAAATCTTGTCCGCTCCGATTTCTTCGTTCAGTCTGTCGCAGATGGACTGTGCTCTGGTATCCATCCAGATCGGAGTGTTTGTAAGAACATTTCCGTCCTTGTCCATGGCAATGGCGGACCAGCTCTGGCCGTCAATGCCGATACCTGCGATCTCCTCCGGCTGGATCCCGGCTTTTTCGATCACTTTTTTTACTGCCTGACAGACAGCACTCCACCATTCTTCCGGATTCTGCTCTGCCCAGCCTTCTTTCGGATAATATACCGGATAATCACCATTGGCTGCTGCCACTACGGTTCCTGACTTTTCAAAAACCGCAACCTTGCAGGCACTGGTGCCGATATCAATACCAAGTAAATATGGTTTCATTATGAATTCTCCTTCTCCTTTAGCACACGCACGGATTTCCCCATAATAATTTCCGCGCCAAGCTTCTCTGTGATCGGCTCCGTTTCTTCGCTCTCTGCCTCTCCCAGCCGTTTCAGCATAATGCTCGCCACTTCCCTGGCAATGCCCGATGTAGGCTGTGCCACGATGGTAAGCTTGGGGCTGCAGGCTCTGGCAAACTGCAGATTATCAAAACCGATCATGGAAAGCTGTTCCGGAATTTTCAGATCCAGCTCATTCATTCCGATCACCGCCCCCATGGTCATCTCATAGTTGGTAACGAATACGGCTGTCATATCCGGATTGTCCGCCACAAGTTTCTCGATTCCTCTCACGCCACCCTGAATGGTATAGTCGCCGTGATAGATCAGAGATTCCCGTACCGGAAGATTTTCTTTTTCATATGCGCTTCGGTATCCCTGGAGACGTTCCTGCGCCGTGGAAATTTCCTCCGGGCCGCCGATAATCCCGATCTTACGGTGTCCTGCCTTAAAAAAAACTCTCATGGCATCCTCGGCCGCCTTCTCATTGTCCACAAGAACACTGTCGCAGGAAAGCTCCTGTATTCTTCGGTCAATGAGTACAATGGGCTTCCCGGTTTTCTGGAATTTTTTCAGATGATTGCCTTCAGCATCCACCGGCATGCTGATGATCCCATCCACACGTTTCCGGCTTAAAAATTCCACTGCGTCCCGCTCCAGTTTCTTATCGGTACGGCAGTCACAGACAATGGTGGCGTATCCGTGGCTTCGCAGCACATCCTCCATTCCTGTGATGATCTCCGCACAAAAGGTATTATTAAGCTCCGGGATCACTACCCCGATGGTCTTGGTGGCATTGGTCTTCAGGCCTCTTGCCACCTCATTGACCTCATAGTGCAGTTCCTCGATGGCTTCCTCGATCTTTACTCTGTTTTTTTCTCTTACGTTTCCGCCATTAAAATAAGAAGAAATCGTCGCAAGCCCAAGTCCCGTCCGCTTGGCAATATCTTTCATGGTTGCTGCCATACTGATCACTCCGTTTCTGCTTTTTACAGAAATTCCTTATTCTGCCTTTCCATCGCAGCCGCAGACTTTCATACGTGCCTCAACCAGCTCTTTCACTGCCTGGATGGCTTTCTTTCCGTATGCCTTCGGGTCGATGGTGTCCTCATTCTCTGTAAATGTCTCTTTTACTGCTTTGGAGTATGCTGCACGAAGCTCTGTTGCAAAATTTACTTTACAGATACCACGTTTTACACAATCACTGACATCCTCATCGCTGAGTCCGGATGCTCCGTGAAGAACAAGCGGGATATCTACAACTTCGCGGATCTCACTTAAGCGCTCTTTGTCAAGAACCGGTGTTCCTACATAGAAGCCATGTGCGGTTCCGATGGCAACTGCCAGAGAAGTAACACCTGTGCGCTCTACGAATTCTTTTGCTTCCTGCGGATCTGTGTTGGTGTCTGCCTCAGCCTCAAGGTCGTCCTCTTTACCGCCTACCTTACCAAGCTCAGCCTCACATGGAATGTTCAGGGCTGCTGCTACGTCCGCAACTCTCTTGGTCTCTTTGATATTGTCCTCAAAATCCAGTTTGGAACCGTCGATCATCACAGATGTGTAGCCTGCATGCATTGCCTGCATTGCAAGTTCAAAACTGCTGCCGTGGTCAAGATGAAGGCATACCGGAACAGAAGCCTTGGCTGCCTCTGCTGCCACGATTGCTGCGTAAGTCTCAACAGTACCATATTTGATCGTAGATGGTGTTGTCTGGATCATAACCGGTGCTTTCAGCTCCTCAGCTGCCTGGATGATTGCTTTCACCATTTCCATATTCTCTGCGTTGAAAGCTCCTACCGCATATCCGCCCTTCTGTGCTTTTAACAGCATTTCTTTAGATGTAACCAGTGGCATAATCTTTTCCTCCTTGGAATTATTGTGTTTATTTTTTATATTATTTCTTCATTTGATCCAGAAACCGAAACGTTTCTGTTTGAGTTCATCTTAACGCACCGAAACGTTTCTGTCAACTATAAAATTTTCATCATTTACAGGAAAATATTACCTTGAAAAGAAGACAAAATACCGTTAGATTAATAATTAAAAGTAATACAAACCTGTGGCCGGGCAGGTCCGTCTGATACTACCGGCAGCATAACAATTTCAGGAAGCGCTGTATCCCGTTCTGAATGCCAGAAACGGATGCAGCATTTTCCGGAAATGTTATAAGTACACAATGATCTTAGGAGGATATGAACAATGTTAAAAGGAATTCCAGAAATCTTATCACCAGAATTACTGAAAGTTTTATGTGAGATGGGACACAGTGACCGTCTTGTAATCGCTGACGGAAACTTCCCGGTAGAATCCATGGGAAAAAATGCCATTACCATCCGCTGTGACGGACATGGTGTTCCGGAGATCCTGGATGCCATCCTGAAACTCTTCCCGCTGGATACCTATGTAGAACATCCGGTAAACCTGATGGAAGTAATGCCTGGTGATGACGTGGAGACACCGATCTGGGATACATATAAAGAGATCGTTTCCAAACATGACGAGCGTGGCGAGAAAGCCATCGGAAATATCGAGCGTTTCGCATTCTATGATGAAGCAAAAACTGCATACTGCATCATCTCCACAAGTGAGAAAGCACTTTATGCCAATGTAATGCTTCAGAAAGGTGTTGTGATCAACAACGACTGATCTTTCTTCTGAACTGCCTGATATATCATATATACACACATATTCAACCAGAAACTCCCGTTTCCATACTCTTTTCAGAGGAATGGAAACGGGAGTTTTGACTTTTTGTTTTTATCTTTTTCCTGATTTTGCAGCGTAACTTCCGCAGAGCGTTTTCCCTTCGGATGTTTTTACACCGGCACGGACCGCATAATAGTAGGTTGTCCCCTTCTTCGCCGTCTTATCCTCATAAGATACTGTAGTACTTCTGCCTGAGACAGTGCCTATTTTTTTCCAGGTGCTGTTTTTGGTCTTCCGGTAAACATCATAGAATGTTGCACGGCTCTGTGCCCTCCAGTAAAGTTTAAGTCCACTGGATGTTTTCTTCACAGCAGAAATTTTCTGGATATCCGGATAGGATAAAACAGCTCTGCTCTCCTTATAACTGCCAAAAACTTTCTTTCCGTCTACGTTACGGTATGCACGTACAGAATACGTATAAGACGTAATTCCCCGGATCTGGGAATCCTGATAGCTGGAAACATTACTTTTCACTTCAGCGATCCTCTCCCAGTCACTGTTCCCTGTTCTGCGATATACACGATAGCCGCTTGCTCCCGGAACTTTTCCCCAGGAAACTGTATTTTTCGGACCAGAAACCGCAGTCGCACTGGCTGCTGCTTTTGCAAGTTTTGTCTTTGCGGACACGGCAGTGGAAGCAGTTCCATAGAGCGTTGTTTTTCCTGTACATACATATGCTGCCCTGACACGGTAACTGTAGGTATTTCCTGTTTTTACAGTCGTATCACTCCAGCTTTGTATACTGGATTTCATACTCGTCAGTTTGCTTTCTTTTCCACCGTTTTCGCTTCGGTAGATCACATAATAGTTGCATCCCGTTACTGCTGACCAGGCCAGGTTGATCTTATTGTAGGCTTTGGAAGTGATCTTCAGCCCGGCAGGCTGTTTTAATTTCACGGTTACTTTACAGGATGCCCTGATTCCTTTCGCGTTATTTCCATAGCAGGAAATCGTCACTGTTCCGGGATGCTTCGCAGTTACCAGACCATTACTGCTGACTGTGGCAATATTCGTATCCGAACTCTCCCAGCTGATTCCGGACGTTGTCATCTCCGTTCTTGTTGCGGAAGCACTCAGAGATTTTTTCTCACCGGCATACATGGACAGAGATGTATTGGAAATCTGCATTTTTGCCGGGCTGTCCAGTGTTTTTGTATGGGCTTTGATCCGATAGGTAATTCCATAAATATCCCTCGTTTTGGTACTTAACACAAGATCCGCACCATCTTCCCATTCTTTCTGCGAATTCAGATAACGGAAACTCTGACCTGACAGAATCGAGGGTTCGAATTCGCACCAGCCATAAGAAACTTCTGCTTCCACATAATACTTAATAGTTGCATTTCCCGCATTCGTTACCACAATAGAGTAAGAACTTCCCTGGCTGATCAGTACCTCCGGGATCTGAAATGTCATAATTCCGGCCATCGGCTGTCTTAAAGTTACCGGTGTGGCATATGCCGGCGTTCCACTTGTGGGATCTTTTGCGTTTTTAAGGTTTGTATACACCTGCACTTTATAGGTATTGTTGGTCGTCAGAGCTGCAAGCGTCACTTCGCCAAGCTTCTCCGCCTTACCGTTTCCTGCAGAAGCACGGAAAACACTGGCAATCTTATCTCCGGCATACATCGCCAGGGCACTCAGCCCGCAGGTTCCGTCATAAAAATAATTATTGGTATACTTTGGCTGATTCGTTGCTGAAGCTGCCACCAGGTTGTTAATGGAACCATCCTGATAAGATAAGTAGAAATATCCATTTTTTCCCCAGTTTTCTCCCCAGCTGTTCTTGACGATCCATGCACCATCTGCAGTTACATTCGACGCTGTCTTAAAATTTTTTGCAGAATAATTGTCATCCCATCCCACTACTGTAACCAGATGGTTGATGCTTTTGGTACTGGACGGATAGGAGTATGCGGCTGTATCCGCATTGTAATATCGATTCTGTGCATTGTACATAAGGGTCACTGCATTATTCGCAAGCACCATTTTTTTCATTGCACTTACTGAATAATCGGAAAAATATGCATTCTTCAGATATGCCACCGCATCGTATTCCTTGGACGCATCCGGGATTACTCCGGTTTTCTTCGTATGTGTCTCATCTGTTGCCATCGGAACATCTTCTTCTGTTGTCATCCCTGACCAGGTGCTCAGAAAAAATGATGCAAGCATGTCATTTCCGGATTCATGATAATCCTGATTTCCATAGTCATCTGTTCCATAATGGTAATTAATATCACCGGCAGTATTTCCAAGAGGATCGTTATTCCGGTTTGCAAAAAAATACGCCAGATGTTCTTCAGAAAGATCATATGTTCCAAGGCCCTGTGAAAGGAATGAAGTCTCCAGAAGTGATGCCATTCCAAATGCCCAGCACATTCCGTAGGGTTCCTGATTTTTCACAGAAGTTACGTATCCCAGATCCGCTGCATTATAGTAGGACGGATACGCCGCTGCCCGTGCCCCTGGAACATCCTCTGTATCATTTCCGATAGGCTCAGCTGTCGTGTAACTGGTAAGGGAATCAAACGGAGCCAGCTGTTCTTTTTCTTCCTCTTCTGTCAGCGGACGTCCTTTGATATATTCTATTTGGGAGTCTTCCCCATCACCGGTTCCATCTCCAAATGTGTTCTCTGTAGAATCAGAAAAAACATTCTCCTCACTATCCGGCGAAGTCCAGTCTGTTCTGTCATCCTGATCCAGCTCCTCCGAAATATTGTCGTCACTTCCCTGCGAGATCTCTTCCGTTTCTGTATCTGAGGTTCCTGCCACAGATACTCCATCCGTATCGTTCTGCGTAGTTCCACCATCTTCAGCCCCTGCTTCAGATGATTCCCCGGTTTGACCCTGATTTCGTATGCTCTGACTTCTCTCTGTCTCATCCGCATCCGCTGACACGACTGCCGTATCACCGAAATCCGCAGCCATAACCGGCACCTGACTACCCGCGACAGCCACACTCAGAAATAATGGAAGCAATTTTTTCCTGAACAGTTTTGATCTTTTCACATGATTCTCCTCTTTTGCTTTAACTGTATGATTATCCTCTTTTTTTCAAATGATAACCGAAAATCCCGATCACTGCAAGCGCTGTCGCTGTCCCGATCCAGATAAAAGGATTCCTGTACCATACTTTTGTTTCTTTGAAGGATTTCGCAACGGAACCATTGACCGGTTTCGCATCTGTCTCTTCCTGTTCTTCTGTGGAAACCGGAGATATCTGTACTGCCGGACCATATACTTCCCCAGTTCCGCCGGAAGATACTTCTTTCTCTGTTCCGGAGACATCCGTACTGTCATCTGATTCCCGTGGCGTTCCTGATACGGCAATACCGTCATTCGGTTCCTGCCGGGTTTCGGATGATCCCGTCTGGTCATTCAGACCCTGTTCAATTCCGGTTCCTGCTGAATCTGCACCGGTTCCTTTCGTTATTCCGGCTGCTGCCAGCTCTTCATCCTTCGATGGCCGGAGTTCATCAAGAGGCACATATCCATGTCTTCCCTGATACTCGGTATAACCCCAGTTCTCGCCGTCTTTCTCCGTTTCCCCTTCAATATGCAGAACTGTTCCGTCTTTAATTTCAGTTCCGTTAAATTTTCCACTTTTTTTATCTGTTGACGGATAAATATCCACTCCGTCCTCACCGGAATCCACGGTCATATAATAATCCGTGCTGCTCTGCGGAAGTTCCACTTTCTCTGATCTGTCCGCATAAACCGGCATACTTACCGTCACTGTCAGCAAAGCCGCCAGCAGCACACCTTTTATTCTTTTCATTCTGTCTCCTCCATCCGTACCCGCATCTTCGTTTCCCGTATACGCAAAATCCTCTTATATTTCTCTTCTGCTCCGAAATATAAGAGGATCTTATCATTAGTAGTGGTACTGCCAGCGTTTCCTGTCTGGTGTATATGTTTTATGCCAGTTCTCTCTCGCACATATCCAGTGCAGACGCGATTACCGCATCCATATCATAATACTTGTACTCGCCAAGACGTCCGCCAAAGATTACCTTGGATTCCTTCTGTGCAAGTTCTTTATACTGTGCGTAAAGCTGTCCGTTCTTCTCATCATTAACCGGATAATATGGCTCATCGCCCGGTTTCCACTCAGAACTGTACTCACGGCTGATCACAGTCTTCGGAAGATCGTTGCCTTCCTCATCCTTGCCGAACTCAAACCATTTATGCTCAATGATACGTGTCCACGGTGTCTCAACATCTGTGTAGTTCACAGCTGCATTACCCTGGAAATTCGGCTTATCAAGAGTCTCATTCTCAAAACGGACAGAACGATACTCCAGTGTTCCAAGCTTATAATCAAAGTATGCGTCAATGGCACCTGTGTAGATAACCTTCTCAGCCATAGCATCATACTCAGCCTTCTTCTCAAGGTAATCCTCATTCAGACGAACCTCAATGCCGTCCAGGAGGTTCGCTACCATCTTCGTATATCCGCCAACCGGGATTCCCTGATAAAGAGCATTGAAATAGTTGTTATCAAAAGTCAGACGGACCGGAAGTCTCTTGATGATAAAGGAAGGAAGCTCTGTGCATGGACGTCCCCACTGCTTCTCTGTATAACCCTTGATCAGCTTCTCATAGATATCTGTACCAACCAGACTGATTGCCTGCTCCTCAAGGTTCTTCGGTTCTGTGATACCAGCTGCCTTACGCTGCTCCTCGATTTTCTCAGCAGCCTCCTCCGGAGTCACAACACCCCACATCTTATTGAAGGTATACATATTAAACGGAAGGCTGTACAGCTCACCATGATAATTGGCAACCGGGCTGTTTGTAAAACGGTTGAACTCCGCAAACTGTGTAATATAATTCCAGACCTTCTTATTATTGGTATGGAAAATATGTGCACCATACTTATGAACATTGATTCCCTCAATCTTCTCTGTGTACACGTTTCCTGCAATATTCGGGCGTTTGTCGATCACGAGAACAGATTTGCCCGCCTTCTTCGCCTCATGAGCAAAGACAGCACCGTAAAGACCGGCGCCTACGATAAGATAATCGTACATTCGTTTTTCTCCTTGTTGTTTGATGTGATTATTTTAACACCTGTGCTGCGGGTATGGCAAGTGTTCTTTTTTACCGACATATGTTATTTTCTTTTTGCATAAATGACTATTACATCACCATTGTATTCGTGTTCGGCGATCTTTTCATAGCCAAATCCAACCATTTCGTTCAACACATGTTTCATATCTCCTGATGCTTCTTTCTTATCAACGGCTATATAATATTTATTATTTTCTGAAATCAGTTCTTTTGCATTGTCATTATCCATAATAAGCTCCTTTCTTGCGGTTGTATGTCAAGCGGATATTCGCAATCCGCATTCGCTACGCAGTTCTACACCGAATAACTGCTTCGCAGATTCGGTTAAAACATTATTTGCAGTAATTTAATAACACCTCCAATAAATTAATTCCTATTCCATTACAATATTTCACAAAAGATTCTATTGATGGATTTCCATTATATGATTCAATTTTCGAAATCATCTGTTGTGTTAAACCTGTTCTCTGTGCAACATCTTTTTGCGTTAACTTTTTTTCTTTCCGGATTCTTTTCAGACATATAGCAATATTATAAATTTCCGTTTCTATCTCATATTGCTTTTTAAGTATCAAATCAGATGCTACTTCTTTTTTCAGCTCTTCTAATGCACCCATATTGCTATTTCCTTTTACAATAAACTAAATCAAAGACATCTTTATCCATTTTTATAACATTGAATATTTAAATATAATTTTGGATCTAGCATAACACTCATCACTCCTTTCTTTCATAAATTATATTTTTTCGAAACTATATAAACACTCTTAGGACTTCTGCCTGAGAGATCAATTCTCTCAGGCACTAATGCTCCGGTGGTATTTTCTATATATGTTCTCTGTGAATAAGCGGATTTTTTAACATTCGTTTTTCCCTGTCAACAGCGGTTTTCTTATCTGTCTTTTCCGTCTTATTTTTCTGTTTATGCTCCGTTATATATACAATATTTATAGTATTATCCAAACCCCTGTAATAAAATATACGCACATCTTTCTTCTTAATTTCGTAAAGTGTTGGCGTAATCTTTTTATCAATCGGTCTCGTAGTAAAGTTCTCTAGTCCATCCTTTAGTATTCCCTCCAGCACAGTTAATACTATCGGCTTTACTTCGTTTGAAAGATTACTTAAAATATTTTTACCACCGGAGGTCCTATACACGAAAATCTGTTCCATATAGTTCCTCCGCAACAACTGTTGGTTGTATTTTTCTGTAGTTTATACCATATGTTCAAAATTGTCAAGCCTGTTGACAATAAAATCTATAAGCGCAAAATCCCGCATAGTGACATACTCCCACCACTTAAATCTTATAGATTTTGATGTGGGGGTTCCTGCTCAATTGCCCTTCAGAGCAAAGATAAAACAGGCTATCCCTGCGTGTCCCGCGGTTTTTATAAGTACGGATGCGAACTTTTTATTGTGTTATCATGCACATTCTATAAGGATCCGTTTTCCTTCGTTCATGATATTGAATGCCGCATTCACATCACGATCCATTCTGTTTCCACATTCACAGTAATAAATTCTTTCAGATAAAGACAAAATCTGGATGTGTCTGTACAAAGAACAGAAATTAATTTTGTGAGATTTTCCTGAGATATGATATTAAAAGAATGTTCTATTATTTTAGGATAACGAAATTCCAGCTGAGAAAGATGATTGATATATCCCTGCTTTTCTCCATATTGAAGGATACTGTGGAATAAAATAAGAATGTTTTTTATGGTGCGGGAAGAAAGCCCTTCTTTTTTCAGTTTTTCGGAAAATCTGTATATAGAATCTGATGAGATATATTTTACAGGAATGTCCCCAAATTCAGGAATAATATGTATGCTGATCAAAGTTTCATAACAGGTATAAGTACTGATCTTTACAGTGTATCGAACAGATGCCAGCCATTCCTGATTAAGGTTCCGAAAGAAGATTTTTCTTCCGATATTTGTCTGTGGCCTGTTTTTACATAAAATTGCCAGCTTTTTCTTTTTTACAGAATCATAAGTGTGAGCATATACATAGCCATACTGAATCCGGCCATTTTGGTCACGGGATTTTTCATAGCGCGCTTCCCATCTTCCATCTTTTCTCTTTCTGATATTTTCCCCTTTTCTAGGCATAATTGCAGTCTCCTTTTTCATTCATTATAGCAAAAGCCTGACCATTTTTGTGACCACGAATCGGCGAAAAAAGGAAGCCAGGTGGCGTATTTAGGAATATCTCACACCCAAAAAGAGCATAACCTGCTAAATATAGTGCATTTTTCGTGGCTTGACAACACATATTGCCGATGCTATCATTGTTTATGATTCGGAAACTATGTATAATTGAGAAAAACAGGTGTCGCTTATGGAAATGATAAGCGACATTTTTACCCCAAAAAAACAGGCAGGCCTCTCTTATAAAAAGAAGCCTGCCTGTTTTTATTTATGATATGTACTTACCGTTTCTTAATCCTCATATCCATTCGGATTCTGGCTCTGCCATTTCCAGGAGTCTGCACACATCTCGCGGATTCCGTTCTCTGCTTTCCAGCCAAGTTCTCTCTCAGCTTTGGATGCATCGGAGTAGCAGGTTGCGATGTCTCCAGGGCGGCGTGCTTTGATCACGTATGGGATCTTAACACCTGTAGCTGCCTCGAAGTTCTTAACAATGTCGAGAACGCTGTAGCCTTTACCTGTTCCAAGGTTGTAAATGCTTAATCCGGATTTATCTTCCAGTTTCTTGAGGGCTTTTACATGGCCTTTGGCAAGGTCTACTACATGGATGTAGTCACGGACGCCTGTTCCGTCCGGTGTATCGTAATCGTTTCCGAATACGCCGAGTTCTTTCAGTTTACCTACTGCAACCTGTGTGATGTATGGCATCAGGTTGTTCGGGATACCGTTCGGGTTCTCACCGATGGTTCCGCTCTTATGAGCACCGATCGGGTTGAAGTAACGAAGAAGAACTACATTCCACTCCGGATCTGCCTTCTGGATATCTGTAAGGATCTGCTCCAGCATGGATTTCGTCCAGCCATATGGGTTGGTGCACTGTCCCTTCGGGCACTCCTCTGTGATCGGGATGATTGCCGGATCTCCGTATACGGTCGCTGAGGAAGAGAAAATAATATTCTTGACATTATGCTTTCTCATCACATCCACAAGTGTCAGGGTTCCTGCGATATTATTCTCATAATATTCCCACGGCTTGGCAACGGATTCACCTACTGCTTTCAGTCCTGCGAAATGAATACAGGAGTCGATCTCTTCTTTGTCAAAAACTTCATTCATTGCGTCGCGGTCCAGGATGTCTGCTTTATAGAATTTCACCGGTTTTCCTGTGATCTTGGATACTCTGTCCAGAGCCTTCTCACTGGAATTACATAAATTGTCAACTACTACAACATCATATCCTGCGTTCTGCAGTTCTACAACGGTATGACTTCCAATGTATCCTGCTCCACCTGTTACTAAAATTGCCATAGTTTTTCTCCTCCTCTACTGGATCTAACTGTTCCTGTTTATTTTAGCACTGTTCCACTGTTTCCACAATAGCTGAAACCCAGGTTTACTACCTGACTTTTCCCATATCTTTGAAAGTTTCTCAGAAATTTCCGGTTAATCCCAAAGTCCCTGCGGATAAAGTCCCTGATCTTTCAGTTTCTGGATTGCCGCAACCACTACCGGTTTGTCTTCTTTATAGGTGACTCCGTACCATTTGTCCTGTGTGGTAAGGACTTTGACGGTTGCTTTCTTTTCTTTTAAAAGTTCATCCACTACAAACGGAAGGAAATATTCACATTTCAGAGGATTCTCCGGAATATTCTTCTGGAGAAATACAGGAAAACGGTTTACCAGCTCTTTCATAAAACCGCCGGTAAAGCCCCACATGTTCATGGATACCGGTGTGTCTCCCGGAAGGCTGGTCCATGTTTTTCCATCGTCTTCTGTGTAGGCTGCTCCGCCGTCACGTTTCTCGATATGAGTTCTCTCATTGATGTCCGCAAGGTAACCGTCCGCATCTGTCTCGCAGACCCCACGGGATACATAGCCGTTGTCTGTCAGTGTATTTTCCAGACGGTAGCCTACCATCATATACTGGGCAGGAACGGTATCCTCCTGTGCCTGGGCCAGAAAATCATATGCCATCTTAAAAGCATGTGTTCCATAATAATCATCTGCATTGATCACCACAAACGGGCCGTCAATAACTTCAGCACAACTTAATACGGCATGTCCCGTTCCCCACGGTTTCACACGTCCTTCCGGAACCTGAAAGCCCTCCGGAATATTATTCAGATCCTGATGGACATACACGATTTCCACCTTATCGCTTAAACGGTCACCGATGGCATCGCGGAAATCCTGCTCGTTTTCTTTTTTTATGATAAATATTACTTTTTTAAAGCCTGCACGTACTGCATCATAAATGGAAAAGTCCATGATGATATGACCTTCCTGATCTACAGGATCGATCTGCTTCAGTCCGCCGTAACGGCTTCCCATTCCTGCTGCCATTACTACCAGAACCGGCTCTTTCATAATCTTGTTCCTCCTGCTATTTTAGAGATTCGGGGATTTTTCCCCTTACATAGTTCGGGCCGGTCAGATTCTCATCCGGCCGGCCTTTGAACCTCGTTTTATTATACTACACTTCCCCTGGAAATCCTACTGCTTCTTTCCACTTTATCCCCGGGCCTGATCTTTTCCAGGAAAAACAATCTCCATTCTGGTTCCCTCGCCCTGCTCACTTTCCACATGGATCTGTGCATGATGAAGCGTTGCACCATGTTTTACAATGGAAAGGCCAAGTCCTGTTCCTCCGGTCTGTCTGGAATGGCTTTTGTCCACCCTGTAAAAACGCTCAAAGATCCTGCCCTGTTCACTTTTCGGAATGCCGATTCCATCATCTACCACACAGTAAAACGGATTTCCCTTACGGTTTCCGACCATGATACGCACATGACCATTCTGTTCTGTATAGCGCACCGCATTATCCGCAATGTTAAAAAACATCTCATACAGCACATGACGGACACCCTGGATCTTCTCGGAACTTCCTGTAAGCTCCAGGGATATATTTTTCTTTTCCGCTGGATGACGGAGATTGTTCTGTACATCTTCCGCAAGCTCATAAAGGTCCACTTCCTCAAAAGGAACTTCACTGTTGCTTTCATCCAGTCTGGACAGCTGTATGATATCTGCTACCAGATTGGAAAGACGTACCGCCTCATGATAAATCCTTCCGGAAAATTCCTGGACATGATCTGCCGGAACCATTCCGTTCATCATCAGCTCCGCATATCCGGAAATGGACATCAGCGGTGTTTTCAGCTCATGGGATACATTGGCCGAAAATTCTTTCCGGATTTCTTCGGCCTCTTTCAGCTCTTTTACCTGCTGCCGGATCTGACGGTTCTGCTCATCCACCCGCACAAGAAGGGGGCGTAATTCTTCGTAGCACACATTGTTCAGCGGATGCTCCAGGTCCAGATCATTGATCGGTTTGATCAGCTCCCTGGTCTGCCTCTCGACAAACGCAAACTCCAGGATCAGGACCAGTACCATCAGGATTCCAAGAACCGCAAGGCTTGAAATCCAGGTAGAATATACAGAATCTACCGTCTTTCCTACCCTTAAGACATTCCCGTTATCCAGCCGCACCGCATAATAAAAAGTCTTTTTGGCAAATGTCTCGGAATAACGGATACTTTCACTTTTTCCGTCTTTTTCCGCTTCCATAAACTCCGGACGGTTGCTGTGATTTTCCAGTTTTTCCGGGGAGGTCTGGGAATCAAAAAGTACGGTTCCGTCTTTTTGGATCAGTGTTACACGGCTGGAGGATACTGCCCGCAGTTTTTTTGAGAGAAACGTATCTCCATATTCTTCCATGCCAAGGCAGATGTACCTGGCCTCCTCGCGGACCCCATTTTGCATGTAAGTGTTGAATTTACTGTAAGTGACCACACTTGCTGCCAGAAAGGTGATCAGGACAGCAAGGACGATCATAATACTTGTATGATTCAGGATCTTTTTTTTCATAAGTGATCTCCGATCCGGTATCCGACTCCGCGCACAGTCTCGATCAGATTTCCTGCCTCACCCAGTTTCTGCCGGAGGGTTCGCACATGTACATCCACCGTTCTTGTCTCACCGTCAAAATCATATCCCCAGACATGACACAAGATCTGATTTCTGGACATAACCAGGCCTTTATTCTCAAGAAGATACTCCAGCAGTTCAAATTCCTTTCTGGTAAGCTCTTTCAATTCGCCCTGATAGCTGACTTCATGACGGGCTACATTAACCCGGAGGTCTTTGCAGTGCAGTTCCCGCTCCTCGTTCTGTCTTGCGCAGCGCCTGAGAACTGCTTTTACCCTGGCTACAAATTCCATCATTCCAAAAGGCTTCGTGATATAATCATCCGCACCGCCCTCCAGACCTTTCACCTTATCAAATTCCGCTTCTTTGGCAGTGACCATGATCACCGGGATATCCCTGGTCCTGGTATCGCTTTTCAGCCGTTTCAGAATATTATATCCATCTTCTCCCGGGAGCATAATGTCCAGAAGGATCAGTTCCGGCAGGCTTTTTTTCATCGCTGCGTCAAACTCCACTCCTGTCTCAAACCCTTCTGCCTCGAATCCGGTTGTCTCCAGGGTATAGACAAGAAGCTCCCGGATGTTTCGTTCATCTTCCACACAGTAGATCATTCCACATCCCTCTCCGTTCGTTACACCGGCTGTTTTTTTGTCAGCCGTATTTTTATTTTTTCTGTTTTCAGTATAACTATTTTCCTTTTACTGCACAAGCCCTGGTTCTCCACACTTTTGCGGATAGCCAGGGCATATGAAAGCCGACATTTCTATCAGCCTTTTATGATTCTGTTTTTTATGCACCAGCGGTTACTGTTTTATCCTTTGCTATTTCTTCGGATAATGTTGGAAGCTGATACTGTCTGCGAATCAGCTCCAGTTCCCGGTAGAATGTTTCATCCGGGCTGTGCTTGATCTGTTTCAGGTGCTGATGCGTATCAAAGGAATCTTCATGCACCTGGGTTACACAGACGCCGATGTTGGAACAGTGGTCTGCCACCCTCTCCAGGCTGGTAGTCACATCAGAAAGGATAAATCCCATTTCAATGGTACATTCTCCTGCGCGAAGTCGCTGGATATGACGGTATTTCAGCTCCTTGCTCAGCTCATCGATCACTTCTTCCAGAGGTTCGATCTCACGGGCCAGCTGTACATCCTGATTTTCGTAAACCTTATAGGCGATATCCACGATATCCTCCACCGCATGTTCCATGACACGAAGTTCCTCCAGAGCTTTTTCGGAGAACTTCAGTTCTTTTTCATGAAGCTCCTGGGCAGATTCCATAATATTCACGCCGTGATCGGAAATTCTCTCAAAATCACCGATACAGTGAAGCATAATGGAAATGCTGTGGCTGTCATGCACAGAAAGATCTTTCTGGTTCAGTTTTACAAGATAGGTTCCAAGCTCATCCTCGTAACGGTCCACCTTTTTTTCCGATTCTTCAACTGCCTTCTTTCCGTCTGCACTGAAATGCTTCAGGAGATCCAGAGCTGTAAACAGAGTTCTGTGGGAATCCTCTGCCATTTTTTTTGCGGCATTTCGGCTCTGCTCAACTGCAAATGACGGTTTCTCCAGAAAACGGCTCTCCAGGATCATGAAATCCGGATCTGCTGCCACAGCTGTCTCGGTTTCTTCTTTTTTGTCCCGGATGGTAAGACAGGCAAGTTTCTCCAGCCATTTTCCAAAAGGAAGCAGAACCAGTGTTGCTGTAACATTAAAGGCACTGTGCAGGATCGCGATTCCCGCCGGTGTTGCAGCCTGTGGCATAAATGAAAAATGCACTGCCGCATTTACCGTATAGAATACTGCCATAAAAAGCACAGTTCCGATCAGGTTAAAATACAGATGGATCATTGCCGCACGTTTGGCATTTACATTCGCACCAATGGCAGAAAGAATAGCTGTGATACAGGTTCCGATATTCTGTCCCATGATGATCGGAAGCGCTGCACTGAACGGTACCATTCCGGTAAGGCAAAGTGCCTGCAGGATACCGACAGATGCGGAAGATGACTGAATGATCGCAGTAAGCACCGCACCGGCCACAACTCCCAGCAGAGGATTTGAAAATTTCACAAGCATTCCGGTAAATTCCGGTACATCTGCCAGCGGTTCAACAGCTCCGCTCATGGCACTCATTCCATACATCAGAATTGCAAATCCCACAAAAATGGTTCCCACATCTTTTTTCTTCTGGCTCTTTGTAAACATGATCAGAATTACGCCAACCAGAGCAAGAATCGGTGAAAATGATGTCGGTTTAAAAAGCCGGATAATAAAGTTATCACTCTGGATTCCGGTAAGACTTAAGATCCAGGATGTTACTGTGGTACCGATATTTGCACCCATGATAATTCCCACTACCTGGGAAAGTTTCATGATTCCCGAGTTTACAAAACCTACAACCATAACCGTGGTTGCTGATGAAGACTGGATCACAGCGGTTACACCCATTCCTAGAAGAACCGCTCTGATCGGGCTCGATGTAAGGGTTTCCAGAATACGTTCCAGTTTTCCACCTGCGACTTTCGCAAGTCCGTCTCCCATTAAGTTCATTCCATAAAGGAAAATAGCAAGGCCGCCAAGCAATGCCAGTACGCTGAAAAAGTCCATAATACTCTCCTTCACTTTCTCTTTTAGATATGTTTGATTTCCTTTTTTCTCATTTCAACGTTTTTCATGATAGCGGCCCTTTGTAAAGTTTTCCCCACCGGAATGTAAAATCTATGTAAAAAAATAAGACAAAAGACCTGATTGCAGGTCTTCTGCCTTAGATTCTTTTTCGTGATAATTCTCCGGTAATCCGGATTTTCAGAGAAGTGTCCTATATATCGGACACCGGTTTTCTGTAATTGAAAGCTTCAATCAGAATCCGCGGATCTCCTCATCCTCGGAACCTGTTTTATCGATAGACTTGATCACAAGGTAATAACTGTAATCATCATTGACCTTCACTTCGACCCGGTCACCGACGCGATGTCCCCGAAGTGCTTTTCCAATAGGGGATTCAATGCTGACACGGTTCTCCATGGAATTTCCACGGATGGAAGTGACCAGCTTGTACTTTTCCACTTCATTGTCTTCTTCAAAAAGCACTTCTACGATATCATCCATCCCCACTTCATCATCTCTGGAATCATCGGATACAATGGATGCCGTCTTCAGCATTCTCTCCAGATAACGGATACGGCTCTCGTTCTGGTTCTTATGTTTCTTGGCTGCATAGTACTCAAAGTTCTCACTTAAATCTCCCTGGGCACGTGCTTCCTTAACTGCCTCAATGGCTTCCTTACGGACTACCAGTTTACGGTGTTCGATCTCCTGCTCTATTTTTTCAACATCCTTGCGGGTAAGCTGTTCTCTCATTCTTCTGGCATCTCCTTTTCTTTACAGCATTCAGGCTGATCCTGCATCTGTTCTACACTTCCTGCAGTCCTGTGTCACGGATACAGAATTTCCCGAAAGGTTACCGGAAATACCATAGCAGATACGCCTCACTTTGTCAAACAGCGCAGGCCTGTTCTTCTTCTCTGTGCTGATGCACCCGCTGTTCAATATAACCTGCCATATGTTCCTTGGGAATATCCAGTAGCATGGAAAATTCAGAATAGAGATGATCCTCTGCCAGTTTCAGATACCGTTCATCTGTAGCGGTTGTTTTTTTGCCATGAGATAATCTGGCCTGTTTGCGAATATAGATTGTCTTGATGATCCGGAGAAGATCTCTGCATTCGCAGGTGCGGATACAGTTCTTGTAGCTGTCTTCCCTGAACTTTTCGTTCTCAATACTCAGTGTCTCTATGGAAGGAATTTCGTCGATCAGTTTCTCTGCTTCTTCTTTCGTGATGATTCCACGGAGAACCTGTTTCCCGCCTTCCACCGGTGTAAAAATCTTTCCTTCAGTCTCCCCTCCCGGCCTTAATATATAATAAAGTCTCTCCGAGGAGGAACCGTCCATCTTCATTGTAGTAACTCCCGTCACCTGGCAGATTCCGGTACGGCCATACACAACATATTCGCCTGTTTTAAACATTTTTCCACATCCTTTCATTTTTTGCTTTTTCTTCTGTTATCGTGGCGTCTTATTGTGCTCTGTGAGCATTTCAATGTCCCTGAATTGCTCTAATGAAAACTCCCTGCCAGGGTATATATCCGGACAGGGAGCTTCTCACTGAGGATTCTATCCTTATTTTACTACTTTTCCCATTTATTTGCAAAAGAATTCAAAAAGCTTTTTTATTTTTGTGAAATATGCTCATAATAGAGAGTTTATACTTTTTGTGCAGTTTTTACAGCCTGTAGCCGGTATTTTTCCGAAAATAAAAGACTGTACACCTTTTTATTTCCCGGTGTACAGTCCGTTCTTTCTGGTATCTGTTATAATTCTTCTTTTTTCTTTCTTCCCAGACGGATATCTTCCATATGAGACTTTAATTCCGGGGTCATGCTGTCAAAGAGGTATGTTTTGCTGCTGTCTCGGCGTTCCTGCCATTCTTCCCTCATCTGCTGCTTTGCGGAGGCAATCTCCTCTTTAAAACCGCGGGCTGAGATTCTGGCAGCTCCCTGGCCCATGATGATGATCTGTTCCAGGCCATCGGATGTGGCAACTGTCACATTATGTTTCCGTCCAATTTTATGGACAGTACGCTCAATATACTGGTCTGCGGTCTCTGCTTCTCTGGTATAAACCACATGGATGTTATGGTACTGGAAGGTTTCCTCCGGATGGCCTTCCACACGGTAAGCATCAAATACCAGGATCAGGATACAGCCTTTGATGCCCTGATAATCACTTAATATGTCCATTAAACGGGTCTGGGCCGCATGAAAATCAGCCTGGGCAAGATCTCTTAAATCTTCCCATGCAAAAATAATGTTGCATCCATCTACCAGAAGATAGTCGTCTCTGTGGATGGCAGGATTGCTGTTTCTCCAGGCACCCTGACTGGTTTTCCCCGGAAGTTCTGAAGATTGAGAGCGTTTTCCACTGTTTCCGGAAAAACTGCTGCCGCTTTCCAGATTTCCGAAGCTTCTGCTGTTGCTGTTATATTTCTTCGATTTCACAGGACCGAAAGTTTTCTCAAAGATTGCCTTCAGCTCTTTCTCCTCTTCGTAGCTTCCATACATCGAAGTATATTTCCCACGGGAGGTTTTTCCTGTCCCATAACTGGTACTGTGTGTATCTTTTCCCTGCACGGAATATCCTCTTCCGGAAGCTTCCGCAGTTCCCGTACTGCTGTCACCGGAATCATCATACGCATCGTCCCAGTCCTGGATCTCTGCACCGTCCAGATGCATATATTCCTCTACCTCATACCACGGAACCACAAAACCTGCTCCGTGAGCACAGAATACAGATCCCGTAGGATTCTCAAGATCTCTCTCGGAATCATAGCCGATCTCCTGGACGATCTGCTCCTGATCCTGGCATGGTTCATAGCCTTTCAGCGTACAGGTGAGATGGCCTTTTCCTCTTGTGTAGGAAATTACCTGGCTCTGATAATCCCGCATTTTTGCAACCGGTGCACTGCCTGTGATCACAGCCAGTTCTCCCTCTGTCTCCGGTCCCTGGAAGTTTCCCTGCATCCGCTGGATATCGGTCATGGCACGGCCTACATTTTCGGCCGGAAGTTCCAGCCGGAAGCTGTAGTATGGCTCCAGAAGGACGGTTTTCGCCTTTTTCAGGCCCTGACGCACTGCACGGTAAGTTGCCTGACGGAAATCTCCGCCCTCTGTATGCTTCTGGTGTGCCCGACCAGTAAGAAGTGTAATCTGCATATCTGTGATCGGTGATCCGGTAAGTACACCAAGATGCTCTTTTTCTTCCAGATGGGTGAGGATCAGGCGCTGCCAGTTCCGATCCAGCTGGTCTTCACTTGCCGCTGTAAAAAACTGCAATCCGCTTCCTCTCTCTCCCGGTTCCAGAAGAAGATGCACTTCCGCATAATGGCGCAGTGGTTCAAAATGTCCTACGCCTTCCACCGGTGCGGCAATGGTTTCCTTATATACAATATTTCCGGTTCCGAATTCCACTGCCACATGGAAGCGTTCCCAGATAAGATGTTTCAGAATCTCAATCTGTACCTCACCCATGAGCATGGCATGGATTTCTCCCAGCTGCTCATCCCACATAATATGAAGCTGTGGCTCTTCCTCTTCCAGCTCTTTCAGGCTTTTCAGCATCTTGTGGGCATCGCAGCCCTCCGGAAGGATGATCTGATAATTCAGCACCGGCTCCAGAACCGGCATGACAGACTCTCTTTCAATGCCCAGTCCTTCTCCCGGATAGGTCTCAGTCAGACCTGTAACCGCGCAGACGGTTCCTGCCTCCGCTTCTTTGATCATCTCAAATTTCGCGCCGGAATAAATACGGATCTGATCCACTTTTTCCTCCCAGATCTCTTCTTCCGGAATTCCTTTTCTCCCTGCATTGGTAAGCGTTTCTTTTACTTTCAGGCTGCCGCCTGTGATCTTCATGTAAGTCAGGCGGTTACCCTGATCATCCCTGGCGATCTTGAAAATTTTTGCACCGAATTCAGATGGGCAAACAGGCGCTGCCATATAGGTTTCCATACCGTGAATGAATGCATCTACGCCTTCCATTTTCAGAGCTGAGCCAAAGAAACAGGGGAAAAGCTTCCGCTCCAGGATCAGCTTTACCACAGCTTTCTTTTTGATAATCCCTGTTTCAAGAAAGTTTTCCAGAAGATTTTCATCACATACGGCGATATTTTCCAGAAAATCATCGGTTCCGTTGATATAGTCGCTTTTTTTGCTGTCTGCAAAACGTCCATCATGATCCATCTGCTTTTCCACTCCGGATTCATTTTCAGGCTCACCGGAAGTTTTCCCGAAGTTATCTACCTGCTGCATGGCTTTCCCGGATTCTTCTGCACCGTGGCACTCCAGTTCTCCACCAAAATCCACACAGTTTCCACTTAATTTCTTCTTCAGCTCCTGAAGAAGCCCCTCTCTGTCTGTTCCGTCCTGATCCATTTTGTTCACAAAAAGAAATGTGGGGATCTTATACTGTTCAAGAAGTCTCCACAGTGTCTGGGTATGGCCCTGCACACCATCCGCTCCGTTGATCACCAGAATCGCATAATCCAACACCTGCAGTGTGCGCTCCATTTCCGCAGAAAAATCCACATGCCCTGGAGTATCCAGAAGCGTCACATTAAACGCTCCCATAGAAAAAACTGCCTGCTTGGAAAAAATGGTAATGCCTCGTTCCCGTTCCAGTTCATACGTATCCAGATATGCGTCTTTATGATCCACACGTCCGATCTTCCGGATCCTTCCGCATTTAAAAAGCAGGCCTTCCGATAAAGTTGTCTTTCCTGCATCTACGTGAGCCAGCACACCCAGGCTTATTTGTTTCTGTTCTTGTATCTTCTGAGGTTTTTCACCCATGAAATACCCCTTTCTTTTCTATCGTAATTACATCATCAGAAAATCTTTGTCGTCCACTTGCTCATATCCCATACTTCATTTACCACATCCTGATAAAATTCCGGCTCATGGCAGATGAGAAGGATACTTCCGCGGTATTCCCGGAGAGCTTTTTTCAGCTCGTCTTTTGCATCCACATCCAGATGGTTGGTGGGCTCATCCAGAAGCAGGATATTGGTATCACGGTTCACCAGTTTGCAGAGACGGACCTTTGCCTGCTCACCACCGCTTAAGACACGGACCTGGCTTTCGATGTGTTTGGTTGTAAGGCCGCATTTTGCCAGTGCGGAACGTACCTCATACTGGGAAAATGACGGGAATTCCTGCCACAGTTCTTCGATACAGGTGGTCTTGTTCTCGCCTTTTACTTCCTGCTCAAAATATCCAATTTCGAGATTTTCTCCCTGCTCCACACTTCCGGAGATCGGTTTGTTCAGGCCAAGAAGGCTTCGTAACAGTGTCGTTTTACCGATACCATTGGTTCCTACCAGGGCAATCTTCTGTCCACGCTCCATGGTAAAATTCAGCGGTTTGGAAAGTGGTTCATCATATCCGATGACCAGATCATGTGTCTCAAAGAGCATCTTGCCCGGTGTGCGTCCATAGCGGAAGTTAAACTCCGGCTTCGGCTTCTCTGCTGCCAGCTCGATCACATCCATCTTGTCCAGTTTCTTCTGGCGGGACATGGCCATATTTCTTGTAGAAACACGTGCCTTGTTTCTTGCTACGAAGTCTTTCAGCTCACTGATCTCCTGCTGCTGTTTTCGGTAGGCAGCCTCCAGCTGTGCCTTCTTAACCACATAGACTTCCTGGAAATGGTCGTAGTCTCCTACGTAACGGTTCAGTTCCTGATTTTCCATGTGATAGATGATATTAACTACAGAATTCAGGAACGGAATATCGTGTGAAATGAGGATAAAGGCGTTTTCATAATCCAGAAGATATCTTTTCAGCCATGCAATGTGTTCCTCATCCAGATAGTTGGTTGGCTCATCCAGAAGCAGGATGTCCGGCTTCTCAAGAAGCAGTTTGGCAAGGAGTACCTTGGTTCTCTGGCCTCCGCTTAAGTCTGTAACATCACGGTCCAGTCCCAGATCCAGAAGTCCCAGTGCCCGGGCAACTTCCTCTACTTTTGCATCAATGGCGTAAAAATCATGAAGTGTCAGTTCGTCCTGGATGGTTCCGAGTTCTTCCATCAGTGCATCCATCTCGTCAGGATCTGCAGTTCCCAGTTTGTCGCAGATCTCGTTCATGCGCTCTTCTTTTTTCAGAAGGGGATCAAAAGCAGATTTCAGCACCTGGCCAATGGTCATGCCTTTTTCCAGCACTGCATGCTGATCCAGATAGCCTGCGTGGACATTTTTTGCCCATTCTACTTTTCCTTCATCTGGCCTCAGCTTTCCGGTTACGATGCTCATAAATGTGGACTTTCCTTCGCCGTTGGCGCCTACAAGTCCAATGTGTTCTCCCTTCAGAAGACGGAAAGACACGTCTTCAAAAATCGCTCTGTCTCCAAATCCGTGAGTCAGGTGTTCTACATTTAAAATACTCATTTGTTATATTCCTTTATTGTTGTGATTTTTGTATTATATTTGTTTTCCTTTATGCTGCCATCCCGATGGGATCCCTGTTTGCAGGATTCCTTTTTGATGGAGCGGATTTTTCGATGCTATATATTATACTTGATATTCTTCTCTGCTGTAAAGCCAAATCTCCGCATCCTCTGTGTTCTCTGGTCTGTCTGTACCTTTTCTCATGAAAATCCCTCACTGACCAGAAAACTCCCCCTGTATAATAATCTTTTTTCCTTGCCAGTTATCACAAAATCGCTTATTCTTATGACAGATAAAAAATCTCATATACATCATATACAAAGGAGGAACGATTTTTATGGCAAAGATCGATCATGCAGCGATCCGTACTTCTTCTTATGAAGATGCACAGAAATTTTTTGAAGATGTTTTTGACATGCATATGTGGCGGGAGATCGGGGAAAAACCAGAGCGCAAATGCTGGTTCCGGGAAGGTATCCAGCTCTGTGAAGTTTCTGCCATCAACACAGATGCAGAGAACGGATATGACCACATTTCCATTGCCGTTGATTCTGTGGAAAAAACAATGGAAAAGATCAAAGCTTATCCGGTAAAGCCGATCAATGACCACTGGTTTTCTCTTCCGGATGGAACAAGGATCGAGCTGAAACTGCTGGCTAACTGGAAGGTTAACGACGGATATAGCACGTTAAATCAATATATGGGAGCACTGAAACCAGCTTTCCTTGCCTACAGCGTAACTATCTATGGCATAAAAAAAGATCAGATGAGAATGATTTCATTCAACATTCATTCTCACCTGATCTTTTTTATAACTTTATTTTTTACATACTGATGATTCCAAGCACGTTTGCAATGGAACTTAACAGTACAATGATCAGGCAGACAGGTGCCAGATACTTAATAAAAAACTTGTACAGCCCTTTTCTGCGGAATTTCGAAGACTGCTCGATCTCCGCTGCAATCCTGTCATATCCCACAACACGTGTTACCAGGAAACAGGTGGCAAGTGCTGCCAGAGGCATCATCACGGAGTTTGTCATAAAGTCAAAGAAATCCAGGAAATTCATTCCGAAGATCTTCAGGAAATCCAGCACCCCATATCCCATGGAAGATGCAGTTCCGAACACAAACATGATCACTGCCATCAGGATACAGCATTTCGCACGGCCCCAGTGAAGCTCATCCATAAAGGTAGATACGCTTGTCTCCATCAGAGAAACCGCACTGGTCAGTGCCGCAAGAAGAACCAGCACGAAAAACAGGATTCCTGCGCCGGTTCCCACTCCCATAGTTGCAAAAACCTTCGGCAGCGTGATAAACATCAGTGAAGGACCAGCCTGCAGTGTATCCGGATTTCCGCCTGAGAAAGCAAACACTGCCGGAATGATCATTAGGCCGGCAAGGATTGCAATACCTGTGTCAAAAATCTCCACCTGTGTGGTGGACTGTTCCATATCCAACTTCTTATGCATATAGGAACCATAGGTATATAAGATACCCATTGCAATAGAAAGCGAATAAAACATCTGACCCATGGCTGTCACAACTGTCATCCAGGAAAAATTCTTAAAGTTCGGAATCAGGAAATATTTTACTCCTTCCATAGCTCCTGGCCGTGTCATTGAATAAATGGCAACAATCACAGCCAGAACTACCAGAACCGGCATCATGATCTTTGACATAAGTTCTACGCCATTTTTTACGCCGCCAAGGATGATGGCAAATACCAGCACTGCAAACACCAGAAACCAGGCTTCCACCTGCCAGGAATCCGCAATAAAACTTCCAAAATAACCATCTTCGGAAACCTTCTGCACATTTCCTCTTAAATACTCCACCAGATACTTGATAACCCATCCACCGATGGTGCTGTAATACGGCACGATCAGCATCGGGATCACGGCGTTCAGCCATCCACCGATCTTAAACGGTGCGCTCTTTCCAAAATGTTCAAATGCTCCGACCGGACTCTTACGCGTCATTCTTCCCAGCGCTGTCTCCGACATGATCAGCACATATCCAAATGACACGGTCAGCAGGATATAAACCAGCAGGAACATTCCTCCGCCGTACTTCGCCGCCAGGTAAGGAAAACGCCAGATATTTCCCAAACCTACCGCAGATCCGGCAACAGCCAGCACATAACCGATCTTCCCGGAAAAACGTCCCCGCTGATGATGGCTGTGACCGGATTTTTTCACTTCACTCATCCATAAAACCCTCCTTAAATTCCTGTGTAAAAAAAACTCCCACAGGATCGCGCCTATGGGAAGTCCGTATGATAATATAGTATCAAAAAATGGGGGAAATGTCAAAAGAAAGGATAATGTCCTTTTCTTACATAAAAAACCCCAGGAACCATAGGTTCCCAAGGTCTGATGTTCTGATATTCGATATGTCGGTCTGATTATCGCTTGGAGAACTGCGGAACCTATAAAATAAAGCTTTTACATCGTTTTGTGTGCTACATGTGTGTTACGAAAGAATATTTTCCAACACTGTAGGAAACGCATTTTTATTTATAATAGGTAGTCTTTTTTATTTTTTCTTTATCCTCGCGGCATTAACCCTGCTTCATGCAATACAACTATAAAGGGTCTCCCCCAGCTTATTTATAATTATATCTTTACTCTTCCCGTCCGTATTGTTCTATGATATAATACTTTTGTTGTCCATCCGAAACCCGGCAACGGGAGGAGGTGAGTTCATATGGAAATCGTCATTTCTTTCCTTGTCTCCTGCACGGCAAGCATAGTCGCCTATTATGTTTGCAAATGGCTAGACGGCGGCAAGTAGGACAGCACTAACCTAGTAGTTTCTTGTCTACTATAATCAAACAAGAAGAAGCCCCCAGTATTGGCAGTACTGAGGGCTTCATTCTTTTTGTCCACATGGACTCGTCATTTCTTTTCGCCTATTGGCATTATATCATATGCGATTTTTCTTTGCAATATACTCAATATACTTTTTTAAGGTATTTCTGCTTATATGATATTTATTCATCAAGTCTATTTGTCTTATGCTACGATCTGTAAGAAACTTCTCTATATCCTTTTGAAGCTCCGGTGTCATCTTATCCAGCTGTCCGGTTTTTCGTCCACTTTTCTTTGAGCTTGCTTTTATTCCATCAGTAATCCTTTTTACTGTAATCTCTCGCTCTTTTTCAGCTCGATCCAATTCCGTTACCAATAACAACCGGATAACAAATTCCAGTGTCATACCACCTATAATATTTTCTTCTTTCATCTTATCCGCCGAGTTTTGCATCGACTTAATGTATTCAGTATTAAGTGTCGGATTATCAATAAATACCATTTCTACGCCTTTATTAAGCAATTCCATATACTTTTTATATCCGTTATCACGTTCTCTGGTAAAACGGCATACATCTTTAAATATAATAGTATCGCCCATCTGTACATCAGATTCCAGTTCTTTCCATGCTTTACGATCAAAAGACTTACCGCTTGCATCATCTTTGTAGATTCTTCTATCAGTGATTTCTGCATTATTTTCTTTTTGCCAACGCTCAATAGCTTGCTCTTGTCGTGTAAATTTCTGTTTTCCTCTTTCTTCTTTGGTACTGATTCTCATATAAGCAAATACTTTACACATACTATCTTCCCCTTTATAGTGTCATTTAAACTTAAGTTATTTTGATACCACTATTATACTGTCATAATAACTATTTGTCAATTTATTTTGACACTTTTATGCAAAACTTATTGTTGTTGTGTTTAAATGACACTTCGGGGATTTACTCACAACTTAAGATGTAAAACCATCTGGAAAATATAGTATCTTTCTTTCTACTGGTACTGCGTAATTATCCGGATTCTCACCTGCTGCCACCGCCGCCGATCTCATATCTTCAACTTGCTTTACTACTTCTTCCCGGCTTTCTCCTGTAATTTCCATCATATCCTCAATGGAGAAATATTCATGTTCACCTGTAACATGAGCTAATACCATTCTCACTCCATTGTAAGCGACACTAACTGAAAACCCCTGATTCATAATACCGTCTTTCAAAAGTTTCTCTATTTCCTCTCTGGCAAAACCGTATTTCTCATATGTTCCTACTAAATTGTCTACTGCTGTTTTAAATGTCATTTATTATCCTCTCTTTCTGAAAGTCCGTTACAAGAAACCGTTACATTGCCTTTGTAATATTTCTCAGGATGCTCTATACAATCCTGTCGTACTTTTGATAAATACTGTTTTATCTTAGTTAACTCTTGATCTGTTACTTTCTTTTCTGTTCTGCCAGTAATGTCAAACTCTGTAAATTTATCTATATCATATGGCAGCAGGAAATGAGCAAAATAATATTGCCAGTTCTCTTTATTTATAATATACTTTGCTTCTTCCTGTTCAAATATCTGCATTTCTTTTCTTAGCTTCATCAACGCCTGTTCATCAAGTTTACATTCAGGTATCGGACGCAGACATTCAACCTCATTTGGCAATTTCTCCAATGGATAATATTTGCCCGGTGCAATATCATTTTTCAAAGTTTTTTGGCTTTCCGCCTTTTCCAGATCATATAAAATCCTGTATGGCAGTAATGTATCTTGTATTTTTAACAAGGCTAACACACGCCAGAGCATTGCTATATCTTTCTTTTTGTCTGTTTCCTTTTTCTTTGCTAACGCTTCCATTGCTTTTCTTTGCTGTTCTGGTGTAAAATTCTGCATATACTACTCCTTTCGTTTCTCGATTTTAAATCGGTTTATTCTTTTGGTATAAATTCGCCTGTCTCATCGTCCCAGATAAGATTACTCTCTGTAATCTGCTGTTCTAATGTTTTATGGCTTTCCCGCGGTGGAATTATTTCAATCTGTTTCGTTTCTGAATAGCCAAAATGATTTTTTTGAAGCCAGATTCCGAAAACAGGTGAAATTTTCGAATTCATTGCAAAATCTGTCAGCATGGCATTTATTAGTGTTTTGGCTCGTCCTATAATTTCACCCATCTCACCGTCTGACTGTTCCCATAACCACAAATTCTGTCTTGTAGTTCCTAGTGCTAATGCCAGACCTTCAACACTCGGCTTTCTGTCCGCTCTCTGGCAAAACTCGAAATATTCTGAAATACGTTTTTTTGCTTCTTCTGGCTCATTTTTATGAACTGGCGGTAATTCCCATAAGGATTCGAAATTTCTTACTATTTCACCAACCTCACCCGGCTTCACATTTGGCTTGACGGCATTCGGAAAATTTGATTTAGAATTACTCATTTTTTTCACCTCTTTTTTTAGATGTCAATTCTACGCTTATAACTCGCTTCTATCTCTTGGCAGACTTCCAGTGCTAAATGTTCCGCAAATGCTTTTAAAGGCGTGTCTTTATATTTCTTGCAAAGCGTATCTACATCCTGCATTAAAGCACTCCAAAAACTATCATCTGCCACAGGCTCTAGGTATTTGCCATGCAGCCGATAAATCTCGCCATACAGGGCAAAATAGGGCGTATCTTTAATGTTTGTAATCATGTCTTTTTCTCCTATAATATGAATGTATCTTCTTGTGACATCCGGGACACAATGACACCAGATCATTATAAATATCTTCATGCCCTAGACGCTGATACGTGATGTGATGCACCTGCAAGCCATTCCGGCACTTTTCTTCTGGGCGTCCGCACATGGCACAACAATGCTCGTCTATATCAAGACGCTGCTGCCTTGTTACGTCCCACTCTCGACTACGCATGTATCTCTTGTATTCTTCTGTCATATAAATTCCTTTCTTTAAAATTACGTTACAAGAAACCGTATGATTGTCTACAAAGTATGTCTACAAACATGTCTACAATCTCAAAAGAGTTTCAAATTTTTTCTTATATTGCTATATCCTTATATATTCTATATTTCTTTTATATATTAGTAGACAATGTAGACATAGTATAAAGTCAGTATTTATAAGGCTTTTCATGTCTACAATGCTGTCTACAAACATGTCTACAATCTGTACGGTTTATGTAACGGCATCTAGTTAAATGGCATTTCCTTTAATTCTTCATCACTGACTCTTACGAAATCTGATTTATTTGTAGACATTTTCTCGAATCCACGTTGCGTCCCATAATTTGCAAATCTGGCAGGGCTTTTTAATCTTTTCCATCCGGGAATTTTCTCAATAATACTATTAATATTTGATACTTTCCATTTTGGCGGCTCTGTACTTTCTTTAAGTGCATCATGCCAAACCTGCCTTGCACATATGCGTTCTTTGTCTTTTAAATATTCCTCGATAATTCCTGCCAGTCCGTCATCTGCCATATTTTCTTGCTGCAATTCTTCTGCTTCTTGCTTGCATGATTCTGGAAGTACTAAAATAGGTTTCTCATTCTTCCAGATGTGAACTGCTTCTGCCCATGCCTGTTTGATTTCATCCATAACGATTGAATCAAAAAGACTTTTTGACGGTTCATTAATTCCGATCTGTACAATCAGAAAACGTCTGTTTCCAGTTTCATCTTGCAAGAAATCCGCTCGGTTAGTTGTTCCTGCAAATACGCACTGTCGATAAAACGTATCGGCTCGCCGCTCATAAGGTACTCTATATTTATCTTGTGTAGCTGACAGAAATCTTTTAACTGATTCCACACCGCCCGCTGTTCTTGCTAACGACTTAAGCTCTGCAAGTTCAATGATCCATGATCCGGTAAGCGACTGGACCGCTTTGTCTGAATCCAAGCTGTCCAATGAATCATTGAACCAGGAATCGTCTAAAGCTAACAATCTTAAAAACGTAGATTTTCCTATGCCCTGTTTCCCCTGTAAAATCATGGTATAATCAAACTTGCATCCCGGCATATAAATTCGTGAAACAGCTCCTAGCATCCATAAACGCATAACTTGACGGTTATATTCCGAATCCTCAGCACCTAAAAAATCCGGCAGCAGTCTTTGAATATGTGGCTTTCCGTCCCATTCCAACGAATCTAACATTTGTTTAACTGGGTTAAATTTATTTTTGATTGATACAATTTTAAAAGCATCAAAGTAATCATTTCTGCTTTTTAGCCCATAGTCTGCTTGTATCAGTGAAAATAGGGCTGAATCATCACTGCTGCCCCATGCTCGATAATTATTATCTTTCTCCCATGGAACGTTACCAAATAAAAACGCTTGACGCGAAAATTCATTAAACCGAATCTTTCCAGATACCCGGCTGTCTTTTTCCATTACAATCTCACAATTTTTGACCAACTGCTTAATGCTTTTTATGTTTCCGTCCTTGTCATAATTGCAATCAAGACATTTCAATACATCTTCTGGAGACATGGCAGATAATTCCATACGTTTTTTCTGCAACATTGTTCCTTTGATTAATGCTTCAAATTCTTCCTTGCTATGTCCTGCTTCAAAATAATCGGTTGCATCTGCTTTCGGTACGTCTGGCATCGGCACAATTACTTTTCTGCTTCTAGCAATGCCTTTTAAATCATCATAAATTTTCTGAGCTACTGTCTTGCCCGGCTCGTCATTATCTGCAAGAATAATTACATTTGCATTTCTCAAAAGCTCTGCAAAATCAGACTGCCAGTCGTTGGCGCTACCATATGTAAGTGCTGTATAGCCCTGTTTTTTAAGCGTGTCGCAGTCTCTCTCGCCCTCTGGTATAAATATAGGTCTGCCCTCTTTTATTGCCTTTCTGATGGCTTCCAGACTGCCATAGATAGCTTTTAATTGCTTTCTGGACTGTCCTTTGAGTCCATATGTAAAACGGTTATTCTCGAGAATTCCGAATAACATTTTCTTACCCTCAAGACGGATTTTTGTAAAAGTATAAGCCCCCGTTACAGAAGAAACGTAGTCATAGGTTGCTTCAATCTTCCGATGCTCACGGCTTTCTATGTAACGTTTCCAATGCATCTCCCTGTTTTCTGGCTCATAAAATAAATCTTTCTTTTCGAGTCCTGCTGCCGCCAGAATATTCTCTAAAGAACAACCTGCATGACAATGTATTAATGTACATTTTCTGCCTTTAGATACTGTCAAAGATGCTTGTTTGTCTGGATGAGAAGGACAACGGCATTGTGCGCTGTCCCCATGTCGCCTTACGATCTGGAAGTGTTGCAGATTCTCTTCATAAATTTCTATGTCTGTCACCACTTCACCCCCTCAAGTTTTCGCCTTATTCCGTCCAAACGCTCATTCAATACTTGTATTCGCCCTTCTGCATAATGCCAGTAGTCCATATCCCGTGCCTGCTCCTGTTGTCGTTTCCAAAACTCCAAATGAATCTCCATGTCATATTGTTCGCATTCAAGCCTGTTTTTTTTCGTAGAGGTCATTCTGCATCACCTGCCTTGTAACCAGTAAGCTGTTTGAACGGCTCCGCGTAAATCAGATAAGAATATTGATTTGAACCCGGTCGCTTATACGCGACTCCCCACGGAACTTGATTTTGCCTAAGAAGTAGTCGTATCGTCTGAGCATCCATCTTCAAGACCTTAGCAGCAGTTGCGATTGAAATTCTGCCATTTATCATTCAATCACCTGCTCTCCTGCAATCTCGTCTATAATCCGAATGATTTCTTGTTTTCTCTCTTCTGAAAATTCATGTCGGAGCATCCTAGAAAAACCGCTGTCACTTGTACCCAATTCTTCTGCAACTCTCCATAATCGAACGCCTTTTGAACTGGCGTATTTTTTTAGCTCTTTATTCATCGTAAACTCCTTTCAAATTATTCTTCTTGTTGTTGACATATTCAGTGTATCATGATAAACTATGCAATATAATGTACAGTTAAAAGTTTTTTAGCATGTTTTTTGGAGGTTACTACGCATGATTTTGCATAGTTTTAAAGAATCATTTAAAAAAGCGAGAAAACTCAAGAATCTAACACAAGAGTCTTTTTGTACTACATATAAAAAAGAAACAGGGACGTCCATAGATATAAAAACCGTTCGGAATTGGGAGCAAGGACGTTCTACACCTCGTATTAATGATTTAATACAGCTCGCTGATTTTTTTGGAGTATCTGTAGACTACCTTTTAGGCAGATCAGATTGTACATCTGTAGATAATGAACAAATTAGAAAACGAATCGGATTGAATGATGATGCAATAAAAGCATTAGAAACAGCTGTTAAAGAATCAGCTACAGAAAAAAACTTTTTTGATTCAACGCAAGAAGAACAAAACACCCTAACGCTCATAGATACTTTAAATATTATGTTTAAATATTCCATGCTTATCCACATTGTCAAAAGTTTCAGGAACTATTTAACCACTGAATATATTGTACCTGTTCAATATGAATCTTCACAAAACAAATTCGTTTATTCCGACAGTGATTTTTCTAAATTAAACCAAGGTAATCTCAAAGAATTCCCGCAAGAATATTTTATACATCTTGCACGAACTCCTGAGCACCCAGAAGACAACATTTCATTTCTTCTATCGGAGAAAAATCTGGAATCAATGTTTCTTCAACAAATAGAAGAAGAGTTATCTACTATTAAACAAATTTACAAAGAAGAAAAGGAACGGTGATGTTATTTGAAATTGCCTAACGGATTCGGCTCAGTTTATAAACTCTCCGGTAAACGTAGATGTCCATACAGAGCTATTGTTACAGACAGATGGACTCTTGACTCTGTCACTCATAAGTCAAAGCAGATTAGAAAGACAATCGGATATTACGAGACTAAAGCGAATGCACTGGCGGCACTTGCCGATTATAATAAATCTCCCTATGATTTAGAGTCTGCAAAGATTACGTTACAAGAAACGTATGATAGGTGGTCAGAGGAACATTTTCCTACTGTTTCCGCTTCTAACGTCAAAGGCTATAAAGCAGCATTCTTATTATGTGAGCCAATAGCTAACAAGCGAATGGTTGACATTAAACTAGACGACCTACAGTATATCGCTGATTCTTCCGGCAAAAATGAGCCAACATTAAAGAAATTCAAGATTTTAATGAATGCTATCTTTAAATATGCAGTAATTCACGACATCATACCGCCGGACATGAACAAGGTTTCTTATCTAAACATTAAAAAGGCAGGAAACCCCGATCGGCGTGATCGTACACCATTTAGTACCGCCGAGATACAGAAGTTGTGGAAGCACAAGGATGCTAACGGTTATTGTAACGTTATTCTTATGCTAATTTACACAGGTTGTCGAATCAGTGAGCTACTTGCCTTGAAGAAAGAAGATGTCAATTTGCAGGAAAAATGGTTCGATATTAAAAAGAGCAAGACGGCAGCAGGTGTCCGCCGAGTTCCTATTGCAGACAAAGTACTACCATTCTTTGAACATTGGTATAATCTGAATGATTGCGAATATCTCATAAGTACACCCGATGGTAAACCTTTTGAATACCGCAATTATTACGATAGTTACTGGAAGCCTTTAATTGAACAACTGAGCATGAAACATAGACCACACGATACACGTCATACTTGCGTTTCACTACTGGCAGCAGCAGGCATTGACGAACGAATCATTAAAAAGATAGTTGGACATGCAGGACAAGGCGTTACAGAAAACGTATATACCCATTATGAGCTTGAATCCTTGCGTGAAGCAATAAACAAGATTTAATGAAAGGATGTGATTTTATTGATTGTAGCAATTAAAAAAGCCCCATAGCTACCAACTACAGGGCGAACACCTTTTACCTTGAAAACACCACTTAACAAACTAAAAGGAGCATGGCTATTATAACATACTCATTTAACAGAAAGGAAGTATTATTATGAATTTAGCATCAGAAAAACAGCCACTAGCATCTGAAATCATCGCAGATCAGCAGAAAAAAAATTGAAAATCTGAAAGCAGAATTGCAGAAACTCAAAACCGAAAATCCAGATAGAATCGACCGAGACAAAGAAAATGCTATGTTTGAAATGGGAGATTGTATTGATAAGGTCAAATACCTCATTGACAATTTATGGACTGTTATGGATTTAATAGTACTAAGAAAATGAGCGAAAACGACGCCTTTACATTCGCTTATAATAAAGAAAATATGTGCACGGAACTTCTTATCATGTGTGATTATATTTACAAAGCTCAAAAAACTTTTAAAATACTTGAAACTCAGGAGAAATAATCATGGATTATAAAATTGGAATTATCGAAAAAATGTTAAACTCAACAGAAGCCAATGAATTATTTGAAAATGAAGCAATATTACTGTGCGGTCAAAACGCCATTCCATATTATAGAGTAGTGGAATTATTCGGAGAAACAGCAGCTATATTTATCGAATCTAATCAGAAATATAACGGTTACCTTACAGGCGGTTTAGACTATAATTCCTGTGGTGCCTGTACCGAAGAACGGCCCCTACTTAGTTATCTTCTTAAACCCGGGTTCTTAAAAGTTGTCAGCGAACATAATTATTTTATTGCATTACAAAAGCATAAAGAAAGTAATGGCGGGCAACTTATTGATAAATATTTTGAAGAAAGATACCGTCGAATGGAAAAACAAGATGAAGCCGACAGAAAAAAAGCTGAGAAAAGAAAAGCCAAAAGAACTGCTGTCAGAGCAAAGAAACAGCAACTTACCGCATAAAACATTATGATAACTTGACCGTTATTCTTTTTGAATGGCGGTCTTTTTAATGCTTCCATTTTAAATAAAACCTACGTTACAGAAAAAGACCGCTACTCTCCTGCTATAGTAGTAACGGTCTTTCTTTATGCACTTATACAGGCATCTACTAACCAACTTAATATTTTAAGCCAGCTTCTTCATAGACAGATTTCAGAAATTCTTCGACATCTTCCAACGTTGCAAGATGGTCATAGTTGTTATCAAAGCAACCACTTCGCCAAACGAGATAGCCACTTGATAAATCCCACACATTATAACCAGTATACGCATCACCATTACAATCTCTGCAAACAGCTCCATTATTATAATGCTGGAATCCTTTCTCAACTCTATATCCTGCGGCATATGCTTTTTTTCTGATTGTACTAAGACTATACTTTGTTTTCTCCATGATCTCAAATCTCCTTTTCATAAAAATTAATCTACAAAAAGCAGGAATCATGTTTTGTTCTATTCTATACTATAGTGTCTTGTACTCTTACCTGTATGTCTGTGTCTTGTAACAATAATTATATCATAAGGGCATAATATCAGCAAGCACGTTACAGAAAAAACGTATACTAATAACAGACCATTCACACGGTTTCTTCTGGTAACGGTCTTTCCTGTAAAAATTGGTATAACTCTCAAAGGGTGTCAATATTACAGATACCCTTTATCTTGTCCTCTGATCCGGTTGGATTTTAGCCCCTAAATCTTCCCGGTAGCCCCACAGAAAACTCTAATATGAGATTGTCCGCATTTTAGCAGGATTTTCCAAATCTGTCAAGCGAATTTGTGTGCTACTTGTGCGCTACGTGTGTGCTACGCTTCAAAATCGACCCCTTTTTTAGAAAATTTTCAGAATTTCAGATATAAGAAAAACCCCGGAAAATCAAGGTTTTCCGAGGTTTTAATAGTTTTCTGTATTCGATTGGAATTATCGCTTGGAGAACTGCGGAGCTCTACGAGCAGCTTTGAGACCGTATTTCTTACGCTCTTTCATACGTGGATCACGTGTAAGGAATCCAGCAGCTTTAAGAGCTGGTCTGTAGTCGTTGTCTGCCTCGAGAAGGGCTCTGGAAAGGCCATGACGGATTGCTCCAGCCTGTCCTGTGTATCCACCGCCGCGAACGTTAACGATCACGTCGAATTTACCCTCTGTCTCTGTTAAAGCCAGTGGCTGACGAACGATAACTTTCAGAGTCTCAAGTCCGAAGTACTCATCGATGTCTCTTTTATTGATAGTGATTTTACCTGTTCCAGGTACCAGGTAAACTCTTGCGATTGATTTCTTTCTTCTTCCTGTTCCGTAGAATTTTGCGCTAGCCAATGTTTTCTACCTCCTATTAAAATGTTAAAACTTCAGGCTTCTGAGCCTCATGTTTGTGCTCTGGTCCTGCGTATACGAAAAGTTTCTTGTTCATAGCTCTTCCAAGAGGTCCTTTCGGAAGCATTCCCTTAACTGCGAGCTCGATAACCTTCTCAGGTTTCTTTGCTAACATTTCTTTTAATGTGGTTTCTTTCATTCCACCAACATAGTCGGAGTGGTTATAATAAATCTTCTGCTCAAGCTTCTTGCCTGTAACTTTGATCTTATCAGCGTTTACAACGATTACATAATCTCCTGTGTCAACGTGCGGTGTAAACTGAGGTTTGTTCTTTCCTCTTAAAACACTTGCAACACCGGATGCCAGACGTCCCAGAGTGCAACCCTCTGCGTCAACTACATACCATTTTCTTTCGATTTTATCCGGATTAGCCATATAAGTCTGCATGGTCCTACCTCCTGTTATTTATCAACGATAATGTTTCTCAAACCGCGGTACTTCCGCGAAAAAAAGTAAATGGAAACGCGGGTGCAAAATAAATCGCGGAAATGTCCGAAACCGCTGATAAAATGCCATCGCCGGGGCTATTGGCTCTAGCATCTTCGCACTACGTCACATTGAGTTATTATATTATAAGGTACCTTGGCTGTCAACTGTTTTTTCTTGTAATTTTCAACAAAATTCCTGTTTTCTCACCTTCCGGTAAACTACGATCTGATACAGCACAACGCTGATCCAGCCGATCCCTGTGGCAAAGGCGACAGCCTCAAGCCCCATCCTGCCGATCAGAAGATAGGACAGAACCACACGGATGGAAATATGCAGTGTGCTTCCGATCACCGGAACGGAAATCTTTCCGATTCCACGGAAGAATCCCACCCCTGCGTTTCCGACGAAATTCAGGATGTAAAAGACAGATACCACATTCATATACAGAACTGCATTTTTCATTACAGTTTCTGACGGATTTCCCATAAGAAGCTGTACTGCTCCTCTTGTCAGAGCTGCCTGCAGTGCCGACAAAATGATGACAAATACGATCATCAGCCCAAGCCCCTGATGAAATCCTTTCAGCGCTCTCTTTTTATCTCCTGCGCCACGGTTCTGGGCCACAAATACAGAGATGGCTGTGGAACCGCTGTCTCCGAAGGAATTGGAAAATCCTTCGATCCTGGTGGTCGCCGTATATGCGGAAATGATCTCTGTTCCGCCGGAGTTTACCGCTCCCTGGACCAGCATCTTTCCAATGTAAATGCTGGACTGGTGAAGTGCCGACACAGCACCGAAATTGGCTGTTCTCTTCAGAAGCGGCAGATCCATCCCCATATCTTTCCGGCTGAAGAAGAAAATGGGATGTTTTTTCCTCATGATCCACAGACATACGCCTGCGGAAAAAAGCTGGGCGATCACAGTTGCCAGAGCGGTTCCGGCAGTTCCCATATGCAGTCCCGGTACAAAAGCAACATCCAGTGCCAGATTCATGCACATGGCAATAAAAAGAGTCCACAGCGGCGTTTCCGTATCTCCGGCAGCCCGGAGCACTGCAGAGCACCAGTTATAAAGGAAGGTGGCAGGAAGTCCGATAAAAATGATCTGAAGATAATCCACAACATAAGGCTCTACCTCCGGCGGTGTCTGGATCAGGCCCAGCACCGGATACAGAACCAGAAGGCTTACAATACTCAAAACAATGGTAAAGCCCCCTCCCGCGCTCAGCGAAAGGAAGCTTTCTTTTCGAAGTTTTTCATAATTTTTCTGCCCGTAGAGTTCTGCAAAAATAATGGACATTCCATTACATCCACCATTGAGGATAAAGATAAACAGGTTCATGATACTGCCTGCAACGCCAATGCCTGCAAAGGCTTCTGTTCCCACATATCTTCCCACAATAAAAGAATCTATGGTGTTGTAAAACTGCTGCAGGATATTTCCCAATACCAGAGGAATGGTCAGTGCGATCAGTTCACTCTTAATATTTCCATGCAGCAGATCCTGCGTATTTTTCATTTCAGTGCCTCTTTTTCGTACCTTTTTCAGAAAAACTCGATTCCCATCAGGGTCAGTCCCTGAGCCGGAGCTGTTGGACCTGCCGCAGCCCGGTCACAGGCTTTGAGGATCTTATCCATCCGTTCCGGAGGATACTGTCCGTTTCCAATCTCGATCAGGGTTCCGGAAATGATACGCACCATATTGTAAAGGAATCCGGTTCCGGAAACACGGATGGTCACCATATCCCCGTCTCTCCACACGTCCATGGAAGTAATCGTTCGGATAGTTGTCTTCACCTGGGCACCGGAACCACAGAAACTGGCAAAATCATGGCGCCCGATCAGATAGGAGGTTGCCTCCTTCATCTTATCCACATCCAGCTTGTAATGATAGAAATACGAATACAGTCTTTCTGTGGGAACCGGGAATTTCCGGTTCAGGATACGGTACTCATATGTTTTTTCACTGTCACAGTAACGGGGATGAAAATCCGGTTCCACCTCTTCAGAAAGCTGGATACGGATATCTTCCGGAAGTCTCTGGTTCAGTGCATAGGAAAATTTTTCCCCGGGGATCCTGGACTCGGTATCAAAAACCGCCACATTTCCAAGAGCATGTACCCCTGCATCTGTACGGCTGGCACCGATGGTCTCAATCTTTTCTCCAAGCAGCTCACTTAAGGTATCGTTTAAGACACCCTGAATGGTCATTCCGTTTGGCTGTGTCTGCCAGCCGGAATAATGCGTTCCATCGTAAGCCACTACAAGTCCTACTCGTTTCATAAAATAATATACCTCCTGATGCAGGCATCTTCTGACACTGCTTATCCATAGCTGAATACTCACAGTCTCACAGGAATCCGCCTGGCTCGGTTACAGTCCCACTACACGGAACGCCACTCCAACTGCAAGATATGCCACAAGGATCACAAATGCAATGTAATCTCTCTTTTCATAATGCAGCGGTTTCATCTGCGTTCTGTGATCACCGCCGTGGTAACATCTGGCTTCCATGGCCATGGCAAGGTCATTGGCACGGCGGAACGCAGAAATAAACAGCGGTACAAGAAGTGGTACCATGTTTTTTGCCTTCTGGATCAGGTTTCCGTTTTCAAAATCCGCACCTCTGGCGATCTGTGCCTTCATGATCTTATCAGTCTCCTCCAGAAGGATCGGAATAAAACGAAGGGCAATGGACATCATCATGGCGATTTCATGAACCGGCACATGGATCTTATTCAGCGGGCGGAGAAGTCTCTCCAGACCGTCTGTCAGATGATTCGGTGTGGTGGTCAGTGTCATAATGGAAGATCCGATCACAAGGTAAACAAGACGGATCGCCATTCTTCCAGCAAGAACAAGACCTTCCTTCGTAACCTTGATGATTCCGAAACGCCACAGTACTTCACCTGGCGTCAGGATAATATTGAACACAACGGTGATCAGAAGGATCATCACAATGGCCTTCAGACCTTTGAACATGAATTTCACAGGAACTTTGGAAATTGCGATCATGGCCACCAGAAATACCGTTGCCACCGCATATCCAAGAAACGTATGGAACAGGAACACGGAAATCAGAAATCCCAGAGTTCCCAGGAATTTGGTCCGGGGATCCAGTCTGTGAAGAACGGATTTTGCCGGATAATACTGGCCAATGGTAATATCTCTGATCATTTTTCCGCTCCTCCTTCTTTCAACAGCGGAGAATCTGAAGCTTTCAACGCAGCAAGAATGCTGTCTCTGGCCTCTTCCACTGTTGTGGCATCTGCATCCACATTCAGTCCATGCCCCTTCAAAGCATGCATGATATAAGTGATCTGCGGTGCTGCAAGTCCCATGGTTTCCAGTTCTTTATAATGGGAAAAAACTTTCTTGGGAGTATCATCAAATACCGCTTCTCCGTGGTTCATAACAATAAGCCGTTCCACATATTTCGCAATGTCTTCCATGCTGTGGGACACCAGAACAATGGTGATTCCTCTCACTTTATGAAGTTCCGCGATCTGATCCAGGATATCATCCCTGCCCTTCGGGTCAAGACCTGCTGTAGGCTCATCCAGGATCAGGATCTTCGGATTCATGGCAAGCACGCCTGCAATGGCCACTCGTTTCTTCTGGCCTCCGGAAAGTTCAAAAGGAGATTTTTTGAAATTGGATTCTTTTACTCCAACATGTGTCAGTGCCTGCTTCGCTTCCTTCTCCGCTTCCTCTCTGGAAAGTCCCTGATTCATAGGTCCAAAACACACATCGGAAATCACATCATTCTCAAAAAGCTGATGCTCCGGATACTGGAACACCAGGCCAACTTCGCTGCGTAGCTGCTTCCGGTCGTATTTTTCCGCCCACACATCTTCTCCGTTATACAGAACCTGTCCGGATGTAGGCTGTACCAGTGCATTCAGATGCTGGATCAGCGTGGATTTTCCGCTTCCTGTGTGTCCGATGATCCCGATAAACTGGCCGTCCGGGATCACCAGGCTGACATCTTTCAGCGCATGGCTCTCATAGGCTGTCCCGGGGCTGTAGGTATAGGTTACATTTTTTAATTCGATTGACATAATGCGCTCACCAGCTCCTCTGTAGTCAGTATTCCATCCGGAACATCCACACCGGATTTCTTCAGTTCATATGCAAGAAGTGTTACCTGCGGTACATCCAGGCCGTATTTTTTGAGGGTATCCACCTGGGAAAAGATCTCTTTTGGATTTCCCTGCATCACAACATTTCCACTGTCCATGACATAGACACGGTCTGCATGGATCACTTCCTCCATGTAATGCGTGATCAGGATAACGGTTACTTTTTCCTTACGGTTCAGTTCCCTCACAGCCTCCAGAACTTCTTTCCGTCCGTTGGGGTCCAGCATGGCGGTTGGCTCATCCAGAATGATACATCGCGGACGCATGGCCATCACACCGGCAATGGCTACACGCTGTTTCTGTCCTCCGGAAAGTTTGTTTGGTGACTGATAGCGATAAGCTGTCATGCCAACTTTTTCCAGGCTGTCATTCACCCGTTTCCAGATATCATCCGTAGGGATTCCCATATTTTCCGGGCCAAACCCCACATCTTCTTCCACAACAGTTCCTATGATCTGGTTGTCCGGATTCTGAAATACCATTCCAGCCTTCTGGCGTACTTTCCAGAGTTTGGTCTCTCTGGCAGTATCAATCCCGTCCACCAGCATGGTTCCCTCTGTTGGGATCAGAAGCGCATTCATATGCTTTGCCAGTGTGGATTTTCCAGAGCCGTTATGTCCCAGAACTGCCACAAATTCTCCTGCTTCAATGTCCAGGTTTACATCATTGACTGCACGCTGCATGTCTACTACATTGCCATCGTCATCATATCTCTGATAGTCAAATCCCAGCTTGAGCGCCTTGATAATTCCCATCTTTTTGTTCTCCTTAATCCTCTGTAGCTGCCGGTTCAGCAAGTCCGGTCAACTCGTCGATCAGTGCCCATATCTCGTCTCTTCCCTGCTTGGTTTCTGCAGAAAAAGGAAGGATTTTTCCTTCTTTCGGAAGGCCCAGTCCAATACGGATCTCCTTGAGGCTTTTTGCCACCTGGCTGCGTTTCAGTTTATCAAGTTTGGTTGCGATGATCACCGGCTCATATCCATTGTGGCAGATCCAGTCATACATCTGCTTGTCATTGGCAGAAGGTTTGTGGCGGATATCCACCAGAAGAAAAACTGCACGGAGCTCTTTGGAATTGTGAAGATAGCCCTCGATCATTTTTCCCCATTTTTCCTTCTCTGCCGCGGAAACCTTGGCATAGCCGTAGCCTGGCAGGTCTACGAGATACATTGCTTCATTGATATTATAAAAATTGATGGTCTGTGTTTTTCCAGGCTGTGCACTGGTCCTTGCCAGGGCCTTGCGGTTCATCAGACCATTGATCAGGGAGGATTTCCCTACATTTGATTTTCCCGCAAAAGCTACCTCCGGCCTTCCTGTGTCCGGGATCTTGCTTGTGATTCCGCAGACAATATCCAGTGATACGTTTTTGATTACCATTCGTTGTTCCTCCCTTTTCTCGGAAAAGCCCTGTCCTGAAAAACAGGGCAGGGTTTTTTCTGTTTTTGTCTATGCAAGAGCTTCACCAAGAACTTCTTTCATATTGTCCACAAACTGGATATTCAGCCCCTGAATGATCTCTTTATCCATCTCCTCAATATCCGGACGGTTTTTCTCCGGAACAAGGACTTCTTTTATCTTTGCGTATTTGGCTGCAAGCAGCTTCTCTTTCAGTCCACCGATCGGAAGCACGCGGCCTCTTAAGGTGATCTCACCGGTCATGGCAAGATCCGCACGCACCGGTTTTTCGATAATTGCGGACAGCATGGCAGTTGCCATGGTTATACCTGCGGACGGGCCGTCTTTTGGAACAGCACCTTCCGGGATATGTACATGCATATCATGTTTCTGGAAAAATTCCGGATCGATCTTATACTGATCTGCTACAGAACGGATATAGCTGATGCCTGCCTGTGCAGATTCTTTCATCACATCGCCCAACTGTCCGGTGAGAAGCAGTTCTCCTTTTCCAGGCATGATGTTGACCTCGATCTGAAGGGTATCGCCGCCTACCTGTGTCCAGGCAAGGCCACGGGCAATTCCGATCTCATCCTTCTCATTGGCCATCAGATAGTTATATCGTTCTTTGCCAAGGAATTTGGAGATATTTCTGGATGTGACCACAACTTTATCCTTGCCTTCTTCCATAAGCGCACGTGCGGTCTTCCGGCAGATGCGTCCGATATTTCTCTCCAGGGAACGGACTCCGGCTTCCTTGGTATAGTTGTTGATCAACTTACCGAGAGCTGCCGGCTGGATCACCAGTTTTCCTTCCGGAATCCCGTTGATCTCCATCTGTTTCGGAATCAGATGTTCCCTTGCAATATGTTCCTTCTCATTCTCCGTATAGCCTGGAATTTCCATCAGTTCCATACGGTCAAGAAGAGGTCTCGGGATTCCCTGTACGTCATTGGCCGTTGCAATAAACAGTACTTCGGAAAGATCCTGAGGGATCTCCACATAGTGATCGTTGAACTTACTGTTCTGCTCCGGATCAAGGACTTCCAGAAGTGCCGCAGAAGTGTCTCCCTTATAGTCACTGCTGGTCTTGTCGATCTCGTCAAGAAGCATCAGCGGATTGCTGACTCCGGCTTCTTTCAATGCAACCGTGATCCTTCCGGGCATGGCGCCGACGTAGGTCTTTCTGTGTCCACGGATCTCCGCTTCATCACGGACACCGCCGAGACAGATGCGGACGTATTTTTTGTTCATGGCCTCCGCCACAGAACGGGCAATGGAAGTTTTTCCGGTTCCGGGAGGTCCCACCAGGCAGAGGATCGGGCTCTTTCCCTTGTGGGTCAGTTTCCGGACCGCAAGAAATTCCATGATACGCTCTTTAACATCTTTCAGTCCGTAGTGGCCTTCTTCCAGTACTTTCCATGCATTCTCAAGATCCTCGGAATCCTCAGATTTCTTATTCCACGGAAGTGCAAGAACAGTCTCCAGATAGCCTCTCTGTACCGTTGCCTCCGCTGCACTGGCTGCCATTCCTTTAAAACGGCTGATCTCCTTGGAAATCTTCTCTTTTACTTCATCGGATGCATCCAGCTCTTTCAGCTGTTTCTTAAACTCCTCGATATCATCTGCAGTATTATCCTCACCCAGTTCTTCACGGATAGTTTTGAGCTGTTCACGGAGGATATACTCTCTCTGATTCTTATCAATATGGGATTTCACCTTGCGCTGAAGATCTTTGGTGATATGGATCACTTCGATCTCGCTGCCAAGAAGTGCTCCCAGGATCTCATAACGGTCATTCAGAGACACTGCTTCCAGAAGCTTCTGCTTGTTCTGATAGGACATCGGAAGGTTCACCGCAATCTGGTCGATGGTCTCCTTAACATCCTCAATGGTCATGATCTGTGTTACCAGATCTTTGCTTATCTTTCCGCTCTCTCTGCAATATCTCTGGAAAAGTTCCCGGATGCTGCGAAGCATGGCATCTTTCACCGGTTCCGGATACTCCTCTTCCTGGGCGGTAACGATCTCACATTCCGCTTTCAGGTAGGGTTCTTCCTGCTCCAGGCTCAGTATTTCAGCTCTGTCCAGTCCTTCTACCAGAACCCGGTAAAGATCCTGCGGAAGTTTCACCACCTGCTTGATGTATGCAATGGTTCCTACCCGATACAGATCATCAAGTTCCGGTGTTTCCACTTCCGGGTCCTTCTGTGTCAGCAGAAAGACCTTCTGGTCATGGAGCATGGCTGCTTCCACGGCACGGATGGATTTCTCTCTGCTCACATCAAAGTGTACGATCATCTCCGGAAGGACCGTAGTCCCACGTAGAGCAATCATTGGCATTATATTGACCTGATTTGTCATTTATGTCATTCCCTTCATCAAGCTGTTTCCGGCTTGCCTTTCTTTCTCGAACGGGATGTTTTGTGTCCTGCTTTCTTGGCAGGAGACTTGGCCTCCCCGTGGATGATCTCCGGCTCTCCGGTTCCCTCCACTGCCTCTTTTGTGACGATACATTTACGGATGGTATCGTCAGAAGGTGTCTTGTACATCAGATCCATCAGGGTATGCTCCATGATGGCACGAAGTCCTCTGGCACCTGTTTTTCTCTCAAGAGATTTCCGGGCAACTGTCTCAAGTGCCTCATCCTGGAACTCAAGTTCCACACCGTCCAGCTCAAAAAGCTTGTCATACTGCTTGGTGAGGGAGTTCTTAGGCTCTTTTAAGATTCGGATCAGTGCTTCTTCATCCAGGGAATCCAGTGTCACAACAACCGGAACTCGTCCGATAAACTCCGGGATCAGACCGAATTTGATAAAGTCTTCCGGCATAACTTCTTTCAGGACTTCGCCTACATTGCGGTCTTCCTTCTCAGAAACCTCTGCTCCAAAACCAATGGACTTGGTATCCTGTCTTGCCTCGATGATCTTCTCCAGTCCGTCAAAAGCACCACCGCAGATGAACAGGATGTTTGTCGTATCGATCTGGATAAACTCCTGATGCGGATGCTTTCTTCCGCCCTGCGGCGGAACACTTGCAACGGTTCCTTCCAGGATCTTCAGAAGTGCCTGCTGTACGCCCTCACCGGACACATCTCTGGTAATGGAAGTGTTCTCGGATTTTCTTGTGATCTTGTCGATCTCATCAATATAGATGATTCCGTACTGCGCACGTTCAATATCGTAATCTGCTGCCTGAATGATCTTCAGAAGAATATTCTCAACATCCTCGCCAACATAGCCTGCCTCTGTGAGAGTAGTGGCATCTGCGATGGCAAAAGGAACATTCAGAAGTCTCGCCAGTGTCTGTGCAAGAAGTGTCTTACCGGAACCTGTAGGACCAAGCATCAGGATATTACTCTTCTGCAGCTCAACGTCCAGATTTCTGGAAGCAAGAATTCTCTTGTAATGATTGTAAACAGCCACAGAAAGTGCCTTCTTGGCATCGTCCTGACCAATGACATATTCATCCAGGATACTGTGGATCTCTTCCGGTTTCAGAAGGTTGATCCCTGTTTCGTAATCTGCTTCATGATCATACATATTGAATTCTTCTTCCATGATCTCGGAACAGATACCGATACATTCATCACAAATATACGCTCCATCCGGACCTGCGATCAGTTTCCGTACCTGGTCTTCGGTCTTATGGCAAAAGGAGCATCTTACCTTTCCTTCTCTTACTTTATCTGCCATATCTTTTTGTTTCCTTTCTAAACGTAAATGTCCGTCTCCCGCAGACATTTAAAATTCCTTTTTAAAGCAAGATAAGACTCCTGTGTCTTTACAGGAGTCTTTTCTTACGCATTATTTGTGGACTACAACACCATCGATCAGACCATATGCCTTCGCTTCTTCTGCTGTCATATAGTTATCACGGTCAGTATCTTTCTCCACAATCTCAAGAGGCTGTCCGGTATTCGCGGAAAGAATTTCGTTCAGCTTCTTTTTGGTTTTTGCGATCTGGTCAGCTACGATCTGGATCTCTGTAGCCTGCCCCTGTGCACCGCCTGATGGCTGGTGGATCATGATCGTTGAATTCGGCAGTGCGTATCTCTTGCCTTTGGCACCGGAAGACAGGAGGAAAGCTCCCATGCTGGCTGCCATTCCAAGACAGATTGTAGATACATCACACTTGATATACTGCATCGTATCATAGATCGCCATTCCGGCAGTTACAGAACCACCCGGACTGTTGATATAAAGCTGGATATCCTTGGAAGGATCTTCTGCTTCCAGGAAGAGAAGCTGTGCAACGATCAGGTTCGCACTGACATCGTTAACCTCTTCTCCAAGGAAAATGATTCGGTCCTTAAGAAGTCTTGAATAGATATCGTAACTTCTTTCTCCTCTGCTGGTCTGCTCAATGACGTAAGGTACTAAACTCATTTTGCCCTCCATTTCCGAGGTTTATTACGCCTCTACAGCTGCATCGGCAACTAATGTAACAGCTTTCTGAACAGCCATATCTTTCTTCATCTGCTCCATCTCGTTCTCACCGATGAGATCTTTTAATTTGTCTGCTTCCATCTTGTACATCTCTGCCATCTTGGAGATCTCTTCGTTAACCTCTTCCTCTGTTGGCTGGATGTTCTCTACCTCAGCGATCTTCTCAAGAACCAGTCTTGTCTGAATTCTCTTAAGAGCCTGTGGCTTCATGTCTTCCATCATCTTCTCAACGCTCTGGCCTGTAAACTGGAAGTACTGCTCCATGGAAAGACCCTGGGACTGCATTCTTCTTGCGAAGTCGTCAAGCATCTGACGTGTCTGAGTCTCGATCATTGCCTCCGGAATATCCATCTGGGCATTCTCGATCACTTTATCTACTGCTGCGTCCTCTTTTGCACGACGAGCATCTTCTGCTTTTTTCTCTGTCAGGTTCTTCTTAACGTCTTCTTTGTACTCAGCAAGTGTATCAAACTCAGATACATCTTTAGCGAAGTCATCGTCAAGCTCCGGAAGCTCTTTCGCTTCGATCTTCTTAACGTCGCACTGGAATACTGCTTCCTTACCAGCGAGCTCTTTTGCCTGATACTCCTCAGGGAATGTTACTTTAACTTCTACATGGTCACCAGTCTTGGCACCGACAAGCTGCTCCTCAAATCCCGGGATGAATGTGTTGGAACCAAGTGTCAGCGGATAATCTGTTCCTTTACCGCCCTCGAATGCCTCTCCGTCTACGAAGCCCTCGAAATCGATAGTTGCTGTGTCGCCATTCTCGGCTGCGCGATCCTCAACTGTGATCGTTCTGGAGTTCTTCTCCTGCTCTTTCTTAAGCTCTGCCTCAACTTCCTCGTCTGTTACTTCTGTCTCAGACTTCGGAACCTCAAGTCCTTTATAGTCGCCAAGAGTTACCTCTGGTTTGGTAGCTACTTCTGCTGTAAAGATAAATGGTTTGCCAGGCTCAACCTGTGTTACATCGATCTTAGGCTGGGAAACGATCTCAAGATCACACTCAGCAAGTGCTTTGCTGTAATGCTCTGGGATCAGAGCGTTAGCAGCATCCTCAAGGAATACTCCCTTACCGTACATCTGCTCGATCATTTTTCTAGGAGCTTTTCCTTTACGGAATCCCGGAATGGAAATTCTGCCTTTTGCTTTCTGATATGCGTTCTGCATTGCTTTGTCAAGATCCTCGGCGGAAACCTCGATTGTAAGTTTCGCCATGTTTTTCTCCATTTTCTCAACCTGTAAACTCATGTTTCTTGTTCCTCCTTAATTATATCGAGTAAATACCTTATTATATAAATAGTTAACACTCGCATTTTATATATTTACAGTCATTTCTGTAGTATAGCATAATCACTGTAAAAACGCCAGTATTTTTTTCGCCATATATGGCTCTTATACCGCTGTAAATCACCTGTTTTCCGTAAAAATCCCGTTCAGAAGCAGTGCAGCTCTTCTGGTTTTCCTTCTTAACCGCAAAAACAGCTCTTCTTTAGTAAAAAATCTCTGTTGAATATACTACAGACTCTGCGATTTCCTCGGCTTTTGCTCTTCCCTCCAGCTGACGGATCAGAGAAAGACTGAAATCAATGGCTGTTCCAAGACCTCTGCTGGTAGTCACATTTCCGTCCACTACTACCGGCTCCAGGGAAGTTCTGGCGCTTGTAAGCTGCTCCATTACAGATGGATAAGATGTGGCATTTCTGCCTTTGAGGAAGCCAAGTCTCTCGAATACACCCGGAGCTGCACAGATAGCTGCCACCTTGCCGCCTTTCTGGTAAAATGATGTGAGAAGCCCGGTCAGCGGTTTGTATTCCTCCAGATATTTTGTTCCTGGCATTCCTCCCGGGATCACAAGCATGTCCGCATCAGAGAAATCACACTCTGAAAATGTGCAGTCTGTAAGAATATTGATTCCATGAGAGGTTCTGATCTCTCTGGTCTCTTTAATAGATACTGTCTGGATGTCGATTCCTGCTCTCCGCATCAGATCTACCACAGTCAGTCCCTCGATATCTTCAAATCCGTCTGCGAAAAAAATATATACTTTGCTCATAATGTTTTCCGTCCTTTCTTTTTATATTATTCCGGTGCTGTCCGGAGGTTTTTCCATTCCCTTTCATAATGCTTTTTTCCATAAAAAATGTCAAGAAAATTTGCAGGGTAAGTCCGTTGCAAATTATATTTTTTTCATGTAAACTGAGGGCAGTATATTTGCAGGAGGAATCGGTTATGGAAATTGAGCGTAAATTTCTTATTAAAAAAGAAAATCTGCCGGAAAACCTGGCTTCTTATCCCTGCCATCGAATCGAGCAGGGTTATCTCTGCACCTCACCGGTGGTCCGCATCCGAAGACAGGACGATGACTATTTTCTCACTTATAAATCCAAAGGACTGATGAGCCGTGAGGAATATAATCTTCCGCTCACCGCAGAAGCTTATGAACACCTGAAACCCAAGGCAGATGGAATCCTCATCACAAAAGACCGCTACGTGATCCCGGAAAAAGGCGGACTTTTTATCGAACTGGATATCTTTCACGGAGAATATGAGGGCGTTCTTCTGGCTGAAGTGGAATTTCCCACAGAGGAAGCAGCCAATGCCTACACCGCGCCGGAATGGTTCGGTGAAGATGTGACTTATTCTACAAAATATCATAACAGCACTATGAGCCAGGGCTGGTAAATGCGATCGCTGTTTGCAGATGCTGCCAGCTCTCAATACCATTGCTGTCACCCCGTGGCCTGTATCTGAAATCACACTTGTATTTCTCATTTGCAGTGCTATAATTAGTGATGCAGGCAGATATAGTTCATTGGTAGAACATCAGCTTCCCAAGCTGAGGAGGCGGGTTCGATTCCCGTTATCTGCTTTCATTGCCAAAGAAGGCACGCGAGTCAGGCGTGTCTTTTTTTATAAATGATTTTAAGGAGGATTTTATTATGAAGATCGGATTTATCGGATGTGGAAATATGGGTTCTGCCATGATCGGCGGTATTCTCCGTCAGGGGATTTTTTCCAAAGAGGACATCATTGTTTCCAACCTTACCCCCGAGGGAAAAGCACGCAGTGAAAAAAATCTCGGCGTTGTCACCACTCTGGATAACAAGGAGGTCGTCAGATCTGCAAAAACTGTTGTTCTTGCCGTAAAGCCTCAGTTTTATGAGGAGGTTCTGGACGAAGTCCACGACAGCCTTACTGAAGAACACACCATTATCGGCATTGCCCCAGGCAAAACCCTTGCATGGCTGGAAGAAAAGGCCGGTCTTCCTCTGAAAGTTGTCCGTTTTATGCCTAATACCCCGGCGCAGGTCGGTGAGGGAATGACTGCTGTATGTGCCAATGAACGGGTTTCACAGGAGGAACTTGCTGAGATTCTTAAGATCACAGACAGCTTCGGATGTACGGAAGTGATCCCGGAACGTCTGATGGATGCGGCCGGTGCTGTAGGTGGCTGTGCACCGGCTTATGTGTTTATGTTCATCGAAGCTATGGCTGATGCCGCTGTCAGCCAGGGAATGCCTCGTAAACAGGCCTACAAGTTCGCTTCCCAGACTGTTCTTGGCAGTGCAAAAATGGTTCTGGAAACCGGACGTCATCCGGGAGACCTGAAAGACATGGTCTGCTCCCCTGCCGGAACTACCATCGAGGGTGTACGTACCCTGGAGAAGAATGGTTTCCGCAGTGCTGTGTTTGAAGCGCTTACTGCTGCTGCTGAGAAGGGTAAAAAATTATAATTTTTTGAAAGCATCTAACGGTCAGGCAGCCAAATATCCTCCGCCTGATCTGATCAGATTCAGCATTGTTACTGACATGAAAAAACTCCGTGTCATTCTGCCGTCATGCAGACTTCACGGAGTTTTTCTGTCTTATGTCAGCTATAGGATCTGATGGGATCTGCAATGCAGCTTCTATTTGCATGCAGGATCATCTCAGCTGTTTTTCTGTCTGCTCATGACTTTACAGAAGTTCGATCAGCGCATCAATATCCTCCATTTTCGTTCCCCAGCTTGTGGCAAAACGGATCACTGTATGATCTTCATCATATTTCTCCCAGAAATCAAACTGAACTTTTTTGCCCAGTTCTTCTTTCTTTTTATTTTCCAGAACTACAAACTGCTGGTTTGTGGGAGAATCCAGATATAACTGATAGCCTTTTTCCTGAAGGGCTTTTTTCAGTTTCATGGCTGTCTCGATGGCATTTTTGCTGATCTTTGTATACAGATCATCGGTAAACAGCGTATCAAACTGGATTCCCAGAAGACGTCCCTTTGCAAGAAGGGCACCCTGCTGTTTTACCATGGTCATGAAATGCTTCGGAGCTTTTTTCGTAAAAACGACTGCCTCTCCGCAAAGTGCGCCTACCTTGGTTCCACCGATATAGAATACATCGGTATATCTGGCGATATCTTCCAGTGTCACATCTGTCTCCGGGCTTACCAGGCCGTAGCCAAGTCTTGCTCCGTCCAGAAACAGTGGAAGATCGTATTTATGGCATACCTCGGAGATTTCTTCCAGTTCCTTCTTTGTATAAAGGGTTCCGTACTCGGTCGGATGGGAAATATAGACCATTCCCGGAAATACCATATGCTCATGGTTCGCATCCCCATAAAAGGTTTCCACATAGTCCGTGATGCTCTCTGCGCTGATCTTTCCATTTTTTTCCGGAAGTGTCAGCACTTTGTGGCCTGTGTATTCAATCGCGCCTGCTTCATGACAGCCTACATGACCTGTCTGTGCCGCAAGGACTCCCTCATAACGGTTCAGGACAGATGCGATGATCGTTGCATTGGTCTGGGTTCCTCCCACCAGGAAATACACCTCTGCATCCGGACAGCTGCAGGCTTTTCGGATCTTTTCTTTGGCAGAATCGCAGTATTTATCCGTGCCGTAACCGGAAAGCTTCTCCATATTGGTTTCCAGAAGTTTCTGCAGGATCGCCGGATGAGCGCCCTCGCAGTAATCATTTACAAAATATAACATCTCACATGCTCTCCTCATCTGTATTTTTTGCAATCTTTTTTAAGTATAAATCCCGGAAAATGTTTCTGTCAACCGGCATTGCTCTGTATACTTCTGAAGCTTTTTCACTTTTCTTTTACTGCGTTCTTTGCATATTCCGTCTGCACCAGTTCTTCATACTCTGCACGTTCGCCTAGCTCTCCTGCATCTTCCAGGATATCCTGCAGAAGCTCAAAGCTGTCTTTCTTAAAGATCAGATTTTCTTTCCAGGTGTCCTGATCATAGTACCGCTTCACAATGGTAGTGATCGTGTCGATATCTGTTTCTTTAAACTGGGGTGCGATCACTTCTGCGATCTCCTCCGGCGTATGACTCTGCACATAGTCCATACCTTTCTGAAGTGCATTTGTGAATTTCTGGATGATCTCCGGGTTTTCTTTCATGTAACTTGTTTTTACACTGTAGGATGTGTAAGGCACATACCCGGATGCTTCCCCAAGCGATGCCACCACATGGCCTGCGCCTTCTTTTTCCAGAATTGTGGCAGATGGCTCAAACTCTACGGTATACGCCGCAGAATCATCCCCTGTAAAAGCCGCCGCCGTGGAACCGAAATCAATACTCTGGTCAATGGTCAGATCTTTCTGCGGGTCAATGCCGTTTTTCTTCAGGATATATTCAAATACCATTTCCGGCATGCCACCTTTTCGCCCGCCAAGAACTTTCTTTCCTTTCAGATCTTCCCACTTGAAATCCGGCATCTCTTCTCTTGCAACAAGAAAATTTCCCGCGCGTTGGGTCAGCTGGGCGAAGTTCACGGCCGGATCGGTTGCCCCTTCCTGACAGGCATAGATGGATGCTTCCGCTCCCATAAATCCAATATCCGCTTCCCCGGAGATCAGCGCAGTCAACACTTTATCTGCTCCGAATCCAGTTACCAGTGTAAGATCCAGACCTTCTTCTTCAAAATATCCTTCTTCGATTGCCACATACTGCGGCGCATAGAAAATCGAATGGGCTACTTCATTCAATGTAACTTTGGTAAGCTTCTCTTCTGTTCCATCCCTCTTTGCAGCAAATACTCCCGCCGGCAGTGCTGTCACAGCCAGGACAACAGCTGCCACCAGTGAGATCCATTTTTTATTTTTCATGCAGATACTCCTTTAAGAAACTTCTGCTGTTAGGATATGCATAAAAGAATGAAAGGTTCAAAATTTCTTTTTATTATCGTCAAGTGGATATTCGCAATCCGCTTCGCTACTTGTTCAGTTTCTCAATAACACTGTCAAGCTCTTTTCTGGAAACTCCGGCAAACCCCATCAGAGCACGTAATGGCATGGAATCTGTCATAGCCATGGTCATCTCTTCGCTGACAGCCTCAGAAGCAGCTTCAGAACCAGCTTCCCCGGAAAGATACTTTTGGATCAGTTTTTTGGCTGCTTCTGCTGTTTCCGGATTTCGGAGCAAATCTCCAAGTGTGGTATTCATATGAACATGCATGGGAAGCCTCTGACTGCTGTTCAGATGAAGTGTCTCTGTGAGACGGATGTCTCTTGAAGAAGCTCCCACCAGTATCTCATAGTCTCCACTGGCAGCAAACCAGTCATGGAGTTCCGTATTGTACCATGCAAAGCTTCGTTTATTCAGTTCCATCGTAACTGTTTTTGTCTCACCTGGCTCCAGGAAAACCTTTTCAAAGCCCTTCAGCTCCTTTTCAGGACGGATGGCAGAGCCTGTCAGGTCTCTGATATAGAGCTGTACCACTTCTTTTCCGGCAGATTTTCCTGTATTTGTTACATCTGCGGAAACCATGACGGTGTCTTTTTCTGTAGGATTTTCCATGGATAACTTAAGATTACTGTAAGCAAATGTAGTATAAGAAAGACCATATCCAAATGGAAAAGCCACATCCATTTCTTTTGTATCATAGTAACGGTATCCTACAAATATTCCCTCACGATACTCCACCTTTTCTCCACCGCCAAAATTCAGATACGACGGATTGTCTGACAGCTTCAAAGGCATAGTCTCCGCAAGCTTGCCGCTTGGGTTTATTTTTCCATAGAGGATATTTGCTGCTGCAGCTCCGCCAGCCTGTCCACCAAGATATGTTTCCAGAAGTCCCTTAATCTCTCCAAGCCACGGCATTTCCACAGGAGAACCATTGTGAAGAACGATCACAGTATTGGGCTGTACTTTCAGGATTTCTGTTATAAGGCGGTTCTGACATTCTGGAAGTCTCATGTGGGAACGGTCATACCCTTCAGATTCAAAGCTTTCAGGAAGTCCTGCAAAGATCACGGCTTTGTCCGCCTCAGCAGCTGCTTTCACAGCCTCATCAGCAAGCGCCTTGTCATAAAAATCTCTGTCTGCCGGGAAGCCTTCTGCGTAAACTACCTGTGCATCACAGGGAACAGAATCCAGTACATTTGTTGTCTTAAAACAATTGATGTGTGAGCTGCCACCTCCCTGAAAACGGGGATTTCTGGCAAAGCCGCCAATAAATGCAGCTTTTTCAGAGGTTTTCAGCGGCAGGATGTGATTTTCATTTTTCAGAAGGACCATGGATTCTTCTGCAATATGCTGAGCCCCTTCATGATCCTTTTCCATGGTAAATTCCTGGGGCTTACGATGGTCTGCATATTCAAAAATAATACGGAGGATACGTTCTACAGCCTGATCCAGGATTTTCTCCTCCAACGCTCCATCTTTTACCGCCTTTACGATCATGGCGTCATTGTCTCCTCCGGAGGCCGGCATTTCAAGCTCAAGTCCTGCCTCAAGACCTTTTACACGGTCATTAACAGCTCCCCAGTCTGACATAACATAACCCTTAAATCCCCATTCTCCACGAAGCACATCTGTAAGAAGCCATTTGTTCTCGGACGCAAAAGTACCATTGATTTGATTATAGGAACACATAAAGGTGTACGGCTGTGCCTTTTTTACAGCTGTCTCAAAAGCCGGAAAATAAATTTCACGGAGTGTTCTCTCATCTACTTCTGAAGAACTGCTCATACGGCGATATTCCTGATTATTTGCCGCAAAATGCTTGATGGAGGTTCCCACATGCTGAGACTGTACGCCTTTTACAAAGGCGGCAGCGATCTCACCTGCAAGATATGGATCCTCAGAGTAATATTCAAAATTTCTTCCACAAAGAGGAGAACGTTTGATATTTACAGCAGGTCCCAGTACAACAGATACATCATTTGCCTGTGCCTCTCTTCCGATAGCTTTACCCATTTCTTCCATCAGCCCACGGTCAAAAGAGCAGGCACTTAAGACTGCAGGAGGAAAACAGACAGCCTTGATGCTGTCGTTTATTCCAAGATGGTCGCCTTTTTCATCCTGTTTGCGCAGCCCGTGAGGCCCGTCGCTGACCATCACCTTTGGAATTCCCAGATGTTCCACTTCTTTCAGATGCCAGAAATCAAGCCCTGAACACATGCCGGCTTTTTCCTCCAGCGTCATCTCACTTACGATTTTTTTTAGATCCCGTTCCATAAAAGCACCTCCAAATGTTTTTTCTTAATATGGACTATAACATCTTCTGATGGTAAAATATAATAAAATATTGCTAAAACTAATAAAATATTGCACTACAACCAGGAGGTATCCACTATATGAAAAAAATTGACATCAGAGATATCCGTTCTGAAGAAATACTGGCAGTAAACCGAGGAGAGAACACCCTTTTTCAGCGGCGGGAAAATCTTTCAAAGCATACCTCCTATGCCAGAGAACGCATGCAGTATGATGCCATAAGAAGCGGCCAGGTGGAGCAGATCCTTTCTCTGCTGCAACAGAAGCCAGATGGAACCGAAGGGATCCTTTCAAAAGATCAGCTCCGTAACAGCAAAAATATGTTTATTGCCGGAATCACCCTTTTTACCAGGGCTGCTATTGACGGTGGTGTACCAGAGGAAACAGCCTATTCTTTAAGCGATGGATATATTCAGACAGTAGAAGAATGTACAAACAGCGTTTCCATAGAAAAGCTGTCCCAAAGGGCGGCAGCACGTTTTGCACAGGAAGTACACGATCCACGGAAGAGAATGGAAATGATACCGTATCTTGTCACATCACGAAACATATGTTAAAATATCCACCGAAACTGGTTCGAAAACCTCCCAGTATAAAAAACTAGGCAAAGTAAAAAAAGAATTTCCGGCTGCACGTATACACAATCTGCAGTCTTTTTACGGATGCTTTTGTTTATTGGAGGTGATAAACAAAAGCATTTTTTTTGCTTTGACACAAGTTGGAAAGGAACAAAATGAACAAACGAAAAATCATCATTGACTGCGACCCGGGAATTGATGACAGCCTGGCCATCATGCTGGCTCTTACATCACCGGAAATCGAAGTACTTGGAATCACCATTGTCTGCGGAAATTCCCCCGTGGAAATGGGATTCGAAAACGCAAAAAAGATCCTGAAGCAGATGAACCGGCTGGATGTGCCGGTCTATATGGGGGAACCCAGACCTTTGAAGCGGGATTACGTAAACGCTCTGGATACTCATGGCGCTGACGGGCTCGGCGAAAGCTTTCTGCCCGAGGTCCCCGGATATCAGCAGGAAATCGGTGCTGTAGATTTTCTCTCCAAGGCGCTGATAAAAGAAAAAGTCTCCGTGATCGCCCTGGGTCCCATGACAAATCTTGCACGCCTGATCCAGAAAGCCCCGGCAGCTTTTAACCAGATCGAGGAACTGGTATCTATGGGCGGTTCTTTTAAAAGCCACGGAAACTGTTCCCCTGTTGCAGAGTATAACTACTGGTGCGATCCGGATGCTGCCGCACTGGTCTATGACACCCTTCACCAGAATGGAAAAATGATCCACATGATCGGTCTTGATGTGACAAGAAAGATCGTTCTCACTCCTACTCTTCTGGAATATATCTGTCGTCTGAATAAAGAGACCGGAGAATTTATCCGAAAGATCACGAAATTTTATTTTGACTTTCACTGGGAATGGGAGCATATCATTGGCTGTGTGATCAACGATCCACTGGCAGTGGCATACTTTCTGGATCCGGATATCTGCCAGGGTTTTGATTCCTATGTACAGATCGAAACCGAAGGAATCTCTCTTGGACAGTCCGTTGTGGATTCCATGGATTTTTACCGGAAAACACCAAATACAAAAGTACTGACCGAAGTAGACGTATATGCATTCTTCCAGCTGTTCCTCTCCAGGATCCTTGGTCTGGAACCGGAAAAACTGGACATTTTGCAGGATTTAATATAAGGAGTGACTGAATATGAAAACAGAAAAAATAAATGTACAGAAAATCTGCCTGATCGCGTTTGCCATCTGTATTAATTTTGTGGGCGGACAGATCGCTCTTTTCCTGAAGCTCCCCATCTATCTTGACAGTATCGGTACTGTGTTTATCGCTTCCATTCTTGGACCGTTTTATGGTATGCTTCCCAATCTGATCAGCGGCTTGTTAATGGGAATGACCGTAGATGTTTATTCTCTGTATTATGCTCCGGTGGGAATCGTTCTCGGTTTTGTGACCGGTCTTATATACCGGAAATTTCAGCCGAAAAAATGGCAGATCTTTCCGGCGGCCATTGCGATCACCCTTCCGTCAACTCTGATCAGCTCCTGCATCACTGCATTTTTGTTCGGCGGGATCACCTCTTCCGGTTCCTCCATTCTTGTACAGCTTCTCGCAAAAACACCTCTTGGAATGGTCGGAAGCTGTTTTGCAGTCCAGTTTATCACCGATTACATTGACAGAATTCTCTGTCTTGCACTGGCAGCTGTCCTGATGGGAGCATTGCGAAAAAGTATGAAAGAGAGTTTTATCCGATGAAAATTTTAATTACAGGTACCAGCTCCGGGATCGGAAAGGGATGTGCGGAGTTTTTTCTGAAAAAAGGCCATGAAGTCTATGGCTTCGATAAAAATGCCGCCACGATCACTCAGCCCGGATATACCCATTTCTGCCTGGATATCCGGGATAAGGATTCCTACCCGGAACTCCCTCCTGTAGATATCCTGATCAACAATGCAGGAACCCAGGACGGAAATGACATTGACGTAAACTTAAAAGGAACCATTTCCATTACCGAACATTACGGAATCCACCCTGATATTTACTCTATTGTGATGATCGGCTCAGCAAGCGGACATACCGGCTCCGAATTCCCGGAATATGCAGCCAGCAAGGGTGGCGTTCTGGCCTATGCCAAAAATGTGGCAATGCGGATCGCGCCTTACCAGGCCACCTGCAACAGCCTGGATTTCGGCGGCGTCATGACAGAGCTGAACCGTCCGGTGATGGAGGACAAAAAACTCTGGGATCAGATCATGGATCTGACTCCGCTGAAGCGGTGGATGACTGTGGATGAAGCTGCAGAATGGATTTATTTTATGGCTGTAAAAAACCGCTTCTGTACAGGCCAGAATATTCTCATCGATGGCCTGGAAGCCGGAAACTGCAATTTTATCTGGCCGGATGAAACGTGAAATTTCTCTTAACACCGCCAGACGTTCCACAATATAAAAATCTCCTCTGCCGTCTATTCTGATCTGTGTTATAATAGACCTCATAATACTGGCGTTCCGGTCTATCACTATGCCAAGCAGGCAGATGCCATCTGTCCATAAACACAGGATACATTTCCGGAACGCTGTCAACAGGAGGAAATCGTTATGAATATTAAAGAAGAAATCCATTCATTATCAGAAGAAATGCTCACAAACCTTGGCAGACTGGTTGCCATCGACTCCCAGCTCGGCACACCTGCCGAAGGAAAGCCTTTCGGTGAAGGCCCTGCAAAAGCCCTGGAAGAAGGTCTCAAGATTGCCGATGAGCTTGGTTTTAAAACCGTAAACCTGGACAACTACTGTGGCTATGCAGAAATGGGTGAGGGCGATGAGATCGTTGGAATCGCCGGACATCTGGATATCGTGCCAGTGGGTGGTGACTGGACTTATGATCCATTTAAGCTTACCCGTGAAGGCGACCATGTATACGGACGTGGAACTACCGATGACAAAGGTCCTATTCTGGAAGCGCTCTACGCCATGAAGCTTCTCCGCGACCACGGTGTAAAACTGAACAAAAGAGTCCGCCTGATCATGGGCTGCAACGAAGAGACCGGTTCCAGATGTATGGCTCACTATAACCAGGTAGCCGAAGAGCTCTCCTGTGGTTTCACACCGGATGCCAATTTCCCATGTATCCACGGCGAAAAGGGACAGCTGGGTATGATGGCCTACTCCAAAAACACCAGGATCCTTTCCATGAACGGCGGTTTTGTTTCCAATGCAATGTGCGACACCTGCACAACTGTTATTCCCGCCGAAGATGATCTGAAAGAAAAGCTGGAAGCAGCACTTTCCCATACAAAGCTCCAGGAATACAAAGTAACTGAAGAAAATGGTGAGCTTACCATCTACGCCAAAGGTGTTCCGGCTCATGCCAGCACCCCGCACCTGGGAGTCAATGCTGCAGGTGTAACCTTTGAATGCCTGGCAGAGGCAGGATTTGAAGATGATTTTGTAAAATTCTATAACTCCCATATCGGCACTGCCTGTGACGGTTCCGGCATCGGTCTGAAATTTGCGGATGAATACGGAGATCTGACCCTGTGCAACGGAATCGTAAAAACAGAAAACGGCGTGATCTCCTGCACCATCGATATCCGTGTCCCGGTTACTCTTAAGGAAGCAGAGATCCGCAAAATGTGTGAGGACAAACTGGAGGATAAAAACGGACGTATTGAGATCAACAACGTTGTTGCCCCATTATTCTTCCCAAGAGAATCTCCACTGGTAAATGCCCTGTACAAAGCTTATACAGATGTAACCGGCGACACAGAGCACAAACCAATGGTCATCGGCGGCGGCACTTACGCAAAATCCCTCAAAAACATCATCGCCTTCGGACCTGAAAAAGAAGGAATCGACTATCGCATCCACGGAGCCGATGAATTTATTCTGGTATCCGGTATGGAAGAAGCAGTCCTGATCTATATGGAAGCCATCAGAAATCTGCTTGCGATCTGAAAAATACTATAGAAAGATAGGAGAATTTTTATATAAAAGCACATAAATACTGGTCACTTGGAGCATTGCTCTGCATGACAGGTTCTTTTTACACAGGCTACAGAAAATTCATGAAAGCACACAAATATTTCTCTTTCGGCACACTGTTTTGTATGATCATGGCTATCTGGTCCGGTCACAAAATGATCACTCCCTCAAAAAGATCGCAGGAAAAAGAATGTCCTGCTGACAACAAATAACTGCAAATATGAAATTAAAATTGATCGCACTTGATATTGACGGTACACTTACCAACGATGAGAAAAAAATCACAGCAGATACCCTAAGCACACTTCTGAAATTTCAGGAACAGGGAATCCGGGTAATGCTGGCTTCTGCCAGACCTGTACCCGGACTTTATTCTGCTGCCAGTGAGCTGCGCCTTGGTGACCACCACGGCATCCTCATGGCCTACAACGGCGGAAAAGTCGTAGACGCCACAGACGGACAACTTCTTTCACAAACCCATATGGACCTTAATAAAACCCGGGAACTTCTCCGTTTTCTGGAAGCGCTTCCTGTCACTGTAATCCTGGACGACGGCGAACGCTTCTATGTGGAAGATGCTCATGGATATAAGGTGGAATACGAATGCTGGAACAATCAGATGGACTGCACAGAAGTCGATAACCTTGCAGATTTTCTGGATTTTTCCCCGGTAAAGCTTCTCCTATCTGTTGACCCGGATGAAATCCTGAACATTCAGGATTTCATCCGCAGCCATCTTCCCGATGATCTCTGTGTTGTCCGCACGGCACCTTTTTATCTGGAAATCATCCCGGTTTCCATCAATAAGGGAAAAGCTCTTCTTGATGTGTGCAGCCGCCTTTGTATCGATCCGGCTGACACGGCAGCATTCGGTGATTCCGAAAATGACATCCCTATGCTCCAGGCTGCCGGCTGTGGTGTTGCCATGGGTAATGCGGAAGATGCGGTAAAGGCTGTCGCTGATAAGGTTACACTGTCCAATAATTCGGACGGTATCGCCCATGCACTTCGTGAACTGATAATGTAACAATTGTTTTCCTATTTCCATACTGGTATAATACGAAAAGACTTTTCAGTATCACGGAGGAAAAAATATCTATGGAACTTTTATTTCTGGCGCTGTTTGCAGCCAGTCTCATCGCATGTGTAGTCACCGGTGCTTCTGTTGTTTTTGCCCTGATATTCGGGTACATTCTGTTCTTTTCCTATGGACTGATCCATGGAAAAAGTGTAAAAGAGATGCTTCGTTTTTCCCGGAACGGAATTTTCACAGTAAAAAATGTTCTACTGACTTTGTTACTGATCAGTACGCTCACAGCGATCTGGCGTGCCTGTGGTTCCATTGCCTATATCGTATATTATGCATCTGCCATCTGTACTCCTTCCGTGATGCTGCTGGCGTCTTTTCTTCTGTGCTGTCTGATCTCCTTCCTTACGGGAACCTCCTTTGGAAGCGCTGCCACCATCGGCGTAATCTGTATGACTATGGCCAACAGTATGGGTATTCCTCCCTTTCTTACCGGCGGCGCGATCCTGGCCGGGATTTTTTTCGGGGACCGGTGTTCTCCGGTTTCCACCAGTGCGCTTCTTGTCAGTGAACTGACAAAAACGGATCTTTTTTCCAATATCCGGAATATGACACGCAGTGCTCTGGTTCCCTTCATACTCAGTTGTGTTCTGTATGGAATTCTCGGCTTTTCCGTCCATACCAGCACGGCTGTCGATACCACCCGGAACCTGCTTGTGAATTACTATAATTTCACTCCTCTGATGCTGCTGCCGGTTATGATCGTGCTGGTACTTTCCCTTCTTCATGTGGATGTAAAAAAGACCATTGCCATCAGCGGACTGGTGGGAATGGCCATTGCGGTGAGTGTACAGCACTTTCCGGTGTCGGAACTTCCTGCTTTATGTTTCTCAGGATTTTCGCCTTCTGATGGGAAGATTGCGAAACTGATGAGCGGCGGCGGTTTTCTTTCCATGCTGCGGGTTTATCTGATCGTTGGAATTTCTTCCTGCTATTCCGGCATGTTTGAGGGAACCGGATTTCTGAACGGAATTGAAGCCCTGATGGAAAAACTGGGCTCCAGGATCACCCCTTATGGCACAACCTTACTGACTTCCATTGTCACTTCCGCCATCTCCTGCAACCAGACTCTTGCCATCATGCTCACCAGCCAGCTGTGCGGGGAAAACAATCCGGAAAAATCTTCTTTTGCCCTGGATCTGGAAAATACGGTGGTGGTCATAGCGCCCATGATCCCCTGGTCCATTGCAGGAGCCGTGCCGCTGGCTGCCATTGGTGCGCCAAACATCAGTATCGCAGTTGCCTTTTATCTGTATCTGCTGCCGCTGTGGGGACTGGCTGTGCATCTGTTCAGGTAGGGTCTGTTTTTACCGTCAGATCCTTCACCCAACGATACTTCTTATAATTCAGATACACAGCCGGGGTCTTCACAAATTCATCCAGACTGATGATAAAGTAAACCGCAAGCACCGGAAGCTTCAGCACAAATGCGGCGATAAGGCCCAGTGGAACCATAATACACCACATGGAAATACAGTCACAGTACAGCCCGAACTTACTGTCTCCGCCTGCACAGAAAATTCCGCTGATGGTTACTCCGTTTACCGAACGTCCGATCATATAATAAGCACAGATCAGGAGCATTCCCTTAAGATATCCTTCCGCTGTAACGCTTAGGTTGGCCGCACGGAGAATCAGCGGACTGAATGCCAGAAGCACCAGTCCGGACATGATTCCGCCACCGTTTCCAAGTCCCATACAGAAACATCCGGCCAGGTTTTTGACAATGCTGGCAATGGAATTGGCGGCTACCGCATCACTTCCCAGATGTCCCATAATTACGGAATACATGGAAAATCCGGTTCACCAGACGATCTCATTGCAGATCACCGGTGTTGTATATTTCCAGAAATCTCTCCTGAGAACGGGATCGTCTCTGCGGAGATATTTTGCCCGGAGTTTTACCTGATCTTTTCCCACAGTTTCCAGAACGCACCATGTAACTTCAATGATACGGGCTGTTACTGTTGCCAGTGCGGCTCCGGCAATCTCCATTCTTGGCATTCCGAATAATCCATAGATCAGCACTGCATTGATAAAAATATTTACTACCACACTTGTGGCGCTGATCATGCTGCTTTTTGCCGCTCTGCCGCTGTTTTTCAGGATGCAGAGATACATCTGTGAAATTCCGGTAAGCAGATAGGATACCGCGATCACACGAAGATACAGGGAACCGCCCCGGATCAGTACCGGATCATTGGTAAAGATCCTCATCAGCATTCCCGGGATCAGCAGCGCGAACAGAGTAAAGATCAGGGAGATTGCAGTCGTAACTTTCATCACAAAGGCAAAGATCCTCTCCACTGCCGGAATATCTCCCTTTCCCCAGTACTGGGCTGCGATGAGCGAAAGGCCGATGGTCATTGCTTCCAGAAGAAGATTGTGGATAAATGTTATCTGCCCTGCCAACGATACTGCGGAAAGAGAATCCTGTGAGATCACTCCCAGCATCAGGGCATCGGATGCACTGACCAGAGCCAGCATAAACTGCTGAAAAGCGATGGGCATCACCAGGCTTATAAGCTTTCTGGTGAATGCCGGGTCTTTTTTATTTTTCATTTATTTTTGCCCATGCCTCCTCATCAAATTTTCGTTCTTTAAAGTAATATGGCTTGTCCGCATCCGTGATCTCGCGGATCACGCGGCAGGGATTTCCGGCTGCACATACATTGTCCGGAATGTCCTTTGTCACTACGCTTCCCGCGCCGATCACAACGTTATTTCCAATCTTTACACCCGGAAGAACGCAGCAGCTTCCGCCGATCCACACATTGTCCCCGATGGTGACAGGAATCCCGTACTCAAAAGCGGAATTCCTGCTCTCCGGATGGATCGGATGCCCGGCTGTGTAAATACCTACATTGGGGCCAAACATTACGTTATCCCCGATGGTGATTTTTCCCACATCCAGCATCACGCAGTGGGTGTTGGCATAAAAATTCTCTCCGACTTCGATATGGCTTCCGTACTCACAGTGAAACGGCGGCTCAAAATATACGTTTTTCTTATGTTTCAGTCCTGTGCGTTCCAGATATTCCATACCCTTTTCCGGGTCAAAAGGCATGGCCTCATTGTACTCCCGGACGGCCTTTTTTGTTTCTTTCTGCTGCGCCACTACTGCATCATCGGAGATGTATGCCATTTCGTGATCTCTTCTGTAAATATTGTCCATTGTAAATCCCTCTCTTATAAATACACTTTGTTTTCTTCAAAAAAATGCCCGGTGTCTCCTGACGCACTGTGAGTGATTCCGGAGAGGACGGCGGCATGCTCCACTATATCTGCCTTACAGTTTACGCGGACATTGACCGAAGCATCTTTTCGTTTTATAATTATATTGTATATTTTTAAGTTATTCTATCGGTTTTCTATCTAACTTTATAGCAATCCTGCGAGGTATGAATATGATCTATATAGACTTAAAGGATGACCTTTCTGAAAAAATGGTCTACGATTATCCTGACTGTCCGGCCTACACCATCCATGAAATGCTTTCCCACTATCCCAATTATTCCGCTATCAGCCACTGGCATGATGACATTGAATTTCTGATGATCCAGTCCGGCCAGATGCAATATAATGTCAACGGAAAAATCCTCACTCTGGAACAGGGACAGGGGATTTTTGTAAATTCCAGGCAGATGCATTACGGATTTTCTGAAAGTCACAGGGAATGTGAATTTTTTTGCATCCTCATCCACCCCATGCTTCTGTGCACATTACCTGCCTATGAAAAAAACTTCGTCCTTCCTCTGATCCGGAACAACGAAGTTCCCTTTTTTATCTTTGATCCCGGGATTTCCTGGCAGGCACAGATTCTGAAACAAATGGCCGACATCTATGTGCACCGTAAGAGTAAAACTGCTCCTTTACGGATCCTGTCCTCTTTTTCCCTGATCTGGGCTCTGCTTCTTGAACATCTGCCCTCTGCCTCCCGGACCGAAGACCATACCAATACAGATCTTACCGCCATCCGGAACATGACCGGTTTTATCCAGCAGAACTACACTTCCAGGATTTCCCTTAAGGAAATTGCGGCTGCCGGTTCCGTAGGTATCAGCAAATGCTGCAAACTCTTTTCCAGATATTTCAGCCAGAGTCCAAATCTCTATCTGAATCAGTACCGCCTGAATAAAAGTGCTCAGCTTCTCCGGGAAACCGATATGACTATAACAGAAATCGCTCTTTCCACCGGCTTTGGCAGTGCCAGTTATTATGCGGAATCTTTTCGAAAATGGGCAGGCATGAGTCCCGGGAAATTTCGCAAAGCCTGATAACTGCCCCAGGCAGATCACACTGTCTTCCGGAATTTTGCCGGTGACACCCCGAACTGTTCCCGGAACAGATGATAAAAATGGCTCACATTGGAAAATCCACAGCACTCACAGATGTCCAGAATCTCCCTGTCTGTCTGCGCCAAAAGATAGACCGCATATTTCAGACGTTCCTGGTTGATATACTGAGTAGGAGTTTTCCCGCTGATCTGCTTCATCAGCCTGCAGAGATGACTCGGAGAACAGGGTGCCAGCTCACACATTCTTTCATAGCCTTCCTGAAGATTTTCGATCTTGGACATATTTAGGAGAAGTTCTGACAGCCAGGACGGCATCTGATTCCAGGGATCCTTTTCATCGTAAGTAAAAAAATAATCCTCCAGAAGAAGCGCAATGATACACTGTGCATGATATCTTGCATGCCTGGGATGGCTTTCGTTTACCAGATTTCCGGCAGTATCCATGGCATCCAGGACTTTGCGGAAATTTTCCCCTTCCAGATGAACATAGGCCGGCATCTCGCTGTTTATCAGTTTATCCATCTTTTCTTCCTGTTCCAGAAACAGAGAAACATTTCGAAGCACCTGGGTGGAAAAGCCCAGATTCCGGACACAGAAATTCTCTGAATGAAAAAAGCTGTAACTGTGCATATCATTGGGGCGTATAAAAAACAGGTCTCCTTTTTTCACCGTCTGCACGGAATCATTGATCAAATGATAGGCCGTACCCTCTGAAATAATAAAAAGTTCATAATGATTATGGGTATGTAGCGGCACATGCTTGTAAATATCCGAGATCGTATAGGAAAGTCCGGACTCTTTGCGCAGTGGATATTGTTCTTTTCCAAATACCGGTATTGCCATTTTTTCTACTCCTCCCCGTTTTCTGATATCAATATACTACAAAAATCTGACAGCTGTAAACAAGAAACACGGTGGAAATTATGATATTCTTTTACCGCATTGAAGAAGATTTCTCTGATGCAGAAACTTGATCTTTATTTTTTCAGGGAGGACTTATTATCATGTCATCATCCAAAGCTCGATTTTTTAATCCGGCTGTTGTAGGCCTGATCATGCTCAGCTTTTTTCTGGGTACCAGTGAATATACAGTGATCGGTATCCTGCCGGAAATTGCTGACGGATTCGGGATTTCACTGACACAGGCCGGAAGTATTGTATCTCTGTTTGCTTTCGCCTATGGCCTGGGCACTCCGTTTCTGGCTGCCTATGTGGGAAAATACAACCGTTTCCGTATTACCATGCTTGGAATTTCACTGTTTGCACTCTGCAACCTGATCTGTGCCATTGCTACCAATTACATGGTATTTCTGGTATTCCGTATTCTTACGGCTGTCGTTTCCGGTACTGTGGTTTCCATCTCCATGACTTATGCGGAAGATGTTGCTTCCATCCCGGAGCATATCCCGGGTGTGATCGCAGGTGTTTTTTCGGGCTTCAGTATCGCTTCGGTCATCGGTGTGCCTATCGCTTCCACCATCACTCATGTTTTTGGATGGCGTGCGGCTTTTATCACGATCTTTGTGGCGACTCTGGCTCTGCTGGCGCTTCTGTTTATGAAACTGCCACGTCAGAACCGTCTGAAAGCAGGAAGTATCCTGGAACAGTTTAAGCTTTTTCTGGATAAAAGGATCTCCATCGGCTGTGCCATTGTTTTTCTGGCCGGTGCTTCCACTTACTGTTTTTATACATACCTGACACCGATCTTCCAGCAGGAACTTCACATTCCGGATTCCATGTTAAGCCTTGCACTTCTGATCTTCGGTATTGCAGCCGGTTCTGCTATGGGTGGTGTGATCGTAAAATATGCCGGACTTCGGTTTGTGGGAATCGGAGGTGCCATTCCCGGTATCGGAGCGATCATCTGTGCGGTGATCCTGCTTCAGATCATGAAACCGGGTGCGGATATCCGGTAAATCAAACAATACTGTCCATTTACCGGGACTATAGCATTTCCATAAATTACTGCTATAAAAAATACAGTCAGGAATATATCAGAATCTACCTCCGATACTCCTGGCTGTATTTTTATCTGCATCTTGCCTTGTATCACTCTTTTTATTTTCCTGTAATTTTCATCATTCGTCGTTTTTACAGTACAATAAAAAGGACTTTATATCTTTCTTATTTCATCTCGATCTTAAATAGTCTGGCTGCTTTTTCCTGCGGCATCTTCACTGCAAGATTTCCATTTTCAACTTTATATTCGCACATCTCTTCCTTTGGATAGATCACGGATACTTTGCTGATCTTTTCTGCGTCTTCCAGCGGGATCACCGCTTCTGTTGTTCCCGGTGTCCATACAGAAAGATAGGTATTCTTCTCTGCTTTTACTCCGTAAGCGAGAACTTCCGACTTCAGAGTACCGAAGCCCAGCGGGAAGAACGGCACACCGTCACGGACTTCCTCACGGATTTCCTTATACAGGGCGATTCCCTCTTTCATACGGTTCATGGAATTCTCGCCAAGCTTCCATACCATACCGCTGATATACGGGCGAAGGAGCATACCGTTTACCACATTGTAGATCACATGCTCTTCTTCATCCTCATACGGATATACCCACATGCCACCCTGCTCAGGGGCAACCGCACTTGCCACATTGGCTGCAATATTGGCATTGTAGAGATAATCGGTCTGGTCACTGGTGGACTGCAGGCTTAAGACTTTCAGCATACCATAGTCCATACGCTGTCCGCCGGAACCGCAGTTCTCCACAACAAGATCCGGATAATCACGGAAGATCTCCTCATACCACTGATGGAGGCATTCATAATGCTCACGGATGGCATCTGCACAGCTGTCGCTGTTCAATTCACTTCCGTATCCCATCGTTACGTTATAGTCCACCTTAAAGTACTCTACGCCATAATCACGGATCAGCCTGTCCACTACATCACGGCAGTATTTCCGTACTTCCGGATTGCGGAAATCCAGCATGTAACGTTTGTTGTCAATGTGGCGTTTTCCATGGCGGCAGACAAACCAGTCATCCGGAAGTTTATTTGCAAGCTCACAGGCAACTCCCATAACTTCGATTTCCAGCCAGAGTCCCATTTTCAGGCCTTTGCTGTGTGCGTAATCGCAGACTTCTTTCAGGCCTCCAGGGAATCTTCCGGATGCTTCCTTCCATTCACCGACACGGTCCCACCAGAATCCGTCGTCATACCATCCTGCATCCAGACAGTAATATTCGCATCCCAGCTCTGCCGCCTTGTCAATGATGGAAAGCTCCCGCTCTGTTGTGGGATCTCCCATCAGGCAGTTCATGTAATCATTAAATACCACGTTCAGTTTCTCATCGTCCGGATTCGCTCTGCGTACTTTTCTACGATATCTGGTCAGCGCTGCTACTGCCGGATTCAGACCTCCTTTTACAACGGCTGCCCCTGCCGGAACAGTTGTGAAGCATTCTCCCGGTTTCAGATTCTTATACCAGCCGTGCTCCTGCTCTGTGGCACCGCTTACAGTAAGATACAGATTCCCACCCTGGGCGGAACCATATTCTATCAGCCACTGTCCGGAACTTTCAACCTGGAAAATATAAGTTTCCCCTGTTTCTCTGTCTTCGGCAATTCCCATTGGAAGATACTCGCAGGTAGACCAGGTTCCCTTTCCACTGTAACAATAACGGTTCAGTCCATATCCCTGATGATTAAATCCGTCTACGACCATTCCGTTTAAGTTCAGTGTCTCTGCATCATATTTCTGCCACTGTGCCTCACAGCACCAGCTGTTAAACGGTACATAGATATCTGTTTTTTTGTAATAAGGTTTGTCACCGCCTCTGGAAATTCCCTGATATATAAAAGAAGAAACGTAAGTCAGGCCCTGATCTTCACTTCCCTCGTTGGTGATCTCTGTCCAGGTCTGCACTGCCGGAACTCCATCAAACAGGCGCATATGATATACGGCTTTCAGCTTTTCCGGAGAAACCATTACGATCTCCAGTTCTTTTCCACCGTCCTGCTCTTTCAGTTCATGTTTCTCATAAACAAAGTCTACAGAGGACTGATTGATGTTGTTTTTGTAAGCATGCATATTCAGGCTTCCGGTGCCGCTTCTGTGGATCTCAACAGCCGGATAATAAATATCTTCCTTCGGCTCCATGGCTGCCTTTTTTACTTCCTGTGAAGAAAGATCTGCCAGCTCTACCACGCCGTTTTCACGGATACGGAACTGGATATCCAGGCCGTTTTCATGTAATTCGATTGTTTTCATGTTCCCGTTTTGGTCGCTCATACAAAATATCCTCCCGTTTTTGTAATCTTGCTTTCAGTATATCATCGGATTTTCCGCAAGGTGACAGGTATCATCCCCTGAATGAAAAAATGCAATATATTGTCGCATTTATTTTTACGTGATATACTGTTCACAGACCACAAAACGGACATTACAGCAACTGTGGATTGAGAATATACGAGTCAAATGGATATTCGTGATCTCACGACATGCTCAGGAGGTTTTTCATGCCAGACATTTTTCAGGATTCTTCCAGATATTTTCATATTTCCGCCTTTTATGCCCTTTCCCTGCCGTATTATCATATGGAACATCACACACATTCCAGCTATGAGATCATGTACATTACTTCCGGTTCCTGCCGGGTTTTCTGCATGGATGAGGAACAGGACATGGAATTTCCGCTGAAATCCGGGCAGTTTATCTTTATACGCCCGGGTATCCCGCACAGGCTTGAGATCCCGGACGGTTTTCCATGCTCGATCCTGAATCTGGAATTTTCCCTCACCTCCGAAAAAAGCCCGGTTTCTCTGGACCTTCTTCTGAAAAAAGATCCCGGATTTTCCCAGTTCTGGAATTTTATTGCCTCCTCCCGGGGATTCTGCTCCGGCACGGATTCCCGGAATTTCGGATACAGCCTGAAAGACCTTCTCACCTTTTTACAGCGCAGTTCCGATCAGATAAAGGAGGAAGAATTTCTCTTCTTTCTTCTGTTTGGCCGTATGCTCACAGAACTTGCTTTCTGCGCCCGCTCCAGCCGGAACACCCAGGGAAGTGTTTATCTGAAAAAAGCGCTCCGGTATATTGATGAACATTATCTGGAAGACATCGATATTCCTGCCATTGCCGCATATGCAGGGATCAATAAATCCTACCTCCAGGCACTTTTTACAGAAAAAAACGGCTGTACCATCAACACTTATATCAACCGCAAGCGTATGGAGCAGGCCGCCTTTCTTCTGTGCAACAGCACTCTTCACATTACGGATATTGCCTTTTCTTCCGGATATAACAGCCGGCAGCATTTTGCACATACCTTCGAAAAATTTTATCACATGAGTCCTTCCCGGTACCGGAGCCTGCATACCCGTCCTCTTCGCTCGGATACCGAAAAGAAACGCTATCATATGGCGGACGGACGGAAGCTGGAAAGTGAACCTTTTCCGCAGGAATAAAACTTACCATCTCAGATCCATCTTCAGGCTGATACCTGCAATACACGTC